>Ga0209253_10000514_pt1 | contig 33637 bp, 27 predicted proteins | sample FrelakmetBRP12BR_FD_187145 | JGI IMG/M metagenome (GOLD analysis project Ga0209253, IMG submission 187145) | Freshwater lake sediment microbial communities from the University of Notre Dame, USA, for methane emissions studies - BRP12 BR (SPAdes)... | ecosystem: Environmental > Aquatic >... | reverse complement strand
CAAGAACCTCAAGGGGCGGCTCCTCATCACGACCGGCGACCAGGACAACAACGTCCACCCGGCCAACACCCTGCGCCTGGCCGCGGCCCTGATCAAGGCCGGGAAGCGCTTCGACTTCTTCATCTTCCCCGGCCAGCGCCACGGCTACGGCGACATGGGCGACTACTGGTTCTGGATCCGGGCGGACTATTTCGCTAAGTGGCTCCTCGGCGACTTCTCCCAGACGGTCGACCTGATCGAGCTCCAGCGCGAGAAGGAGCAAAAGGGCAAGTAAGCCGGGCGGCAACACCCATCGCCGCCTCGAAAGGGATGGCCTGGAAAGCCGCGGGGACTTTGTTTGTAGCTTGATTTGGTATACAACAATGTCCGAAAGGCTGTGCCCTGAGATGAACGACCGCCCGTCCGCCCCCGTCGCGCCCGCTGCGGCCCCGGCCTCCCGGCGCTCGCCCGGCATGGTCGCCCTGGTCCTGCTGACCTTCTTTGTCATCTCGCTCATCACCAACGTGATCGGCGCCATCAATCCCGACGTCGGCCAGAGCTTCGGGCTCAATCTGACGTTCGTCGGGCTTCTGGCGTTCGCCTTCTTCATCGCCTACGGGGTCATGTCCATCCCGGCCGGCATGCTCCTCGAGCGCGTCCGGGAGAAGCCGGTCATGATCGGCGCTTTTGGGCTGGCGCTCCTGGGGGCGCTGCTCATCTCGCTTCTCCCGAGCTACCCCGTCTTCCTGCTGTCGCTGTTCTTCATCGGGGCCGGCATGGCCGCCCTCCAGGTGGCCATCAATCCCCTGCTCCGCGTCTCCGGCGGCGAGGAGCATTATGCCTTCAACTCCGTGCTCGCCCAGCTGATCTTCGGCGGCGCCTCGTTCCTGAGTCCGCACATCTACTCGTACTTCGTCCAGAACATCGGCCGGCCCGGATCCGAGGGCAAGCCTTTTATCGCTCTGATGGCGAAGCTCGTCCGGCCGGGCCTCGCCTGGGTCTCGGTCTATTGGGTCTTTACGGTCATCGTCCTCGCCATGATCGCCGTCCTCGTCATCGCCCGTTTTCCCGTCGTCGTCCGGAAGGACGATGAGAGGGTCGGCGCCTGGGCCACCCACAAGGCGCTGTTCAAGAACCGGACCGTCATCCTGTTCTTCCTCGGCATCTTCGCCTACGTCGGGACGGAGCAGGGCGTATCGTTCTGGATCTCCAGGTTTCTCAAGACCTACCACGGCTATGACCAGCAGACGGTCGGAGCCCACCGCGTGGCCTTGTTCTGGCTCCTCATGACGGCCGGCGGGATCCTCGGTCTCGTTCTCCTCAAGTTCGTGGACAGCCGCAAGGTTCTCTTGGGGTTTACGGCCGCGGCGATCGTGTTCCTGAGCTTGGCTCTGTTCGGCCCTGGTCCGCTGGCCCTCATCGCCTTCCCGCTCATGGGCTTCGCCGCGGCGGTCATGTGGCCGGTCATCTTCTCGCTGGCCCTGAACTCTGTCTCGAGCCACCACGGCTCGTTCTCCGGGATCCTCTGCACGGGCATCATCGGCGGGGCCCTCGTGCCGCTCCTCGTCGGCCGGCTCGGGGACGCCTTCGGGCTGAGGCAGGGGATGTTCGTCCTCTACCTCACGCTCGGCTACATCTTTTCGATCGGGCTCTGGGCCCGGCCGCTCATCGCCAATAAGACGATCGCCCTGAGGAAGAAGAAGGAGACGGCGTGAGCGGTCCGGTCGTCGTCGGGATCGACCTCGGCGGGACGAACGTCCGGGCCGGGCTGGTCGCCGACGGCGGGCTTCGCGACGTCCGGTCGGTCCCCGTCCGGAGCCGGGGCTCAGTAGAGGACGTCCTCGAGGACCTGTTCGGCGCCGTCGATGCCGTCATGCGGGACGACGTGGCCGGGATCGGGGCTGGTGTGCCCTCCGTCATCGACCTCGCGACGGGGACGGTGTTCGACGTCCAGAACATCCCCTCCTGGAAGAAGGTCCCCCTCAAGGCCCGCCTGGAAGAGCGCTACCGGCGCCCTGCCTTCGTCAACAACGACGCCAACTGCTTCGCCGCCGGCGAGAAATACTTCGGCAAGATCCGGCCCTACGACAACGCGGTCGGCCTCATCGTCGGGACGGGTCTCGGGGCCGGGATCATCGCCAACGGCCGGCTCTATTCGGGAGCGAACAGCGGCGCGGGCGAGTTCGGCATGCTCTCCTACCTCGACCGAAACCTCGAGGCCTACGCGAGCGGCCAGTTCTTCGAGCGTGTCCATGGCCTGAGCGGCCGCGAGCTCGCCGCGCGGGCGGAGCGGGGCGACGCGCCGGCCCTGGCGATCTTCGCCGAATTCGGGCACCACGTCGGCGAGGCGGTCAAGGCCATCTGCTACGCGGTCGATCCGGAGATCATCGTCCTCGGCGGCTCCGTCAGCCGGTCCTTCCGTTTCTTCCGGGCGGCCCTATGGGAGGCCTTCCAGACGTACGCCTATTCCCTCGCCAAGGAGCGGCTAAGGATCGAGGTCTCGGAGACCGAGGGGATCGCCATCCTCGGCGCCGCCGCGCTCTATTTCGACGCGATGAGCGCGGAAAAGCCTTGACAGCGTTTTTCCCGCTGGCATCTAATAGTCGGGAAGGCCATTCCTCCGAGGAGAGTCCGTCATGACCATGGCATCATGGAACGCGGCCGCGCGCCGCGCCTTGCCGGCGTTGGCCTTGCTGGCCGGATCCGCTCTCGGACCCGGTGCCGGGCTCGGCCAGGAGGCCAAAAAGACAGGGCTATTGGGCCCGTGGAATGCCACAGCCGAGATCAGCTACGTCGTCACGGGCGGCAACACGTCCACCTCGGCGTTCAGCCTCGGCACGTCCTTCAGCCGCAAGTGGACCAAGGACTCGCTTCTTTTCAAAGGCTACATTCTCAACAGCCGGTCCACGACGACGACGCGGACCGCCCAGGGCACGGAGACCGACTTCGTCATCATCGAGGACAGCGTCAGCCGGAAGGTCGCCGAGACCTACCTTCTGGCCGGCCAGTACGACCGGCGCATTTCCAAAATTCTGACCGGCCAGGCCGGGCTGAGCTGGGACCGCAACCGTTTCGCCGGCGTCGATCTTAGGGTCATGGTCACGACCGGCTTCGGCCTTGCCTGGGTCGACAAGGCCAGGACCCAGGTCAAGTCCTCCGCCGGCCTGACCTATACCGTGAGGCAATACGTCGGGGAAGAGGCGGAATCATTCGCCGGCTTCCGCCTTTCCGTTCAGGGAGAACAGAAGGTCTTCGAAAGCTCGTCTATTTCGACCAATTTCGTCTTCGACGATAACTTGAAAAAGACGTCCGACTGGCGGTTCGATTGGATCAACTCGGTGACGGCGTCCATCTCCAAGTCCCTCGCCCTGAAGGTCAGCCTGCGGACGATCTTCACCCATATCCCGGCCCTCCAGAGCCTGGCCCTCTTCGATCCCCTCGGCGATCCGACCGGCCTGTTCGTTTACGTCCCCCTGAAAAAACTCGACATGTTCCTGACGACGTCCATCGTCATCAATTTCTAGGTTGGCCTTGGGGGTCATCGGACGTAATCCACCCTGCTAGGCTCGGGGCATGCCTTTCGTCGGCCAGGGAGCGGCTCGGATATCAGCCTCTCCGGCCGGGAGAGTTCTTTACGCCGGTTCGCGCGTCGGACTCGGCGCCAAAACAACTCGCTCGGCGTCCGCTACGCCTCGCTCAAACACGTTTTGGCGGTTTCTTCCGAAACTGCCCTCGTCCGCCACGCGCCCCGGCTAAACTCTCTCGACACCGGTTTCGGCTGATCTCCTCGCCGCTCTATCCGGCCTCCTCCAGGAACGCCCCAGCGTGGGTTGGATTCCGCCGATGATCCCCTCGGCCGGAAGGGAGATCATCGATTTGCGTCGGTCGTTATTTCCTAGTAATATAGTAAGGAATATCGGCCGGAGGGACCGATGAAGAAACGGTACTGGCGATGCTTCGTCTGCAACGACATCCACTACGGGGTCGCTCCGCCCGAGCTCTGCCCCACCTGCAAGGTCCTCAACGCCTATGTCGAGATCTCGGCTGAGGAGGCCCGCAGGTTCCTGGCGTCCGGCGCCGAGGCCCAGGCCCCGCCTGATTTCCGGGCGGCCATCGAGCGCTTTGCCGCCGGCCAGGATTTCCAGGTCAATCCCGACGGCGAGAAGGTCGATCTCCTCCTCAAGGGCATCGCCGAGAACGAGAGGAACCACGGCCTCAAGTTCTGCCCGTGCCGGCTGAGGACCAAGGATTGGGCCGAGGACCAGAGGCTCATCTGCCCCTGCAATTTCACCATCCACGAGACTTACAAAGGCGTCCCCAACGGGGAATGCTGGTGCGGACTATTTGTCAGGAGGAAATGATGGCTAAGCTGATCATGTTCCATGGGCGCGAATGCCCCCATTGCAAGAAGATGATGCCCCTCGTCGAGAAGCTCGAGCAGGAAACGCCGGCCCGCTTCGACAAGCGCGAGATCTGGCACGACGAGGCCAACGCCGACATGATGCGCGGCTACCGCGAAGCGCTGGCGCCCAAGTGCGGCAGCCAGCTTCGCGTGCCCACCTTCTTCAATACGGAGACCAATGACGCCGTCTGCGGCGAGGTCGATTACGAGAAGCTCAAGGACTGGGCGCTGAAGCAGATCTAGCGCCCGTTCCCGGCCCGGCCGGGCCTCCCCGCCCCGGACGGCGGGGGAATCATCGCAGGGAGGTTCGCCGATGATCGAGCGCTTCGATCCTCTCAAGGGAGAGAGGCTCTGCGTCCTCGATGACGAGGGCCGCGCCTCTCCCGGCCTCGACCCGGGCCTCGGCGCCGCGGAGCTCCGGACCCTCTACGAGCGGATGGTCCGGACGCGCGCCGCCGACGCCAAGGCCCTCAAGCTCCAGCGCCAGGGCCGCCTCGGCACCTTCGCGCCGAGCCTCGGGCACGAAGCCGCCCAGGTCGGCCTGGCCTCGGCCATGACCCGGAAAGACTGGTTCTTCCCCTACTTCCGGGACCTCGGCGCCTACATCACCTTGGGCTATCCGCTTGCGGATTACTACCATTTCTGGATGGGCAACGAGGCCGGCCTGCGGACGCCCGACGGGCTGAACATCTTTCCGATCGCCATCCCCGTCGGCTCTCAGGTCCCCCAAGCCGTCGGGGCCGCGATCGCCCTGAAATACCGGAAGCTCCCCGGGGCGGTCGTCACCACGTTCGGAGACGGCGCGACCTCTGAAGGGGATTTCCACGAGGGCCTCAATTTCGCGGGAGTCTTCCGGACGCCCAACGTCTTCGTCTGCGTCAACAACCAGTTTGCCATCTCCGTGCCGCGATCGCGCCAGACCGCCGCCGCCACCCTGGCCCAGAAGGCCGTCGCCTATGGCTTCCCCGGTGTCCAGGTCGACGGCAACGACGTGCTGGCCGTCTTCGCCGCGGCCCGCGAGGCCCTGGCCGTCGCCCGCAGCGGCGGGGGCCCGACCCTCATCGAGGCCTATACATACCGCATGGGCGACCACACGACCGCCGACGACGCCGCCCGCTACCGGACGAAGGAGGAGGTCCGGGAGTGGGAGAAGCGCGATCCGCTCGCCCGCTTCAGGCTCCATCTCGGAACGAAGGGGCTCTGGGACGAGGCCTTCGAGAAGGAGGTCCAGGCGGCGGCCTCGGAATTCGTCGAGAAGGCCGTCGCCGAGGCCGAGGCCCGGCCGCCCGCCTCGCCGGAGGACATATTCGCTCACACCTACGCCGCGATGCCGCCGGACCTCGAGGCCCAGCTCGCCGAGCTCAAGTCCTCCCTCCCGGAGGGACGCCGATGATCCTGAACATGGTCCAGGCGATCAATCAGGCCCTCGCGGGGGAGATGGAGCGGGACGACCGGATCGTCGTCCTCGGCGAGGACGTCGGCCGCGACGGCGGCGTCTTCCGCGCGACGGAGGGGCTCATCGACAAGTTCGGGCCCGAGCGGGTCATGGATACGCCGCTCGCCGAATCGGGGGCGATCGGCGTCGCGATCGGCCTGGCCGCCCTCGGTCTCCGGCCCGTCGCCGAGATCCAGTTCATGGGCTTCATCTACCCGGCGTTCAACCAGATCGTCTCGCACGTCGCCCGGCTGAGGAACAGGACCCGCGGCCGGTTCACCGCGCCCCTGACCATCCGGACGCCCTACGGCGCCGGGGTCAAGGCGCTCGAACACCACTCCGAGAGCACGGAGGCCCTCTTTTGTCACATCCCGGGCCTCACGGTCGTCGTCCCTTCGAGCCCGTACGACGCGAAAGGCCTCCTGGTCGCGGCGATCCGGAGCGACGATCCGGTCCTCTTCCTCGAACCGACCAAGCTCTACCGGGCCGAAAAACAGGATGTCCCCGAGGGCCCCTACGAGGTCCCGCTGAGACGTGCCGCCGTCGTCCGGGAGGGCCGCGACCTGACGATCGTCGCCTGGGGCGCCATGATCCCGGTGGCCCGGGCCGCCGCGGCCGCCGCCGAGGCCGAGGGCGTCTCTATCGAAATCGTCGACCTCAGGACGCTCTCGCCCATGGACCGGGAGACGGTCCTCGCGTCCGTCAGGAAGACGGGCCGGGCCCTCGTCCTCCACGAGGCGCCGAAGACCTGCGGCCTCGGGGCGGAGATCGCGGCCACGATCGGCGAATCCGCCCTCCTCAACCTGAACGCCCCGGTCCTGCGCGTGACGGCCCCCGACATCACCGTGCCGCTGCCGAAGACCGAAGACCTCTATTACCCGAACTCGGATCGCGTCCTGCGGGCCGTCCGCAAGATCATGGAGTACTGACATGGCCAAGGAGTTCCGTTTCCCTGACGTCGGAGAGGGCATCACCGAAGGCGAGATCGTCCGCTGGCTGGTCCAGGAGGGCGACCAGGTCCAGGCCGACCAGGCCCTGGCCGAGATCGAGACCGACAAGGCCGTCGTCGAAATGCCGTCCCCTTACGCGGGGACCGTCCTGAAGCTCCATTTCAAGGAAAAGGACCTCGTCAAGGTCGGCCAGGCGCTGGTGACGATCGGCGAGAAAGGGGAGGTCCCGGCCGAGGCGGCCCCGGCCGCGTCCGTTGCCGCCGCTCCCCGGGCCGTCCCCGCTCCCGCCGCGATCGCGACCGCTCCGGAAACACCCGGCGAGGTCCTGGCCACACCCAAGGTCCGGGCGCTGGCCAAGGAGCTCGGCGTCGCGATCGGCTCCGTCCGCGGCACCGGCCCGGGCGGGCGCGTCACCGAGGACGACGTCCGGGCGTTCCGGCCGGCTCCCGCCGCAAAGGCGCCAGCGGTCAAGGTCAAGGCGAAATACGACCTCTACGGCGGCCTCGAGCGCATCCCCCTGCGGGGCGTCCGCCGGGCCACGGCGAAGAAGATGCGGGAGTCCCTCGACCACGCCGCCCACGTCACCCACTGCGACGAGGCGGACGCCGGCCCGCTCGAAGCCCTGCGGCAGAAGATGAGGCCCGAGATCGCAGCGGCCGGGGCCAAGCTCACCTATCTTCCGTTCATCGTCAAGGCCCTCATCGAGGCCCTCAAGCTCCACCCGACGCTCAACGCGACGCTCGACGAGGACGAGAGCGAGATCGTCGTCAAGAAGTACTACAACATCGGCATCGCCGTGGACGTCCCCGACGGCCTGATCGTGCCCGTCCTCAAGATGGCCGACCAGAAACCGGTCGCCGCGATCGCCGCGGAGATCCAGGCGCTGGCCAAGGCCGCCCGGGAGAGGACCCTCGACCTGGCCGATCTCAAGGGCGGCACGTTCTCAATCACCAACGTCGGCGTCATCGGCGGCGACTTCGCGACGCCGATCATCAACTACCCCGAAGTGGCCATCCTGGCCACGATGAAGATCGCCGACCGGGCCCGCGTCGCCGGCGGCGCCGTCGTCGTCCGGAAGACCCTGCCCCTGTGCCTGGCCTTCGACCACAGGGTCGTGGACGGCGCCGAGGCGGCCCGGTTCACCAAGGACCTCGTCCGCTTCCTCGAGGCCCCGGAGAGCCTGCCGCTCCAAGGAGAATGAGGGGTTCCCATGACAAAAATCCCTTCGAAAGCCGATAAGCTCAAAGCCATCATCCGCTCCCGGCCCAAGGCCGTCGTCGCCTTCTCCGGCGGCGTCGACTCCACGCTGCTCCTCCGGATCGCCCGCGACGTCCTCGGGCCGCGGAACGTCATCGCCGTGACCGGGATCTCCCAGACCTACACGGCCGACGAAAAGCGGACGGCCCGGCGCTTCGCCCGGGAGCTCGGCGTCGAGCACGCCCTCATCGAGACCGACGAGCTCGCCTCGGGCGACTTCTCGGCCAATCCGGCCGACCGCTGTTACTTCTGCAAGCGCGAGCTCCTGGGAAAGATCCTCGACCTGGCCCGGTCGCGCGGCGTCGACGCCGTCTACGACGCCTCCAACGTGGACGACCTCTCCGATTACCGCCCCGGACGGAAGGCGCTCGAGGAATCGGGCGTCGCAAGCCCCCTCCTCGAGGCCGGATTCACCAAGAAGGACGTCCGCCTCCTGTCGCGCCGGCTCGGCCTCCCCTCTTGGGACAAGCCGGCCAACCCCTGCCTGGCCAGCCGCGTGCCCTATGGAACGCCCATCACCGAAGAGACGCTGGACAAGATCCGGGACGGCGAGGCGTTCATCCGGAAGCTGGGATTCCCTATCGTCAGGCTCCGCCACCACGGCGAGCTGGCCCGGATCGAGGTCCCGGCCCGCGACCTCGCCCGGATCGTAAAGCCCGCCACGGCCAAGAGGATCGCAACCCGGCTCAGGTCTCTCGGCTACCTCTGGACCGCGCTCGACGTCGAGGGCTATCGCATGGGCAGCCTCAACCGGGCGGTCGAAGGCCGCCCGCCAGCCGCGAAAAAGGGCCGATGAAGATCGCCGTCGGCATGAGCGGCGGGGTCGACTCGTCCGTCGCCGCCCACCTCCTTCTCGAAGCCGGCCACGACGTCACCGGCGTCCTGATGAAGATCTGGTCCGGCCCCGAGGGACCGCCCGGCGGCCGAAGCGCCTGTTACGGCCATGACGAGGCCGAGGACATCCGGTCCGCGCGGGACGTGTGCGGCCGCCTCGGCATCCCCCTGCATATCATCGACTGCGCCCGGAGCTTCGAGGACACCGTCCTCCGCGACCTCCGGGCCGGGTATCTCGCGGGGACGACGCCCAATCCGTGCGTCCGGTGCAACCAGGCGATCAAGTTCGGCCTCCTGCCCGAGGTGGCCCGCCGCTCCGGGCTCGTCTTCGACCGCTTCGCCACGGGCCATTACGCCCGGATCGAGTATGAACCCTCCTTCATCCGGTTCCTGCTCAAGCGGGGCGTCGACGCCCGCAAGGACCAATCTTATTTCCTCTACCGCCTGAGCCAGCCTCAGCTCGCGACGGCCCTCCTCCCGCTCGGAGGGCTCCTCAAGAGCCGTGTCCGGGCCATCGCCCGCGAGGCGCGCCTGCCGGTCCATGACCGGAAGGAGAGCCAGGACTTCTATGCCGGCGACCTCGCCGATCTCCTCGGCCGGGAGGACCGCGAGGGCGATATCGTCGACCGCGACGGCCGCGTCCTCGGCCGTCACCGGGGGGTCTGGAACTACACCGTCGGTCAGCGCAGGGGCTTGAAGATCTCCCGTCCCGCTCCGCTTTACGTCATCGGGATCGACGCCGAGCGGAACCGGCTCGTCGTCGGCCCGGAGAGCGAGACCCTCCGGCGCTCGGCGATCGTCCGGGACACGGTCTGGGGGCCGTTCGATGCGCTCGCCGCCCCGGCCGAGGTCCGGGTCAAGGTCCGGTCGGCCGGCCGGCCCGCCCCGGCGACGATCTCCCCCCTCGGGGAGGGCCGGATCCGGGTCGATTTCGGCGAGTGCGTCGCCTCCGTCGCGCCAGGCCAGTCCGCCGTCTTCTACGATGGCGAGATCGTCGTCGGGGGCGGCGTCATCGAATCCGCCGAGTAGCCCGGCCTGTTATCCCGCCTCGATTCAGGATATAATCGTATGCGTCTATAAGGAGGTACTTTCATGACCGGTTATCTCATCGCGTTCGTCTTCGGCATCATGATCATGGGCGCCCTGATCGCCCAGCGGGAAAAGATGGGGAGCGGCGGATTCAACGCCTGGCTCAAGGGGAAAAAGGGGCTGGCCGTCAGCGCCCTTTTGGCGATCGTCGTCATCGCCCTCATCGTCCAGTCCCTGGTCACCGTCCAGGCCGGCACGGTCGGCGTCGTCAAGCGCCTCGGGGCCGTGCGCCAGGAGTTCAAGCCCGGCCTGCACATGATCATCCCGTTCATCGACAAGGTCGTCATCTTCCCGACCCTCAAGAAGAACTACGAGGCCTCCGATACGCCCCAGTCGAGCATGGCCGACTATCCGGACATCATCGTCTCCGCCCTGACCTCGGACGGCCAGCAGATCAAGGTCGGGCTCACGGCCCGGTTCATGATCGAGCCGGGCAAAGCCGCCTGGATCCTGCAGAACCTCGGGTCCGAGCGCGAGTATGTGGAAAAGGTGGTCAAGACGGAGATCCGCAGCTCCGGCCGTCGGGTCCCGACCAAGTTCGCCGCCGTCGACCTCTACACGAAGAGGAGCTACGAAGCCCAGCAGTCGCTCTTCGACGAGATCGCGCCCAAGTTTCAGGCCAACGGCCTCGTCCTCGACGAGATCGTCATCCGGAACATCACCTTCACCCCCGAGTACGCCAAGACGCTCGAGGAGAAGCAGATCGCTCTCGAGAACATCACCACGGAGAAGAACAAGCTCGAGCAGGCGAAGATCCGCAAGGAACAGCAGATCGTCGCCGCCGAGGGCGACGCCAAGAGCATCGAGATCCGTCAGGCGGCCCTGACCAAGAACCCGACGATCATCCAGTGGGAGTTCGTCCAGAAGCTGGCCCCGAACGTCCAGTGGGGCATCATGCCCGACAAGGTCATCCCGATCATCGACTTTAAAAATATGACGGGGCCGCAGAAGTAGCCGAAAGCCTCTCCCCTAGCGGCTCATCCGCCGGAACTGATGAGGCCACGGGGCGGCGTTCGCCGACGGGGTGGCCGTGTCGGGACCCCTCCCGGCCCCGACTTGAGGAGGCGGGGTTTTTCGGCTATAATAATGGTCCGACTGTTCGATTTCGGCTCCTCCGCTGGCCTCCGCACCGGTCAATCCCCGAACATCCCGACAGGCGGGAAACGTTGAAAGGCTTCGGCCCATGAGCAGCGATATCGCGAGAATGCGCAACATCGGCATCAGCGCCCATATCGACTCCGGCAAGACGACCCTGACGGAGCGCATCCTCTATTACTGCAAGAAGATCCATAAGATCCACGAGGTCAAGGGCAAGGACGGCGTCGGCGCGACCATGGACTCCATGGACCTCGAGCGCGAGCGGGGCATCACCATCGCCTCGGCCACGACCAACGTCGCCTGGGCCGACCACTCCGTCAACATCATCGACACGCCCGGCCACGTCGACTTCACCATCGAGGTCGAGCGCTCGCTCCGCGTCCTCGACTCGGCCATCCTCGTCCTCTGCTCGGTCGGCGGGGTCCAGTCCCAGACGATCACCGTCGACCGCCAGCTCCGCCGCTACAACGTGCCGTTCATCGCGTTCGTCAACAAGCTCGACCGGATCGGGGCCAACCCGTTCAAGGTCCGCGACCAGCTCGCCGATAAGCTGGGCCGCAACGCCGTCCTCATGCAGATCCCGATCGGCCTCGAGACCGCCTTCCAAGGCATCATCGACCTCGTCGCCATGAAAGCCCTCTATTTCGACGGAGCCGAGGGCGAGACGGTCCGGATCGAAGCGATCCCGGACGAGCTCGCCGCCGAGGCCGCGAAAAAGCGCGAAGAGCTGCTCGACGCCGCCTCCCTCCACTCCGACGAGCTCATGGAGTCCATCCTCGAAGGACGCGCGACCGAGGCCCTCGTCAAGGCCGCTGTCCGGAGCGGCGTCGCCTCCCGCGGCCTCATCCCCGTCTTCGTCGGCTCGGCCTACAGGAACAAGGGCATCCAGCCGCTGCTCGACGCCGTCGTCGACTACCTGCCCCACCCCGGGGAGGTCGAGAACCGGGCCATCGACCTCGACGCCGGGGGCGCCGAGCGCGTCCTCACGGCCGACCCCGGCGCCAAGACCGTGGCCCTGGCCTTCAAGCTCGAGGACGGGCCCTACGGACAGCTGACCTACATCCGCGTCTACCAGGGCCGCCTCCGAAAGGGGGACGAGCTCGTCAATACCCGCTCGGGCCAGAAGATCAAGGTCGGCCGCCTCATTCGCATGCACGCCGACACGATGGTCGAGATCACGGAGGCCGGCTCCGGCGACATCGTCGCCCTCTTCGGGGTCGAATGCGCCTCGGGCGACACCTTCTGCGGTCCCGGCCTCAACCTGGCCATGACCGCGATCTACGTCCCCGAGCCCGTCATCTCGCTGGCCATCGAGCCCGTGGACAAGAACGCCGCCGACCGGATGGCCAAGGCCCTCAACCGGTTCACCAAGGAGGACCCGACCTTCCGGACGCACGTCGACGCCGAGTCGAACCAGACGATCATCCAGGGCATGGGCGAGCTCCACCTCGACGTGTATGTCGAGCGGATGAAGCGCGAATACCGGGCCGAGGTGACGACCGGCATGCCCCAGGTCGCCTACCGCGAGGCCATCGGCCAGAAGATCGATTTCGATTACACCCACAAGAAGCAGACGGGCGGGGCCGGGCAGTACGCCCGGGTCATCGGCCGCCTCGAGCCCTTGGCCAAGGGCGGCTACGAATTTTCGAACGAGGTCAAAGGGGGCCGCATCCCTCGCGAGTTCATCCCCTCCTGCGACAAAGGCTTCCGGGCCGTCCTGAAGAAGGGCCCGCTCATCGGCTTCCCCGTGACCGGCGTCCGGGTCGTCCTGCTCGACGGGCAGTATCATCCCGTCGACTCGTCGGACATCGCCTTCCAGACCGCGGCCCAGGGCGCTTTCAGGCACGTCTATATGAAGGCCAAGCCCCAGGTCCTCGAGCCGATCATGAAGGTCTCGGTCGAAGGCCCGACCGAATTCGCCGGCAACGTCTTCGCCACGATCAGCCAGCGGCGGGGCACGATCGTCAGCTCGGTCGAGGACGGGACCTTCTCCCGCGTCGACGCCGAGGTCCCGCTCGCCGAGATGTTCGGATACTCGACCGTCCTCCGCTCCCTGACCCAGGGCAAGGCGGAGTTCACCATGGAGTTCCTGAAATACGGCCGCGTTCCGGCCGCCGTCGCCGAGCTCCTGACGGAACAGCACCTCGCCAAGTCGAGGAAGGAATCCCCCCAAGGACGGAGTGAACGATCATGACGCTCACGGTCAAGGAAGAACTCATCCAGCGCAGCCCCCTGCGGGTACTCGAGAAGTCGATCTCCGGAGGGCTGGGCCGGGGCAACATCGGCGTCCTGGCCAGCCGCAAGGGCGTCGGAAAGACGGCCTGCCTTGTCCACATCGCCGCCGACAAGCTCCTCCAGGGGAAGCCCGTCGTCCACGTCTCCTACGCCAGCCGGGTCGACCACATCATCACCTGGTACGAGGACATCTTCAAGGAACTGGCCAAGAAGCCGCGGATGAGGTCGGCCCTGGACGATTTCGACGAGCTCATCCGCAAACGGGTCATCATGAACTTCAAGCAGGACGGGGCCCGGACGGAGCAGGTCCTCCGCTCGCTCGAGGCCATGATCGTCCAGGCCAGCTTCCCGGCGGAGACCGTCATCGTCGACGGGCTCGAATTCGCCCAGGCCGGGCCGGGGGACATCCGGATGTTCAGGGAGTTCGCCGGGCGCCTCGGCCTCGAGGTCTGGTTCAGCGCCTCCCTCAAGGGCGAAGAGCCTTTATTCGACGACCGGGGCATCCCCCGAGAGCTCGAAGGCTTCCTCGGCGTCATCGACGTCCTCATCTCGCTCCAGCACCACGGCGATCACGTCCATTTCAACCTCGTCCAGGACCACGGCCGGCTGGCCCCCAAGGACCTTCGTCTGATGCTCGACCCGACGACCCTGCTCATCGCCAAGGATGTCCGGACACGCCGCTGAGCCTTTTTGACTCGCCCCGGACGGTGTGTTATATGTGGCGTCGCGACCTTCGGGTCCGCGGACCCCGGCCATGACGACCCTTGAACACGCCAAGATCTCCTTTCCCCCGGGGACACGCCTGGCCGTCATCGATCTCGACGGCACTCTCCTCAAAGGGATGAACGCCGAACGGATCTTCTATCTCCATCTCCTCGTCACCGGCCACGTCAGTATCTTCCGCATGATCGGCTTCCTTTTTTCCCTCCTGGGCGGCATCGTCCGCTTGGGATTCCGGCCGGCCATCGGCTCTAACGCCCGGCTCCTCAGGGGAAGGACCCCCGAAGAGGTGCGGCAATGGGCCAGCGCCTTCGGGCACGTCTTCCTCCGGAAGGCCGTCCCGGACGACCTCCGCGCGAAGATCCTCAGCCTCAAGGCGGAGGGCTGCCGGATCGTCCTTCTCTCCGGGTCCCTGCAGGTCCTCGTCGACCAGCTCAAGGAGCGCCTCGAAGCCGAGATCCTCATCGGGAACGATCTCGAGGTCGCCGGGGAGAGGCTCACGGGCCGGAAGACGGGGATCTTCCCCTACGGCGTCCAGAAGATCGACGCCCTCTTCGAGCGGATCGACCCCGAAGGCATCGACTGGGCCAGCTCCTGGGCCCTGGCCGACCGGAAATCGGACCTGCCCGTGCTCGAGCTCGTCGGCCACCCGGTCGCGGTCCACGCCGACCGGAAGCTCCGCAAGCTGGCCCGGGAGAGGGGTTGGGAGATCGTCGGCTAAGGGTCACGGACGGGGATCTTCAAGGCGACATCCATCGCCGCCGCGAGAGGGGATTCCTGGATTAAAGAGAAAACGCTTAGAAAAGATAGCTCAGGCCGGCGAAGGTCCGAGTCTCTTGGCCGGCCGCCCGGAAGTCTCCGATCTTCCCCCGGCGGTGGATGCCCTCCACGGCGACGTAAGCGCGCACGGGGATCGAGGGCAGTCTCCAGCCGGCCTTGACCAGGAAGCGGGTCCTGGTGTCGCTGGCGTTGACGTCGTTCGTAAGCTCAGCCTCGAAGCGGTCCAAGCCCTCCCATGAAGTCCAGACGCCGGCGCCGATGAGGCCTCGGAGCCACAGGTTCCCCCAATCGAGATCGATCCGGGCCGAAGCGCTGGCCCCGTAGGCGTAATGGTAGCCGAAGTAGCTCATCGTCGTCTTCATACCCTCGATGGAGTGGACGGCGGAGTAGGCGTTGAAGGCGTACGAGCTCATCAAAGCGAAATCGATGTAGGCGTCGGCGACCACCCGGACCTTGATCCCGCGGCCGAACCGCGTCCAGTCGAGGACCGGACCGGCGAGGTGGGTCACGGTCATCTTCTCCCGGAAATCCGTGGGCGTCTCCGGCAGGGGGTCGATGTGGACTTGGACGCTCGTCGAGTCGTAGACGGTCGGCCTCTTGCGGACGTACGTGAGGGCCGAGCCGAGGCCGAGCGACAGGGCGCTGCCCCGGCCGAGCTCGTCGATCTTCTGCCGGTACCAGGCCAGGCCGACGACCCGGGTGAAGAGATCCACCTCTTCGCTGGGCCCGTCCTTCAGGTCGTCGAAGTCCTCCGGACGCCCCCGCAGGGCCACCTCGATCGAAAGCTCGCTCAGGGAGGTATCCCGGAGCTTTCTGCGGACCTCTCCCGGCCGGCCGTATTCCGGCGTCCGGATGATCTGCGTATCCAGGCTCACAAAGCCGGCATCGAAGGCTCCGCGTCCGGTCTCCGAGGAATGCCGCCATCCGGCCGAAAGAACGAAGCCGTGCCATCCCGGGGCCGGATAGGCCTTTGAGGCCGGCTTCTTCCGGTCGAGCCATTGGTTGAGCTCGTTGACCGGGTTCAGGAATCCCAGGGCCCTCAGGACCGGGGATCCCTGGTGATGGAAGTAGTCGGTCAGCTGGAACCACGTCTCTCCGGCCGAATAGCCGCCGAACGTGGTCAGGAACATGTCGTTGACCGAGATGACCTCGCGCCACTCCGAAACGTACTCGTAAAGGGCCGACGACACGAACGCGGCGAGGGTGGACTCGGCCCAGGTCAGGTAGTTCGCCCGGGCGAACTGGTAGTAGAGGGCGCCGCCGATGACGTGGGTCCAGTTGGTGACGTAATTGTTCGAATCGAACCGTACGGCTTCGAGGGTCAGGAAGCGGCGGAACTGGTCGGCGCAGGTCAGCTCGTACTGCCAGTCCTCGATCCACCTGTGGTAATCGGCCCAGTACCTGTAAGTGGAGTAAACCGCCAGGATGCCGAGCTGGACGATGGCCCGACGCGTCTTCTTGGGCATGCCGTTCTCCGCCGCGGCTACGACGGGCGGCGCCGCCTGATCGGCCATGGCCGGGGCGGCGAGGGAGAAGCCGGCGGCGCCGGAGCTGCTTCCTAAGGCCGGAGCTGCCCGCGGAGCCAGGGAAAAGGACGCGCGTATGTCTCCCGCCAGGGGCGTTCCGGCCAGAACGACCAAGGCGGCCGCCGTCGCCACGCGTCTTCCGGGGAAGCGCTTCATTCTTTCGCCTTTGCTTTTAGGAAAAGAGGGACTAAAATAGGCCATTCGTCGCGGAGAGTCAAGATGAGATTCAGGTGGTCGGCGCCGCCCCCCGAGGGGAGCGCGCCGCCGACCCGAGAGGCCAGGATCCGGGCGATCGCCGTCCGCCTGCTCGGCTACGCGGGGTTCGGACTGTTCATCTACCTCATCGTCAAGACCGGCCCCAAGGAGATCCTCAAGGCCCTCGGCCGGCTGAGCCTCTGGGAGATCGCGGCGCTCATGGCCCTCCGCTTACTCTACTGGCTCATCCGGGCCGTAAACTGGCGGGCCCTTCTGGTCGCCTCCGGGGAGAGTGTCCCCTTCGGCCCCGTCTTTGGGGCCCGAGTCGCGGGCTACGCCGTGAGCTACCTGACGCCGGCCGGGAACCTCGGCGGGGAGACGGTCCGGATCTTCGTCCTCGACTGCGTCGGCCGGAACAAGGCCCTGGCCACTGTCGTCGTCGACAAGACGATCGAGTTCCTGGCCGGCCTGTCCACGGTCGCGCTGGCCGTCGTCTTCCTCATCACCGAGTTCGCCTTGCCCCGGCGCCAGAGGATCGGGCTCTTCGCGGCCATCGCCCTGCTCCTCCTCCTGATCATCTTCCTCATCCTCAAGCAGAGGCAGGGCCTCTTCATCTGGGCCCTGGACACGCTCAAGAAGATCAAGATCCGCATCCCCTTCTTCGAGAACAGGCGCGACAAGATCCTCGAGACCGACGCCCACATCTCCGATTTCTACGGGAGGAATCCCGGCCTCTTCCTGGCCCTGTTCGCGTCGTATTTCGCCCAGGCCTGGCTCTGGGCCCTCGAGATCTATCTGACCTTTCGCTTCCTCGGGGGAGAGGCGCCGACCTTCTTCAAGGCCTTCCTCATCGTCACCCTGGGATCGTTCTACTCGTTCCTCCCCGTGCCCGGGTCCATGGGCGTCTACGAGCTGACCTACGTGTCCCTCTTCGCCCTGCTCCGGATCGGAATGTCGGCCGGGATGGCCGTCATCCTCATCCGCCGGGTCATCGGGCTCGTCTGGGCCGGGATCGGGATCGTTCCCCTGATAAAGAAGCGGGCGGCGCGGCCGGTCAACGGGCCTGGGCCGCCGCCGGATCCCTGCCCTTCCTCAGAAAGCTGATCAGCTTGACGACCGTCCCCACGACGGCCATCAGGCCGACGCCGAAGAGGACCCCGATCGGCCAGCCGGCGACGGAGAAGACCAGGATGGCGAAGACGGCCAGGTTCTTGGCCTCGGCCCCTTCCCCGTTCCTCTCGGCGCCCGTGTAGATGTTGTTGAGATAATACAGGGACACCTGGAGGAAGTACAGGCCGATGGTCCCCAGGCCGAGCATGAGGATGCGCGGATCGGCCGTCTCCCGGTAGAGCCCGAAAGTGATGCCCGCGAGGACGATGAAGTCGGCGATCCGGTCGAGGAAGAGATCGAGGAAGGCCCCGTAGCGGCTGGTCATGCTCTTGGCCCGGGCGAGCATGCCGTCGGCATTGTCGAAGATGGCCGAGAGCATGGACAGGCATCCCCCGATAATGTAGAACGCGGGGCGGCCGACCGTGTAGACGAGCCCGGCGGCGAAGGCCATGAAGAAGGATATCAGGGTGAGGTGGTTCGGCGTCAGGCTGGTCCGGAAAACGGCCCGGACGACGAGCGCCGCGCAGGGCCTGACGATCAGGCGGTCGATGGGGAAATACCTGTGGAGGAAGGGGTAGGACTTGACGGTCTTGAGGGACCTCTGGTAGTCGAACTCTTCCGGCAGGCCCGTCCCGGGTTCTGACATTTCGCTTTATATAACCCACTCCCCCCTCCCCCGTCAAGTGGGCCTCGGGATATCCTCGTCAGGGGATCCCCCCTGCTGCGCTCGGGGTATTCCTTCTGTCGGCCGCGGAGCGGCTCGGAGACAGCCTCCCCGGCCGGGAAAGTTCTTCACGCGGGTCCGTGCGCCGGTCTCGGCGCCAAAACAACTCGCTCGGCGTACGCTACGCCTCGCTCAAACACGTTTTGGCGGTTTCTTCCGAAACTGCCCTCGTCCGCCCCGCGGCCCCGCTAAACTTTCCCTACACCGGGTTCGGCTGACCTCCTCGCCGCTTCATCCGGCCTCCTCCAGGAACACCCCTACGCGGGGGAGATCCCCTGACGACGACACCCCTCGGCCGTGAATCAAAGGAAGTGGTATAATTAGGGCTTAAGGAGGTGACGGCATGAGGAAACGAGCCTGGCCCCTGGTCCCGGCCCTGGCGGCCATGATCCTCCCCCTCGCGTCCCAGGACAAGGTCGCCCTCCGTTTCGGGCCGGCCGAAGGGACCCGGCTGACCTACAGCCTCTCGAGCGTCGTCAACGTGGACGGCAAGAACTTCCTCGGCAAGGACCTGGCCCTCAACGCCGATTCGCGGGGAGAGATCCGGCTCCTGGCCAAGCCGTCCACCCGAGACACCGTCCGGGCCGATCTCACGACCTCCGGCATCGAGGTCAACATCCGGCTCCCCGACCGCGTCCTTTCCCATAAGCTCGGCACGACCGAGGGCCAGGCCTTGGATGTCGTCTTCAACCGGACCGGCCGGGTCGAGGCCATCCGCAATCCCGAGGTCATCGGATCGGGGAATCCCTTCAACGTCTCCATCCCCCAGATCCTGCGCGATTATTTCCCGGCCTTTCCCGTCGAGCCGATCGGCCGGGGCGAGTCCTGGAATGAGAGCCGACGCCTGACCATCCCCTTCCAGGGGCTCGACCTCCAGGTCAACCTGGCCATCACCTACACCCTGGACGATATCCTCCCGGCCGACGACGGGCGCCTGGCCATCATCTCCGCCGTATACCGGGTGACAGTGTCGGGATCCAAGGACCTGGCCGACACCCAGGGCGTGTTCGAAGGAGAGGGGGCCGGCGCGGGCTCCCTGCGGGTCCACATCGAAAAAGGGTATTTTTCGGAGTACAGGGTCGATTTCAAGACCGACGCCTCTTTCGTCATGAAAAAAGGGACGGACCGGCTGGCCGAGTTCCCCTTCTCGTTCTCGGCCTTCGCGGAGGTCGCGCTTCTCTACGCCCAGGCCCCGGACCCCGTCATCCGCTAGACCTCTCCCGCGGGCGATAGCGGTTCCGTGGGGCGGGCAACACGCGGATGTCAGCCCGCGTCGATCGGGACCCACCTGTCGAGTGCGGTGAAGTAGAGCCCTGACTCGCTGATCTTCTCCCCGGTGAGCTTCGCCCAGAAGCGGGTGTAGAGCTCGACCTGGGGCCGGTAATAAGCGACCAGGGAATCGAGGAAGACCTTTGTTTCCCTCTCGCCCGCGCCCTCCAGCGCCCGGGGCGGCCGGTCGGTCTTGAAGTCGGCCAGAACCCAGCCGGATTCCCGGAAAAGGAGGTCGATCGCGCCCGACAGGAATATCGGCGCTCCCGGACGAGGCACGACCGGCCGGCCCCCCGCGACGGGAACGGATCCGACGCGGGCGGCGAGCTCGCCGTATCCGGACTCCCCGGCCTGCACCCTGATCGAGAACGGGACCTCGAAGAGGCGGCGGTCGGCGCGCATGGCCCGGAGCCAGAATCGCGACCCGACGACGGCGGCGATGTGGCGAGCCAGCTCCCGGCAATCTCCCGGATTCCGGTCCGCGGCGACCAGGACATCCCGGGCCATCCGCGTGAGCCTTTCCTCCGACGCCAAGACGCCCGGATCTCCCCGGCCGTCGCGAGGCCACGACTCGCCCAGGGTCCTCAGCATGACGTGGACCTCGGAGCCCCAGGTCCCCAGCCCTCCCCTGGCCCATTCGGGCGGCTCCCGGTCCCGCTTGGCGAGGGCCGTAACCGTCTCGTGAAGGGAACCGGCCCGCGAGGCTTCGGCCATCCTGCGGCGCAGGGCCGCCCGGCCTTCGCTCGCGTCTTTCGGACCCACGGCGCTCCTCTTCCGCCCCGAGGGCGCGGGGCAAAGGGCCGCGGCGCCTCGAGCCGGCGGGGATCCTTGGAGCTCGATGACCCCTTCGAGCCCGCGCTCCAAGGGGCCCCAGGACCTGCGCTCGCCGAGATCGCCGGAGTAGGAGCTGATGACGAGGAGGTCCCTGGCCCGGGTCGCGGCCACGTACATCAGCCTGTTCTCTTCCGCCTCCTCGTATCTCCTCTCCTCGGAGGCGCTCTCGTCCCACTCGGCGGGCTGGGAGACCGTTTTCGACTGATAGCCGGCCGGCCGGCTGAAGCGGAAATGCCCCCGCGGCTTTCCGCCGGTCCGGCGGATATGCCGGTCCGGCTCGAAATCCGGAACGCCGGCCGGATTGGCCAGCCAGACGACCCGCGCCTCCAGGCCCTTGGCCTTGTGCAGGTTCATCAAGCGGACGGCGTTGCGGCGGCCGGGCGCGAGGCACATCTCCTCGACCGGCTGAGCGCCTATCCATTCGGCCAGGAACGCGACGGCGGCGGCGAACGAGGTCATGTCCTCGCTTTCGCGATCCCTCAGGACCTCGACGAGCTTGAGGATATTGCCGGCCCGGCTGCTGCCCATCTCGGCCGTGATGAGGTGGCAAAGGAGGCCGGAGCTCTGCAGAATGATCTCCAGGGCCGCGGACGGCGGGACCTTGGTCGTGACCTCCCGCCAGCCGCGGAGGACGGCGAAAGCCCGCCGCGCCTTGGCCGAGCCGATCGTCCCGCCGGCCGCGCCGAGGTAGCAAAAGTCCCCGCCGGCCGCGCGGTGATCGAGAAGGTCCTGGTCGCTCAGTCCAAAGAACAGCCCGCGCAGCACGGCCACCGTGCCCACGGGATCGTCGGGATCGTCGAGGGCGAGGAGGAGGTTCATGACCTCGGCGATCTCGGCGTTCTCGGTGAAGGCGTCGCTGCCGGAGATCTCGAAGGGGATGCCCAGCTCCTCGAGCCTCCGGGCGTACTTGCCCATCCGGTCCTTATAGCGGAAGAGGACGAGGAAATCGCCCGGCTCGGCCTCGCGCGAGCCCCCGTCCCCGTTGTCGAGGCGGAGGTTCCCGGCGAGGGCCCAGGCGATGAATCCGGCCACGCGTTCGGAGTCGACCTCGGTGATCCCGTCCTTGGCGTGATAGGGCACGGAGGGGAGGGTGCTCTTGCGCACGCCGGAAAGCGAGCCGCGCCCCTGGCCCCGCACGGTCTCGAGGGGCATGAAGCCGGCCTGGTAAGCGTCGGCGACGACGGGGAAGACGCCTCCCCGGCCCGGATCGAAGAGCGGATCGACCCAATCGGCGATCGGCCGCAGGGACCTGAAGTTCGCGCTCAGCGCCAGCGTCTCCCCTCCCGACGCTTCGATCCTGTCCTTGACCAGGTTGTAGATGTCGATGTCGGCCCGCCGGAAGCGGTAGATCGATTGCTTAGGGTCGCCGACGAGGAAGAGGGACCCGGGTGCGGGCGCGAGCTTGGTCCAATCCCGCTCGGCGTCGTCCGTGCCGGCGAGGAGGAACAGGATCTCGGCCTGGATGGGGTCGGTGTCCTGGAACTCGTCGACCAGGACAGGATGGAAGCGCTCCCGGAAATAGCCCCGGACCTCGGGATTGTCGCGCAGGAGCTTGGCGGCCCGCATGAGCTGGTCCTGGAAATTTAGCCGGGCCTCGGCCCGCCTCCGCTCGGCGTAGAACGCGATCGCCGGCCCCAGGAAGGTCAGGGCCTTCGTGTGGCGGAACTCGCGCCATTCGCGGAGGGCGGGCCGGGCGACGCTCTCCTGGAAGGACTCGGCGGCGGCTAGCAGCCGGGCCGCGTCGTCTTTCGAGCTCCACCGGTTCTTCGTGACGCCGAGTCTTTTGTCGAAGAGCTCGACGGATTCCATGAGCCGGCGGCCGTCGGCGAAGCCGATATTGCGTCTCCGCCGGAACAGGCGGACGAACAGGCTCTGGAGCGCGTCCCGGCCCTTTTCCGGCCTTTCCTTAGGGACGAGCGCGGCAGCCATATCGACGAGCCCTTCGAGGGCCCCGCGGACGGCCCCGAATTCGGGCGGCCCGGACCGCCCCGGGACCGCTTCGACGTCGGGGAATTCGGAGACGGTCCTGAAGGCGGCCTCGAGCTCGGAGGGGTCCAGGCCGGCCTCGTCGAGTCCGCGCAGGGCGGTTTCGTTCTCGAGCCTGGCCTTGGCCAGATATTCGTCCCAGCTCTTCTCGAGGAGGACCGAGTCCTCGTGCTCCTCGAGCTCCCGGAATTCCGGGTCGATCCCGGCCTCGACAGGACGCTCCCGGAGGAGCCGGGCGCAGAACGAATGGATCGTCCCGATGAAGGACCTCTCGAGGCCGGTCAGGGCGCCGTCGAGACGGGCCCGCACGGCGGCGTCCTTCGCTTCGAGGCGTTCCCGTTCGAGGGCGACCTGGAACCGCCCGCGCAGCTCGGCCGCGGCCTTGCGGGTGAAGGTTACGGCGGCCAGGGTGTCGATCGAGGCCCGGCCGCTGGCGAGAAGCGCGACCATCCGGTCGACGAGGCTTGTCGTCTTGCCCGAGCCGGCACCGGCCTCGACGAGGAACGTCGTCCCCAGGTCGCGCCGGATCCTGTCGCGGGCGGCCTGGTCGGGAGGGGGCGGTGCCTTCACGGTCGTCATGGGTATTCGTCCAGCCGGTCGTAGGCTTCGAAGATCCCCGGATTCGCCTCCCGCTTCCGCTCCGATACCGCGGGGCCGCCGGAAACGCAGGCCGCCCGGTAATCGCAGTACCCGCACTTGGCGTCCGGGCCGGCGATGAAATAGCCCTTGCCGAGCAGGCCCAGGAGATCGCCGAGGAGGCGCCTGAGCCTGTCCCGGTCGAAGCCCCGGACCATGATCTCGTGGCCCTCGCCCCGCCGCGACGGGAAGAGATAGCCGCTCTCGGCGACCCGCGGCTTCTCCCCCGGCCGCTCCCGGGCCAGGATCTGTTCGAGGGCGACCGCGTAGAGGGCGGGCTGGAGCGTCCGGCCGCGGCCGAAGTGGACCAGGTTCTCATAAGGCGCAGGGCTGCCTGTCTTGTAGTCGATGATCCGGTAGCTCGCCGGCCCGATCCGGTCGACGCGGTCGATGAAGCCCCGGAGCCGGAAGGAGCGCTCCTCGCCGACGGCGATCGTCTCGCCGGCGATCTCTTTCTCGAATTCGAGCGGGCGGCCCTTGTCCTCCCGCTTCTCTTCGGCGGCCATGAAGATATCGAGCGTCTCCAGGATATCCCGCCGCTCGCTCTCGAAGATCGCCGCCGAAGGCTCCGGGACCTTCCGCCTCGTCTCGGCGATCCGCTCGCCGGCAATCCGGGCCATGAGGGGCGCGTGCCGGACCGCGGCGACCTCTTCCCCCTTCTCCGCGACCCGGCTCATGAAATCGCAGAGGATCTCGTGGACGAGGGTGCCGCGCTGGAGCGGGTCGAGCCAGCGCGACCGGTCGAGGGCGACCTCCTCCGGCGGCTGGACCTTGAGGACATGGCGCAGGAAGTAGCCGAACGGACACCTGGCCAGGAGCTCGAGGCGGGTCGCCGACATGACCGCCGTTCTCCCGGCCAGGGGATCGATCTCCTCCCGGACGGACCCGATGTCGACGATCCCGTCGTAAGCGGTCATCGCGTCGCCGGCCCGGGCGCCTGCGGCGGCGAGGCCCGCGGCCAGATCGGGGAAATTGGCCGCGACGGTGCGCGCGCCGTCGGGCCGGGCTTCGGCCGTGAGCCGGTCCAGCCACCAATCGGCCTCATCGAAGGCCCGGGCGGCCCCGCCCGGCAGGAAGCCCGCCGCCTCCGGCAGCGCCCCTTCGAGAGAGGCGTAATCGAGATCGGGGTCGCCGCGGAGGAGCCGGAAGGCCTGGAGCACGACCGACGACGGGAAGGTCTCCCGGTCATCGACGATGTCGTACGAGGGATAGCTCAGCACGACCCGGCCCCGGAGGGAAGCGAGAACGGCGGCCAGGCCGAAGAGATTCGACCGGAGGTGATCGGCCGAGGTCGGCAGCGCGTCCGAGATCGCCGTCCGTTCCTCGTCGAGAAGGACGGGGTCCTGGAGTCCGCGGCCGGGGAAGCTCGCCTCGTCGAGGCCGGCGATGAACGTGACCGGTCGGCCGGAATATCCGCCCGACGGAAGGCCGGCGATATGGAGGCGGCCGGGCAAGGGCGGTGAGGCGCCCACCCGGAGGGACGCGCCCGCCGTCCGGACGAGGTCGAGGGCTTCTTTGAGCGGCAGGGGCGGGAACCGGCTCTCGGCCGCGAATTCGTCCAGGCGGTCGAGCAGGACCTGGCGGGCCCGGCCGTCGAAATCCGACTCGGCCCGCCCGAAGTCCACGATGAGCCGGGAGAAGGCCTCGCAGAGAACCCGAAAGTCAAAGGCCCCGGCGGCGTCCGGTCCCGGGATGATCTTCAGGACGCGGGCGACGGCCGCGGTGAGCCCGTCGATCTCGGCGATCGCGGTCTGGAGCCCGGCCCGTCGGGCGTCCCCGTTCTCTCCGTCGTCACCGTCCTCTCCCGTCGCGGGCGCCTCGAGGTCGGCCGTTTTCCCGTCCCGGAGCGCCCTCAGCCGGTCGAGATAGCGGGCCCGGCCCCATCCGATCATCGCGCTGCGGAGATGACGGCAGGACGTCCGGGCCACGAGGGCCGTTCCCGAGGCGCCGGCCGTCAAGACAAGATCGCCGTTCTCAAGGAGGCGACAGAGCTCGTCAGCCGAGAAGTCGCCGGCTAGCCACGCCACGAGTCCGAAGAAGAGCCGTCCGGGCGAAGTGAACGAGACGGGGATGCCGTCGCCGAATGTCACGGGCAGGCCGGTCCGGGCCGAGAAGAGATAGAAGACCGTCGCGTGAGCCGACCCCGCGGGCGTCAGGACTTCCGCCTCGTCGAAGGCGATCTTTTCGGCATAGATCCGTCGCAGGATCTCCCGGCATTCGTTGGCCGGACCGAGCGCCCTGAAGATATCGATCCCGGCCTCCTTGCTCCGAGGCGGGGCTTGGCCCGGCGCGAAGAGCCAGGATAGCCGCCCGGCCTCCGAGAGATCGGCCGGGCCCGGAAGGGACCAGCATCGCCGCGGACGTTCCAGGCCGACGACGGGGTCGCCCGGGACGAGGACGAGGCGTTCGCCGGCGGCGGCCCGGACGAGTGCGCGTTCGAGCCGGCTCATTCGCGCGTCCGCCGGGCTGAGCGTCCAGGAGGAGGATGGCGTTCGCCCGGCAACGCGGGCGGCTCGCGCGAGCAGAGAGGCCGCGTCGAGGAGCCCCTCCGCGTCGAGGGTCCGCTCGATGAGGCCGAGAACAAGCGCGAGCTCCCGTCCCTTCCTCTCGACGAGGAAGAGCTCCGGCCGGACGTCGGCGCTCGTCAGGCCCTCGAGCCTGAGCTCCCTCACGGCCCGGTAGACGGCGTGGACGAGGCCCGGGGAAGCGCCCGCCCGTCCAAAGTACTCGAGCTCTCCGGCGGCGAGGAGCTGCCGGAAAAGGCGGTCCGTCAGGGCCAGCTCGCCCGATGAGGTCATCGGCTTTCCGGTTCCCGCCTCGCCGCTCCGTTCGAGGACCTCGCCGGCCAGGGTCCATGGCGTGACGAAGCGGAGGTTGATCCAGGACCCGGATCCGCGGGCCAGCGCCTCGCCGATCTGACGCCCGGCGACGAAGGAGGGGCAGACGAAGACCTTCTCGTCGAGAGGATGGTCGCGGCAGAAGCCGGCCAGGAAGCGGATCGTCGCGTTCACGTCTTCCCCGGCATACGGTAGAAGTGGATCGCGTGCTCGCGGCCCGACTCGTCGGTCATCTTCTCGCTTCGGACGAGCCGGGCGTCCCAGCCGAAGATCTTGTAATCGTGGGAGACGATCCGGGCGCCGGGCTTGAGGTCTCTCTCGAAGACGGCCGACAGGACCTCGAGGGACTCCGGAAGGAGGTAGAGGGCCAGGACGGTGGCCTCGGTCAGACGGGCCTTGGTGGCGTCCATCTCGAGGAACCGGACGAGCTTCGAGACGCCCTCGCGTTCGGCCGCGGCCCGGCATTCGGCGATGAGGGCCGGGGCGATCTCGATGCCGACGCCGCGTGCGCCATAGAGCTTGGCCGCGGCGATGATCATCCGGCCGTCGCCGCAGCCGACGTCGTAGACGATGTCATTCCTCTCCACCCCCGCGGTCTCGAGCATGCGCTCGACGACGATCGTGGGCGTCGGCACGAACGGGGCCAGGTCGGCCGCGTCTTCCCGCCCGTGGGAGCCCGGATAGACCCGCACGGTGTCGCTCGCGTCGTAGCGGAAGGAATAGGGCTTACCAGGGTGCAGAACATACGAGGAGGTCCGCTTGCCGTTGTCGAACGAGATCTCGACCGGCAGGTCGGTCGCGATCCGGTCGACGGCCCCGACGGCCAAGGTCCGGCCGACCGGGCCCCGGACGCCCCGGCCGGGCTTGATCGTGTAGGCGATCGGACGCTTGGTGACGTTGCGGAGGGTCGCCTCTTCCCGGAAGGGCGACGCCGCCGTCGGCCCGGGCGCGAGGTCGATCCTGTTCTCCGCCTCTTTTCCGGCCCTTCCATAGAAGAGCGCCAGGACGGCCAGGACGAGAAAGGAGGCCGCGATCGCAGCCTGTACGACGCGTCTCAAGTCAGTTCGGCTCCCTGCGATAATCTAAGAAGCAGTCTATTCAAATTAGACCAGCCCAGTCGCTAAGTCAACGATGGAGGATACGCCTTTGGCAGGCGGCAAGGGGTTATGACGCAACGGCGTGGGGGCCGGCGGGGAGCGGACCCTTGGGAGCGACCATCAGAAGCGCAGCGTAGCGGCTCGGAGCTGCGCTTCTGGGAAATATCTTCAAAAGTCATCTTCCTAAGAAATTTCGCAGAACCTCGGCCTCGAGTGCTCAGCCGATGTTCTGCAGGTCCGCTCCGAAGACTCCGCTTCCCGTTGGAGCACGGACGGGGGTGACGCCGAGGGAGGAATGACACCGCAGCCGCCAGATCAAGGAGCCTGTTAGAACAGGACGAGGAGCGCCGCGATCAGGACGACGACCGTCCACAGCGCGATTCTTATCACCGTCTTCATTTCCGGTCCTCCCGTCCTTCCCGGAGGCGCCCGGCCCGCCGGGCCGCCTCCTTGAGGACGAATTCCATCTGGGCGTTGATGCTGCGCAGCTCGTCGGCCGCCCACTTCTCCAGGGCGTCGTAGAGCGCGGCATCGAGCCGCAGGAGGAATCTCTTCTTATCGGCCACGTCTCACCGTCAGGAGTAGAGCGTCCCCGTATTGACGATGGGGTGCATCTCGGATTCCGAGACCAGGGCCACGAGAAGGTTGTTGACCATGGCCGCCTTTTTCTCTTCGTCGAGCTTGACGACGCCCTGGGACTCGAGGCTTTTGAGGGCCATCTCGACCATGCCGATGGCGCCGTCGACGATCTGCCGGCGGGCGGCGATGATGGCCTCGGCCTGCTGGCGCCGGAGCATGGCCTGGGCGATCTCCGGGGCGTAGGCCAGGTGGGACAGGCGGGCCTCGACGACATGCAGGCCGGCGATCTCGAGCCTGTTCTGGACCTGGCCCTTGAGCTTGCCGGCGATCTCGTCCGGGTTGGCCCGCAGGGACTCCGTGTCCTTGTCGTGGGCATCGTAGGGGAAATGCGTGGCCAGCTGGCGGATGGCCGTCTCGCTCTGGATGGCGACGAAGTTCTGATAGCTCTCCACGTTGAACAGGGCTTTGGCCGAGTCGACGACGTGCCAGACGACGACGGCCGCGATCTCGATCGGATTGCCCAAGGCGTCGTTGACCTTGAGGGTCTCGCTGTTGAAATTGAAGATGCGCAGGGTCACTTTCTTCCGGACGACGAACGGGTTGGTCCAGAAGAAGCCGGCCGTGAGGGCCGAGCCGACGTATTTGCCGAGGAAGGTGAAGACCTTGGACTCGTTCGGATGGATGAGGAAGAAGCCGCCGAAGGTCATGAAGGCGAGGATGGCGGCCAGGACGGAGACGATCATGCCCGCGGTCGTCCCGGCCCGCTCGGCGTGGGCGACGATATAGCGACCGCTGAAGAAGAGGACGGCCAGGTCGACGGCGACCATGATCCAGCCGTTGAGGCTGAAAACGCTTTTTTCCTGGATGTCTTTCATGAGGACCTCCTTTAATAGCATTATAATAGCATAATGATATCACTTGTCAAGCGAATTTTTTGATAAAAGAAAAGGGGCCTTCGAATGTCCGAAGGCCCCCGGAAAGGCGCGGGATGACGGTCTAGGCGAAGAAATCGCCGGGGACGGCCCGGAGACGGCCGATGTCCCTGACCCGGTCGGCGAGGTCGAAGCCCTTGGCGCAGACGGCCGAGCAGGAGGCGCAGGAGCCGCAGGGGTTCTCGGCGAGATCGAGGGAGCCGACGAGCTCGTGGGCCGCCTGGAGGTTCCTGTAGCCGTAGGCGTACATGTAGCCTCTCATCAGGTCCGGGATGGGCAGTCCCTTCGGGCAGCCGGCGAGGCACTGGCCGCACTGCTGGCAGTAGAGGCCGGACGCCTGCTCGCCCAGCCGCAGGTCCTTGAGGTCCTGGGGCGTCAGGGTGATGTCGGACACGACCGACCAGTCTTCCTTGAGCTGGTCGAAGGTCGTGAATCCCGGGATGGCCGTCGTGACGCTGGGGTCGTTGAGGGCCCACTTCAGGGCCGCCCGCATGTTGATCGGCTGCTGCTTCTCCTTGTCCCAATAGACGCCAGCCTGGGTCTTCATGGCCACGACGCCGAGGCCGGCGGCGGCCGCCTCGGCGACGGCCTTGCGGACCTCGGCGGCGTGATCCTGCCCGAAATTGTAGGCGGTCAGGATGACGTCGTAGGCCTTGGCCTCCATCGTCGCCCGGATGACGGCCGGTTCATTGCTGTGCGTGGTTATGCCGACGAACCGGGTCTTGCCCGACTTCTTGGCCTTCTCGAGGGCCGCGATCATGTCCGGGTTCTGGACGTGCTCGGCGGCCGAGTTGTTGTGGAGGTAGAGGACCTCGACGTGGTCGAGCCCGAGGCGCTGGAGGCTCAGGTCGAACATGTCAAGGAAGGCCTTCTGGAGGGGCTCCCCCGACAGGCCCTGCATGGACCGCTCCTTTTGAGGACCGGGGACCTTGGTGAAGATCATATAGGAGTCGCGGCGCCGGCCCTTGACGACCTGGCCGATCATCTGCTCGTTCCGGCCGCGCTGGTAGCCGTGAGCGGTGTCCAGCATGACGATGCCCGTTTCCAGGGCGGCCTCGACGACGGCCGGATTGTCGGCGTTCATGACCCCCATGCTGACGACCGGGATCTTGAGGCCCGTCTTACCGAGGGTCCGGACGATCGGCTTCCCCGCCGCCGCGGCCTCGGGTCCGCCCGGGGCGGCGCCGAACGCGGCCGCCTTGACGGCGGCGGGAACGGCCCCGACCGCGGCCAGCCCGGTCAGGCTTGTCTTAAGGAAGTTCCTTCTGTTGAGCCCTTTGTCCTTAACCGTCATTCTCTCCTCCATCCGTGGATTTATCTGTCGGTCAGCGCTTTCATGAAGTCGACGATGGCCTCTTCCTCGGCTCCCGTCAGGCCGAGGTTCCCCATTTCGGTCTTGTTGAGGTTGGCGGCAACTTCGGGGGGCGGCCAGCCGGCTCCCGCGACGTCGCGGGTATTATAAAAATGGACGACGTCCTTGAGGCTCTTGAAGTATCCGTTGTGCATGAAAGCCTTGACGAATCCTGGCGTCGGCCGCTTGTCCACGTTCCTCAGGGTCGGTGTCCGGTGCTTCCCCATGTTCGCCGCCGCGGCGGACTTGTACGCATCGACGGTCTCGAGAAAGCCGCCGAGGCCCGTGTCGATCCAGGCCGCGCCGTCGGGGTTGAAGGCTTTTCCCTGGCCATAGAAGGGGTTGCCGGGATTCCGGGGGATGCCGAGATTGTCGTACTTATAGTCCGCGAAGACGGGCGGCTTCCCGTCGACGGGCGTCAGGACATGGCACACGGCGCAAAGCCCCTTGGTGTTGAAGAGCGTCAGGCCGGCGAGCTCGCGCTCGTTCAGGCCGAGGTTCCGGAAGTCCTTCATGTTGGATTCGCCGATCGACGCGACATCGAGCCCCTTGGCCTTCGCCGCGCGCCAGAAGTCGTCGAACTTCGAGCTGAAGGGATTGACCTCGGCCGACCGCTCATAGGCGGCGATGGCCCGGCCGATCTTGGCATAGGCGGCCTGCGGGTCCTTGTCCGCTTCGAGAGACCCGGGACCGAAGACCTTCTCGAAGAGCCCGGCGTACTCCGATCGCTTCACGGCCAGGACGAGGCTCTTGGCGTCAGGCATGTTCTGCTCGAGGGGATTGAGGAATGGCCCCATGGCCTGTTCGGCCAGCGGGTCGCCCAGGACCTCGCCGGTCGCCCGCCCGTCCCAGAACATGCCGCCGACGAATTCTCCCGCGGAATTGATGTGCAATTTGGGGTTCCAGCCGGCGTAGGCCGCGGCCGGCGGTTTGCGGTTTCCGAACCTTCCTTTGACCGCCCCTTCATAGACGCCTCCGGCCCTGTTGACGTGCTCATCGGGCCCGGTGAAGCCGACCGAGGGGCCGTGACATGCCGCGCACTCCTGGCCCGCGGGAGAAGAGAGGGTCTTGTCGAAAAAGAGCTTCTTGCCGAGCTCTTCCATGGGCGAGAGCTCCGAAGGCGCAGTCTGTGCGCCGAGGGGGGCCAACAATATCGCGGCCAGCATCGTCGTTACGGCGGTACAACCGGCTTTTCTCATGGCCTCTCCGTTTCCCGGCCGGACCGCCGGCCGCTCCGGACTTCGTCTGCCCTCTGGCAGGTGTCTATTGTATAGGGTGTCCCGCCGTTGTCAAACGCGGCCGGGGCCCGGAGGGCCGTGTTTGACTTTTCCGGACCCGAGGCTATACTGGCTGTCGAAGATGAGACGGTTGTTCGTTCGCCTCCTGCCGGCCTTCCTTTTCGGCCTGTCGCTTGGCCTTCTCTTGGACGGCCAGGTGACGACGCCGGCCTCCGACTTCCCGCTGAGGACCTTTTTCTCGGTCCGCTCCGCTCAACCCGACGACACGATCCCGGATATCCTCCGCGAGCAGTTCGAAAAGGACGACGGCAGCCCCCTGCGTTCGGTCGCCGTCGACCTCGACGGCGACGGCCGCAACGAGAAATTCGTTCTCTGCGGCGTGCCTAGGGCCACGGGCGGATACCAGTGGCTCGTCTACGACGTAGCCCGGGGCGTCGGCCGGGGCATCGTCGTCGGGACCATCATCTTCATCGGCCAGGAGAGGGACGGCGGCTATCCCCGGCTCGAGTCCTACTGGAAGCAGGGCGGCGAGATGTCCGTCGTCTTCAGGTACGCCTTCGCTAAGAGCCGCTACGGCCGGTCGGGGACGTGGGCCCTGACGCCCTGGGAGACGAGCGAGTTTTTCCGGGCCAAGCCTGCCCTCGACTTCGAGCGGGAGCTCGTCGAGATCAAGTAGCCGCCGATGGCGCCGCGCAGTCCCGCCCTCTTCTCCGCGCTCGCCGCATTCCTGGCCCTCACGCTCCTCGCCGGGCCGGCCTGCCGCCGGACCGGGTCGGAAGGCGCGCCCGGCGTCACGCGGCCGCGCATCGCCATCATCCCCATGGGCACGACCCACGAGTTCTGGAAGGCCGTCCACGCCGGCGCCCTGACCGCGGCCCGCGAGCTCGGCGTCGAGATCGTCTGGAAAGGACCGCTCAAGGAGGATGACCGCGACGAGCAGATCCAGATCGTCGAGACGCTGGCCGATTCCGGGGTCGACGCCATCGTCCTCTCCCCTCTCGACGACCGGGCCCTCGTCCGGCCGGTGGCCGAAGCCCGCCGGGCCGGCATCCCGACGGTGGTCTTCAACTCGGCGCTCCAGGGCGAGGAGCACGTGGCCTTCATCGCGACCGATAATTATCTGGGGGGCGTCCTGGCGGCTCGGGCCGTGGGCCGGGAGACGGGCGGACGGGGGCGTCTCGTCCTCATCCGGCTCAAGGTCGGCGTCGAAGGCACGACGAAGAGAGAGGAGGGTTTCCTGGCCGCTCTCCGGGCCGAATTCCCCGCGATCGAGGTCCTTTCGGACAACCAATACGCCGGTCCGTCCACCGAGACGGCCTACCAGACGATGGAGAACCTGATCTCGCGTTATCCCGGGATCGACGCCGTGTTCACGCCGAACGAGTCGACCACGTTCGGCGCCCTGCGGGCCCTTCAGGACCACGGGCTGGCCGGGAAGATCATCCACGTCGGCTTCGACGCTTCTGACAAGTTGATCAAAGCGCTGGCCGGCGGGGAGCTGGCCGGGCTCGTCCTGCAGGACCCTTTCGCCATGGGCGAGCGGAGCCTGAGGACTGCGGTCGCTCATCTCCGCGGCGAGCCCTACGAAAAGAGCGCGGCCACGGCCGTCGTCCTGGTCACCCGGGAGAACATGGATGAGCCGTCCATCCGGCCGCTGCTCCGGCCGGACCTCTCCGTTCTCAAGGAATAAGGGCGCCGGCCCGGACGAATCCGGGAAGGGACAAGGAGGCTCCGATGATCGAACTGAGTCGCCGGACGATCGCGATCGCCGCGATCGCGGCGCTGGCCGCGGCGGGCGCGCTGGCGGCCGCGGGGAAAGCGTCGGGAAGGGAGGACCCCGTGGGACGTCTCCATATCATCTCCTCGAGCCACCAGGACATCGCCTGGATGGACTCGCCGGAGAAGTGCATCATTTTCCGCGACACGAACTGCATCACCCCGGCCCTGGCCATGATGGCCAAGGACCCGGCCTACTCGTTCACCATGGAGAACATGCTCAACCTGGCCGAATATCTCGAGCGCCATCCGGATCGCGCCGAAGAGATCGGCCGGCTGACGCGGGAGGGGCGGATGGAATGGGGCGCCACATACAATCAGCCCTACGAATCGCTCCTCTCGGGAGAGCAGCTCATCCGCCAGGCCTATTTCGGACGCCTCTGGCTGAAGAGGACCTTCCCCGGCGCCGACGCCAAGGTCTATTTCAATCCCGACGTCCCCGGCCGGGCCGCCCAGATGCCCCAGATCCTGGCCAAGGCCGGCATCCCCTACCTCCTGATGAGCCGGTACCACGAGGGCTTTTACCGCTGGGCCAGCCCCGACGGCAGCTCCGTCCTGGCCTACTCGCCCGGCCACTACGGCAACGCCGCGGCATACCTGAACGCGCCGCCCGCCGAGGGGGCTAAGACGATCGCGGACAAGGTCGCCAAGTGGAAAGGCTATTACTCGGGCCGGGGCATGCCGGACGAGTATCCCCTGCTCAACTCCGTCGACTTCTCCCAGCCGACCGACTTCGGCCCGCTCATCCGCCATTGGAACGGGAGCGGC
>Ga0209253_10000513_pt1 | contig 33645 bp, 29 predicted proteins | sample FrelakmetBRP12BR_FD_187145 | JGI IMG/M metagenome (GOLD analysis project Ga0209253, IMG submission 187145) | Freshwater lake sediment microbial communities from the University of Notre Dame, USA, for methane emissions studies - BRP12 BR (SPAdes)... | ecosystem: Environmental > Aquatic >... | reverse complement strand
CTCGGCCCAGTGCCCGATTGCCGGCACGATCACGTCCTTGTTCGCGGCAATGAAACTGTCGCCCAGCCAGGCGAGGCCGAAGATGCCGATCACCGCGACGACGCCGGCGCGCAGCGTGGCGGTCTTCGGCACGTCGTCGACATTCACTTTGGTGAGCAGCAGCATCACCGCCGCCACTGCAAGCATCACGATCTCGATCACGATCGGCATGCCGAGGGCAGTCTTGGCGTCGGGAAGGGTACGCAGGTCCGGAAAGAACCCGAACAGCACCACCAGCGCGACCCCCGCGAGGAAAAGATAGGCCGAGAGCTTCGCGGTCGGCTTGAGCGGCGCCTTTTCGCCTGCAGCCTTCGGGGTGGGGATGCTCCCGGATTTGAGCCGCGCCTGATACTCCGGATCATCCTTCAGATCTTTGCCGACGAACATCGAGACGACGGCGGCGATCACGACGCCAACAAGGGTGGCCGGCACGCAGATCATCAGTATCTGCGGCAATCCAAACTGAGTGAACCCCTTGTCGAAGAAAACAGCGATCATCGCAGCGGTCGCCGCGGAGACCGGACTTGCCGTGATCGCCTGTTGCGAGGCGATCGTCGCCACCGCCATCGGGCGCTCGGGTCGGATGCCGCTCTGGTGGGCCGTCTCGTAGATGACGGGCAGCAGCGGATAGACGATGTGCCCGGTGCCCGCGACGAAGGTGAAGGTCCAAGTCGTGAGCGGTGCGACGATGGTGACGTACTTAGGATTCGCGCGGATGATGCGCTCGGCGACACGGACGAGGAAGTCGATGCCGCCGGCGGCATCCATGACGGAGGCCGCCATGATCACCGCGAGGATGATCAGCATCACGTCGACCGGTGGCGAAGTGGGCGTGATGCCGAACGCCACGGTCAGGGCGAGCAACCCCACCGCCCCCCACAGCCCGAGGCCAACGCCGCTGTAGCGCGCCCCCATCCAGATGGCCGCAAGAACGACGATGAACTGCAACGCGATCGTAACGGTCATGGTGTCTCCCCCGATTGAACTGAGATCGAGGATGGGCGACTCACTGCTCGAAGGTGGGGTTGATCAGGTTCTCGAACGAAAACACCTCGTCCCACTTTTCCTGCGGGAGAAGCTTGCGTTCTTTGACCACGATGTCGTGCAGGCTCTTGCCAGTAAGGAAGCCCTCGCGTGCCATGTCAGCGCACTGCTTGTAGCCAAGGGAAGGCTTGAGCAGTGTTACGACGCCCAGCGAGCTCATCACCATGGCCCGCGTCCGGTCGGGATTTGCGACGATTCCCTCCACGCAGTTCACCCGCAGGCTCTCGACCGCCCTTTCCATCGTGGTGATCGAAGCGAACAGCGCGAAGGTGATCACTGGCTCCATGACGTTCAGTTGCAGTTGGCCCGCAGAGGCCGCCAAGGTCACGGTCAGGTCAAGACCAATCACCAGGAACGCGGTCTGATTCACGACCTCTGGGATAACCGGGTTGACCTTGCCGGGCATGATCGAGGAACCCGGCTGCATCTGTGGCAGGGTGATCTCGTTTAGGCCGCAACGCGGCCCCGACGCCAACAAACGTATGTCGTTGCAGATCTTCGTGAGCTTGGATGACGTGTGCTTGAGCACACCCGATAGTAGGACGTAGTCGCCCGTGTCCGATGTGGCCTCGATCAAATCGGGGGCAAGCGTGAAATCGATGCCGGTTATCTGCGACAGGTACTTCACGGCCAATTCCGGGTAACCGGGCGCGGCCGTTACAGTCGTGCCAATGGCGGTCGCGCCAAGGTTGACCCCCTGCAGGATCTTCCGCACCTCGGCAATCCGCCTCACTTCCTCGGCGATAGTAGTGCCCCAGCCGTGGAACTCTTGCCCGAGGGACATTGGCACCGCATCCTGCAGATGGGTACGGCCCATCTTGAGCACGCTGTCGAACTCTTTGGCCTTGGCGAAGAACGCATCTGCCAGATTCCGCAACGATTCCATGTAGCTTTCCAGCCTGAGGATGAGGCCGAGGTGAAAGGCCGTCGGATACACGTCATTCGTTGACTGCCCGAAGTTTACGTGGTCGTTCGGGCTGCAGTACTGGTACTCGCCCTTCTGATGACCCATGTACTCAAGCGCGAGGTTTGCGATCACCTCGTTCGCATTCATGTTAGTCGAGGTGCCAGCGCCCCCTTGAATAAAATCCGTGACGAACTGGTCGAGCATCTCGCCAGCGATCAAGCGATCGCACGCGTGGATGATTGCCTCGGCAATCTTCGCATCGAGCACCCCCAGATCTCTATTCGCCATCGCCGCGGCCTTCTTCACGTAGCCAAACGCCTTGACAAAGTTTGGCTCCCGCGAGACGGGCATTCCGGTGATGTGGAAGTTCTCCTTTCCCCTTAGGGTCTGAACACCGTAGTAAACGTCATCGGGAATCTGGCGTTCACCAAGGAAGTCTTTCTCGATTCTTGGCATGACCGTCTCCTGCGTCTTTGCGGCTCCGGACCCCGCCCCTACGCTTGGATTCACCCCCGGGGGCGGCTACGCGACCACCACGGGAATCTTTCCGATCTTCGCGCGCCACTCCGCCGGGCCGGTCTTGTGGACCGCGTTCCCGGTCGAATCAACCGCGACCGTCACGGGCATGTCCTGCACCTCGAACTCGTAAATGGCCTCCATGCCGAGGTCCGGAAACGCCAGCACCGTTGACTTGCGAATCGCCTTGGAAACGAGATAAGCCGCGCCGCCCACCGCGATGCAGTAGACGGCCCTGTGCTGCTTGATCGATTCAATGGCCTTTGCCCCGCGTTCCGACTTGCCGACCATCCCGAGCAGGCCGGTCTTCGCCAGCATCGGTTCGACGAACTTGTCCATGCGCGAGGCTGTCGTCGGACCGGCGGGGCCCACCACCTCGTCGCGCACTGCATCCACCGGCCCCACGTAATAGATGAAGCGGTTGCTGAAATCGACCGGCAGTCGCTCGCCCCGCTCCATCATGTCGGCCAGGCGCTTGTGCGCGGCGTCGCGGCCCGTGAGCAGTTTGCCGGAAAGCAGGAGCCGCTCGCCGGACTTCCAGGTCTGCACGTCTTCCCGCGTGATTGTGTCCAGGTTGACGCGGCGGCTGGTGCTGAAGTCGAGCGTGAGCTTGGGCCAATCGTCGAGGCTCGGCGGATCGAGTTTCGCGGGACCGCTGCCGTCGAGGACGAAATGCGCGTGCCGCGTCGCGGCGCAGTTGGGCAATAATGCCACCGGCTTGGAAGCGGCGTGCGTCGGATAGTCGTTCACCTTCACGTCGAGCACCAGAGACAGGCCACCGAGTCCCTGTGCCCCGATCCCGAGCGCATTGACTTGCTCGAAGAGCTCGAGCCGCAGTTCCTCGGCGCGGTTCGACGGTCCCCGCGCTTGCAGCTCGTGGATGTTGATCGGATCCATCATGCCCCATTTGGCAATGAGCATCGCCTTCTCCGGCGAGCCGCCGATGCCAAGCGAAAGGATCCCGGGCGGACACCAGTCCGCGCCCATGGTCGGCACCATCGAGAGCACCCAGTCGACGACGTTGTCGTTAGGCAGCAGCATCGCGAATTTCGACTTGTTCTCCGAGCCACCGCCCTTCGCCGCGACGATCACTTCCACCGTATCGCCGGTCACCAGCTCGACGTGCGTCACCGCGGGCGTGTTGTCTCCAGTGCTCTTCCGCGCGCCATCGGGGTCCGCCAGGATGGACGCTCGCAGCTTGTTGTCCGGTTGCGTGTAGGCACGCCGAACCCCTTCGTTCACCATCTCCTCCAGGCTCATGCGAGCGTCCCACCGCACGTCCATGCCAACGCGAACAAAGGCGATCGCGATCCCGGTATCCTGACAGATCGGCCGGTGTCCCTCCGCGCTCATCCGGGAATTGATCAGAATCTGCGCCATCGCGTCCTTCGCAGCGGGCGACTGTTCAGCCTGGTACGCCTCGTACAAGGCCTTGATGTAGTCGACCGGGTGGTAATAGCTGATGAACTGGTAGGCGTCGGCTACGCTCTGGATGAAGTCTTCCTGGCGAATCGTGGCCATGTGGTTCTCCCCTCAAGCATGATGGCGACAGAACATCTGCCGCCGTGATCAGGATTCTTTTCGTGCTCGCCGTCGGACGGTCTTAAAGGTGCGCCCTCAACGGCCCCCGGGCTAAGTCTGAAGACGACAGTATGCCTCGGCGCGCAAACGAACGCCGCTCATTTCAATCTCAATTCCACCCCAAGAATTGCGGCAGCGCGAGGGCGCCGGCAATCAACAGTCCGTTCAGGTTGGCGGCAACGATCGTGGACTTGATCGCGCCAACGAGCTCTTTTGGCTGCCCGGCATTCCGCAGCAGGGCACGGCCGGCCGCGGCGCTCACGGGTACGGTCGCGAGCGCGATCAAACAGCGCGCGGGCAGGTTGCCGAGCATGACCTGCAGGATCAGAAACGAATACGCGGTTCCCGTGATCGCCGCGTATCCCCAGCTCGCCCGCGCGGGGCCGAGCCGCACGACCCAATGGCCCTTTCCGGCGGCCTTGTCGGCCTGATAATCGGGGAACTGATTGACGTAGAGAATCGCGGTCACCAGCAGTGCGTACGGGATCGCCGCCACGAGCGGCAACGCTGAGAACGCACCGCGTTGCACGAAGTCGATCCCGATCACGATGAGGCTGAACCCTGCGGCAACACAGAGCTCACCCAGGCCCCGACTGTTGAGGCCCAGCGGGGGCGCAGAGTAAGCCCAGCCGATCACAATCCCCGGTGCACCGATCCAAACGAGCGTCGGGTTCGATACCATCATCAAACAAAGGCCGGCCACGACCACGAGCGCCATTAAGACGGTACCAAACAACAGGGTCTCTCGCGGCGTGAGCAACCCGTTCTGGATGAAGCGGCTGCCGCCCGTGAACGGAAAGACGCGGTCCGTGTTGATTCGGTCGGTCCCGTTGAGCTCGTCGTAGTAGTCATTCAGCACGTTCACGCCACCATGAGCGACCAAGGCGAAGCACACCGACACGGATGCCCTGACGGGATCGAGAGACACGCCGCTCGCGACCGAGGATGCCAATCCGATCATCGCCCCGGTCAGGGTGACAGTGAGAAACTGCGGCCGCAGCGCGAGGAAATAGAGCCGCCAGGGGTTCGTTAGCAGCGCGGGGGTGGGCTCAGCGGGAGGCATAGTCGACGGGAACCGCGAGTGCGCTCCAGCTTGGCACAGACGCGGTCAATCTGCCAGCGACTGCGTCGCCGCGGTCCATTCCTCGCGGAAGGACGCCTCGTAACATCGCGTACGGGTCAGCGACCCCCGCCGTGCATGGCTACCGCAGAGCCGCCGAGGGCGCGACGGACGGGGCGCATAGCGTCAGCGGTTAGGGCCCGCGACCACTACCCCATCTGCGCCTTGCTCGAGAGCGATGCGCCAAACCTCTGGTGCATGCCGTGCGCAGAGGTCGCCTCCACGCCACCACTCGCTGGGGGTATGGGAAGCGGCCGCGGCCTCGCGACACCATAACCCTGCGCGAAATCCACGCCGAGCGAGCGCAGCGCGCTGATCGCTTCCGGCGATTCCGCATACTCGCCCACGGTCTGCAGGCCCATGATGTGGCCAACCCGGTTGATGGTGTCGGCCATCGCGCGGTCCACCTGATCGTACGCGATGTTGCGCACGAAGCTGCCATCGATCTTCAGATAATCGACGGGGAGCGTCTTCAGGTAGGCGAGCGAGCTGGTGCCAATACCGAAGTCGTCCAGCGCAAAGTGGAAGCCGAGAGCCCTGATGGTTTGCATGAACTGAACCGCTCCGCGCATGTTGTTGATCGCCGCCGTCTCGGTAATCTCGAAGCATACCGACCCCGGGGGCAGACGATGCTGACGTGCCTGCTCCTGGATGAACTCCAGTATGCCTTCGGAATTGAGCGTGGTGCCCGACAGATTGATGGCGCAGGTGAGCGGCGTTCCCAGCTGTATCTCCAGGTATCGGTAGCGGGCGAAAACGGACTTGATGACCCAGCGGTCGATGGCGGGCATGAGGTTGTAGCGCTCGGCGGCAGGCAGGAAACTTCCCGGCGGTACCATCATGCCGTCCTCGTCGGTCAGCCGCAGCAGGATCTCGATATGCTTGCCTTCGGCGCCCCTGTGACCCAGCGGCAGATAAGGCTGGTAGTACAGGGTGAGGCGCTCCTCCTCCAGGGCGCTGGTCAGGCGCGCCGCCCAGCCCATCTCGTTGCGCCGCTGAGCCATGTCCGCGTCGCTGCTCTGAAAAACGCAGACACGGTTCCGCCCCTGCTCCTTGGCCGAATAGCACGCCGTGTCGGCCCGGCTGAAGATCTCCGCCCGACTGCCGGTATCGGCATTGATCGCCACCAGACCAATGCTTACGCCGACGGCGAACAGCCGACCGTCCCAAACGAAGCGCAGGTCGCGCACAGCAGCCATCAGGTCGGTCGCGATCAACTGCGCCCGATCGAGGGAGCAGCCCTCGAGCAGGACGCCGAATTCATCGCCGCCCAAACGGGCGAGCGTGTCCGACTCGCGCAGCTTGCCCTGCAGAGTGACTGCAACCTGCTTGAGCAGCTCGTCGCCTGCAGCATGCCCGCACGTGTCGTTGACGATCTTGAACTGGTCCAGATCGAGGTAGCACACGACATGGTGGCGCGCCGAGTTCTGGGAACTTAGCAGCGCTGCCTCAACCCGCGATTCGAATTCCCGACGATTGACAAGCCCCGTGAGAGCGTCGTGGGTCGCGGCCCACGTGATGCGTTGCGCCATGCGGCGCGTTGCCGAGACATCGCGGAACACCATGGCGCCACCAATCAGCGCGCCGTTCCGGTCGCGCATGGGGGCCGCCGAATCCTCGATCGCAACCGATGTCCCGTCGGGCCGCATCAGCGCGAGCTCCTTGCCGCTGAAGGGGCAGACCTGACCGTCGCGCAACGCCTTAGCGAGCGGACCCGATACCGGCTCCATCGTACTTTCGTCTATCAGCGAGCAGACCTCAGAGAGCGGCTTGCCACGGGCCTCCGCCAGGGTCCACTGGGTGAGACGCTCCGCGACCGGGTTAAGGTAGTCGACCCGCTCGGCCGTATCGACCGTGATCACCGCGTCGCCAATGGAGTGCAGCGTAACCCGCGCGAGCTCCTGTTTGTCGAACATGGCATCGGTGATGCGCTTCTCGCGCCCCTGCAGCCCGCGCAGGAACGCGAGCAAGGCCGCAGCAAGGCCGCAGCCGAGGAGCGCGGCGAGCCCGGTTTTCGCCCACAGCTCGCGCAACGAACCATGCACCTCGACAGTGCCCACGGGCGCGCCGAAGTCAGACAGAGGCGCCGTCCTCACCATCGTCGGCCAGCCAACTGGGTTCTCCGAGGTAACGATCAGTTCACCCTGCTCCGAACGGATCCTCCAGTGCTCGTCCGCGAGCTTGATCGGGTGCCGGAGCAGCAGTTCACGCAGGTGCACCTCCTTGAACCGCCACACCTGCGGCGAACGGCCGATCGCCTGGCTGATGATCTCGGCTTTGAAGTCCGCCTTGGTCTGAAGCGCTGCGCTGCCTGCGATATAGCCCAGGGTGAAATAGCTGACTGGCATTCCAATCGCCAGCACGCCGACCACCATCGCCACCAGGGCACCCAGCAGGCGTGAGTCGGTCGGCGCGCCCGCCATGCCGCGGCCCGCACGGTCGAGCATCAATTGACCCATTGCTCCGCCTGGCGCAGCATCGGCTGGCCAGTGCCTGATCGCACGAACCCGATGTAGGCTCGTGCCGCCGCACGGGTGTTGGGACTGGTCACGGTGCGCATCTGTTTGTGACACGGGCAGCTACCCGTGCCGTCGCTCTTTGCATAGGGGTCGATACTCTGCGCGCCGCGCCAAAGGCGCCGGGGAGTCGTACACAGTTACCGGCGTGATGAGGGGGGGTATCCTGGGCCTTGCGTCTTAACCTTGCGGGGCGCCGCTAGCGAATCTAGTGCCAGCTTGCCGGAATGCCCCTTTGCCATTGATGGCCGCTGGCATGGGCTGGTCGATGCGGCACGGACGCCACTGTCGTAGCAGCGGTGGCGGGCTCATGCCCAACCCGTCCCCGTGTCGCGCGCTTTGACGCGTTGGAAGAGATCCCGGGCTTTTGCAATAATCCCTGCCATCACACAACGGTAAGCAGCCGGACCATCCGCTTTGCAGCGCAACATTCCTACGGACGTCTTCATGACCTCAGACGGCGCAACCGGCTACGAACACGTCCCGACAGCGGGAGACGAAAAGGTGGCAGCGGTCGCGCGCGGTACCAAGGACGCACTCGGCCGGCCGCTGCGCGACCTGCGGGTCTCAGTGACCGATCGCTGCAACTTCCGTTGTGTCTACTGCATGCCGAAGGAAATCTTCGGCCACGATCACCCCTTTCTCGAGCGGCGTGAGATCCTTTCCTTCGAGGAGATCGCGCGCGTGACCCGCAGCTTGAAGTCCCTCGGCGTCCAGAAGGTGCGCCTGACCGGCGGCGAACCGCTGCTCCGAAAGGATCTCGAGTGTCTTGTCGAGATGCTGGCGGACGAGACCGACCTGGATCTCACCCTGACCACCAATGGATCTCTGCTCACAAAGAAGGCACGAGCGCTCAAGGCCGCCGGATTGAACCGTGTCACGGTAAGCCTCGACTCCCTGGACGACGTCGTGTTCAAAGCGATGAACGACGTGGATTTTCCGGTGGCAAGAGTGCTCGAAGGCATCGACGCAGCCGCCGCGGCGGGGCTCGCGCCGATCAAGATCAACATGGTGGTCAAACGCGGCGTGAACGAAGACAGCATCCTTCCGATGGCGCGGCACTTCAGGCACTCCGGGCATGTACTGCGCCTCATCGAGTACATGGACGTCGGACACACGAACGGCTGGTGCATGGACGACGTGGTTTGCGCCGAGGAAATCCTCGCCCATATCCACCGCGAATACCCTGTGCAACCGGCCGACGCAAATTACCGCGGCGAAGTGGCACAGCGCTACCACTATCTGGACGGCGGCGGCGAAGTCGGCGTGATTGCATCGGTAACACGGGCCTTCTGCCGGGACTGCAATCGCGCGCGGCTCTCCACCGAGGGTGTGCTCTACACCTGTCTTTTCGCGACGCGCGGCCACGACCTTCGCGCGTTGCTGCGCGGCGGTGCCTCCGATGCCGAGCTCCTGCGCAGCGTTGTCGACCTATGGTCCGTCCGCAGCGACCGCTACTCCGAGATCCGCAGCGCAGAGACAGCCGTCCTGCGCAAGATCGAGATGTCATACATAGGCGGGTAACCGGCTTTCTGTTCTTATGTCCGCACCGTACCGTCCACAGCTTTCCCGGGCTGCCAGGCCACTCACATGCGAGATCGATGCAACCGATGAACATGGCCAGGTCGTGCCCACCGCGATTGCCGGCGAGCATCCGCTCACGCTTTACGTTGACAAGCGCGAGGTCGTGACCTTGATGACGCTCGGCCAGGCGCCGGAGGCGCTTGCCATCGGCTACCTCCGTAACCAGCGGCTCGTTGCGCGCATCGAGGACATTGCTGCCGTGCACGTGGACTGGGACGTGAATGCTGTTGCCGTCACCACGCGCAGCGGTCTCGCCGATGCCGACGACCGAATGGCAAAGCGCACGGTGACCACCGGTTGCGGCCAGGGTACGGTCTTCGGCGATCTCATGCACGAGATCGACCGGGTCCGACTTCCCGACGCAACGGTCCTCGACGAGACCAGCTATTACGCGCTGCTCGACAACGTCCGCCGGTACGATACTGTGTATAAGCAGGCGGGCGCCGTCCACGGATGCGCGCTCGCAGTGGGCGCTGAGATTCTCCTCTACGTCGAAGACGTCGGCCGCCACAACGCCGTCGACGCGATCGCCGGCCAGATGTGGCTCGACCGCATCGATGGGGCCAACAAGATCTTCTACACGACGGGGCGCCTCACGTCGGAGATGGTCATCAAGACAGCGCAGATGGGCATTCCGATCCTCGTGTCGCGCTCCGGTCTTACGCAGATGGGATACGAGGTCGCCCGGCGCGTTGGCCTGACCATGATCGGACGTGCTACCGGCCGGCATTACCTTCTCTTTACCGGAGAGCACCGGTTCCGGCGCATGTCCGAGACGGCCCCGGCCTGAGCACGCCGTGACCGGGGTCACGGGACTCATCCTCGCTGGCGGTCGGGGGCGCCGCATGGGCGGCGTCGACAAAGGACTGCAGCCACTGCACGGCAAGCCGCTGGCGCAGTGGGTGCTGGAGCGCCTGGCGCCGCAGGTCGATGAGGTGCTCGTCAACGCCAACCAGAATATGGAGGCCTACGCGGCTCTGGGTTACCGGGTGGTCACCGATGCAGTCGGCGGTTTCGCCGGACCGCTCGCGGGGCTGCAAAGCGGTCTCACCCACGCCAAGAGCGAACTGGTGGTGACCGTGCCATGCGATTCGCCGTTGCTACCAGACGATCTCGTCGCGCGCCTGCGCCAGGCACTCGAAGCCGCGGGCGCGGACGTCGCGGTCGCCAGGACGGGCCGGCAGCCTCACCCGGTATTCTGCCTCTGCCGACGCCGTCTGCTGCCCGACCTAACCGGCTTTCTCGGGGCTGGAGGGCGCAAGATCGACGCGTGGTACACGCGCCTGCAGGTCGTGGAGGTACCCTTCGACGACGAAGCGGAAGCCTTCACGAACATCAACACGCCCGCGGAGCTCGCCGCGTTCGAGTCGAGCCCGGTTTCGTGAGCTGACGGTCGTCCTGCGGGGCTACGACCTAGGTCGCCGGGGCACGTCAACCATCCCGAAGGCAAGTCGGCCCGCTCACAGACCGGCAGCCTGGGCTTCGGCCGCAGCGAGGGCGCCGAACAGGCCAACGTCGTCGTTCATGACGACATGCACCGGCATCTCCGCCATCAGTCCTGCAAATCGCCCCTTCGCGGTGAAACCTCGAAGGAAGAGGCCGTCGCTGAGCTTCGGCAGGATCCGCGGGGCTATGCCGCCAGCGATATAGACACCGCCCCGGGGCAACACCACCAGCGCCAGATTCCCCGCAAAGCACCCGTACGCCGACACGAAGAGATCGAGCGCGCACTCGGCCCGAGGATCGGAGCGATCGAGGGCCGCTTGGGTGATCTCCGGAGCTGCCACCGATCCTGCGTCCTGTCCCTCGTGCATGCGGATAAAGGCGTAGATCTCCTCCAGTCCTGGGCCGGACACGACGCGCTCCCATGACGCATGCCCGTAACGCGCGACGAGATGGCGCAGGAGGGCAATCTGCAACTCGCCATCGGGCGCAAAGTCCCCGTGGCTGCCTTCCGATGGCAACGCCGCGTAGCCACTCTTCACAGGCACGAGCACGGAAACCCCCAGGCCGGTCCCGGCGCCGACCAGCAGTCGGGGTGCCCCTTCGCGCGGGAGCCCGAGCTGCAGCGTCACCAGGTCCTCGTCCGCGAGACTGGAGATCCCGAGTGCTACCGCTTCGAAATCGTTCAGCAACCTAACCGGGACGTTCCCGAGCGCCGAGCCGAGTGATGCGGCGTTTAGGTCCCACGAAACGTTCGTAAGCCTTGCGCTCCCGTTTACGACTGGACCGGCGACGGCGATTCCCGCCGCGGTAACCGTCGGCCGAGCGGAGGCGTCGAGGAACTCGCCGAGGACGCTCTCTGCAGAAGGATAGCGCTGGCTGGGGTAGCGCGCGCGATGGCGAACCTGCCAACGCTGCTCCCGCCGCTCGGCGAGGACGACGCGACTGTTCGTGCCCCCGATGTCAGCGGCCAGGTAGAGACGGTTCACGATCAGAGGTTGTCTCGATTGAGTTGCTACGGCGGAAGCACGCGATCGCCAGATTGTCCGTCTACGCCCGGCGGATCGAAGTCTCAAGAGCCTCGCGCGCTTCGGGTGCCCAGACCATCTCGTGCTCGGCACCGGTGATCGGTTCCGGTTTCGCGATGAAGAACCCCTGGGCGAAATCCACCCGGAGTGCCCTCAACTTGCCTAGCGTGATCTCGTCCTCGACGAACTCCGCCACAGTCCGCATTCCGAGGATATGAGCGATGCGGTTAATCGCCTCGACGATCGCATAGTCCATCTGGTCCACCGCCATGTCCTTTACGAAAGTGCCATCGATCTTCAGGAAGTTCACGGGCAGATACTTGAGATAGGCGAAAGATGACATACCGATGCCAAAGTCATCGAGGGCGAACGTGGCACCGAGCGCCTTGAGCTCGTGCATCAGCTCTGCGGCCTTGTTCAGGTTCGCGATCGCCGTGGTTTCCGTCACCTCGAAGCAAAGCAGCCCTCGAGGCAGGTCATGTTCGGCGAGCAGCTGGCGCAAGAACCCGGGAAAGCTGTTGTCGCTCATGGTCGCGCCGGACAGATTCACGGTGTAGAAACCGCCTGCCTCGCAATCGACCGCGATGCGCCCGGCACGCGCCTCATCCGCGAGGTACTTAACCAGTGCAGTGATCACCCAGCGATCAACTGCTGTGAGCAGATTGTACCGCTCGGCGGCGGGCATGAAGGCCATGGGCGGGAGCAAATTGCCGCTGGCGTCGATCATGCGAACCAGCACCTCATAGTGCGGCTGCTCCGTCGTAACCTCCCGCAGCGGAACGATCTGCTGCCGGAAGAGGCGGAAATTCCCATGTTCGAATGCCTGGTTGATCTGGGAGATCATCTGCAGCTCGCTCGTACGCTGGGCGAAGCGGCGGTCTCGGGAACGGTGCACCTGCACCCGGTCGCGCCCCTTGTTCTTGGCTTCGTAGCAGGACGCATCGGCAGCCGCCAGTACCCGCGACATCGAGCCGCTCCGCGCGTCGATCGGCACCAAACCGATGCTCACGCCGACACTGAAACTCTTCGCCTGCCACACGAACCGAAAATCCCGGACTGCATCGCGCACCGCGTTCGCGATGCGCACCGCCTGGTCGAGCGGACACGAGTGAAGAAGTGCCCCGAACTCGTCGCCACCCAGCCGTGCGAGCGTGTCGCTCGCGCGCATGCGCGACTGCATGACCTTGGTCAGCTGGCGCAGCAACTCGTCGCCCGCCGCATGGCCGCACGTGTCGTTCACAGTCTTGAAGTTGTCGAGATCGAGGTACATCAGTGCGTGATGAACTCGCTCCGCCTTTGCATTCTCGAGCAGCTTGCCGAGCCGGCGCTCGAACTCACCACGATTTGCAAGCCCGGTCAGCACGTCGTGGGTTGCTTCCCACGACAACTGCTGTTCCATTTCCCGCAGATGACTCACGTCGTGAAACACAACGATCATGCCCAGGACATGGCCCTCACCGTCCCGGATTGGTGAACACGAGTCGCGCACGGCCACCTCGTCTCCGCCGCGATGCTGGAGCAAGACTGGGCGCCCGTCCGCCTCGGCGCGGGGCGATACGTCGCCGACCCGATAGACGATCGGCTCGCGAGTCTCCTCGTCGACCACCCGATACACCTTCGCGAGTGGCTGGCCCCTCGCCTCAGCGATTCGCCAGCCAGTCAATTCCTCTGCGATCGGGTTCATGTTGTCGATCAGCCCCTTCCCGTCGGTGGTCACGACACCGTCGGCGATCGAGCGCAAGGTCACCTGGGCCCACTCCTTTTCCCGCTGGAGCGCCGCCTCGGTGCGAGCAATCTTGCGGCCGACGATGAGAGCGATGATTGCGCCGAAGAGAAGCACGCCCGCACCGTTGGCGGCCATAAAGATGAGCGCTTCGTGGGACTCGCGGTTTGCCTTCGCCACGCTGTCCGCCGTTGCCGTGCGCTTCGCCTCCATGAGCGCAGTCAAACGCTCCTGCAGCTCGTGCTGCATGGGCAGGATCTCATAGCGCATCGGTTCCCAATTCTCGCTAGGTAGTGCCGCCATGCTCCGGGCGAGGGCGAGCTCAACGCGGCCCCCGCTTGCGATGACCGCGTCAAACGCGGCACGCTCGCTTTCCGTCATCTGCGTGTTCTGGAGCTTCTGGATGACGTCCGTCCATTCCACGCGCAGGAGTTGCAGGCGCGGCTGTGCCCAGTTGGTGCGCGCGTGCCCCCCATCGGACGCCAACGCATAAACAACCTCAGTGCGTTGCCGCGAAACGTCAAGCAGCGACGCGATCAAGTCTGCTTTCACCTGCTGCGCGTCGAGGTAACGGTTCACCGCTTGCACCCGCATCAACCCTGATACCGTCGCGCCCAACATCAGCAACAGCAGCAGTCCAAAGCCCGCCGTCAGAGCAAGCTTCGATTGAACGAACGGCAGCCGCCTGAGCAGCGGCATCAGCCGGGCACCTCGCGACAGCCTCGGATGCGACCCAGGCGAGCGCAGGTGTCCTGCCGGTAGAAGCGCGCGAGCTGCTCGTAGACAGCGGGGTACTCATCCAGCAGGACGACGGGAATCTCGAAGAAGACCTCGGTCATGACGGCGAAGAATTCGCCCGGATGCTGAGAGGCATAGGGATCGATCTGCGTCTCCTCGCCGCCGGCGACCCGTTCGCAGAAGTTGCGGTAGGCCGAGTCGAACGCGTTGCGCCAAACGTCGTGGCTCATGTCGCGGTGGAGCGGCGGACACCCGTTGGTCTCCCCGTTCAACATGTCGAGCTTGTGAGCAAACTCGTGCAGGACGACGTTGACGCCGTCGCCGTCCTCCGCTGGAGCTGCATCCGCCCAGGAGAGGATCACCGGCCCCCCGAGCCAGGCTTCTCCGGCCAGCACTTCCCGGTGCGCGTGGACCACCCCCGCCTCGTCAACGAACTCGCGGGGCACAAGGAATTCGTCGGGGTAGACGACGATCTCCGACCAACCACGGAAATAGTCGAGGTCGAGTTCAAGAACCAGCAGACAGGCCTGGGCCGCGATGGCGTATCGCATGCGCTCGTCGAGCTCGAGTCCCGCCGCACCATGAACGCTCTTGCCGTGCAGGAAGAGAACCACGAGGCGCCGCAGCTGCTCTCGCTCGGTCGCATCGAGCACGCGCAAGACCGGATAAGAGTCGAGCACGTCATTCCACGCACAACCCTCGAGAAAGCTCGTCTCGAGTACCCGCTGCCGGCGCCATCGGCGGAGGCTCCAAGGCATTTGGCTAGCCGCGTCGCTCCGACCCGGTCGCATTCGCGGTGAGCGAGACCGATACGGCCAGCTCTAGTGGGGGCAGAGCGTCTCGCGGCATATCCGGCATTCCGAGAGTATAGCGCAGCACTCAATAACCGGCGCTCTCGCGGCTGACGGGTTGGGCCTGCAATGAATGGCGTCTCGGTTCATCCGAGGGACCGCAAGGTGTTAAGGGGAGGGTGGTCGAGCGTGCCTCGCGTGCCTAGCCATCCCGCGATGGCCACCCCTGCGCTACCGCCGAACACGCCGATCAGCCACACCCATGGATTCGCGGAGAATGGGATGTTGAGCAGGTGCACCGACACGCCATAGCTCAGCGCCGTTGACCAGGCGGCCGCCAGCAGGCCCGCCAACGCACCAATCAACGCAAACTCGGCGAGCTGCGCACCGAGGAGTTGCCGGCGTCCTGCACCCAGAGTTCGCAGGATCGCGGCGTCATGGAGACGCTCGTCGCCCGATGCACTGATGGCCGCGTAGAGCACGGCAAGACCGGCGGCAAGCGTGAACAGGAAGACGAACTCCACGGCCTTGGCCACCTGATCCATCATCCTTTGGATCCGCTCGAGGATTGCCGCAACGTCGATGACAAGGAAGTTCGGGAAGTCGTGAATCAGCCGATTCATGATGTCGGAGCGCTCGGGTGGCAAGTAAAAACTGCTCACAAACGTCACCGGCAGACCGTCGAGCAGACCGGGAGGCACAATGATGAAGAAATTGACGCGGAAGGAATCCCACTCCACCTTTCTGAGGCTCGTCACCTTTGCCTTCAGGACGCTCCCGGCCACATCGTAGGTAAGCTCGTCGCCGAGCTGGATGCCGAGCGTCGCAGCGATGCCCGACTCGACCGAAAGCTGCTCGAGATCGCGCTCGCCGGGTCCCCACCAGCGTCCCGCCACGATGATGTTGTCTTGCCGCAAATGCTCTGCCCAGGATAGGTTGAACTCGCGATCGATGAGCCGCCGTGCCCTTTCGTCCGCAAAGTCAGCCGAGCTGACGGCTTTGCCATTGATGCCGACAAGCCGTCCGCGCACCATGGGAAAGACGCCGGGAACCGGAAGTCCCGCAGACTCGAAGAACTCTGCGAGCGGTTGCCGCTGGTCCGACTGAATGTTCACGAGAAAACGGTTGGGCGTGTGCGCAGGCAAGGTCGTCCGCCAGTTGTCGAGCAGATCGCTGCGGGTCAGTGTGAGAAGCAGGAGGGCCATGATGCCGAGTCCCAGGGCGGACACCTGGGTCAACGTCGAGAGCCAACGGCGCTCGAGATTGGCAATGCCGAACCGCCACGCGAAGCCCGCACCCTTCGCCCCGCGGACGAGCAGCTTCAGAAGCAACCAGGCGCACGCGGCGGCAAACAGAATGACACCGGCCACGCCGCCCAGCACGTACCACCCAAGCCTTGGTTCGTCTGCCTCCCAGAGCAGCAGCGCTGCGACCATCGCGACCCCTGCCGCATAGCCAGCCACACCCCAGCCCGTGGGCGTGCCCAGATCACGCCGCAGGACCCGCAGGGTCGGCACCCGACCCAGGGCGATGACAGGCGGAAGCCCAAATCCGGTGAGCAGGACGAACCCGGTCAGGAAGCCGTGGACGGCAGGCATGGGCCCCGGCGGCGGAAGCTCGACATCAATCAGGGACGCCAACAGCTGCGCGAGCAACCCCTGACCGACGAATCCGACCAGGCAACCGACACAACCTGCTGCAACCCCGAGCATTAGGAACAGGAAAAGATGCATGCGCAGAATCGCAGCCTGACTTGCCCCCAGACAGCGCATCATCGCGCACGCGTCCAGATGCCGTTGCAGATAGCGGCGCGCACCCAGTGCCACGGCGACCGCGGCGAGCACGACACTGGACAATGCCGAGAGTCCGAGGAAGCGCTGAGCTTTTTCGAGGGCTGACTTGACCTCGGGTCGGGCATCCCGCACATCTTCCACCCGTTGCCCTGGACCGCTTTTTCGCTGCGCGAATGCCCGATACGCCTCGATCGACTGCGGGTCTCCGGCGAGGAGAAGACGGTAGCTCACGCGGCTGCCCGGCTGAATGAGCCCAGTGGCAGGCAGGTCATCGCAGTGCATGATGACGCGTGGTCCGAGATTCAAGAATCCGACCGCGGCTTCCGGCTCCTGTACGATCACTCCGTCAATCCGAAACTGCTTCTCGCCCAGACCGATTGCATCGCCCACCTTCACACCAAGTCGCGCGAGAAGCCGGTCATCAACCCACACCGATCCGCGCGGCGGTGGCTCGCGCCTAGCTGTGCCCGGCCCGAGGGAAGTCTCGTCGATGCGAAGCTCGCCGCGAAGGGGATACCCAAGGTCCACCGCCTTGATCTCTGCGAGTATGTTTGCGTCACCAGCAAGCGCCATGCTCGGAAACTTGACGAGGGGTACCATCCTGAGCCCTCGGCCTCGAGCCTCTTCCACTAAGCCCTCGGCGATCGGGCGACCGGACACGATGACGAGGTCGCCCCCCAGCAGGTTGTTGGCTTCGGTGCCGAGCGCCCCCTTCATCCGGTCCGCGAAGAAGGCAACGGTGGTTACGGCTGCGATGGCGATGATGAGCACGGCGGCGAGCAATCGCAGTTCGCCGGCGCGCCAGTCCCTCGCCAGCATGCGACTCGCGAAGACCACGGACTGCAGCAGGGCCCGCACGTCAGGCGACCTCATCGGCGGTCAAACGCCCTGCTGCGATGCGCAGCCGTCGGCGGCATCGCGTCGCCAGCGCTTCGTCGTGGGTCACGAGCAGGAGTGTGGTCCGGTTCTCGCGATTGAGGGCGAACATGAGGTCGATGATTTCCTGCCCGGTTACCGCGTCCAGATTGCCTGTGGGCTCATCTGCCAGCAGGACGCGCGGATTGCCCGCGAATGCCCGGGCGATCGCGACACGCTGCTGCTCGCCGCCGGAGAGCTGCTTGGGACGGTGGTCGAGCCGCTCCCCAAGGCCGACGCGCTTCAGGAGTGCCGTCGCGGCATCGCGCGCGCCGGCGCTGCCCGCGAGCTCGAGCGGCAACATGACGTTCTCCAGGGCTGTGAGCGCAGGCAAGAGCTGGAAGGCCTGAAAGACGAAGCCGACCATCCGCCCCCGCAGCGCGGCGCGCCCGTCCTCATCCAGGGCAAACAGATCGACGCCATCGAGGACGACCTCGCCGGCGCTTGGCGTGTCGAGACCCGCCATCAATCCAAGGAGGGTGGTCTTGCCCGATCCCGACGCCCCGAGGATCGCAACCGCCTCACCCTCTTGCACGTCGAAACTCACGTCATCGAGAATCGTGAGTCGGCCCGTGCCGCTTGGCACTTCTTTGGTGAGGGCGGAAACCCGTAGGATCGGTCCCCGAGGATGACCTGACATGTTCAAGAAGTTCGTGCTCTTCGTTTCTTGTTGGGTGGCGCTGGGCGCCGCGGCGCAGCCGGTGCTGGTGGTGTATGGCGACAGCCTGTCGGCGGGGTACGGCCTTCCGCAAGGGAAGGGGTGGGTCGATCTACTCGTCGATCGCCTCCGTGCAGAGCAGCTCGACTATCGCGTGGTCAACGCAAGCGTGAGCGGAGAAACCACCTTGGGCGGAGCCAACCGTATGGCCAACATGCTTGCCCAGCATCGCCCCGTGATCGTCGTGATCGAGCTCGGCGGTAACGATGGTCTGCGGGGACTTTCCCTTTCCGCGACGCGCATGAGCCTTGAAAAAATGGTGCAAGCTGCTGCAAGCGCCGGCGCGCAACCCCTTCTCGTCGGCATGCAGCTGCCGCCGAACTACGGCACAGCCTACACGGAAAAGTTCCAGGCGTTGTTCAAGGAGGTCGCGCGCGAACGCAAAGTTCCGCTCGTCCCCTTCATGCTGGCCGGCTTCGGAGAGAAGCGTGACTACTTCCAACCAGACGGCATACACCCCACGGTCGAGGCGCAGCCATTGATCCTCGACAATATCTGGCCCGTTCTGCGCCCGCTGCTCCGAAGACCGCATGAGCGGTCCGGCCATTAGGACCCGGAACGGGGCTCAGGATCCCTAGCGATCGAGAGGGTGACGCTCCTGCGGCGCAACCTCTCGAAGCTTCCCTGGGAGACGACTTCTTTCAAGAAAGCGATGTTGCGCTCCATCTTCTCCCGGTAAAGGTTCTTGCCCCGGAAGTGGGTAGCAACAATCTCGTGCAAACCGCCGAAGATACGGTCCAGCCGCTTCCTGGCCACGTTCTCATAGAATCCTGGCGTCTTCGCGAGAAGGTCCACCGCAGAGCTGTACCTGACCTCAATAGTCCCGTCGGCGTTCCGGCTCTCGGTGATACCCGCAAGCACGAATTCCTCGTAGAGGAAGTCGCGGCACTTTTCCAGGTAGATGCGATCAGCCATCTGACCCATCAGATCGGCACTGCCAAGCATGCAGCCTAGCCGGCGATCGAGGGGGTCTGGCAGTTCGAGACGGTCGAGAGGGATTTCGTACCCAGTGAAGTGGACGAGCCTCGTCGCCCTTTCGACATGCCGGCCGAGGCCGATCTGGGGCAGGTAGCGCGCCAGGAAACGCGCGCTGCGGGAGACGTGCACCAGCGTGTACTCTGCCCCGCTCGTGCGCGCCCGGTCGTGCGACTCCAGGATATAGCCGGAGTCGTGCAACAGAGCCGTGATGACGCCGATGAGGGCGCGCTCTGGGCCGAGGGCGTCGGGCTCGGTCGCGGCGCGGTCGTGGCCGTCAATCAACCGTGCGGTCGCAAGCGCTATGTCCAGCGTGTGCCTGAGGTCATGGTACTTCGTGTCGCAAGCCTGGTACCCCGGCATCTTTCCGTCGAAGAGATGGCACACGTGTTCGAAGACCTGGTCCAGGATGGTGAAATTGGCTCCGGGGTAGCGGTGTCCCAAGATCTCCCGCACCGCCTTGCGAACCGGCTCCGAGCCCTCAAGGTTGACGTCGTCCGCGACTTCGGGCGGATTAGGGCGAACTTCCATCGAGGAACTCCTGGGAACTTGGGGGCTGGCGAACCTGACCGGCTTTTAGCAAGGCTCGAGCCACGGGGGAACCCCACCTAACGCCACAACGGCACTAGAATGCTGGACCATCGCGCCGCTAGGCGCTTAGCGGGAGACGACGCCCTTGCTCGGCGGAAACGAAGTGACAGTTGCGCAATTGGCCGAATTCGACGAGTTGATCGATGTTCGCTCGCCCGGGGAATTCGCCGAGGATCGTCTTCCGGGTGCCCGCAATCTCCCTGTCCTCGACGATGACGAGCGAGCCCGTGTCGGCACCTTGTACAAGCAGGTCTCTGCATTCGAGGCCCGCAAAGTCGGCGCGGCGATCGCGGCCCGGAATATTGCCAATCATATCGAGCGGGGGTTGCTGGATCGGCCTAAGACCTGGCGACCTCTGGTCTACTGCTGGCGCGGCGGCAAGCGCAGCGAGAGCATGGCCCATGTGCTGCGGGAAGTCGGCTGGGCGGCGAAGCGACTAGCAGGCGGCTATCGTGCCTACCGCCGCACTGTCATTGACGACCTCGAGCGGCTGCCGCGGCGGCTCTCCTGGCGAGTGATCTGCGGCCGCACCGGCAGCGGCAAGAGCCGCCTGCTCCGGGCGCTCGACAAAGCAGACGCCCAGGTGCTCGATCTCGAAGCGCTCGCCCGTCACCGGGGCTCGGTGCTCGGAACGCTGCCAAACGACCCGCAGCCGTCCCAGAAGTGGTTCGAGAGCCTGGTGCGGGAGAGGCTCGTCGCTTTCATCCCGACACAACCAGTGTTCGTCGAGGCCGAGAGCCGCAAGATTGGCAGGCTGAGCGTGCCCGGACCACTGATGGACGCGATTCGTGCCGGAGAATGCATTCGTCTTGAAACGGGGCTCGCCGCGCGGGTGGAGTTACTGGAGGACGAGTACGCCCATCTCATTGCGGACATTGACGAGCTCTGCGCGCGGCTCGCCGTGCTCACCAGCCTGCACGGTCGTGAGCAGATTGCGTCCTGGCAGTCTCTCGCCCGGTCAGGCCGCATCGACGAGCTGGTAGCCGATTTGCTCGAGCGCCACTACGATCCGGCCTATCTCAGATCCACCGGAAAGAACTTTCTCGGCTTCCGCAACGCCGCCACCTTTACCCTGGAAGGCAGCAGCGCAGAAGCCTTCGGCGTCCTAGCGCGCAAGCTCGCGGCCGGGTCCCCAGTGACGCCGGTGCTATAATCCACGCGCGTCCCTCTCTTCGCGTCCCCGAATGTTCCTGGCCCAGGAACCGATTTCGCGCTCCCACCTGCTTCTATTGCTGCTCGCGGTCGCGGTCATCTGGTTCGGCAACCTCGAGTATCGCAAGCTGTTCCACCCGGACGAAGGACGTTATGCGGAGATTCCGCGGGAGATGGTGGCCACAGCTGACTGGGTCACCCCGCGGCTGAACGGGATCAAGTACTTCGAAAAACCCCCCCTGCAATACTGGACCACCGCGAGCGCCTACCAGGTTTTTGGCGAGGCCCAGTGGACCTCCCGTCTTTGGACAGGGCTGTCGGGCTTTCTCGTAATTCTGGTTGTTTACGCAGGAGGCATCCGGTTATTCGGCGCGGACCCCGGGCTCTACGCCGCGCTGACCGTTGCGAGCAGCGCCGGTTTCGTGCTCGCTGGCCACGTGAACACCCTGGATATGGGGCTCACTTTTTTTGTGACGTTGGCGGTCGTCACGTTTCTAATGGCGCAGCACGATCGGGCACCTCCGCGCGAGTGCTCGCTCTGGATACATGCTGCTTGGGCGGCGGTGGCGGGGGCCGTCCTGAGCAAGGGGCTAGTCGGCGTCGTCCTGCCAGCGGGGGGCTTGGTCACCTACACCTTGCTTACCCGGGACTTCGCTGTCTGGCGCCGCCTCCGGCCGGTGACCGGGCTGCTGCTTTTCCTTGGGCTCACCGCACCCTGGTTCGTCCTGGTGTCATCGGTGAATCCCGAGTTTCCGCACTACTTTTTCGTCCACGAGCACTTCCAGCGCTTCCTCACCACCGTGCATCATCGCGACGAGCCATGGTGGTTTTTCCTGCCGGTACTCGCCGCGGGTCTCCTGCCGTGGACAAGCCTGGTGCCGGCCGCCCTCGTCCAGGGATGGCAGCGCGATCCAGGACCACACCGTTTTCAGCTCCGCCGATTTCTGCTTGCCTACTGTGCGTTCATACTGATCTTTTTCTCGGCGTCGGGATCGAAGCTCGAGGCGTACGTGCTGCCGATGTTACCGGCTCTCGCACTGCTGGTAGGCGAACGGATAGCGGGACTCCCACGGAATAGGTTGCGCTGGCATCTGGCCGTTGGGCTCGTCCTCGGAATCGTCCTGCTTGGGGCGCCGGCTCTGGTGAATGCCTGGGGCGTCGCGGAGGCGCTGCCAGCCCTCTTCACCCGATGGCTCCAGGCAGCGGGCGCAGTGCTCGCAGCAGGGGCCCTGTATGGCATCTACCAGGCCGGGCGTGGACGGATCCGGCCGGCGATCGTCGGCGCAGCGCTCGCGGCGCTGGTGGCCTTACAACTGGCGAACACCGGAGCCGACAGCCTCTCCTCTTCGCGTTCCGGGTATGATCTCGCCGTGACAATTGCCCCCCACCTCAAGCCGGACACGCCGTTCTACAGCTTCGGCATGTACGATCAGACGCTTCCGTTCTACCTCAAGCGCACCATCACCCTGGTCGGCAGCGCCGAGGAAATGGCCTTCGGTCTCCAGCAAGAGCCGCACCTCTGGATCGCGAACCCGCTCGACTTCGAGCCTCGCTGGCGCTCCGAACCGGGGGCGATTGCGATCATGCGGCCCATGTATTTCGAGATGTTCGAGCGGCTTGGATTGCCGATGCGCGTCGTCGCGCGCGACGCGGATCGGGTGGTCGTCGTTCAGCCGGGCGCGTGAACCGGTGTCCGCCGTCAGCTTCGCGCTCGTGATGACCGGGGTGCTGCTGAACGCGGCCGCGCAACTGCTGCTGAAAGCCGGCACGAACAGCGTCGGCGCGTTCGACTTCAAGCTGGAGAACGCCGTACCGGTGGGCTGCAAGCTCGCGACAGAGCCGCATATCGCGGGAGGTCTCCTCTGCTACGTGGTGAGCGTCGTCGTCTGGATCATGGCGCTTTCGCGCGTGGAAGTGAGCATTGCGTACCCCATGCTGTCAGTCGGTTATGTCGTGAACGCGATTGCCGCTTGGTACTTGTTTGGGGAGGCGGTCACGCTGACTCGGCTCGCGGGGATCGGCGTCATTATTCTCGGCGTCTACATTGTGGCGCGAAGCTGATGCCCGCCGGTGCTGAATCGCGAGCCGCCGCACGCAAGGAACCGCCGGCTCCGTATCTACCCGTCACGCGCCCGAGCATCGATGAGGCGACCATCGCCGGCGTGGTGGAAGTGCTGCGCTCCGGCTGGATTACGAGCGGTCCCATGGTCAAGCAGTTCGAGGCCGAGCTCTCGTCATATTTGGGGGGACGGCGGGTCCGAACCGTCTCGTCCGGTACCGGTGCGCTCGAACTTGCGCTCGCGATCGCCGGCGTCCAGCCGGGCGACGAAGTCATCACGACGCCGCTCACGTGGGTGGCGACCGCGAACGTCGTCGTGCGCGCCGCGGCGCGTCCCGTTTTCGTGGACATCGATCCGGCCACCCGCAACATCGATCTCGACCGCGTCGAGGAAGCCATCACCGACCGGACCCGCGCCCTGCTCCCGGTCGACCTCGCGGGGTTGCCAGTGGACCGTGATCGCCTCTACGAAATCGCCGATCGGCATCGGCTGCGCGTGATCGAGGACGCCGCGCAAAGCATGGGTTCGACTTGGAAAGGCCGGCGCATTGGCAGCTTTGGCGATCTAGCATGCTTCAGCTTTCATGCGAACAAGAACCTCACCACCGCCGAAGGCGGCTGCCTGGTGCTCAACGATGACGCCGAAGCGCTGCGCTGCGAGCGCTTGCGCCTGCAAGGAGTGATCCGCTTCCCCGACGGCGAGCAGGAGGTCGAAGTCGCGGGCGCGAAGCTCAACATGACCGACATTGCCGCGCGCATCGGCATCGGCCAGCTGGCGCACCTGGATACGTTCATCGCGCGTCGCCGGGCGCTCGCGGAGCACTACTTCGCCTGCGTCGATCGCGAGCTCGGCTGCGAGCTGCCGATACCGGATTTCGCAGCCGCCAACTGGCACATGTTTCAGGTCCTGCTGCCGCTCGATCGCATGACTGAAAGCCGCGGCGATTTCATCCGCGCCATGCACGAACGCGGCATCGGCGTCGGGGTTCACTATCCTGCCTTGCACCTCTTCAAGCTCTACCGGCACCTCGGGTGGCGCCCGGGACAGTTTCCCAACGCCGAGCGCGTCGGCCGCAGCATGGTGACGCTGCCGCTCTTTCCTGCCATGACCGAGGCCGATGTCGAGCGCGTCTGCACGGCGCTGCAAGATACCCTGCACCGATGTCTGCGCTAGCTGCCATGCACACCGCCCGAGCGCCGCAGGTATCCGTCATCATTCCGGTCTACAACGAGGAAGCTGGATTGCACGCGCTTTTCGAACGCCTGTACCCGGCACTCGACGGGATGGGACGCAGCTTTGAAGTCCTCTTCGTGAACGATGGTAGCCGCGACCGCTCGGCAGCGCTGCTGCGTCAGCAGTATCAGAAGCGGCCGGACGTCACGCGCGTCGTTCTCTTCGCCGCCAATTTCGGCCAGCACATGGCCATCATGGCGGGCTTTGAACACTGCCGAGGCGAGCATGTGGTCACCCTGGACGCCGACCTGCAGAACCCCCCGGAGGAAATTCCGCGACTGGTGGAAAAGATGGAGGCCGGCCACGACTACGTCGGCACGATTCGCCGCCTGCGTCAGGACCATGTCTTCCGCCGATTGGCCTCGCGCGCCGTCAACTGGGTGCGGGAGCGCTCCACGCGCATTCGCATGACCGATCAGGGGTGCATGCTGCGCGGGTACAACCGGTCGATCATCGACGCGATCAACAGCTGCCGCGAGGTGAGCACCTTCATACCTGCGCTCGCCTACACGTTCGCGCAGCGCCCGATCGAGATCGAGGTCGGCCACGAAGAGCGTGCGGCGGGCGTATCCAAGTATTCGCTTTACTCGCTGGTGCGGCTCAACTTCGACCTCATGACGGGGTTTTCGCTACTGCCGCTGCAACTCGTCTCGATGGGTGGGATCGCACTGTCTCTCGCTTCGGGCCTTTTCGTGGTGTTTCTCGCCATCCGGCGCCTTGTGATCGGCCCCGAAGCCGAGGGACTCTTCACGCTGTTCGGAATTGCGTTCTTCCTGCTCGGCATCCTGCTCTTCGCCGTGGGCCTTCTCGGCGAATACGTGGGGCGCATCTACCAGCAGGTCCGCCATCGCCCGCGTTACCTGGTCGAAGCCGTGCTCGAAGCCCGCGGAGCAACCCCAGGCAGCCAGCGGCACGCAAACCGCCGCATGCCCCGGTCTGGCGCAAGGCGGCGCACGCTGGCCTGAGCTGCAATGGCGCGCGCGGTCGTCTTCGCCTATCACGACGTGGGTTGTCGCTGCCTCCAGGTGTTGCTCGCGCAGGATGTCGAAGTGCCGCTGGTCGTCACCCACGAGGACACGCCGGGGGAGACTATTTGGTTCGACAGCGTTGCGGCGCTCGCCAGGAGGCACGGCATTCCGGTCATCCCGCCCGAAGATCCGAACGCGCCTGCCGTGGTCGAGGACGTGCGCCGCGTTGCGCCGGATTTCTTGTTCTCGTTCTACTACCGACGCATGCTGAAGCCGGAACTGCTGGATATACCTCCCCGCGGCGCGCTCAACATGCACGGGTCGCTGCTGCCGAAGTATCGGGGTCGCGTGCCGGTCAACTGGGCGGTCATCCACGGGGAAACGGAGACCGGGGCAAGCCTGCATTACATGACGGCAAGACCGGATCAGGGAGATCTCGTCGATCAGTTCCCGGTCCCGATCCTCCCCGACGACCTTGCGATCGACGTGTTCCGCAAGGTCAGCGTTGCTGCGGAGCTCGTCCTGCACCGGTCCCTGCCGCGCCTCATCGACGGCACCGCCCCGCGCATCCCCCAAGTCCTCTCCAAGGGAAGCTACTTCGGCGGTCGCCGACCCGAAGACGGCAGGATCGACTGGAGCCAGACGGCCACGTCCATCCATAATCTGGTGCGTGGGGTCGCACCCCCCTACCCCGGCGCATTCTGTACCCAGAACGGCCATCAGCTGCGGATATTGCGGACCCTTCGGATCGCCGCGCCGGCCCCCGCGGTGGGTCGTCCGGCATTGCACTGGGACGGCGAACGGGCCTGCGTCGAGTGCGGCGATGGCAAGTGGCTCTGGTTGGTCGACATCGAGATCGACGGCGCCCGCGCCGATCTTGGCCTGCTCATGCGCTGCCTCGGTCCCGGACCGATCCCCCTCACATAGGCGCACCTACCCATCTCTCGCCCATGAAGAAGATCTGCATCCTCGGCGTCAACGGCTTTATCGGCCATCACCTGTCCCAGCGCATCCTGGAGACGACCGACTGGTTGGTGTATGGCATGGACATGCAAAGCGACCGCGTAGCCGATTTGCTCGAAAACAAGCGCTTCCATTTCTTCGAAGGCGACATCACGATCAATAAGGAATGGATCGAATATCACATCCGCAAGTGCGACATCATCCTCCCGCTGGTGGCAATCGCCACTCCCGCGACGTACGTGCAGGAGCCGCTCAGGGTCTTCGAGCTCGACTTCGAGGCCAACCTGCCGATCGTCCGGTCGTGCGTGAAGTACGGGAAGCGGCTCGTGTTTCCCTCGACCTCCGAGGTGTACGGCATGTGCCGCGACGCCGAGTTCGACCCCGACCAGTCCGAGCTGATTCTCGGGCCGATCAACAAGCCACGCTGGATCTACGCTTGCGCAAAGCAGTTGATGGATCGGGTGATCTGGGGCTACGGCATGGACGGGCAGCTCGACTTCACTCTTTTCCGTCCCTTCAACTGGATCGGCGCCGGACTGGACTCGATTCACACCGCCAAGGAGGGTAGCTCGCGCGTGATCACCCAGTTTCTTGGCCACATCGTCCGTGGCGAGGACATCAAGCTGGTCGACGGCGGCAGCCAGAAGCGCACGTTTACCCACATCGATGACGGAATCAACGCGTTGATGCGAATCGTCGCGAATCCGGACGGCGTGGCGAGCGGCCGCATTTACAACATCGGCAACCCAGAGAACAACGTCTCGGTGAAGGATCTGGCGCGGATGATGGTCGACCTGGCGCTCACCTACCCCGAATACCGCGAGACCGCGCAGCGGGTCCAACTGGTCGAGATCAGGTCCGAGGAGTATTACGGAGCCGGCTATCAGGACGTGCAGAACCGGGTACCCAGGATCGACAACACCTGTCGCGACCTCGACTGGACGCCAACCATTCCCATGGACGAGGCGCTCAAGCGCATCTTCGACTCGTATCGGACCCACGTGGCGGACGCTCGCGAGCTGGTCGACTGACGAGGCCTGTCGTCCCTTCCCTTGCGCCTTGTTTCCCCTTCTCATGCCGTGAAGCATCTCGCCCTCAAGGTCGACGTAGACACCCTCCGAGGAACGAGGGAAGGGGTCCCGCGGCTGGTCGAGCTGCTGGAGCGGCGCGGCGCCGGCGCCACCTTCCTGTTCAGCCTGGGCCCGGACCACACGGGGCGCGCGATCCGGCGCGTCTTTCGCCGAGGGTTTCTCAGGAAGGTGTCGCGGACCTCGGTGGTTGAGCATTACGGGGTCAGGCAACTGCTCTACGGCACCCTGCTGCCTGGCCCGGACATTGGACGCCGCTGCGGTGAGCTCATGCGCAGGGTCGCGAAAGGCGGATTCGAAGTCGGCATCCACAGTTGGGACCATGTCCGCTGGCAGGACCACGTCCAGCGCAAGGACTTGGCGTGGACGCGACGGGAAATGCAGCGGGCGGTGAATCGCTTCGTCGAGATCTTTGGTCTGCCGCCCCGCACTCACGGTGCTGCCGGCTGGCAGATGAATTCGAACGCGTACCGCCTGGAGGCCGAGTTTCGGTTCGATTACTGTTCCGACACGCGCGGTGCTGGCCCCTTCCTGCCAGTGCTCGACGGCACCGTGGTCCCCTGCCCCCAACTTCCCACCACGCTTCCGACGCTGGACGAACTGATGGGCATCGAGGGCATGGATGCCGACCAGTGCGCCGACTACCTGCTGCGGCTCACCGCAGATCATCCAGGGGCGGACCACGTCTATACTCTTCACGCGGAACTGGAGGGCATGAAGCTCGCGAAGGTTTTCGATTACCTGCTGCAGGGCTGGCGCAGGCAAGGCTACGGGCTGATATCGATGCGCACGTACTTTGAGACCCTGGATGTCACGCAGCTGCCACGACACGCCGTTACCCTCGGGACGGTATCCGGACGTTCCGGCACGCTCGCGCTCCAAGGCGCAGTGGCCACGGCGTGACGCGAAGCCGTCTCGGCGTCCGCCATGCTTCATCGCTGGTCCCGAGATCCCTTTCCCATCAACTGCGGAGGTAAGCAAGTCCATGGTGAACGATCCCGTCCCCGAATTCTCTCTCCCCTCCACCAGTGGCAAGACCTTCAGCTCGGATGCACAGACAGGCAATCCCTGGGTCATCTATTTCTACCCCAAGGACAACACGCCGGGCTGCACCACCGAAGGTCAGCAGTTTCGCGACCTGCATCCCGAGTTTGCGAAGCTGGGTTGCACCGTGGTCGGCGTCTCCCGCGACAGCCTGAAGTCGCACGCCAACTTCAAGGCAAAAATGGACTTCCCTTTCGAGCTGCTCTCCGACGAGCAGGAAGAGGCCTGCAACCTGTTCGGCGTGATCAAGATGAAGAACATGTACGGCAAGCAGGTCCGCGGTGTGGAGCGCAGCACGTTCGTTGTCGACGCCGCCGGCATCGTGCGCAAGGAATGGAGGGGAGTGAAGGTGCCTGGTCATGCCCAGGAAGTGCTCGACTTCGTGAAGACCCTCAAGTAAGTGCCAGCTCGATGATCAAGCAGAAAACGGCGCCGGTGGTGACCCGGCTGCGCCCGGGCGCGAAGCTCTTCGTGCTCGACACCAACGTGCTCATGCACGACCCGACCAGCCTGTTCCGCTTCGAGGAGCACGATATCTACGTACCCATGGCAACTCTGGAGGAGCTCGACAACAACAAGAAGGGCATGTCGGAAGTTTCGCGCAATGCGCGCCAGGCAAGCCGGTTTCTGGACGAGATCATCAGCCACGCGGAGGTCGGCATCGAGGAAGGCATCCCGCTCGAAGCCCACGGCAACAAGCAGGCGACGGGTCGCTTATTCCTGCAAACGCAGGCGATCCATGACGAGCTGCCGGCGCGCCTGGCGAGCGGCAAGGCCGACAACCAGATTCTCGGAGTGGTCAAGCATCTCCAGGACCAGCACGAGCGCCGTCAGGTGGTCCTGGTGTCCAAGGACATCAACATGCGGATCAAGGCACGCGCCCTGGCCCTTGCCGCGGAGGATTACTTCAGCGATAAGGTGCTCGAGGACACGGATCTTCTCTACACCGGCCTGCGCGAGCTTCCTTCCGACTTCTGGGAGACCCACGGCAAGGAAATGGAATCGTGGCAGCAGGCAGGCCAAACGTTCTACCGGGTGCGGGGACCACTGTGCTCCGAGTTGCTGGTGAACCAGTTTGTTTACGATGAAGCCCAGAAACCCTTCTATGCGATCGTGAAGGAGGTGTCAGGCAAGACGGCAGTCATGCAGACCCTGAAGGACTACAGTCACCAGCGCAACTCCGTCTGGGGCATTATGACGCGAAACCGGGAGCAGAACTTCGCCCTCAATCTGCTGATGAACCCCGACGTCGACTTCGTGAGCCTCGTCGGTCAGGCCGGGACGGGCAAGACATTGCTCACGCTCGCAGCGGGGCTCGCCCAGACACTGGAGCAGAAGACCTATTCCGAAATCATCATGACGCGCGTGACAGTGCCCATGGGAGAAGACATTGGATTTCTCCCTGGAACCGAGGAGGAAAAGATGGCCCCCTGGATGGGTGCGCTCGAAGACAACCTCGATGTCCTCAACAAGACCGACGATGAAGCCGGCGAGTGGGGTCGTGCGGCAACGCGTGATCTCATCCGATCCCGCATCAAGGTGAAGTCCTTGAACTTCATGCGCGGGCGCACCTTCATCAACAAGTTCTTGATCATCGACGAATGCCAGAATCTCACGCCGAAGCAGATGAAGACGCTCATCACCCGCGCCGGCCCCGGTACCAAGGTCATCTGCCTGGGCAACATCTCGCAGATCGATACGCCCTACCTAACAGAGGGTAGCTCAGGGCTCACGTATGTGGTTGACCGGTTCAAGGGCTGGAAGCACAGCGGTCATGTCACCCTGCAGCGGGGCGAGCGTTCGCGACTCGCAGATCGCGCGGCGGAGATTCTCTAGTTACTTCGACATCAGCACCGAAACATTACCTTTCGATCGGAGATACCCCATGAGCGACCCCTTCAAGCAGCACGGCGCCTTCAGCTGGTGCGAGCTCCTCACCCCCGACGTTGCAGCGGCGAAGGACTTCTACGGCAAGCTCTTCGGTTGGCAGATGCAGGACATGCCGATGGAAGGGATGACCTACACGGTGCTTAACGCGGGCGGCGCACCGGTCGGCGGCATCATGGCACCGCCTCGCGAGGCCGCGGGAATGCCGCCGCAATGGGGTGCGTACGTGACCGTTGACGACGTCGATGCCACCGCGAAGCAGGCGGTCGAGCTGGGCGGATCGCTACTGCTCCCGCCGCGCGACATTCCCGGCGTCGGTCGCTTCTGCCTGATCCGGGACCCCCAGGGCGCGCACTTATACGCCATCACCTACAGCATGCCGGGGGGCAGCGCCGGATAACGCAACGGGATGGACACGGGCGATTCGCACGAGGCCGTGGAGTGCGCTGACGGCGCGAGCACGCTAAAGCCTGTATCGCGCACTGCCTTTTGCTACTGCGGCGTAAGGATGGAAGGTGCCGCGCGTCGCGTTCCCCTCTTCTCATCCATCAGGAGGTCCTTCATGACCACTGCGATGCGCGCAGCGACCCTCGCTGCTCTCAGCCTGGCGGCGTGCAGCCAGATGCCCAGCACCTCGCTCACCGCAGCGCCGCCCGGAAGCCGTCACTTGGAGTACCGCTGCCCGGGTGGCACGAAGTTCGACGTGCTCCTGTGGCCGAGTGGGGACAAGGCGAAACTCGAGCTCGGGGGCGTGCTGTACGAGTTGAAGCAGGTGCGAAGCGCGTCCGGAGCTAGGTTCAGCGACGGCACCACAACCTACTGGTCCAAGGGTCGCGAGGCAACGATCGAGCGCAACGGCAAGATAGTCTATCGCGACTGCAGGACAAATGACTAATGCCGAACAACATGCATCTTGCGACTGCCTCGGTGCGAGGATAGGCTTGCCTCCTTCGGCTGGTTGCAGGGGAGAGCAAGAATGAAAATGGGAGAAGGCCCGCGAAACGTTCTGGGAGGAGCGCTCGAATCTTGTTGCACGTCGCCGATGACCGGCTTCTATCGCACCGGCCGCTGCGAGACCGGGCCGCAGGATGTCGGGCTGCACGTCGTATGTGCCCGCGTGACGGCGGAGTTCCTGGCCTTCTCCAAGGCACAGGGCAACGACCTCTCCACGCCGGCGCCCGAGTTTGGCTTTCCGGGCTTGCGACCCGGTGACAAGTGGTGCCTCTGTGCGGGTCGGTGGCAGCAGGCTCTCGACGCCGGGGTCGCACCTCCCGTGGTACTCGGCGCGACGCACGAGGCGGTGCTGGAGATCGTTTCGCTGGCGGATCTTATGCGCCATGCGCTCGACCTCAATTGACTCGTTGACCCCGCTGTGCGTCATGCGGGTCACGCAACGCATCCGCTACGCCCGGCGTGTGGGTGATCCGCTTCGCCAGGTGCGTGGGCAGCACGCATCAACCTGGCTACCGGGAGGTGCTCGAGCGGCTTGCGGGGCTTGACTATACGAGCCGGATTGTCGAAAGTACCTTCGAATGATTCCAGTGCGACCAAGCCGAGGAAACCTGATGAAGTCAACCCCGAGCACGATCGAAAGCGGCGTCCTGCTCTCTATCTTTCTGACGGCATCCGGATGCGCGAACTTCCCGCCCCAGCCGCCGTCCTGGAGGCTGCCGACTGCGAACGTCACGGGAACAGTGTTCTACCGGTACGTGCAACCCTTACCCGAGGGCGCAGTCGTTCGCGTCAGACTGGCTGAGAAGACAGCAGAGGGGACCGTGGGGGCCATAGTTCGCGAGCAGACGATCACGAGTATCTGCAACGGCGTCATCGATCCGCCCTGCAACGGCCCGATTTTCTATGAGCTGCCCTTCGATGCGGAGAATATCGATCCCACCCGCGAGTATCAGGTAATGGCAGAGATTCTCGACGGCGAAAAGACGATCTACGCTTCGAACACGCCCAACCGCGTGTTGACCGGTGGTTATCCCAGAAACGCCCAGATTCTGGTCGCCAGGCAGCCTTGAGCTTCGCCTGGTCCGAGCCGGCGAGACCGAGCCGGGGTGCGGCGTAGCTCGTCCGAATGCTCAGGGGTGAGTGAGACGGCGACAGAGAAGCTTGTGCCTCAGCAAGCGGAGAAAAGAGCGGCTCCCCTTCAGTCGAAAAGGTGCGCCAGTTCGATCGCGAATGCCGTGTGCGAGCCTAGCCCCGATTCGCTGTGAAAATCGATACGCTTGGAGCGCGGATAGACGATCCAGGCTTCCACCGCACCGACCGCAAGATAGGCATGCGCCTTCCTTTCCAGATCTTGCTTCGCGTTCGAGGGGGAAGCGATTTCGATACATATCTCCGGCGCGCGGCGTAGCGGCGTCTCGTCTTTGTGCTCGTTCCAGAACCCCACCGAACACCAGGCGACGTCAGGCGCAAAGATATTCTCGGCCGTTTGAACGCCCACCTCGGGCAACGCGTGTCCTCCGAGGTGCTGGAGCAGCAACGCGATCAGACGACCTGCGAGCTCGGCGTGCGTGCTGCTCACCGGCGTCATCGTAATCCTCCCCCAGAAATCGATCTCGAGCTTTCCGACGAGGTCCGTGTAGCGTGGGTCGTCAACCAGCGCGCGCCAACACGCCGCGAGCGCCTCGGCGGACAGCGGCCGTTCCAGTACCTCGCCTTCTTCCATCAGCCCTGAATCTGCACTCATGCCGTCGTCCTCCTGCCTGGACCAACACGGCAGCATTCGCTGCGCATGAAGACAACCCGCTTGTGGGCGGCAACCATCAGTCGTGATGTTACCCCCCTCGAGGGTACTCATCATACGCGTCGCGCCGGTCGGCGGCGACTCGTCGCCCTCGCCCTATCCTAATTGCACGCGGTCGGCAAACTAAATAAGGTCACCGCCAGGAACCGGGGATTCCGCTGATGCGACCTCCGTATTGGCGAAGGAAACGTCTTCCCGACGGGGGGAATCAAGCGCGGGGAGGCGCGTGCGGGGTGACGTGGTCGGAGATTCCGCCGATACGGCTTTGAAGTCAGAGAGCCCTGCGAGGGCGGCTTCCGTCACGTGCCGGCGGTCGACGCGGATGGCCGGGCGATGGGTTCAGGGTCGCCATGGCGATTCTGCAGTTGTTGAAAAAACCGAGGCCAACATCCCGACACTGCTCCCCTTGCACTGCGCACCGTGTGCTGCGGCATTGCGCAGCGATGCGGGTCTTGATAACGTTCGCAGCATGG
>Ga0209253_10000512_pt1 | contig 33670 bp, 34 predicted proteins | sample FrelakmetBRP12BR_FD_187145 | JGI IMG/M metagenome (GOLD analysis project Ga0209253, IMG submission 187145) | Freshwater lake sediment microbial communities from the University of Notre Dame, USA, for methane emissions studies - BRP12 BR (SPAdes)... | ecosystem: Environmental > Aquatic >... | reverse complement strand
CATAGTAGGCCGCCACTCGCTCGTCCCACAGCGAAGCCCAGACCGTTTGCACACTTGACGCCAGCTGATCTCCGGCAACTCCCAGCACAGTGTGGTACAGCCCCGCAAAGCTGGCGCGAGTCTCGTCTTCATTGGTGGCAGAGGATCGCACCGCCCAGATCTGTTCAGCCGGCCGCTGCATTGCCCGGAGATGCCACTGCAGTTCTGACAGACACTCGCCAGAGAGGCGGCCCTGCTGAATCCGCCTTCGACAGTCTTCGAGGAGTGATGCACGGGCTGCCCCCGTGGCACGCTGCACCTGCCTCCAGATCGCCGCAGCATCTATCTCTTGATCACGCAGAAATTGGCGGTACGCTTCGACGGTAAGACAGAGCCCGGGAGGAACAGGAAACCCTTCGGCCAGCAGGCGCGCCAAGCCCGCCGCTTTCCCGCCGGCCAGGAAGCGATCCGTACAAGCATCGAGAAGCAATACGAGTGGGGAGGACATGCAACAGATCCTAGCAGGTTTCTGACAAACTACGTGAACACTCTGGGGATGAGGAACCAGGGCGCTCACAGACTCGCTCTGAATTCTCCGCAGGCTGTTCAGAAAGGCCGTCCAGCAAGGCCGCAGCAAGTGAAGGGCCGAGGCGTACCCTCTGGGGTACGTTGAGGGTCTGAGCGCTGCGAGAACGCCGCTGGCGGACTTTATCAACAGCCTGCTTACTAGAGCGCGAGCAGAAGGTACAGGTCGTTCACGTTGGTCCCGGTGGGCCCCGTCACAATGTGACTCTGGAGCGCGTGCAGGGCAGGATACGTATTGTGTTGCGTGAGTGCGCGACGAAGATTCACGCCTTTCCGTTTCGCCTGATCAAGCGTGGATCCGGACACCACCGCGCCGGCCACGTCCGTCGGACCGTCAGTCCCGTCAGTCCCGATTGCAGCAATCCAGGTCTTGTGAAGTCCGGCAATTTCATAGGCCGCTGCTGTAGCAAATTCCTGTGCACGGCCACCTTTGCCACGCCCTGTAACCGTGACCGTTGTTTCCCCGCCGGCCACAATGCAGTAGGGCCTCCGGACAATTTCTTTTCCCTCGGACAAGCGCTCTGCCAGTGACGCGAATGTCGTTCCGGCTCTGGAGGCTTCGCCGACAAGGGGCGTCGAAAACAGCACGGTTCGCAGGCCCGCATGTTGAGCCGCTTGCGCGGCGGCAACGAGCGCCATCTCGTTATTCCCGATAATCTCATGCTGCACTCTTCGGAATCTGGCCGCCCCCGGCTTCGGCGTTTCGCTGACATCGCCGTGCTCCCCGCGCTGGAGATGTCGGCGGATCGACGCAGGCGCCTTCGTCCAGATTCGTCGCCGCTTCATGATCGCGATCGCATCGCGATACGTCGAAGGGTCGGGAGTCGTCGGACCGGAACCGATGGCCGTTAATTCATCGCCGATCACATCAGATAGAATGACTGTCACGATCCGTGCGCAAGTGGCTTCGGCGAGGCGTCCACCCTTGATCGTCGAGAGGTGCTTTCTGACAACGTTGATCTCTTGAATCGTCGCTCCGCTTCTCAGAAGTAATTGCGTGAGCTGCTGTTTGTCGGCAAGGCTCACGCCCTCGACCGGGGCGGGAATCAAACTGGATGCCCCGCCTGAGAGCAGCACGATGAGCAGGTCGCGAGGGCCTAACTCGGCCACGCGGGCACGCAGTCGTTCGGCGGCTTCCAGCCCGGCCCGATCAGGAACCGGATGACCGGCTTCAATCACTGTTATGCGTTTGGTGAGAAGACGATGTCCGGTTTTGACGACGATGAGCCCGCCATCCAGATAGACACCCAATACCCGCTCGAGGGTTTGGGCCATTCGAGCTGAGGCTTTTCCTGCCCCGACTACGACGACCCGATCGAATGAGCGCAGATCATAACTGCGGCGGCCCACCTGTAATCGGTGACCGGTTCGATGAACGAGGTTGAGCAGAGCGTGAGCGGGATCCGCTGCCCGCAACCCCGCTCCGATCACGCGACGAAGAATGGATCGGGCGGGAGATGCCGGTAGCGCGAGGGACATGGGGCCTACGGAGTTTTCGCCTGCTTGAAACAGCGGCTCGGACAGGTTTGCCGTGGAACCCTGATCTGGTAGGTGCCCTGGGGGAGGACGTCCTTCTTAAACTCAGGGTTGAGCATCTTCAGTTCCAGGAAATAGGTCCCGTATTCCTCAGCAATCGAAGTCAAGGCCCGTTGCGATTCCTTCACGTTCACCGTGACGGTCTCGGTCTCTAACGGCACATAGAGATCCTTTTTGCTCAACCCCAAATACTTCTCCGGCTGTGAATAGATCTCTTTTGCGGCGATGATCCGGGGCACGTAGCGCATGGTTTCGCGCGGGCCATGCATCCTCCAATAGTCGGTAATCTTCTGCTCCTTGAGAAGCTTGCGTACCCGTTCTTCGCCGGCATTATAGGAGGCCATCGCCAAAAACCAATCGTTCTGCTGGAAATCTTTCAGATACTTGAGGTACTTGACCGCAGCCTCGGTCGACATTTCGAGGTTGCGGCGTTCATCGAGAACCGAGTCACTCTTGAGGCGATACCGTTTCCCGGTGGACGGGATGAACTGCCAGGGGCCGGACGCCTTGGCCTTGGAATAGGCGGCAGCAATACACTTGCTCTCGACCAATAACATGTACTTCAGATCGTCCGGGAGCCCGGCATCGGCCAGCTGTTTTTCTGCCGGGGGAAAGCACCGTCCGGTGCGCTTCGCCAGGATGATACTTTCGCCCTGGTCTTCTAGAAATTGGTAGAACTCGTATTCGATGCGCTCTCGGACCTGCCAATTATCCAACGGAACCGGAACCCCTCCGAATGTAAGCTTGTCAGGCAATTTGAACGAACTCAGGAAATACCGCTCCCCTTCTCGTTTAATTTCAGGGAGAATGACCAATCGATCTTCCGGCTCGGTTTGATTGTCCAGCGGTTCAGGAAGGATGAGATCGCGAAATCCAGATTCCGGTTTTGCCGCATCCTTGCCTTCAGGATGACCCTGGACCGGTTCGGCCCAGGCCTGGCTTGCCCCCCAACTGAGAAGACCTGCAAGGACCCAATATCCGATTCGCGCACCAGGCTCTGCCATCCGAGGTACTCCTCTGTTATTCTTGGACTAATAAATGTTGGTCGTGGTCATGCTAACAGCAAGGTGAAAACCCGGCAAGCACGAATGACTTCTCGTTCATGATACAGTGGTCCGGCCATGCGCTCCCTTACTGTGCTGAATCAAGCGATCACCGATTGCACCGCCTGTCCCCGCCTGGTGACCTACCGGGAGACCGTAGCGCAAGCCAAGCGCCGACAGTATCTTGAGTGGACCTACTGGGGGCGGCCGATTCCCGGATTCGGCGACCCGGAGGCGGAACTCTATGTGCTTGGGCTGGCGCCGGCTGCTCACGGGGGAAATCGAACGGGGCGCATTTTCACAGGCGACCGCAGTGGCGATTGGCTCTATGAGGCGTTACATCACTTCGGATTCGCCAACCAAGCATCATCGACTCATCGCGGTGATGGCTTGGCACTCAAGAACTGTTACATCGGTGCAACGGTCCGCTGTGCTCCTCCGGGAAATAAACCATCGCCCGAGGAGTTTGCACAGTGCGGACGATTCTTGCGTGATGAAATGCGCCTCCTGAAACGAAAGCGCATTGTCATCACACTTGGGAGGATCGCCTTCGATCACTATCTGAAATCGTTCAAGGCGGACGGACACATGATCCCGTCACCCGCGCCCAAGTTCGGACACGGCGTCGCCTATCGTCTTCCATGGGGAGATCTCCTGCTCGGTTCCTATCACCCCAGTCAGCAGAATACGTTTACCGGGAAGCTGACCAGACCGATGTTCCATTCGGTGTTTGCGCAGGCGCGCCGCGAACTCAGCAGTCCACCCCCCCGTCAGCTAACCAAGAGGCTTATTTCTTCGCCTGGGCATCCCAATCGGCCAAGAATTTCTTGAGCCCGATGTCCGTCAACGGATGCTTGACCATTTGCTGAAAGATGCTGAACGGCATCGTGCAGATATGTCCGCCGGCCAAGGCAGCTTCCACGACATGCTGCGGATGGCGGACGCTTGCCACTAAGACGAATGTCTTGTAGTCGTAATTCTTGTAGATTGTGAGGATTTGGCGGATGAGCTCCATGCCGTTGGAACTGATATCGTCGAGACGCCCGATGAAGGGCGATACGCACCAGGCTCCGGCTTTCGCCGCAAGCAGGGCTTGAGTGGGTGAGAAGCACAGGGTGACATTCACCTTGATGCCTTCAGCGGCCATCCGCTTGGTCGCCTTCAATCCTTCCGCAATAAGCGGGACCTTGACCACGATATTCTTATGGATCTTGGCCAGCTCTTTTCCTTCCTTCACCATGGCATCCGCCTCAACGCTGACGACTTCCGCACTGATAGGTCCGTCGACGATGTTGCAAATTTCGATCAGCATTTCTTTGAAACTGCGACCTTCTTTCGCCACGAGCGACGGATTCGTCGTGACCCCGTCGAGCAACCCGAGACTGGCCGCTTCTTGAATTTCTTTCACGTTCGCCGTATCGAGATAGAATTTCATAGGAACATCCTTTCATTACCGAGATGATGTCTGCGCATATTCTGTGTCGGCCATTTTAGGGGGAACTCGAGCACGACGCAACGCGACACCGTGGTTTGACAGCTCTCCGGACGGGGGTTAGAATTTGCACGTCAACACAAGTCACGCATCGTCGGTTGTGTCTCGCATCTGAGGAGGAACTTACCAATGCGTCTCTCTGTTATGCTCTTGATCAGTTGCTTGGCTCTGACCGCCTGTAGCTCGAGTAATCCTTATCTTGAAGCCTCACTCAAACCGGCCGAACTCCAGGGGAAAGACAAAGCCTGGTTTGAGAAAAACTGGGGCACTCCGGACGGAAAAGCCTCTCGCTTCTTCGGCGGCGAAACGTGGACTTATTACCGTATCGCCGGCGGAAAGTCCGGTCCGCCCCTTTTTAATTTCTCTCCGAACCAATGTCAGATATTGCTGAAGTTCGACAAGGAAGAAAAATTGTCGGACTATAGCTACTCCGGCTGCTAACCCGCTTTCTGTTGTTGAAACTTCTTCGCACATTCCTGACTGCAAAAACAGTTGGTCAGGTTTCCCGCTTGATGAACGATTGCAGTTTTTCTTGGGACAAACACCCCGCAGACCGGATCTTGAACCATCTGGTCTCCATCAAGTGGTGGTCCTGCCGGCCTGCCGGTCAGCTTGGAATTGCGATAGACGCTCTTCACGAGCACGAATAGCACGACCAGCAATCCCAAAACTAAAAATAATCTATACATTGTAGGTCCCTGCCATACTAACCACAATCCTATGTAACCACCGCGAGACTGTCAAGGTTGGCAAACCTGGCGCTAACTTGAATCCCTGCACATGAATGGCCAAATGACCTACGTTTTTACTGGTTCCAAGGGACTCTTTCCCCAGGCGCCCAGTACTTCAGAAGGATATGCATCCATTTCTGCAAGTGTTAAAGTGATTTTATGAAGACATGCGATAAATGCCGCGGTTCAATGTTGCCAGAGCGGGCGGTGGATTTGGACGCAGGACTTGCGATCACAGTGTTTGCGTGCTTAAACTGTGGCCGGAGAAAAGCAGCGGACCAGGAACCACGGCCCATCACGGCGAGACATTGACCGTCTATGGCAGAACCAAAACCACTGACGTACGATGAGCAAAAAGCTGCCGAGGCAGCTTTTGTTGGCGCCCCTTCGAATCCGAAATGGACGGAGGCCGCTCAACTGCTCTATGTCAGGCTTTCAGCGACCGTCCAGACTCGCTCGAAAGAAGCGATCGGCGCATCAACTGGGTCCGCGATTCATGACGGGGATCCTTCTCGTCGATGAAACCCGCAGTGACTAAGCTGGCTGCCGTTCCCCGAACTGCCGTCCTGTGCTGTCCCTCCTGCTATCGCATGATCAGCTACACACGCGACCAACTCGTCGTTGCTTGCATTGCCTGCGGCCACAGTTTCCCGCAATCACCTCCTTCGTCGAACTAGTTCGGGCCTCCCACACTATAATTATCGGGCTGTGTTAAGGCGCTCCTCCGCTGCGTAGCATCGCCTATACCGTTCATCCGGGCGGGCTGCGCAGGGGCAGAAAACGCGATGAAGCTAGCAGGGTAACGCAAGGGGAGCGTGTACCGACACTGACTCAGAACTGAGTCACTTCAGGCCTAACACATCCATCATGTCATAGAGACCCGGTGGCTGACGCACCACCCATCGCGCCGCGCGCAGCGCGCCACGCGCAAACGTATCACGACTGCTGGCACGGTGCGTCACTTCGATACGCTCACCCATCCCGCCGAAGAGAACGGTGTGATCTCCCACGATGTCGCCGGCCCGAATGGTCTGAATGCCGATTTCCTGTTTCGTCCGCTCCCCGATCAGGCCTTTTCTGGAATAAACCCCGACTTGGTCTAGGTCGCGATTAACGGCGCGCGCGAGCACTTCGGCAATTTTCAGTGCGGTGCCGCTGGGCGCGTCTTTCTTGAGACGGTGGTGGGCCTCAATCACTTCAATGTCGTAGTCGTCCCCCAATGTTTTAGCCATTTCCCCGATGACTTTATAGATCAAATTGACGCCCACGCTCATGTTGGGAGACAACACGCAGGGAACCTGCCTCGCAAGCCCCTTGATCTCTTCCAGTTGAGACGGATTCAGCCCCGTCGTGCCGATGACCATGGCCCGACGATGCTGGGCGACAATACGGAAATGTTCGAGCGTCGCTTCGGGAGCAGAAAAATCAATGAGGACTTCCCCGCGATCCATCAAGGCCGCTAAATCGTCTGTGATGGCAACACCGGAGCGCCCGGATCCGGCCGTCTCACCGGCATCCTCACCGATCGCATGATGCCCACTCCCCTCGATCGCCCCGGCCAACATCAGCGCCGTTGAGTCCCGCACCAGCGCAACCAACCGGCAGCCCATCCGTCCCGCCGCACCAGCCACCACGACTTTAATCATGACCTCATTTCATCCTTCTGAAGCAGCTCTAAATAAATCGGCACTCTTTTAATACTTGCATCAGCTTGTCTCGATTCTCTTTTCCCATCGGGCAGAGTGGCAAGCGAAGCTCGGGGTCAATCTTCCCCATCATTCCCAGCGCCTCTTTCACGGGAATCGGATTCGTTTCGTAGAACAACGCGGCAAACAAGGGAGAAAGCTGGAAGTGGATCCGTCGAGCTTCCTCAATATTCCCGGCCGCAAACGCCTTGACCATGTTCGCCATCTCGGTTGGAGCGATATTGGCTGTGACGGTAATCACGCCTTGACCACCAACCGCCATCATGGGCAAGGTCATCGCATCGTCGCCGGCAAGCACGGCAAGGCGGTCACCGCACGTTTGCACAATATCCGATGCCTGCTGAATCACCCCGCTGCCTTCTTTCACACCCACGATGTTCTGAATCACGGCCAGTCGGGCAATCGTTGTCGGGAGCATATTCACGCCGGTTCGCCCGGGGATGTTGTACAGCACCAGCGGCAAATCGACCGCCTCCGCAATTGCCTTATAGTGGCGATACAAGCCTTCCTGCGTCGGCTTGTTGTAGTACGGCGTAATGAGCAGCGCCGCATCGGCCCCGGCCTCCTTGGCATGCTTCGTCAGTGAGATGGCCTCAACCGTGCAATTCGACCCGGTCCCTGCCGTAACGGGAACTCGACGACGGACCACTTCCACTGTCAACTCAATCACTCGGTTGTGCTCCTCGTGCGACAGCGTGGCGGACTCTCCGGTGGTGCCGCAAGGAACGATGCCGTTCGTGCCCTTGGCGATCTGCCACTCGATAAGATCGCCCAGCGCCCGCTCGTCAACTTTGCCCTTTCGAAAGGGCGTCACGATCGCGACATGAGAACCGGTAAACATAGTGGCTCCTTATCAACGCACGGGAATCTGCATGCACTCCGCGTCTTGTGTTACTTCAAGAACGCTGGAATTGTCTCGCCCTTCACCAGATCATCGTAGGTTTCACGCTCGCGGATGACATGAATTTCTCCCCCCTTCACCAGCACCTCCGGCACACGGGGTCGGGAATTGTAATTCGACGCCATAACAAATCCATAGGCTCCGGCGCTCATCACCGCCATTAATTCGCCCGGCTTCACCGCGGCCAACAAGCGGTCCTTGGCCAGGAAATCTCCCGACTCACAGACCGGACCAACGATATCCACCTGCTGCTTGGCTCGATGACCGGCCTCTTCATTGACCGGCTTGATTTCATGGTAGGCGCCGTAGAGGCTGGGGCGAATGAGATCATTCATCGCCGCATCGACAATGACAAAGCTCTTGGCCTCCCCTTCCTTTAAATACAACGCCTTGGTCACGAGAATACCGGCATTCCCGACGATCACACGCCCCGGCTCCATCACTAGTGTAAGACCCAGATCAGCGATGATCGGTGAAATCGCGTCCGACAACTCTTGAGGCAGCGGAGGCTTTTCCTCGGAATAGGTAATCCCCAACCCGCCGCCGATGTTCAGATACCGGATGTTGATTCCCTGCGCTTTCAGCGTTCCGATGAGCCCGACGACCTTCTTCAACGAATCAACGAACGGGGTCACCTCGGTGAGTTGGGACCCGATATGGGCATGAACTCCAACCACGTCGATATGGCTCAGCGAGGCAGCCATCTTGTACTCTTGCAGTGCGCGATCCGCAGCAATCCCGAACTTGCTCTTCTTCATCCCCGTCGAAATATAGGGATGCGTTTTGGGATCGACGTCCGGATTGATCCGTAGCGCAATACGGGCTTTCTTGCCGATGGACGCCGCAACCTCTTGAATCGCCTGCAGTTCAGCCGACGACTCGATATTGAACATCAGAATGTCCGCTTTGAGGGCATCACGGATTTCGTCGGCGGTTTTCCCGACTCCGGCAAACACAATCTTGGAAGCCGGGACCCCGGCTTTAAGCGCCCGAAACAGCTCGCCGCCCGAAACAATGTCGACGCCGCTTCCCTCCTTCGCCATCAGACTGAGGATGGCTATGTTGGAATTCGACTTCATGGCGAAAGCGATGACGTGGGGTATCTTTTTGAAGGCGCTATCGTACGCCCTGAAATGGCGGATGAGCGTCGCATAGCTATAAACATAACAGGGTGTACCGACTTCTTTCGCAATTCGGCTCACCGGCACCTGCTCGCAATACAATTCACCCTGGCGATATTCGAAGTCATGCATCTTGAAAATCCTCACGTAAGAACTCAATTCCCGACAACGACAAGTCTCCCAACGAAGTCTCAAACGCGGCTTTAAACTTCCGGTATCGGATTTTCACGTGCGGAAGCGCCGCCGCGACGGCGTCAGAATCAATGAGCGCCTTGAGCGCCTCAGGCGTGGCCTGCTTCAGATGCTCAAAGTTGATGATCACGTCCATCCTGGCCTTCTCCGATGCCTCCTTGAGGCGCTGCAGTAATTCTTGAGTATTGAGCTGATCCAACGCGCCTTCCAAGTCAACGAAGAGGGCGGCAAACTTGTCATGCCGCTTCGCCTTGATGTTCAGCACCAGGTTCTGTGCAGCCGGTTTTTGATCCAAGCGCTGCTTAAACGCGTGCAGCGCGCTGGGAATGAGGTGCTCCGTATCAAACGTCGGCAATTTAGCCTGCAGATTCTTGAGCGCCTTGGCCACCGGAGAAAGACTCCCTTTGGGACAGGCCCGCTTGACCAGCTTCCGGAACTCACGATTCATTTCCCATCGCGCGATCAGGCGCTGTTGGGTACCGGACAGGCGCCGCCAGATGTTCGGCAATGAATAGAACTGGTGATTCGCCCAGTTGAAGCCCGCCTGCAATTGCTCCGCCGTCATGCGGCTTGGATGAAAGACGACGTGCTTCCCGTCATACTTGGCCCAGTCGCGATCAAAGATTCTCCCGGCCTTGTTGTACCGATCGAACAGGGCGGTTCCTGGCAGGGGAGTCAGCACATTGAAATAGGCCAGCTCCACCTGGTTCTTCGTGAGAAATTCGACGGCTCGTTCGAACACCGACTCATCATCGTTGTCGAACCCGAACACAATCCCGGGATTGACCATGATCCCGTAATCATGGAACATCTTAATCTCCTGAGAGAACTTGTGGACCCGGTTGAAGGGCTTGTTCGTCTCGTCGAGGCTATCTTCATCCAGCGACTCCATACCGACAAACACCGACACGCAGCCGCTCTCAGCTGCGAGCTTGACCATTTCTTCATCGTCGCCTAAGAAGAGCGTGGACTGACACCCCCACTTGATCTTCAGCGGTTTCAACGCGGCCCAGAGTTCCCGGCAATAGGCGCGGTTGCTGTTGTGGAGATCGTCGACGAACGCGACGATGCCGCCATCATCAATACCGACTCGAATGCGCAGACCGGTCTTAAACGCCTGCCAGAGAGGCTCGGTGGAAATCCGTTCGATCAGTTCGCTCCGCACCCACCGCTGCACCTGTACAATTTCCTTTACTACTTCCTGGACCGGACGCCGCCTGGTGGTCTTGCCGTTAAACGGCGAGACGCTGCAAAACTCGCAGTCGAAGTGGCATCCGCGAGTGGTGAAGCTGCACTGCCTGGTCATGTAGGCATCAGGGCTGAGCAGTTCGACGCGCGGGCTCTTGTAGTGTTCCAGGGACGGAAAGGCCGCCATGCGATATTCACGCTTCATGCGGCCCGCTTCATAATCCGCCACGAGCTCAGGCCACAGATCCTCCGCCTCGCCACAGACGATCGCATCGCAATGTTGCAACGCTTCCTCCGGGCAGTAGGTCGGATGGACACCTCCCATGACCACCGTCTTGCCGCGCTTCCGAAACTCTGCGGCGATCTCATAGGCACGTGGCGCATAGCAGGTCATGATCGAGAGACCAACCATTTCAGCCGGATGATCAAAATCGATATCTTGAACCGCCTCATCGACAAGATCGATCTCCCAGTGATCCGGCGTGTACGCAGCAATCGTAGGGAGACTGAGCTTCGGGAACCAGACTGCCCGCCGCTCGGCAGCCGTAAGATGATAGGGGTTGTTGCGCGGATAGGGGTCGACCAACAACAAACGTCTGGTGGCGACGCTCGTACCCGACTGGGTCATCCTCCCCGGCTGGATCAACTCCATCGTCAGTCCCTCCTGGTTATCACGGGAACATTCCCGCTCTCCCCGGATTTCCCGCCTCGACTATCTCGTTCCGACCGGCCGTAAAGGCGGCAACTCTTCGTCTTGCCCTTTGGGCTCCACCGGCTCAATCGTAGCCCTAGGCACTTCGACATTGTCTACCGGCTGCGTCGTGCCCGTCTTCTGTAACTGAGCCTTCTGCCTGGTAATCGTCGGATTGACCCCCACGTCCTCCGGTGGAACGGGAGGTCCAACAACTCCGCAAGCAGCCACCACGGTCAATAGGGCCAGTCCGGCACCTGCAAAGATGTAACTTGATTGCCTCATGCCAACAACTTCGCCAGCTCTTTCAGGCGACGAACGACTTGCTGCCTGGCGGTCCCGCCGATCTGCGCCTTCCGGTCGATGGCTCCCTGCACCGTGAGCCGCTGCAGCACGGACTTCTCGAAGCGGGGCGAAAATGCAAACAGTTCTTTGACCGAGAGTTCGGAGAGCTCACGCCCGGCATCCAAGGCCCAGCGGACGATCCTACCGGTAATCGCGTGCGCTTCCCGAAATGGTACACCCCTGGTCACCAAATAGTCAGCCAGCTCCGTCGCCAACATCCCGCCGCCCGTCAAGGCGCGTGTCAGCGAAGCCCGATCCACTTTGAGCCGACGCATCAACTCCGTCATGACTTCGACACAGTCCTGCGTCGTGTCGAGCGCGTCGAACAGGGCCGGTTTGTCTTCCTGCAAATCACGATTGTAACTGAGCGGCAGCGCTTTCAACGTCGTCATCAATCCGATGAGATGACCATAGACGCGGCCGGTCTTTCCACGCACCAGTTCGGGCACATCGGGATTCTTTTTCTGGGGCATCATGCTGCTGCCGGTACAGAATCCGTCCGGCAGATCGACAAAATGAAATTCCTGAGTGGCCCAGATAATGAGCTCTTCGCTCATGCGCGACAAATGCATCATGACGACCGCGAGCGCCGCCGCCACTTCGATCATGAAGTCCCGGTCAGACACCGCGTCAAGACTATTTTGCGTGACTGCGGGGAAGTCCAACAGGGCTGCGGTATAGAGCCGGTCCACCGGGTAATTCGATCCCGCCAGCGCCCCGGACCCCAAAGGCATTACGTTGACACGCGTCCGTGCATCCGCGAGACGCGCGTTATCGCGCAAAAACATTTCCACGTACGCGAGAAGATGATGTGCTAACAATACCGGTTGCGCCCGCTGCAGATGTGTATAGCCCGGCATCGGCACATCGAGATGTTCCGTCGCCTGGGTTACGAGCACACGTTGAAATTCCGTAAGCCGACCGATGAGGACCGCAAGCTGGTCGCGCACATACAGACGCACATCGAGTGCGACTTGATCGTTCCGGCTCCGGCCCGTGTGCAATTTTCCGCCGAGCGGCCCGATCAATTCAGTCAATCGGCGCTCGATCGCCATATGAATATCTTCGTCTTCCGGCAGAAACTTGAAGCGCTCCCGCTCCAGTTCGTGCTGCACCAATTGCAAACCCCGGACGATCGTCGCGGTGTCGCGGCGGGTCAGTACGCCGGCCTTGGCCAGCGTCTGGCAATGGGCGATGCTGCCACGGATATCGTGAGCATACAACCGCTTATCCACCGCAATAGATCGGGTGAAGGCTTCCACTAGCCGATCGGTGGGCTCGCGAAAGCGCCCAGCCCATGCTTTGCTCGGCTTGCCTGCCCCTGCTTTGCCGGATCTCCGACTGGCCATTAGGACTTCGCTTTCCGCCTTTGCGCCCGAATCTTCAACCGCAGCGCGTTTAACCGGATGAAGCCCTCGGCATCTTTCTGGTTATACACGTCGTCTTCTTCAAACGTCGCAATATCCAGCCGGTAGAGGGAATTCTTCGACTTCCGACCGGCGAGGGTGCAACTGCCTTTATAGAGTTTCACGCGGGCCGTCCCCGAGACATCCTTTTGCGCTTCGTCGATTGCCACCTGCATCATTTCCCGCTCCGGGCTGAACCAGTACCCGTTGTAAATCAAATCGGCAAACCGCGGGATCAGGCTGTCACGGAAGTGCAGGACCTCCCGATCCATCGTGAGCGATTCGAGTCCACGATGCGCGACGTGCAGAATCGTCCCGCCCGGTGTTTCGTACACACCACGGGACTTCATCCCGACATAGCGATTTTCGACCAGATCGACCCTGCCGATTCCGTGGGCCCCGCCCAGCTTATTAAGATGCGCGAGCAGCTTCGCCGGGCTCAATTTTCTCCCGTCGACGGCGACCGGGTTCCCCTGCTCATATTCGATTTCGACTTCCAGCGGCATGTTCGGCGCCTTCTCCGGAGACACGGTCATCTGAAAAATTTCATCCGGCGGCGACTTCCAGGGGTCTTCAAGGATGCCGCCCTCGTAGCTCACATGAAAGAGATTCAGGTCCATGCTGTAGGGCTTGGCTTTCGTGGCCGTCACGGGAATGCCGTGCTTGTCGGCATATTCGATACATTCGCGACGAGATCGCAGGGTCCACTCACGCCAGGGCGCGATGATCTTCAGCCCTGGGGCCAGCGCCATATAGGTCAGCTCGAACCGGACTTGATCGTTGCCCTTTCCCGTCGCGCCATGCGACACAGCCTCGGCCCCCTCCTTCAAGGCGATCTCCGCCTGGCGGCGGGCGATCAGTGGACGGGCAATCGAGGTCCCCAGCAAGTAGCAGCCTTCGTACATCGCGTTCCCGCGCAACATCGGGAACACGTAGTCCTTCACGAAAGTCTCGCGCAGATCCTCGACATAGACCTTCTTCACGCCAAGCTTCTTGGCTTTCGCCTTGATCGCCTGCAGGTCTTCGCCCTGGCCAAGGTCCGCACAAAACGCAATCACTTCCGCCTGATAGGTTTCCTGCAACCATTTCAAGATGACCGAGGTATCAAGCCCGCCGGAATACGCGAGGACAATTTTCTTGATCGATGTCTGTTTCATGATGAGTGCTTATGCCCTGCCTTTCTTCTGAGTCAGCAACTGTACCAGGATCGCTTTCTGCATATGCAGCCGATTTTCCGCTTGATCGATAATGACGGACTGTGGCCCGTCAAGCACTTCGGCCGTGATTTCCTCGCCGCGATGCGCCGGCAAGCAATGCATCACAATGGCATCGGACTTCGCCTTCTGTAGCAACCGCCCGTTCAACTGATAGGGCGCGAGCGTCCGCAAGCGACGCGCCTGTTCCCGTTCACGCCCCATGCTGATCCAGACATCGGTGTAGAGAACATCGGCATCCTTCACGGCGATCTGCGGATCAACCCCCACGGTGATGTCCGATCCGGTGCGAGCGGCCTCCAGCCGGGCCCGGTCCACCACATGTTGATCGGGCTGGTACCCGATCGGGCACCCCAGAGCGATATGCATCCCCACCTTGGCAGCCGCTTCAATCAACGAATTCGCCACATTGTTCCCGTCACCGATATAGGCGAGCTTCACCCCTTTGAGACGCCTCTTCTTTTCCTTGATCGTCATCAAGTCAGACAGCGCCTGACAGGGATGGCTCAGGTCGGTCAACCCGTTGATCACCGGCATCGTGGCTTCTTCCGCCCACTCCTGCACAATGCCGTGGTCGTAGGTGCGGATGACGATCCCGTCGAGATAGCGAGACAACACATGAGCCGTATCCGGCACACTCTCGCCCCGCGAGAGTTGAATATCCGCCATGGGCAAGACCATCGCATGGCCGCCCAACTGATTCATGCCGGCCTCGAACGACACGCGAGTCCTGGTCGACGGCTTCTGAAAGAGCAGCCCGATGGTTTTGCCCTCCAACAATGAATGGGCCGTTCCTCGTCGCAGTTTCGTCTTCAGTTGGGTCGCCAGCCGCAGCAATGTATCGATTTGGAGACGAGGCATCGTTGCCACATCCAGCAAATCCTTGGCAAATGAGACGGTCCGCTTCTTCGACACGCGTGAGATTGCCATATCAGTGATGCTGATCCTTTTCCGCCATCGTCCGTTGATTGAATATCGACGACAACGTCTCCAGGACGCGATCGATCTCCGCTTGGGTAATGATCAGCGGCGGCACAAAGCGCAGCACCCGTTCACTTGTGGCATTCACCAGGACGCCTCGGCTCAAACAGTCCGCGACAACGGCCTTCGCATCGATCTCCACTTCCAAGCCCTGTAATAAGCCCAGACCCCGAACATCCCGCACCGCACGATGGCGATCTTTGAAGTCGGCCAACCCTTTGGCGAGATAGTCCCCCATGCGCCGGGCCTGCTCGAGCACACGCCCTTCGATCAGGATCCGACAGACCGCGAGCCCCGCGGCGCAGGCCAGCGGATTGCCGCCGAACGTCGAGGCGTGCGTCCCGGCAGTGAAGACCGCCGCGACCGCGTCCTTGGCCAGACAGGCCCCGATCGGCATACCGCCACCGAGCCCCTTGGCAAGCGTCATGATGTCGGGCTCCACGCCCAGTTGCTCATAGGCAAACAACGTCCCGGTCCGCCCCATGCCGGTCTGAACTTCATCGAAAATCAGGAGGATATCCTTCTGCGTGCACAGCTCTCGCAGACTCTTCAGATAAGCTTGATCGGCGACATGCACGCCCCCCTCACCTTGGATCGGCTCCAACATGATCGCCGTGGTCTTATCCGTGACGAGCGATTCAATCGCCGCAAAATCGTTGAAGGGTGCATAGACAAACCCCGGAACGAGCGGCTCAAAGCCTTTCTGCACCTTCTCCTGGCCGGTCGCCGTCAGCGTCGCCATCGTGCGGCCGTGGAAGGAATTCTTCATCGTGATGATCTCAAACCGGTTCGCTCCGTGCTTCTCATGCCCGTAGCGCCGCGCCAGCTTGATCGCCGCTTCGTTCGCCTCTGCGCCGCTGTTGCAGAAGAAGACCCGGTCAGCGCACGAATGATCGACCAGCATTTGGGCGAGTCTGACCTGCGGCTCGGTATAGTAGAGGTTCGAGACGTGGATCAGTTGCGCCGCCTGGCGCTGGATGGCCTGCACCAGATCCGGATGACCATGGCCCAAGATATTGACCGCGATCCCACCGACAAAGTCGATGTACTCCCGGCCTTCCATATCGTAGACTTTGGCCCCGCGCCCCCGCACGATCGATATCGGCTGACGCGTGTAGGTTTGCATCAAATACTTGGCTGCGTAATCTTTGAGTTCCTCTGTCGGCATGGCAGACGTATCCCCTCAAGAAAGAAGGGGAAAGCTAGCATAGGGTTGAGTCGAAATCAATAACGGCGAAGACGACTCGGCAGGATTTTAGCCCCGTTCTTCAGAGTGTCCAGACGCACCATTGTTCGGTTCCTCCGTGCATCCAGACGGAGACCTATCCGGTTCCGCAGAATAAGACCTCAGCCCGGATGTCCGAGTGTGATAAGCTGCATCTCCATGAAATCCTGTCAGCACTGTCGACAACAGAACTCTGAAGACGCCAACTTCTGCGCGCAATGTGGAATGACTCTGGCGGTGACATCCTCCGTCGACTCGTCAGGGAGTACGACCGCTGATGCGCCACCCGAAGCAGCGTCCTATGCTCCCATGGCATCCGACCAGGATCTCTGGCGTCAGTTCATCGGCCCGAACGCCGACCGTTATCTCGAACAGTTCAAGAAATTTTCTTCCAACGGGCAACCCAAATTCGCCCTCAGTTGGAATTGGCCCGCCTTCCTCTACATTTCGTTTCTCTGGTTTCTCTACCGGAAGATGTACCTGCACGCCTTTGTGTACGCCATCGGCCCCATGGCCTCGACCTATGTCACCGGCGACATGACCGTCGGCCTCGTGTGGAGCGTCATGGCCGGCGCCACGGCCAACTACCTGTACTACTGGCACTGCAAGGAAGAGATCGCCGAGATCAAGAAAGCGGGAAAGCTCAACCCGGCGGCCCAGGAGGCCGCACTGAAGGAAGCCGGGGGAGTCCAACCGTATGTCATTTACGTGGGAATCGTGCTTTATGTGATTGCGCTGGCTGGCCTTGCCAAGATGATCGAGGAAGGACAGCTGGACGGAGACAAGTTGCCGACACGTCCTGCAAAACCTGTTTCGACGCTGTCCACATAGTTTCTAGGTGCGACGGGCCTGACGTATCGTGTCAGCTTCTTCCCTGCTGCCATCCCATCCACGCCCGGAACCATTGAAAGTCCTGTTCGTACGCAGCCCCGCCCGCATCGGTCGTTTCCTGTCGCTGTTCCAGTTGCGTGTAGGTGCGCGGCCAGTTTTTCTGCCACCAGGACTTGAGTTCGTCCGGCGGATAGGGCTGGCCATTGGGATTCAGAATACCGGCGGCCGCGCAGAGCGGGGCGACCAGCGGCCAATAGCGGTCCTTCCCCAGCCCGAGACTGCGGAAATGTTCGCGGAGAAGAAAAACAACCCAAAGTTCGGCACTATGCTTCTTGTTGTGCTTAAACGGCTGGGTCTGGCGGAGCGGCACGGGATCAAACGCTTTGACAATCGACGTGTAGTCCGGACCACCGTAGGTCCCTGCAGCTTCGGCGATCCCTTCGACGATGTTCGCCAGTTCGAGCTCCGTGACCGGCGACGCGCTCAGGCCTTTCCCCTGAGAGGAATCGGACAAGGGACCGGGAGCTGTGAGTAACTCAATCAGTGGCTTCAATTCCCGCAAGCGAACAGCAGCGGCCTTGAGAATATGTTCTGATTCAAGCCAGTAGTCCGGATCGTTCTTGGTTAAACGTTCACGGCCCGGCGGGGGCAGCACGGTCGGCACCCAGTAGCGCATGAGGACAAAGAGAACATAGTCGACTTGCGCGCCGACCTGGGCAATGCGGTCGAAGTGGTTTCCCGCCTGAACGGCCGTGAAGAACACCTGAGCCCGCTCCAGGACTCCCAGTCGCGCGCCCATCCCACACCACCAGGCTTCAAGCGCGGACCAATTCATATCACCTGCCGGCGGGACCGTCATGGATCGTCTGTTCCTGCATGGAGCAACTAGAGCGGCATCGTACTGCCGACCCCGGATGAAAGCAACGGCTTGACTTGACCGTCCGATCCAGTATTCTTGTTTGCACGTACCTGGTGTCATGAGAAAAAGGAGATAACTATGGCTCGCTTGGTCCTGCTGCGTCACGGTGAATCGCAATGGAATCTGGAAAATCGGTTCACCGGCTGGGTCGATGTGCCGCTGTCCCCGCGCGGCATCCAAGAGGCCAAGAATGCCGGCGAGAAGCTACGCGGCTTCACCTTCAACCGGGCGTTTACTTCGGTGCTGGCCCGGGCCAATGAAACATTGCGCCTGGTGCTTGAGGGCATCGGACAAACGAATATTCCGATCGAGAAGGACAAGGCGTTGAACGAGCGGATGTATGGAGAGTTGCAGGGGCTGAACAAAGCCGAGACGGCCAAGAAGTATGGTGACGATCAGGTCAAGATCTGGCGCCGCAGTTTTGACGTACGCCCCCCAGGGGGAGAAAGTTTGAAGGATACGGCCGAGCGGGTGCTCCCCTACTATGAGAGCAAGATCAAGCCATACACCCTGAAGGACGAGACGATTCTGATCGCCGCCCACGGCAACAGTCTGCGCGCACTGGTCATGGAATTGGAGCAGCTCACGAAGGAGCAGGTGCTGGAACTCAACATTCCCACCGGCGCTCCGCTCCTCTACGAACTCGACAAGAACGGGAAGGTGTTGTCTCGCCGATACTTGTAAGGAAACGCCCTTGAGGCAGGAAATCACCTGACGTCGTCAAGGAGTTCTGCATACTGATCGACCGGTGCGTAGTCGATCAAAAGCACCAGCAACTTCTGCCGATCGTCGGATGACACCACACCCTGGTCTTCCAATAGCGTCGCGGCTTCCGCGCTGAGCCCCATCGGGTTCAACCGGTCATCCATCAGCCGCGCATAGTACTCCCGCCGCTCATCCAGCTCTTGCCGGTACTCATCCCACTGCTCCAGGCCAAATGTATCCGACGACCATTGCGCAGTCACGGATTCGAATAAGAGCCCGCCGATCACCACCCGGTACTTCTGGAGAATGTGGGCATCAACCGCCGCAAGAATCCAATAGAGGTTCAGCGACAGGATTTCCCTTGCGATGTGGCGGGCCTGGGACTCAGTGACCTCAATCCCGTACTCTTGGATCTGATCGACCGAGATGGGTTTCGGAAGGGCGGCGAAGAGGCCGACCGCAGCGTCTTTCGGTGTCATGGTGACTGATCTCCCTAAGCAGGTCGCTGAGAATAATGCGAGGGTACTGCACCTGCGCCGCGACACTCAAGCGCCTTGTTCGAGTCAAAATGCTATGCTATTGTCCGCCGATGCGTGCACGAACTTTCTCCCGCTCTTGGGCGCACCGCCTGCTCACAACATTCACGCTGACCATCCTGCTCTGGGCACTGGTCTCCCCGACGCAGGTCCGAGCCGATGAGAACCGATGGGGATTTGGATCAGACCTCGGACTGGCGACCGGCACGGTCGATGGAACCGTCTTCGCCCTTGGATTCAATATCGACTATTATGCCGATCGGAACTTTTCCTTCGGCCCCATGATGCAAATCAGCCCCACCGGTGATCTTTTTCAGATTGCCTTCGCGGGAGTCGGGAAATACCACCTCCGGCTGAATAACGGGATCAACCTCGTTCCCTTCACTGGAATCGGGCTCATCCATGCCGATCTGGATCGCGGGACCGGGCCCTCCCAGGTCGACCGAAACGACACCAGTTGGTACATTCCCATCGGCCTCTCGCTCGAGTATCAAGTCAATCACAATATCGCGTTGTCATCAACGCTGATGGTGAATCTCCACGATATTAATCTTCAGCCATCCCTCCCTGAGAAAGACCGGACTAGCATCAACTTGATGTTTGGTTTCCGTTGGGGCCCATAGACAAACTCCCGCTCTCACCAACACCCTGAGGCCTCTTACGCGGCGAGCGCCACCGGCCGGTTCAACAGACCGAGCACCGGATGATCTCTCTGAAAATGTAGTGGGGGGGGGTACCTTGCAAAAGACTAGGCGACTTTCGCCGGCTGCCAGCGCAGGCCGACATTGAGCAGTTCCTGGAGCAGATCTTTGTAGCTATAGTCGGCCCGCTCAGCGGAATCGGCAAAGTCCTCGGCCTGCGCGATTTGCGGATTGGGGTTGGCCTCGAGCACATACACCTTCCCTTCCGTATCCATCCGCACATCGATTCGCGCATACCCGCTGAGACCGAGGGCTCGATACACCCGTTTGGCCATGTGTTGGATCTCCTCAGCCTTGCCGGCCGGCAAATTCTTCGCCTCTTCCGAAGTGATGCCATACTTGTCCTGATACTTCCGGCTCCACTTCACTCGCTGGGTGGCAATTCGCCTGGCATCGTCCGGAAGCTTGTCCATGATCAATTCCCACACGGGCAATACCTGCAGGTGACCGTTGCCCATAATCCCGACATAAAACTCACGCCCCTCAATGTACCGCTCAACCAGGGCCCCTGTTCCAATGCTGTTATGGATGAAGGCGACGCGTTCCTTGAGCTTCTCATCATCCTCCACGATCGACGCCTGGGAGATGCCTAACGACGCTTCTTCGCTGATGGATTTCACAATGAGGGGGAACGCCAATTCTTTTGGACGCTTGACGCTCCGTCCCTGCGACACGACCATGAAATCCGGGTAGGGTATCCGATGGTAAGAGAGGACCTTTTTCGTAAGCGCTTTGTCGCGCGCTAACATGAGCCCTCGGGGATTGCATCCGGTATAAGGCACGTGCAGCAACTCGAGATAGGACACGACATTCTGGTCATACACCGACACTCCGTCGAATTCTTCGAGCAGATTGAACGCAATGTGCGGCCGCCACTCTTCGATCGCCGTTCGAATGACCCCTAAATCGCTCTTCACTCCGAGAGGGAGCACATCGTGGCCTAATGTTCTGAGCGTTGATACGACATCGTACTCGGTCTTCCATCCGACCTTGCTCAGGTCATGCCCATTGAGCTCATCAGGCGGAACGAGATCTTCGTGCATGAGCACGAGAATCCTAAGTCGCCTCATAGGGCCACCCGATGTCGACCGCTGCGCAGATAATTCATGGTATGCACCGTCAGCAGAATGGTGAAGTCCAGCTTAGCCTGGTCCTCCGCCACCGGCACGCGAAGATCCAGCTGGCGGCACCGCTGGATCATGTCCCCCAACACCTGGTCAATCGTGTACTGATACTCACCGGTCCAACTCGCGACCTTGCGGCGCACCTCCCGGCGAAACCGGTTGAGAAAGGCCGAGGCGCTCGGCTTACCCGGGTGCACCGCCCCTTCCGAGAACAGTCGTTTGAGGTCGGGATCGTAGAGTATGGAATGTTCCACACCATAGTGCGCACGCTTCTGCTCGTAATGTTCCCGTAACGTCTTCTTGAGACCGGGAAGCGGGTCGACCTCTTCAGTGGTCACGACGACCGGCTCGACTCCCGCCAACTCATGCATCAGGGCATCGACATATTTTAATTTCTTCAACACCGGCCAGCCGCGATACCGTTCATGCCACGTCGAATCCGGCGTCAGCCATACGGCAAAGGTCTCGGCGAAGTCTTCGTCGGGATGGCTCTGGGCGTACCAGACGTCGAGATGCCGGACGAAACTCCGGCTGTAGGGCCTGGGGCTGTAGTACTTGGGATAGGCCTGGGAGGACTTTCCGAAGATCGCCTGGCGTGTTCGCCGGCGGCGGATCCGATAGGCATTTTCAATCGCGTGGCCGGCCTCATGCCGGAGAATACGCAGGCACCAATCCGGGGTCCCGCCTTCCACTTCCAGCATCTGCGCTAACTCGAGCTTGGCCAGGCGCGGATGCGCCAGATAAAACGGAATGGCCATGCCCGGCACCCCGTCCGGCGTGAACCATTCATTCGACAGCCAATAGTGTGGCCGGAATCGCAACTGGCGGAACTCCAATTCACGATCCAGCTGAGCAATCGGCTCCTCCAGAAAACTGCCTTTGATCTCCAGATTGAGCCGGCCCATCGGTAGATCCAACAACTGGTCGTCGGACCACCCGACCCACTCCGGGTCGATCAATTTATGTGCAGGATGTCTGGTTATCTCAAGAGCCGATCGATGCATCGTGCAACCGTCTCGTACGTTCCAGAAAAATGGATTGTGCTACTTGAGAAACTATAGCATTCGAAGTGGAATTCGTCGGCCGCATGCATAGCAATAGATGTTTGTGACAAAAAAGCGGAAGATTTTGTCACTAAAGGTACAAGAATGAACCACGGAGTGAGCGCGTTGAGGGAAAACTCACCGATGATGAGGCAATCGTGCCGAGAAGTGAGGGATCGCATCGCATATGTGATCAACAACCGAACGCACATAGGCCTGCGCCAGCTCGACATCCTGTTCCCATGTGGGAAGCGCCTCATGCAGATCAAGGATTGGCTCGTCGCGATTAAAACACAGTTGATTGAAGAGTGGGATCGATAGTCCAAACACTCGCTGCACCGCTTCTTGATGGTCGCGCCCCATCGCCACGACACAGTCCGCTTGGTCGAGCAACGATTTCGTCAGCTTACGTTGCACATGCCCGGCAGGGTCAGCGCCACGCTCCAGGAGCCGGGCACGCACGATGGGATGGATCGATTGCGGCTTAGCCTCGATCCCGGCGGAGCCGACGCGATACAATCCTTGCAGACCAAGATACTGCTTGAGTGCATACTCCGCTGCCAGGCTCCGAAAAATGTTTCCGGTGCAGACAAAGAGAATCGAATTCACTGAATGTTGCGCCATCATTGTTCCACTCCGGCTCCATCGACAGCCGGCCGAGTGAGGGGGTACAATTGCCCTCATGCCTTTGTCGCCAGTTCCTACCACATCTCTCGCAAAGTTAGACGAGGAGACCGAAAAACTCCAGACCCGCCTCTGTCGCCTGGTCGGCCAAGCCATCGCCGACTATCGGCTTATTGAAGACGGGGACAAGATCATGGTGTGCCTGTCTGGCGGGAAAGATAGCTATGGCCTGCTCGATATTCTACTCGTCCTGCAACAGCGGGCGCCGATCCACTTTGATCTCATCGCCGTGAACTTGGACCAGAAACAACCGGGCTTTCCTGCACACATTCTGCCGGAGTACCTGACGAACCGGGGCGTTCCTTTTCACATTGAAACGCGTGACACCTACACCATCGTGAAGCGCCTGATCCCTGAGGGCCAGACAACGTGTTCTCTCTGTTCACGGCTCAGACGCGGGCACCTCTATCGTATTGCCTCTGAGTTGAGCGCCTCCAAAATCGCACTCGGCCACCATCGCGACGATATCAACGAAACACTGTTTCTCAATCTCCTGTATACAGGCAAGCTCAAGGCCATGCCGCCGAAACTCCGTTCAAAAGACGGACGGCATCTTGTCATTCGCCCGCTGGCCTTTGTGAAAGAGGTAGACCTGGCCCGATATGCGGAGCTCCGAGGATTCCCGATCATCCCCTGCGATCTGTGCGGGTCTCAAGATGATCTAAAGCGAAAAGAAGTGAAGGCGCTCCTCCGCGAGTGGGAACAACGTTCACCCGGCTGCGCCGACAGCATCGCCGCGGCGATCGCCAATGTCGCTCCGGCACTTCTCATGGACCAACGCCTCTTCGATTTTCAAACGCTTCGCGCGGCACAGGATAGTACCGGCGAAGGCGATGCCTGGTTGGATGCTGAGGCCCATCCGCCGCAGTAGTTCCGCAAAGGCACTTGCGCTCCACAGAAAACCGAGTCACCTCAGGTGTGGTCGAGGAATGTCCGGCTCGCGTGATTCCGACGATGACGTGCGATTCGATCCACCACTGTGGTCGATGGGACTGGCCGTCCTCGTCATCCTCGCCGCCCCTTTGATTTTGTATTCGCTGGCGCCGTCAGGCCCGATGCGAGCGGGAGACACCATTTTCTCCCAAGGTCAGCAGCAGGTACTCATCGCCTCTCCCGTATCTACATTAGGACCGCAGATGCGCAAAACCTGTCTGCTCGATCCCAACAATCCCCTGATCATTCTCGAACTGCCGCACGAACATATAGACGGTGACATTCTCGCCACTGTACAAGGCAATCCTGTCGCCGAGTGGCCGTTCTGCCCACTCCATGAACAGGTGCTCATCAAAACTCACCAGATGTTTCAACAGCCCGATTTCTGGGATGCTCCACGGCGCGCATTGGCCGGTCTTTTCCGGGGCTGACCTCAATGCTCGCGCTAGGGCTTCAGCTTCGATATAAACTGCTTCCGAAACTTGGCCACCTTCGGACTGATAACAAATTGGCAGTAGCCTTGAAGCGGATTCCTGGAAAAATATTCTTGATGGTATCGTTCCGCCTCGTGCCACGTTGTCGCAGCAATAATTTCGGTGACCACCGGGTCAGGGTATAAACCTTGGGCTGCGACCGCTGCTTTGACCGCCTCGGCCACCTGCCGCTGCTCCGGAGAGTGGTAGAAAATGGCGGAACGATACTGCGTGCCTTCGTCGTTGCCCTGGCGATTCAGCGTCGTCGGGTCATGGATCGCAAAAAAGATCTCGACCAACTCACGGCAGGAGATAAGCCTGGGATCATAGGTGACGCGTATAGCTTCGGCATGGCCCGTCCTCCCGCCACACACCGCTTCGTACGAAGGATTCTCAACGGCGCCTCCGATATAGCCAGATTCAACCGAGAGTACACCCTTGATTTGGTCATAGACCGCCTCTAAACACCAGAAGCATCCGCCAGCCAGAGTGATGACTTCGTTTCCTGCATTCATCGCGTAGCCATCCTCCCCTCATACCCCAGCGGTCTGTCTCCGAGACCATCTCTTGCCTGCATCACCTCAGACTCTCCGGCGCACTAGCAGGATGCTGAAAAAGTCCACCAGCGGCGTTCCCATCATCCGTGAAGCGTTCCTCGTGAAGCGTATCTCGCGAACGTGCCTCAGCTGATCCTGCAACGAGAGACGAACGACGCTTCACGAACGACAGAAAGAGGACGGCCTTGCTGGACGGCCTTTTTGAGCATCCTGAGGCGAGTGAGGTCTTCATACCATACGGAGTATTTCAACCGTACTTTTTGCATATGCCGAGTTTTTCCGCAGCCTGCTAGTCGTCTTCTTCCTCTTCAATATCCTCAATTCCCTCATAGCTCATTTCAGGAAATGCGGCGGTGGCCTTTTCGCAGGCGGTTTCTATCATTTCCTCGGCATCTTCAGCCGAATCAGCGTTGACCAAAAACTTGACTGTGATCGCATACCGTTGCTCCACTCCACACTCCTTTCGGTTCCCCTGCAAAAATGAAAAGGCTGAAAACGAGGGCCACGAAGGGGCTCTTCGTTTCATCCTGTCTATTGTTCGTACTTTGTTACAGCGAGAGGGAGCCTGTCAATCGGTAGTCCCCCTCATAACGGGCTCCCAGCTGTCGCCCCAGGCAGGATGGAGACGAGCCTTGACGGCATATGTTCAGTCGAAGTCGTTCTGCTTGAAATTCGAATGAGGGAAAGGAGAGAGTCAGACAGGTAGAGTAATTGACACGGGGAGACGCGGGAGTTGGAGGGGTCAAGCCTGCTGTTCTTGCTCAAGCTTGCCGATGAGGGCAGTAATTTTATCTTGCTCCCCTGACCTGATGCGCGTGAATGCCAACCCAAATGTCTTTCCCTCAACCCAGCGGATGGTGGCTTCATCGATCATGATTGGCCAATCCAGGTCTGGAATATGGAGGCGACATTCAAACTTGTCTCCTTGGCCAACAACTGTTTCACTCTCGATCTTGCACCCTCCGATGGATAGATCGAGCGTTCGTCCATATCCATCGCTCTGGCCGCCCGAGAAGGTGCTTCGAAACTGCGTCGTAAAGCGTGGCTGAATCCGACGCTCATCGGAATTCGACAAGACCGCCTCCTGCGACTTCTTGTCAGACCTGAGCAGCGAGGCCATTTTTTTCATCGCTGAAATTGGCATATCGACCAGCTATTAACTCGTTTGACGAAAGGGACGATCATGCGAGACGTCCTCCGGCATGATCTGCTGAAGGACGCCTCCGGATGATGTGACTCGAACCTTCTACTGCTTGACCTGAAGCAACATGTGCCCACGACGATTCTGCTGATAGCATGACTCGGCATGATCGAAACAAAACGGCTGCTCTTTTCCGAATGACACGATCGCGACTTGTTTAGGATTGATTCCGGTTTCAAGGAGATACGTCTTTGCCGCCTTCGCCCGTTTGTCCCCAAGAACCATGTTGTAATCAGTCGTTCCTCGTTCGTCACAATGGCCTTCAATTTTCAAGAGCGCGCCGGGATGATCCTTCAGCCAGCTCGCATCGCGGTTCAGCGCTTCCATCCCGGCATCAGAGACCGTCCACTGATCATAGCCAAAGAACACGTCCTGAAGTCCCGCTTCAATGGCCGCCTTCTCCTCCTTCGTTAACTCAGCGCGCCGTCTTGCCGTGATATCGGAAGGATTCAGCGAGGCTCTGTAGCCACTTTGAGCCAATCGCTCTTCATCGGGATTCTGAGAAAATCCTTTGAGCTCCCCTGATGCCCCACCGCGAGCCATCCCCGGGATATTGGGGTTCACGCCCTCCCCATTCCAATTCTTCGACTTGTCTGATTTATCTGATTGTGCTGACGTGACATCTCCATCAGACTGAAGCCATTTCAGACTACAACCCTGACTCATGATCATGACCAGCCCTAACATGACTACGCTACCCACGGACACGTTTCTTCCCGTCATACAATTCTCCCTCAGTTAATAAATCCTATCGCGAAGCGATCGTCATCGCCTCTAGTCGGATACGCACGAATCCCAACTTCCTTAAGAGGCTTTCGCGGCCATGCGTAGTGACGGCCAATGCAAATCGTTAGAACAACTATAGCACCAGGCTCAGAATTGTCTTCCCCGGGAAGGTTTCCCCTAGCCCCTCCTTAAAAAATTCCGACTGTGGATGCGAAGGAAATTCCCACCACCTGGGTCAAAATCCTCGTGGAGCTAACCAGTTGAATGACTATAAGCCGTTAAATATGCTGAGAAATTATTTGAGATTGGGGATGTGCCAAGCAGAAGAAGAGCCCGGGGAGGAAGGAGTAAGCTGACCGAAATATATATGGACCGTCTCTTCTGATTATGAAGCGGCTACCGGGAATCCTTTCGCTCAGACCAACGAATTGGCCGCATAACCGCTCCGAGCCCAGCAACGGCACAGATGAGCGCAAGCATGGCCAGCCCTACAGCGAGAAGAAAACCTGCTCTCACATCGTGTATTATAGGAGTCATCGTCATTCCCTCCTCTTGATCCGGCTACCCGCACTGCCACCCACATTTGCAACACCAGGCACTCATGGGTTCATCTTTTTGGAGGATCCGACCACAGCACGGACAAGAACGAGTCCACCGATGCCGAACTGACATTATAATTCTAACAGGCCTCGTTCCCCCACGTCTCTCTGTTCGGTAAATGCCAGCCATGGGACAAGCCCTCATCTCACATATTTTAATTTTACGGGAGGGACCATTCAAATTCTATTCCCCTTTGGCGGGAGAAAAGAACTAATGACACAGGAGGGAAAATACACCGACAGGAAAACTTGAGGCCCTGATCTTTCAATGACTTAGCAACTGTCTCTTAGTACCGCCTTCCCGATGGTGCGCCCGGCAGGAATTGAACCTGCGACCTACGGGTTCGAAGCCCGGCGCTCTATCCAACTGAGCTACGGGCGCACGCGACATTTCAATCACTTCCTAGGCAGAATTGTCAAGAATGACGGGAACTACTTGCCCCAATATTAAAACGATACCGCCCTCCACAGGTTCCTAGATACAGGAAAGAATCGCCTCGACGATCTGATTGATTGAACGGCTATCCGTCTGGATGACATGGTCGGCGGCCTCCAGGTATTTGGGCGTTCGCACAACCAGAACTTCCTCAATCTCCTCAACGAACGATTTAGTGCCTGTCAGCGAAGGGCGCTGGTTGTCAGATCCGATGCGCGAAGCGATCGACGCCACTGAAGCCGTCAGCCAAAAAAGTGTGCCCGTCCTTTTCAGGCACTCGACATTGTGCGGACGTAGAATAGCTCCACCACCAGTGTCGATGATCAATCCATCCCGCGCTGCCAGATTCTCGCAGACCGTCGACTCGAGATCACGAAAATGCTCCCAGCCATGCTGGGCGACAATCTCAGGAATTGTCTTCCCCGCCCGCCGGACAATTTCCGCATCCGTTGAGACGACGGGCCGGCCAAGCCTCGCAGCGAGCACTTTCCCAACCGTGCTCTTCCCCGTCCCGCGATATCCGATCAGCACGATGTTCATCGGAAACGAGACTCCAGCACTGCACGCATCACATCCGCGGGAGCGGCTTGATTGGTCCACAACTCAAATTGAGCGACGGCTTGATGCAGAAACATTTCCAACCCGGGGATCGTGACACATCCTGCCTGCCTGGCATCATTGAGCAACCGTGTGGCGCGCGGATTATAAACAATGTCCATGACTGCAAGTCCTGCGTGCAGCAGCGAGGCAGGAACACAGGATGCTTCGATCTTTGGAGACATGCCGATCGGCGTGCAGTGGATGAGTATCTGCGCGGCGGGAAGGGCCTTGCCCAGTGAGGCCTCATCCAAATGAGCCTCTGTCACCGTCAGTGGCGTTTTCGAACGAAGATCCGCAGCCAAGAGCGAACGCTCGCTTGCATCCACGCCAAGCAACGTCAATCCGGCAAGTTCCGGCTCTCCAGCAAGTGCGAAGGCAATCGCACGAGCGGCCCCTCCTGACCCCAGAATCACAACACATTTCCCGGCGAGGGACCCAACACCTCCACGGAGCGCACGCAAAGCCCCGGTGGCATCCGTGTTGTAGCCGGTTAACTTGCCCTGGCGTGCCACGATCGTATTGATGGCCCCGATGTGGCGCGCGGTTGGTTCCACCTCATCAAGAAAGGGAATCGCGGAAACCTTGTGAGGAATCGTGACACTCGCGCCTCGAAATCCGCCCAACGCGCGCAGCCCCCTGATCGCCTCACCGATTGCCTCGACTCGAAACGCGAGGTATACCAGATTCAGACCAAGCCTTTGGAACGCCGCATTGTGTATTGCGGGGGAAAGCGAATGTTCGACAGGATTCCCGATGACCCCACAGAACCCTGTGTGCGCGTCAATCTCCATATTCATCTCACCTGCACTCTGTGGCCAGTGGGATTGCTCACCACACCGTCATTCCACCATCAATGCGAAACGTCCCGCCGGTGACCCACGCCGATTCATCTGACGCGAGGTACAGGACCATGTTCGCCACTTCTTCAGGTTTGCCCGGGCGGCGGATCGGATAGTGCGACAAGATCGATCCCAGCTGATCCGGATTGGCCATCAAGGGTGCGGCCATCGGCGTATCGATCAAGCCCGGGTTCACCACATTGCACCGAATCCCATCGGTTGCGTAATCAATCGCGATCGATCGAGTGAGCGCATCGAGCGCTCCTTTGGAAGCTGCATACGCGGACAAGAGTGGGATGCCGACCAGGCTGGCGACCGATGAAATATTGATGATGGATCCGCCGGCCTGCTTGAGCATTTCTGGAATCACAGCCCGTGTCATGCGGAACACTCCGGTCAGATTCACATCCAGCACATTCGCCCAGGCCGCATCATTCATCTCATGAAGGCGCTTTCCAAAATCTCCGACGCCCGCGTTGTTCACCAACACATCGATTTTTCGAAACGAAGCTACCGCCTGCTGGACCACCGACCGTACATGTCCGTCATCCGTCACCGACCCGGCGACAGCGAGCACCTTGCCGCCATGCGCTGAAATCTCACGTACCACCCGATCGAGTTCGGCCTGGCGTCGGCCCGTAATCACGACCGCTGCGCCCTCTTCGGCAAACCGCTTGGCAATGGACTCCCCAATGCCGGCATTCCCGCCCGTAATTAATGCAACTTTTCCGTCCAACCGTTTCACGATGTTGCCTCTTCTGTATCGATGTCCCCGAGGGACTCTGAGAGAGCCGTCTCCGCAAGATCCGGCTCGCGGCTGACTCCCAGCAGACCCGGCTCGACCTTCCTCGCCACCGTGATAAAGCCAGAATGGGCCACCATCCGATGATCGGGACGAACACTTCGCCCCAATACCGACCAGGTACGGATGAGGGATTCGAACGTCTCCACCAGGCCGAACACCTTCGCCCGCTCAAGCGCTTCAACGGTTTGAACGACTTGCGGAACCGTCGGCACAAAGCTCAGATAGATGCCGCCGGACCGCAAGGCCTTCGCCGCATGCGGCACGACCTGCCAGGGCTCCGGCAGATCAAGGACAACGCGATCGAACGGGATACCATCATCCAGCAGATCAATCCCCTCGTAGGCACTCTTCCTCAAGGACACGAGATTCGGCGTCGGCCCCAAGTAGCGATTGATATTCGTCAGCGCCGTCTTTGCAAAGTCTTCCCGCAGGTCGTACGTCACCACAAGGCCCTGCGGCCCGACAAGACGTAAGAGCGCCATGGTCAGCGCACCTGACCCGGTCCCGGCTTCGAAGACACGCGCGCCCGGATACACGTCGGCCCACATCGGGATAAGCGCCAGATCTTTGGGATACAGAACCTGTGCACCTCGTGGCATTTTCAGAACGTAGTCGCCGAAGGTCGGGCGCAGCGCCAACATCTTCTTCCCGCCAGACAATGTCACCACCGTCCCATCGGGACGGCCGATCATCTCGTCGTGAGGAATCTTTTGTCCGCTAAATTGATACGTCTCCCCGGTCTTGAGCGTCAGCGCGTACTGCCGCCCTTTCTTGTCGACGAGATGGATGCGTTCGCCTGATAAAAGTTGTGACATGGGGCGGCATTCTATGGGGTTCGTTCCACCCTTTGCAACCAAGATAGGGGGCACGGTAACCAGCCACCCTATGCCCGACGAAGTTCGCACCACTCTCAGTATCAATGAAGAAACACAACCACCGGTTTCATTGAGAGTGAATGACTACATCGCCCGAGAACGATGATCGCAGAGAGAAAGAGTGAGGCAAATCGGCTGGCACTCGGTGCGAATCCTACATAGTTGCCGCATTCTCATCACACTTCGATTTAGATTTTCTCATTAAGCGCCCCTAATCTTTCTGGAATATCTTCAAGATTGCGCCTCGGTCTTCTCATCTTCAATCCAGCATCACTCTTGCTTCGTAGAAGAATTATAAGAGTGAGACGCGGTGATGAATCTTCTTGATCCCCAGCGGCTCTAACAGGAGTGAACAGATGCGAAACCAGCAGATAAGAGGTGACGCGATGGAACATGAAGACCTGCGTACAAAAAAAACCATAGACGATCAGACCGCGACGGCCGATGTCGATACCGACGACTCCGACGCCAGCGATGCGCTGGAAGCAATCGGACGAGAGGCGGAGGTGGATGCAGAACCGGAGCCGACAGAAATGGCAGCGGCCACGCTCAAAACGAGCCCGGGGGCCAGCCCCTTTCTCCTGGAGTCGCTTTACTTTCGTTCATTCGGCGAACGGGCGCTCCTGACGCGAGAAGAAGAAATTGCCCTAGCAAAGCGTCTGGATGAAGGCTCGCGCCGTATCCGAGTGGCATTGCGAAACACACTCAAAGTCATGGCCCGCGCAAAGCGCACTCCCGTCATTGTGGAGTCCATGAAAGCCCTTCAGCTAGCACGCGGATTGAGCGGGTTTTCGGCCACTTCATTGGACAAAGTCGAGCAGGCGATTCTGAGCGTCCTGAAGCCCTCGATCCGGGAGATGAAGCCAGCGGCCACCGTCGCTAAACAGCTGAGGACTTTACTCGATGAAGTCCGGGCCGCTCGGTCGATCTTGGAGCGAGGGAAAGACGAGATGGTCCGTTGCAATCTCCGCCTGGTGGTTGATGTAGCCAAACATTACACCCATCGAGGTTTGACTCTGCTAGATCTGGTGCAGGAAGGAAATATCGGCTTGATGAAGGCCGCGGAGCGGTATCAACACCGAAAAGGCTTCAAGTTCAGTACCTATGCAACCTGGTGGATCCGTCAAGGGATCACACGAGCCCTGGCCGATCAATCTAGGACGATCCGTATCCCTGTGCATCAGACAGAGGCTTCCAGTAGGATCCTCCGGGTCACACGCCGACTCGGACAGCAGTTCGGTCGTCCAGCCAAGCTGGAGGAGATTGCCAACGTGCTTCGGATGAGACCTGAGCGGTTACATGAAACCGTCCAGGCTTTCCAAGAGCCAGTCGCCCTGGAACGGCCAGTTGGTGACGGCGATACGGAATTCGGGGAGATGATTCCTGATCACCAAGTGCCGCCGCCTGATGCCCATGTGCATCGTACCGAGATGACGCAGCAACTGGATCGTATCTTGGGCATCTTGACCCCGAGAGAACAGACAGTGATCCGGCTCAGATTTGGGATTGGACATGACGAGCCCTGCACCCTTGAGCAAGTCGGCCAGAACCTGTCGGTCACGCGTGAACGGATCCGGCAAATCGAGGCCAAAGCGCTCAAGAAGCTCAAGACCCCGGAGATCAAAGAGCTGTTTGCGGCCATTAAGTAAGTCCATCCTCTCCTTCCCCCAGGTGCACGAGATCTTCATCTCGTGCACCTGTTCTGTCTTTCCCCATCCCGCTCAGGTATGAGAGAATGCGATCCACATTGGATCCATGTCTTCGGCTTTGTAAGGACTCAAATGAAGCAGCCTCGGCCAATCGTCTTTTCTCTGCTGCCGCAAGGATTGATTATCCTCCTGCTCTCAGCACTTGGGACGCTCGCATGGGGCAATCAGGCGATCGCTGACGACAAGCCCCTATCGGTGCCGGCTGTCGTAGCCAAGGTACGCCCCTCCGTCGTGACGATCTTGACGCGTGGTATGCCCTCAGCTCCATCCCTCCATGGAGCACAATCAGGTTCGGGCTCAGGCATTGTGATCGATACAACCGGCTACATCCTGACGAACAATCATCTGGTGGAAGGGGTCACAAGTCTAGTCGTGGGATTACCGACCGGTCGACTTACACCGGGACGGGTAGCTGCACGTGATTTCCTGCTGGATCTCGCATTGGTCAAGATCAATGCGACCGATCTCGTGCCAGCCACGCTGAAAGCATCGGCAACCTTAGAGATCGGAGAAACCGTGATCGCGATCGGGAACCCCTTGGCCCTCAAGGGAGGATCGACCGTCACCGTGGGAGTCGTCAGCGCACTGGACCGTTCGGTTCTCACCCCGAACGGCGAGACTTTGTACGATCTAATCCAGACTGATGCGGCCATCAATCCCGGCAATAGCGGTGGCCCGCTCGTGGATTTATCCGGCCAGGTAGTCGGTATCAATGTCGCAATTGCGCCATCCGCCCAAGCCATCAGTTACGCAATCGCCATTGAAGCCGTCTATCCTCACATTCATTCTATGATGCTTCGTGGCACCATCTCTCGGCCTGACTTCGGGTTTACGCCGGTGACGGTCACTCCCAGTGTCGCCGCCAGCTTCGGCCTGGACGCAGAGCGCGGAATTCTTGCGCTGAACGTGGATCCGGAAAAGATCGCCGGCGTGGCGGGATTGCAAACAGGAGATGTCATCACAGCCTTGGATCAACGCCAGCTCTACAATATGGGGGACTTCTGGCACAGCGCGATGCGCGAAGGCGATCAACCATCT
>Ga0209253_10000511_pt1 | contig 33678 bp, 33 predicted proteins | sample FrelakmetBRP12BR_FD_187145 | JGI IMG/M metagenome (GOLD analysis project Ga0209253, IMG submission 187145) | Freshwater lake sediment microbial communities from the University of Notre Dame, USA, for methane emissions studies - BRP12 BR (SPAdes)... | ecosystem: Environmental > Aquatic >... | reverse complement strand
TCAGGACTTTCGCTTATGCGGGCATAAAGGCCTGAATTCGAGGGGCAGCCAGTTCTGCCCGTAAGTAATCGCTCAATAGATCTTCTTTGGTTTGGTAAAGTGTTTTTCCGAGAGACTTTGCTTTCACCTTCAACGAAAGCCAGGCATGATAGCAGCAAGCAATATGGTTGCGTTGTGAACGTGCTTTGCGGCATTGGCATTTTTCGGTTCCGGTCAGTTGTTTGAGATCACGATGCAGTTCTTCGACCTGCCAACGTACGTCGCTCGCATCTTGAGCGGCCTGCGTGGTCAACGTCTCATCTGGGCAATTGGTAATCACCCAGTCAATGTCGCCATCTGTGGCAACTACCTTGAATAACCGCACTTTGAATGGCACTTCTTTCAACTTGACCATCACACCATTTTCCAGACGCTCCGGCGTCCACTCAATTTCATCCAGATGTATCCAACCACCTTCTTTGCTCAAACTCACCATCCGATTGCTTTTCAGTGTTGTGAAAAAGATCAAACCCAGACGGTGAACCAGTTTCAAGTTCTCGGCAGAACCATACCAACTGTCGAACAAGATGCGCTTGGCTTTGATTTTCTTGGCAAAAACCGCATTGATGACCATTTCAGCAAAATGATCGTTCTTGCTTTTGCCATCCTGGTCGGGCGCATAAATGCGGTAATCCATTGGATAGAAGTCTTTCTCCGCACCAGCACTGTGCACCAGATTGACCACGCCAATGCCACGCACTAGTCCATGTTCTGCGCCACTATATTGCAGCTTCACCAACTCAATAAACCGTGAGTAATGCTTATCTTGCACGCTATCATCTACCAGCAGAAAGGCCTCAGGATTGTCTTCAAGCAACCCTCTCACCAACTCCCATAGGCCACGCGCAGTATGACGTTCATTACTCAGGTAGTCCGTGATGACATCATGGCTAACATCATCCAAATGCTCGGCAAGATTCGAACTCGTGTAGTTGCCAATCGTGCAAATCAAATATTCAACATATTGTCGTTTGGTGATCATGCCCACATGGTATCATGTGAACACTTCAAGCGAAAGTCCTGAAAGTATTACTTTTATCTGATGGGATTCTCCAATCAGGCTCTGGCAGCAGCCAGTTCCACCTGGGTATATTTCAAACGTTCGAGCACGGCCTGGGCGGTATTGCTCATCAACACATAACCGAGTTTCTGATCTGCGTCCATTAAAGCGCGCAAGGCTTTGCCTTCGATTTCGACCACTTTGACGGGCATGGTCGTCCGCGCGGATGAAATGAAAATATATGGTTCTATCAATGAAGAGACTCCCATCACTTCACCTGGTGCAATGGAGCCAACCAGGGCGTTCGAGATGGCACCCTCCCCGCCGCCGCTATAAATCAGGTCCACGTCCCCTTCCAGCAGGAGCAGGAATATATTGGCGGGTGCATTTTCCTTGACGAGCAGAAAGTCTTTCGGATAATTCTTTTCTTCCGAGATCATTGCGATGGCTTTGAGTTGATCGTCATTCAATTGACCGAAGAAGGGATAACGGCGTAAAAGTTCAGGGGAAACCATGTCTCGCTCCTTATGATATCCAATTATCCAACAAGTCCAGAACGGTGTTCACGGCCTGGGGGACTGCGCTGGCGACAGCCGGCGATAATGCCTCAGAGAAATCATACACGTTTTCGGCTTCAATGGCAACAATAACGACGTTTTCATCTCCTGGCAGGAGCATATCCATCCCACGACCGAGGTTGAGGGCATTCTGCAAGGAGGTGTCATGGGCGGAAGCGGAATGACCGGAAGTAAGGTCCGGCAGATCGTAAAGCCTGAACTGGCTCACGCTCCCAACCGGTTTCGTGCCGGTGAAGATGGCATCCACCAGGATAGCGCGATTCGAACCCACCAGACGTTCCATCAGGCTCAGGCCGCCCAAAGAGGCGCAATCGACCTCGATATCCTGGCGGTCAGCAATTAGCTGTTGGCGGTTAGGTAGGATCGTTGAAACCTGATTCACAATCACCCAGCCGACGCCATCGTCGCCGAGAATGGGATTACCGAGGCCGATGATTAGCGTTTTCACGTTAACACGTTTGAACGTATTCACGTTAGCACGTCGACACGAAACGGATAAATGTGTAACGTGCCAACGTTTAGACGTGTAACCTTATTCCGTATACTGCTTCAGTACATCCAAAATTTCACCGTCTGCCTTATGGATGGTTACTTCCAACGGCATCTGGCCGGGCAGGGAATGGGTGGCACAGCCGAAGCACGGGTCATATGCGCGGAAGGCCATTTCGACCATGTTCAGCAAGCCCTGGTTGACATTGCCTTTCTTGATCAGCCCCTCGGCGGCTTTCTTGATTGACATGGTGATCGGAGCATAGTTATTGGTGGTACCGACGATCAAGTTGACCTTGGTCACCACACCGCGTTCGTCGGTCCAGTAGTGGTGCGTCAGGGTGCCGCGCGGCGCTTCGACGATCCCCACACCCTCGGTCGGTTTCTCAGTGGGAATGGTGTGGAAGTTTGTTGAGGTGATTTCCGGGTCGGTGGCAAGTTCCACCCAGTGCTCGGCTGCATAGAGCAGCTCGATCAGGCGGGCCCAATGAATGGCCAGGCGTTGATGCACCGGCTTGCCTTGCAATGTGGCGTAGAATTTCTCGTACTCGGCCTGTGCCAATGGGGTGGTCATACCATCGGAGGCATTCAAGCGGGAGAGCGGGGTGGCCATATAAATCCCGGAATCGGGTCCATCCACCAGGCCTTTCCAGCCGACATTCTTCAAGTAGGGGAACTTTAAATAGGTCCAGGGTTCGACGTGTTCGGCGAGGTTGGCGGCATAATCTTTTGGCTCGTACTTGACATATTCCTTGCCATCCGGACCCACCACGCGCACCTGGCCGTCGTAGAAATTGACCTTATTATTGGCATCCACGAGACCCATATAATAAGTATGATGCGTGTAGATATCACCCAAGATCAAATCAACATACTGTTTATTACCAAGGACAATGTCGTTGAAAGCCTGCAGGCTGAATTGGGCGAATTCGATCGCCCAGCGGCCCATCTGTTCGATCTCAAGGCGTTGTTCTTCGGTGATGCCCTTGGTGAGGCCGCCGGGAATGGATGTGCAGGGATGGACCTTGCGGCCGCCGATCATCTCGACCACAGTGTGGCCGTACTTGCGCATCTGGATGACCTTGCCGCCGATCTCCAGTCCAACCTTGTGGATGACACCCAGGATGTTACGTTCAGCCACCGGTGCATCCGGACCCATGATGAAGTCCGGGCCACCCAGGGCATAGAAGTGGGTGGTGTGATCGGTGCAGTAGAAGGCCATGTAGAGCAGTTCGCGCAGCTTTTTCGCCGTGGAAGGGATGTCCACGTGATAGACCGCGTCCACGGCCTTGGCGGCGGCCATGTGATGTGCCTCCGGGCAGACACCGCAGATGCGGTTGGTCAGCAGGGGCATCTCCTCCACCGGGCGGCCGACGCAGAAGCGCTCGAAGCCGCGCAGCTCAGGGATCTGGAAGTAGGTATTGGCAACGTCGCCCTGATCGTTCAGGAAGATTTCTATTTTGCCGTGGCCTTCCAGGCGGGTGATGGGATCAATCGTGATTCGTTGTGTCATGATGGTACCTCCAGTTAGCCGCCATTCGACCTGGCGTATTTGCTGGCGCGCAGCAGAGAGCCGGCCAGGTTGAAACGATAAAATTGTCCGGCAGGGTCCACCAGACCATCCAGGATCTTGTCAATTTCTTCGGGCTTCTCACTGTCGATGACCGAAGCGAAGGCTGCGATCAGGCGGGCGCCATAGTCCACCACGCCCTCGGCGGGACCATAACACCCGATGCACTGCGCGCCGGCGCTCGGGCAGCGGGCGACACAACCGCTGCGGGTGGCGGGACCGTTGCAGGGGATGCCCTGCTCCAGCAGACACAATTCCGGGTCGGCAGCCATGAGTTGGATACGGTTGAATTCCTTAATCGTCTTGACATTGCGCTTGCGCGGGCATTCGTCACAGACAGTGGAATCCCCAGCGCCGATGGTGGCTCCCTTGGGAGGCAGCTCGGCTTTGCCATTCAGGGCGGCAATCACCAGGTCCACGACCGCGGCGATCTGGGCCGATTCAGGCGGACAGCCGGGCATGTAATAATCCACGTCCACCACCTGGTCGAGGGTCTTCAGGACCGGGTTGAGGGTCGGGATGGTGATAGTCCCTTCCGGCATGGCGTAGCTGCTCTGCGGGCGGATATTGTTTGGATTGTCGGTGGTGATGGTCGAAAAGGCCGTGTCGACCATATCCTTGAGCGAGCTGAAGTTGGCCAGCCCGGGGATGCAGCCCTCACAGGCGCATGAGCCGAAGGAGACCAGGAGCTTGGATTTCCTGCGCAGGAGCTTGGCAATATGTTCGTTTTCGTCGTTGCGCATACCGCCGTTGAACAGGCAAAGGGTGATCTCGCCGTCTTCCATCTTCTCGACGTCGGCGTACTTGGCGTCCATGGCGACCGGCCAGAAGACCACATCGAAAGCCGCGTCCACATCCAGGATCTTCTCGTGGATGTTCAGGACGGCGATCTCGCAGCCTCCGCAGGAGGCAGCCCAGTACATAGCGAATTTAGGCTTGGCTGTCATGCTGTCACCTCCTTGGTGGACGGTTGACCTTCGACAACTGACGATAGTTCATGGTCTGCGGTCGGATGGCCAATATTCGCATTCCAATTCAGTGGACCAAGCGCCCGGACCTCTTCGACAAACTTGGTTATTTCCCGGGCAAAGATGGCGCCTTCAGCCGCACTGGCCCAAAGTAATTTCAAACGTCCAGGTTCGATGCCCATTTGAGTCAGGACACGCTGCATCAGGTGGAAGCGGCGCAGGGCTTTATAGTTCTGGTTGATATAATGACAATCACCGGGATGGCAGCCGGAAACGAGCACCCCATCCGCACCGCCGGCAAAGGCTTTGAACACAAAGGTCGGGTCCAGGCGCCCGGAGCACATCAGGCGGATGAGTCTGACGTTGGGGGCATACTTCATGCGGGCAGTACCAGCCATATCGGCGGCGCGGTAGGAGCACCAGTTGCAGGTGAAGCCGATCATGACGGGCTCAAAAGGTTTGGGTTCAGGGGTAACAGTCATGTTTAGCTCTCCTTAAGCCGCCACGGCTTCCTTTTTGGGAATATTCAAAAACAACAAGCCATCAATCTGCGACAGGATTTGTTCGTTGGAGAAGCCTGTGCCTGAAATGGCACCTGCCGGACAGGCCGCCACACAGGTGCCGCAGCCCTGGCACAGGGCCGGGTTGACTTCACTGACCATCTTATCTTCGTGGAAGAGGATGGCGTTGAAGGGGCAGACATTATTGCAGATGCGGCAGCCGGAGCATTGCGCCTCGTTGACCGTGGCGCGGACTGGCTCGAGGGCGACTTCTTTTTGTTGGATCTTGCCGAGGATGCGTGCAGCCGCGGCGGCACCCTGCGCAACACTGGCCGGGATATCCTTAGGACCTTGAACGCAGCCGGCAATGTAGATGCCTTCGGTCACCGTGGCAACCGGATCCAGTTTGGGGTGCCGTTCGATAAACCAGCCATCTGCGCTGCAGGAAATACCAAACAGTTTCGCGACTGCCTTCGAGTCGCGGCGGGGTTCGAGACCGGCGGACAGGATGGCCATATCCACCGGGACACGCAATTGGTTGCCGGTCAGTGTATCCTCAACCTGGATGATTAACTTGCCTTCTTCACCGGGCAGGCGCACCGCGTCGCTGATTTCGGCTACTTTGCCACGGATGAAGTGCGTACCTTCGTCGAGCAGGCGATGATAAAACTCCTCATAACTTTTAGCGGCAGTGCGTATGTCAATATAGAAGTTGTATACTTCCGCACCTGTCCGTTCACGGACGAGATGTGCGAATTTCAGACTCTGCATACAGCAGATGGCTGAGCAATATTCGTTGTAATTCTTGTCACGGCTGCCCACGCAGTGGACGATCCCGACAACCTGGGGAGCAGTCTTGCCATCCCGCAGGACGATATTGCCACCCGTCGGGCCGGCGGCGTTGCACAGACGTTCAAACTCAAGACTGGTGAAGACATTTGCCAATCTGCCATAGCCGTATTGAGTGATGCGGCGTGAATCGAAAGGATCATAACCGGTTGCAAGGATGACATTGCCGACCTGGACATTCATGATCTCATCTTCCTGGGCAAAGTCAATCGCGTTGGTCGGACAGAATTTTTCGCAGGCCTTGCATGTACCTTTGATGTAATACGTACAATTGATCCGGTCGATGACCGGGTACTTGGGAACAGCCTGAGGGAAGGGGACATAGACTGCCTTGCGATTGCCCATGCCGGCTTCGAAGACATTATCCACCACCTTCTTGGGGCATTTCTCCCAGCAGATACCGCAACCCGTGCAATCTGCTTCCTTGATGCCGCGAGCGCGCTTGCGGATGGTGACGGTGAAGCTGCCAACATATCCATCCACCTTCTCAACCTCAGAATAGGTCAGCAGGGTGATATTGGGATGGTTACCGGCGTCAACCATTTTAGGAGTCAGAATACAGGCCGAGCAGTCCAACGTCGGGAAGGTCTTGTCAAACTGGGCCATGTGCCCGCCGATGGTAGGTTCCCGTTCCACGAGATAAACATGGAAACCTGCATCTGCGATCTCCAAAGCGGCCTGGATTCCGGCGATGCCGCCACCGACTACCAGCGTGTCGGGGTGTATGGGCACATGCAAAGGCTCGAGTGCTTCGTGGTGGATGACACGAGAGACGCCTCCCGAAATTATGGCTTTCGCCTTTTCAGTGGCAGCGACTTTATCGGTATGCACCCATGAATCCTGCTCCCGAATCGAGACCAGTTCAGTCAGGTAAGGATTCAGGCCAGCTCCCTTGGAGGCGTTGCGGAAGGTTTTCTCATGCAGGTGGGGGGAGCAGGCTGCCACCACCACGCGGGTCAGGCCCATTTCCTTGATATCCTTCTGGATCAATTCCTGACCAAGGCTGGAGCACATGAACTTGTAATCGCGCGCGATGACAACGCCCTGATCCTTAAGCTTGTCAGCAGCCCACGCGCTGACCTCGCCGACATTTACGACACCGGCTATGTTGGTACCACAGTGGCAAACGTAAACTCCGATCTTTTCTTTCTTTTCCATACGTTTCACTCCTTCATCATTAATCTGGTACAGGCACAACCTGCCCAGGCTGGAGCAATGCAGGTGCCAGTGTCACGAACTCCTTGCCGAAGCCCAGTTTCTTTGCCGGGATGCCCATAGCCAAGCCGACCAACTGGGTAAAGTAAAGTATTGGCATAGAGAAGTTCGTACCAAATTCCTGGTTCACTTGCTGTTGGTAGCATTCGAGGTTAACCTGGCACATTGGACAGGCGGTCGCAACGACTGCTGCCTGAGAATCTACAGCGCATTGGAGCAGGTTACGGACCATGCTCAGGGCGGCGGTGCGGCTCGAGATCATAAGCGAACCGCCACAGCAACGCATCTTCAAGGGGTAATTTACAGGCGTGGCTCCAATTGCAGAAAGCATATCCTCAAAAAACTGCGGTTGCTCCACGTCCTCTTTCTCTTTTTGCGGCCTGACGATCTGGCATCCATAATACGGAGCCACGCGAACTCCTGTCAATGGCTTGGTAACCTTGCCTTTTAATTCCTCCGGCCCCACGTCCTGACAAAACACCTCGATCAGATGCTTGACATTTATGTCACCAGTGAAGTGCAGATTATCCTCTTCCAGGGCGAAGTTGACATGTTCAGCCAGGTCGGGATCTTTTTTCAAATGAGCTACAGTAAAGTACATATTCTTATAACATGCGCTGCAAGGTGCAACAACGTCCAGGCCGGTCTGTTCGGCGATAGCCAGATTCCGGGCACACAGCGTATATGCCAGCAATTCATCAATATAGAAATAAGTGGTTGCACCGCAGCAATTCCAGTCATCAATTTCATTGAGCTTGATGCCAAGTTTGCGGGTCGTTTCCCTGGTCGACATGTGATAACTTACGGCCATCTTTTCCAAGGAGCATCCCGGGAAGTATGCGTATTCTTTCATTCAAGGCCTCCCATGGGGATGATCCTGCCGATCATGCGCTTGAAATTATCCAGGCGTTTGATCCGGGCGGGGATGACGGGGAGTCTGCCCTTCAACAAGAGTTCGGTGGCATTCTGGATTTCCAATAAAAATCCTCGCATACCAACGCTGAAGATGTAAGATGGCGCCAGAACGGGTTCGAAGGAACGGCCACCTCGAACGATCATCTTCACAAAAGCTTCCGAGAAATCCGGACCCACCAAGCCTGCCTTGTGCCTGTGGTTCCAGATCGAGTAACGTTTCAGCGCATACATCAATTCCGTAATGTTTATTTCCTGGGGGCAGCGCACCGTGCAATGGTAACAGGAAGCACAATACCAGAAGGTGTTGCTTTCCAGCACCTGGTCTTTCATATTCTGATTGATCATGGCAATCATCTGGCGCGGTGTGTAATCCATGAAACCAGCCACCGGGCATGTTCCAGAACAGGTGCCACATTGGATGCAGTTTCGTAGAGGTTCCCCTTCTTCAGCTTGTAAGAGGTTTTCAACTTCCTGACCGAATGTTAAGGTATTTGTCATAAGTTTATCCGATTGGCCTGCCAATACTGAAAATACCGATTATCTGAAGACTCAGCAAGGCAAGGGTCCAATGCCTATTTTCCAGCCTTTTTTGCTTCAGCTGCCTGAATCAATCCATTGACTTTTTCCAGCAGCAGCTTGGGCTCCACCGGCTTTTCAACCAATTCATCGATCTCCACAAAACGAGGATGGACGGGTTCGCCTGGGAATAGGAAGGCGATCTGCTCGCGCATGCCGGTGATGATCAATACTGGCAGCTCGCGAAGTTTAACATCCTTGCGGAGTTTCCGGGCAATCATGATCCCTTCCGCCCCGCGTCCCATCATAATATCGAGCAGCAGGAGATCATATGGCTTGGTCTGCAAGGCATGCAAGCCATCCTTCGGGTTATAAGCGACATCCACCTCAAAGTCTGCTGACGTGAGGATGGACCGGATGCCCTCGACAAAATCGGGATCGTCATCGATCATGAGTAATTTCTTGGTCATACAACACCTCCGTTCAAAATTGGCTGAATATTGGCCTCAATTGGCCATTAGCATATTGGCAACAGGCAGGATGATAACAAAAGTTGTCCCTTTGCCTTGTTCACTATTAACAGTGATGGAGCCGTCATGGGCATCCACGATTTGCCGGCTGACAGCCAGCCCAATCCCATGACCTGCTTCCGAAATCCCGGACTGGCCACGGTAGAAACCCTCGAAAATGTGGGGCAGATCCTGCTGTGAGATACCAACCCCATTATCCTTTACCGAAACAAGGATTTTATCAGCCTGTCTTTCTGTTTTAACGTGGATATTGCTCCGGTTTGGGGAATACTTGATGGCGTTGCCAATAATATTAACAAATACTTCAGTAAGACTTAGCGCATCACCGTTAACTTTCGGCAGTTCCGGGATAAATTCTGTTTCGACCGTGATTCCCTTGCGCGTTGCGAGCTGTCCGTTGCTTTCAAGAGCATTCCGGATCGGCAGGGTAATATCGATTTGTGTAAAGCTCTCCTTCAGTTTATTGATATCAACAGAAATCACCCGGAGCCAGGAATTGATCATTTTTAACATCTCGTCGATCCTGGTTTTCAACCGCGCCACTTTCTCCTTTTGGCTCTCATTCAGCACATTTAACAATTCAAATTCCAATGCGAACAGGTTTTGCTGGACGGCGCCCAGTGGGGCTTTCAACTCGTGCGAAACAATTGAAGCGAACTGCTCCCGTAAAAGTTCTTTTTCCCTGCGCAGGGAGATGGCTTCCAGGACCAATCTTCGTCTTTCGAGACTTCTCCGGGTGATTAAGCGGAACTCATCCGGCGTGAAAGGTTTGGGCAGGAAATCGTAGGCACCTTTCTTCATTGCGTCCACAGCCGAACTGACCGTGGCAAAACCTGTGATTACGACCGTGACAATGGTTGAATCAAGCTCGTGGATCTTCTCCAGAACCTCGAATCCGGATATGCCGGGCATTTTCAAATCAACAAATACCAGATCCGGATGAAACTCCTGCAGAAGAAGCAGCCCTTTCGTCCCATCGGCAGCCGTTACGATGAGATGACCACTACCCTTCAAGATCTGGGTGCAGGAATCCAGAACCACTTCCTCGTCATCAATGATCAATATTTTTGTCTGATTTTCCATGAATTCATCCAGGTAAGGTAGCAACTAAAGGAAAGCTTACTGTGAAGGCGGCGCCTTTGCCCAATTCACTTTCGACTGAGATGGTGCCATTATGCTCCTTCACAATACCATAGGAGATGGCCAGTCCAAGACCGACTCCATGGCCGGTCTCTTTGGTGGTAAAGAAAGGATCGAAAATCTTTTCCATGCTTTCATTCGAGATGCCATGACCAGTATCCTGTACTTTGATCTCGATGGTTTTGTTTTCTCGATTGTGCTTTGTCGTCAATGTTAGTGTGCCATTGCCATCCATGGCATCGGCCGCATTGATGATGAGATTTAGAAATACCCGTTCAACCTGGGAGGGATCCAGGACAACCATGGGAGGATTTTCCTCGAGATGAAGCACCATTTTGATGTTCTGAAAGGCAGCCTGATTTTCGACCAGGCTGACACAACCCTGGAGTAATGTGTTTACGTTGCAGAGCATTTTATCGGGTTTTTTCTGACGGGAGAAATCCAACAGCCCTCGGATAATATCTCTACAACGATTAGCCTGCACAACTATTTTTTGAAGGTTACCTTTTGCATCTTCGTTGCAAGTCTCTTCCTCAAGGAGCAAATGAGAATATGTGACAATACCCTGTAGTGGATTGTTCAATTCGTGGGCTACGTTTGCCGATAATTGCCCGATCAATGCCAACCGCTCCGATTCCATGATTTTCTTTTTCGTGTATTCTTTTAATTTTTCGTCGCGATCCTTCAAGGCCGTTGCCATAAAATTGAAAGTGTCTGCCAGCTCACCCAGCTCATCATTGGAGACTCGACTGACTTTCGCTTCCAAATTGCCGTTCGCCAACTGCTTGGAGGCTGTCACCAGTTTGTTGATCGAAGAAGAAATACCTCGCGAAATTAATAATGCCATCAAAATCGACATCACGATACCGGTAAATGTAATACCAGAGAAGACCAGAATAGCCTGGTTTCGGATGTCCGAATATTTTTTTTCCAGGATACCTACGTACTGTATCCCTATGATCCTGCCATCATAATCTTTAATAGGCTCGTAGGCAGATATATACCAGTCATTAACAACGAACGCTCGTCCGATATATTGTTTTCCTTGCACAACCACTTGGTCATACACATCTGCAGCGATACGCGTACCTATCGCACGTGATCCATCCGAGTTATGAACATTCGTAGAGATCCTCACATCATCCTGGAAAATCGTTGCCGTACCGATATCTTTGCCTTTATAAACAGCACCTTGGAAAACGGTCTGTTTTACCTCATCAACAATATCGAAATTGCGGTTCAATAATACTCCGGCGTACACGACTCCGATGAAATCTCCTATACCCCGGAAAACCGGGATGGCTGCCATCAACATCATCCCAGCGGACTCTTCAGTTTCGGGACGGGGTCGCGCCTTGGGTGTGTCTACAAAGTCGAAATGGGCCTGTTCAGCCAGGAGAGGCGACTCATTCTGAAGATCCTTGGCAGAAATAATCACTGTGCCCTCTGCCGGCGCCCGGCGGTTCAAGACAGCGCGGACCAGTTCCTGGCCGCTCTGGTCATCACCTTTTACGCTTGGATTGCTCACCCTCAGTACAACAATGCCCTTGTTGTCGGTGAAGGTCAAGACATCCAATTTCTCATTCACCTTGAATGATTTAAGAACATCAATGTAATCTTGAGCAGTATCCTTTTGCAGGAGAATTTCTTCTATAAAGGTTCTGGCACCCGTAAACTCGGCTTCTAGACGAATGTTATCCAGTTTACCCGAGTAAATAAGGCGGGCGGCATTCAGGTCGTTCCGTACTCTTTCCTCGGCCTCGTTGACTGTCAGCTTTGATATCGTTGTTGCTCCGACAGCAGTGAAAAGGAGTCCACTGAGAATGATGATGGCCAGGATGCTCAAGGATAACCGGGTGGCGAGAGAGTGCTTTACACCAAGTTTCATCCGGGGAAAGAAATCCTGTAATCTTTTCTTGAGCGTGGTCATTCTATACCAGGATTTCCTTACACAGCTCGAAATTCAATCCTGCTACTATAACGCCTCGTTGACCAGTTCAATCAAATCTTTGACCACCAGTTTCTTTTCATTACCGGTGGTTTTGACGGCATCCATATACATTGTGTAATCTTTCGGACAGGCTACGATAAATACCTGTACATTGTCAAGGGCAGCTGCTTCGTGAATACGTGATTCGCTGGGGCGTTCCTTGACTGTTTTTTCCTCCATCCAGATGCGCCCTCCACCAGCACCGCAGCATAATGAACGGCTGCCGTGACGAGGCATCTCGACCAGTTCACAGCCGGTGGCTTCAATCACCCGGCGTGGTGCATCGTATATACCGTTATAACGCCCGAGGTAACAGGGATCGTGATAAGTAACCTTGTAGCCAAGTTTCTTGCTGAGTTTAAGCTTCCCGGAAGAGATCAACTGGTCAAGCAGCTCGGAGTAGTGAATCACAGATAGTCGATCATCACCGTTTTTTGTGTATTCATTCTTTAATGTATTGAATGAATGAGGGTCGGTGGTGACGATAGTCTGGTATTTGACTTTAGCAAAGATCTGGCTATTTTTATCAACCAGCATCTCGAAGAGACCTTCTTCGCCAACGCGACGGACATCGTTGCCGGCATTCCTTTCGCTGTCGTAAAGAATGCCGTAGTTCAGCCCGCTCTTCTGGAACACCTGAGCGGTCTTGCGGGTCACCTCTGTCAGGGTAGTGTTGTAAGAGGCATAATCGCCGACAAACCACAGATATTCCACCGCTTCACGGCGTGCATCCCTGATCGCCGGTTGCAGGCCCATCGTCCACTTGGCTCGCATCCGGTCCGATTGACCGAACGAGTTGCCATAACGGCCCAGGTTTGCAAGCGCATCCTGAAGAATTTTATCCATGCGCCCTTCAATAACCAGGCGGCGACGCATATCGGCAATGGGAGCGACATGCTCAATGAATAAAGGACATTCCTGGTCGCAAGCAAAGCAGGTCGTGCAAGCCCAGAGCACTTCGTCAGTGATCACCTCGCCAACCAATGCTTTTTTTAATGCTCCATTGGTTGAGCCAGCAGTCATTGCATGGCCGCGTTCTTTAAGGTTATCGCGTAAATTCATGATCAGTAGTTTCGGCGAGAGAGGCGCTCCACTTTGATACGCCGGGCAAACTTCCTGGCAGCGCCCGCACTCACTGCAGGTATAAAAATCAAGCATCTGCCGCCAGTGGAATTGTTCAATTTTGCCCACGCCTGGGTTGCCATCAAACTCGCCTGCAGGAGGCAATTTACCAGGCGGTTCCAAATTGCGGAGCAGGATCGCCGGTATGGAAGTCACAATGTGAAAATGTTTTCCGTGGGGCAATTCCGTCAGGAACAACAACACGATTCCCAAGTGCAGCCAATATGCAGCCTCCCTGATGAAGATCTGCACATTATCCTGCAAGCCACCGAATATGCTCCCAACAAACGTTGAGATGGGCCGCCAGGCTCGCAGAGGATCCTCTCCCAGGTGGATGCGTGCGCCATTCATCACCAATAGACTGAGCATGATAGTGAAGATAAAGGCCAATACCTTTACCCCTTCACCTTTGTGGCTGCCTTTGTAACGTTCGGGGTTTATTATTAAGCGCACAATCAAGCCATATGCTACCGCTGCGATCACCAGCAAGGCGAATACATCTTGAAGAAGTGCCAGGGGACCAAAACGACCGATAATTGGTAACACAAAATCGGGTTTGGCAAATGCGATCAAGCCCTCCACAATGGCCTGAAAAATTGTCAGGGATAGGATCAAAAAGCCCCAAAAGATGAAGAAGTGGGCAGTACCCGGCACGAGGATCCGGAAAAGCCGGAATTGGGCGCCTACATATTGCAGCAGCCCTTTGATACGTTCCCCCCAACAGCCGAATTTCCCACTTGGCTGACCTCTGCGCAGGTTCACCCATAACAATTGGTAGACACGCCAGGCAAAGAGCCCTAGTGCGACCAGCAATCCGAGGAATACAATAGCCGATTTGACCACTTCGTAAGTCATTGGATTACCCGCCTTTGGCGCCCTTAACTTTTTCAGTGAGAGCCGGGGCTAGATCCAACAGGTCGAGGACTGCCCCGTATTTTGCCACGTTGAAAATGGGTGCATAGGGATCCGTGTTGATGGCGATGATCGTGTCACTTTCGCCCATGCCTTCGATATGTTCCGGGGCACCGCTGATGCCCAGCGCCAGATAGATTTTCGGCTTGACCTGTTTACCGGACTTGCCAACCAGACGTGTAGTAGGCATCCAACCCTGGTCCACCACTGGACGGGAAGCACATACTACGGCTCCCAAAGCAGTGGCCAGATCATTTGCTAGATCAATATTATCTTTGTTCTGGATCCCACGCCCAACAGCCACCAAAATCGGTTCCTTGGTGATATCCACATCACTTTTATCCGGTTCAATGTATTGCTTCAGCGTTACGCGCAGTTCCGCCAACGCCGGGGCAGGGACGTTCGTTAGGGCTGGTGCCTGAGAGCTTTGACCCTGCTCGGCCTTGTAACCGCCGGGAACCATGCTGACCAGGACTGTGGGTCCAGGCAACATACCTTCGGCCATGATCTTGCCGCCGCAAATCTGGCTGACATATTTTCCATCATCGCTGAAGGAATGGCAGGAGCTGACCATGGGCAGGCTCAATTTTGCAGATAATCCACTGGCAATATCCATGCCGATGGAACTGTGCCCGAAAAGGACCGCACGCGGAGCCTGTTCCTGGATCAAACCAGCCAATATTTTTTGATAGGCATCTGATGTAAATTCAGCCAATGCAGGCTGATCCACATATAATACTATGTCGGCTGAAAGGTTTCCAGCCAATCCTTGCGCATTAAACCCCAGGAGGACAGCCGTAACGTTTCCACCGGTACTATTGGCAAGTTGCCTGGCAGCAGCCAGCATAACAAAGGAGATATCCAAGACCTTCCTCTGTAAATGTTCGATGACAACAAATATATCCTGATTCATCTTTGCCTCCTGCTCACAAAGTGCCCAGTTCTCTGAAGATGCTAACGAGTCTATCGGCGATCTGGTCAGCTGCGCCTTCGAGCATGGTCGCCCGCTCTGCAACTTCGGGCAGGAACATGCGGCTGACTTCGACTGTACCGCCGGTATCAAGACTTGCTACTGCCCGTTCCTCGATTTTCGCCGTTCCCATGACCTGACGGATCTTGCTGTAGGCTACATAACGAGGAGGCTGCTCGGCCGCTTGTATACCCAGGACCGCCGGCAGCTTGAGCTCCATTTCAGCTATCAAACCCCCGGCATATTCCTTGCGCACCACCACATGATCCGCAGAGACCGTAATCCCAGCCACGTAACCAACGTAAGGTAATCCCAGGTACTCCGCCAGGAGTGGACCGACCGGTCCATCCAGGTCGTTATGTGCCTGCACGCCAGTCAGAATCAGATCCGGCTGAACCAGCTTGAGCAGATCTGCATAAACATGGGCCAACGCATGATTATTGCTGTTGCTGAAATCGCCGGTGAATTTGATGAGCTGGTCGGCACCCTTGGCAGCTGCGGTGAAGAGGAAGTCATCTGATCCTTCGGCTTCGATGGTCAAAACAGTTACCTGACCACCCACGTGCTCCTTCAAGAGAATGGCCTGTTCAACCGCATGATCATCGAATTCACTGATAATTAGACGCAGCCAGGTTGTATCCAGTGCAGAACCACCTGGAGCGATGGTAAGTTCTTCCACCAGGTCGGGAACGAATTTGACAGGCACAGCTATCTTCATATTCTCCTCCTACAAACCCATGGATTCGGCGAGTAGTTCAGCAATTTCCCTGATCTTGAGATGACTGGCAGTCTGGAGAGTTTTTATGGCATCTTCAAAGCGCGGCGGTTCGTACGGGCATGCCACAGCAAGAATGTCTGCATTAGCCGCCACGGCTTCGCGGACGCGCCACTCTGAGAGACGAGTGTGGGCTTTTTCCCATTGGAAACCATCCAGCCACATCCCACCTCCGCCGCCACCGCAACAGAGACTGTTGAGGCGCTGGTGGGACATTTCCACCAATTCCACACCCGGAATGACGTTTAACAAGGTGCGCGGCTCATCGAAAATGCTGTTGACACGGCCCAGGTAGCACGGGTCGTGATAGGTGATCTTTACTTTCATTTCGTTTTTTAATAGGGGCTTGATCTGTTCAAGACGTTCGGCCAGGAACTGGGTGTAATGACGCACTGGGTAGGATAGGCCCAACGCCGGGTACTCATTTTTAAGGGCGTTATAAGCATGCGGATCAGTTGTAATGATTTCGTTGAATTTGTAACGACGTAATATTTGCCCATTCTTCTGTGCCATCATTTCGAACAGGCCGCGTTCCCCGGCCAGGCGCTGGGTATCTCCGTCACTGAACTCTTCCGGCCCCAGGATGCCGAATTTCACGCCCAGCGCATTCAGAATCCTGGCCAGGGCTTTTCCAGCCGACTGCATACGGGGGTGATAGGAGGCGTAATCGCCCACGAACCAGAGCACATCCACGGGTTGACGGGTCTTGGCCAATACGTTCACTTCAGGTTGCAAGCCCAAAATCCAGTCGGCCCGCTTGCGTGGGCTTTCCCCCAGTGGGTTCCCGTAGCGTTGGGTATTTTCCAGGGCTGTCTGCAATTCTGCAGGAATATTCCCTGCCAGCAACAATTCTTCTTTTGCACGGGTCATCAGGGCTGCCGTGATTGGAATGTTTGAAGGGCAAAATGCCGAACACGCATTACAGGAAACGCACATCCAGACACTATCGCTCTTCATGACCTGGTCAAAAATATCGGCGCGTAATGCGCCGATCATCTTTCCAGGCGGAAATTTCATAATATAACCGAATGGGCAAACGCCACTACAAGTACCACATTGCAGACAAGTCTTGATTCGCTCGCCATCTTCCAATTCATATAAGCTTTTAATGAAGGTCTTGCCTATTGTTGGTGTTAAGGGGGATAGAGTGATCTCCAAGGGTTACCTCCAAGAGTACCTTTCTTATTACAACAGGTACACTAAAAAGAGTAGTATGTGGTTATCAGGATAAAAACACCAGTATTGTAAATCACGGCTTTATTGTGATAAACATCACTTGAGCTTTTAAATGCTTATTAACTTGTATCAGCTTTCTGGTGCGGAATTCGGCCTATTAATGCGTTATGCAATCAGCCCATCAAGGAAAATCTACAAGCGTGATTATAATGTATCAGGCTGGTATAATGGCGCGACTCTTTGCAGGAACCCTGAAACAACCGTGAGGGTGGGTTGCCATGACTAGCTGGCTCTTATTCCCCCTCTTGGAAAATCCCGCTGAGCATTTTGCGTCACAGTGGAGAAGACCATGAATTTTGCCATGTGGAAGAAAGCCGTTACTGTTATACCAAATGTTACCAAAGAGGAATGGGATAAGTTGGATGTCATCTCGAAATGGCTGATCTCCACGCGCGCGGCCGTGTTATTGATGACCTTTCTATCGGCGATCCTGGCTGGACTGTTTGCCTGGCATGATGGTTACAAGGTAAATATTCTGGCATGGTTCATCCTGGCGCTCGGACTGGTCCTGGCACACGCTTCCAATAACATATTTAATGACTATACTGATTATTCGCGCGGCGTAGATAAAGACAATTATTACCGCAGCATGTACGGACCTCAACCGGTGGCAGACGGTCTGATGACCAAGCGCCAGCACCTGACCTATTTTGCCATAACCGCATTCCTGGCTTTGCTATGTGGTATTTACCTTATATTTACACGAGGAAACGATCTGACCATTTGGATCTTACTTGGGCTGGGGGCTTTCTTCGTCTTGTTCTACACGTGGCCGTTAAAATACATCGCAATGGGCGAGATTGCCGTTCTGATCGTCTGGGGACCGCTGATGATCGGCGGCGGGTATTATGTGCTGACCGGCGTTTGGAACTGGAATGTAATCTGGGCCAGTCTGCCTTACGTACTGGGGGTGACTACCGTCATCTTTGGCAAGCACATTGACAAACTGCTGGTGGATAAAGCCAAGAAGATCTTTACCCTGCCAGTGTTTATTGGCGAAAAGGCTGCCCGTTACGCAGTTTTGGCGATGATGATCCTTCCGTATTTTCTGGTAATTGCCCTAATCGTGATACGCTACTTTACACCGGTTTTACTGCTGGCCTTCCTGGCGGTTCCCACCTTGCTAAAGCTGTATCCGCAATTTTTGAAACCCAAACCGGAGAACCGCCCCGAGGACTTCCCGGAGGGGGAGGGTGGCTGGCCGCTCTTCTTCGCCCCGCAGGCATTCTTCAATAACCGCGCTTTTGGCTTGTGGTTCATGCTTGGCTTGATTGCGGATGTGGTAATTCGACTGGTTGTCCCAAACTTCTGGGTGATGTAATATTCGGCCTGAAAAGAAATAACTTCCGGAGTCAGGATCGATACCGGAAGTTTTTTTATTGCTTTTATTTTGACTATATTATTTTGTTGCCTTTTTAGAGCGCACCCGCCTGGACAAGTCCTCCAGGAGCGGACGCAGCGCTTCCGGGGCGGTGGTATCGCTCAGTTGGACGGTGCGTATTACCGTCTCTTCCTCGACAGTAATGGTGTAGCGAAAACCATCCGGCAGCGACTTTGAGATCAGATTCTCAGGCAAGTTGAAGAAATCTGCTTCATCGAGCAGGCGTTGCAGGGTCCTGGATTGCCTGGCGGGCAGTTCATCCAGGTCGAGGTTGATACTGACTTTTCGACCCATGAAGCCCCCGCTGCGTTCAAATATGATCTTTTTCATTTTGACCTACCTGCGAAGAACTTACAAGACCAAGTTTACCCAACAGAGCCGTCAGGCAGCTGCCCTGTGCCTGACCACCAATCGTGATACCAACTTCAGCCCAGCCGGTTTTAACAGCTTTTTGCTCAAGGCTGTCTGAACCATATAACTCTCCGGCCGCTTGATAGGTAAGATCCGCAGCATTCTGGAAATTAGACTTGCTGGAAAATTTCTCTGTTAGCGCTTTATACCAGATCCTGCCGGATTTTTCCCAGGCATAACCGCCAATTTCAATGGATGAAACATAGAAGGCTTTATTGGGAATGCCCGAGTTGATGTGCACGCCGCCATTATCTTCGACGGTGGTGACATAATCTTTCATATGGGCTGGCTGGGGGTCCTTGCCGATGACCGGATCATCATAGGCTGTCCCGGGGGCTTTCATAGAACGAAGGGCTACGCCATTGACATTGGATGTGAAAAGTCCCTGGCCAATCAGCCAATCGGCCTGGCTGGCGGTCTGGTTGGCTTGGTATTGTTTGACCAAAGTGCCGAACACATCCGACATCGACTCATTCAGCGCGCCGGATTGTTCCCAATAAGCAAGGTCAGCTTCATATTGAGTGACACCGTGGGTGAGTTCGTGCCCGATTACATCAATGGCTATTGTGAAACGGTTAAAAAGTCGTTCCGAGACGGGCAGGTCTTCATCTCCATCGCCGTAGACCATTTGCTGGCCATCCCAGAAGGCGTTATCATACCCTTTTTGATAATGTACAGTTGAATCAAGTTTTAGACCATTGTTATCGAGTGAATCTCTTTGATACATGTTGTAGTAAAGATCATATGTGGTTCCTGAACCGTCATAGGCTTCATTAACGGCCGGGTCACTGCCAGCAGGATCGCCCTCTTTACGAACCACAACACCGGGGAGCTTGGAACCGTTCTTGGCATCATAAATGGTGCGCTGCTTTCCACCTCTAGCAACGGTGGTCAGGAATGCGGCAATTTCTCTCATGGCACTACGTCGAGCCCGGAATTGATTTGCCGAGACAATCGCCTTTAGGGCAGTGGAGCGTTGTGCTTCTGAACCATTGCGGGCGATTTCAAGCAGGAGGTAAGGGGGAACAATTCCATGGATAGAATGAGGGTTGAACATATGGCTCCTTTTCTTGCCGAAACGGATAACAGCTACCATAGTATACGCTTTCACACGCACATTTTCAATCCTTTTAGTACTTAAAGACCGGGCCACAGGGAGTTGGGAACTCCAGAATTCGGAGAGGAAGTATGCCCCCACCTGGAATACAGCCCAACAGAATTTATACCCCCATCCACCCTAACCTTCAGCATGCCTGGTCAAGGTTTTGGATCCCGCGCTCAAATACCACTAACCTCCTGCCTGCACGAGGTTTTTTGCTTCTTTAATAATAATGGCCCCAACCTGTCAATGATCCAGCCAAACGACAACTCCAGCCAGGGTACAATCCGCAGGTATCCCGGTACGTAAATTATCCTGCGCGGATGCTGGATCAGATTCCAAATGCGCTCTGCCACCTTCTCAGCAGTTACCCCCACCGCCTCTGTCGGTACATGTCCACCGTTTTCCTGGGCAAGCGCCGCCTGACCTAACTCGGTCAGTACCGGGCCAGCCCGCACCACGCTGACTTGGACTCTTGTTCCAGCCAGTTCGCGATGGAGCGCAGTGGTGAAATTATCCAGAAAAGACTTGGTTGCTCCGTAAAGGGCGATACCTTGGCTGGGAATACTACCGGAAATGGAACCAATGTTAATGATATGTCCGGAATTCCCCCGGCGCATGCCTCGCAGAAAAGACAGGCTTAATTGCACCACCGCTTCAACATTGACCTGTAACATATCCAAAGCCGTCTTCCAGGTCATATCGGGTCCATAACCATACCAGCAAAACCCGGCATTATTGATAAGAACATCTACTTTCCCAAAACGTTCGGTTACCTGGCGGAGAAGATTGGCGCGGTCGGACTCCTTCGTCAAGTCAGCCAGGATGGGATATGCCTGACCGCCTGAGGCACAGATATCCCGCGCAATATTTTCGAGCCGGTCAAGTCGGCGGGCTGCCATTACTACATGCAGGCCTTTTTTTGCAAGGAGCCTGGCTGTGGCCGCACCGATGCCAGATGAGGCGCCGGTTATAAGTGCGATTTTTCCTTTCAAAGGAGCGCTCATGGTTGGAAAAGGGACTCCAGGGTGGAAGTTTTATTTGAAAAGATATTGCATTGATACTCTGCGGTAGACGGCTAGGCGGCCGATCTGACCCGGCGATAGTCCAGGAACCAGCGCACCGTATCTGCAATCGTCTCGTAGATCGGGCGCGGCTTGTAGCCCAATTCGGTTTTCGCCTTCCTGCAGCTGATATTCGAATTACTTTGCAATACTTCCAGCGAATAAGGTGTAAAACGCGGCTTGGCTTTCGTTCTGTTGTAATACCAGGGGGTGTAGCGGGCAGCCACCTCCGCCAGGGAGAACGGGATTTTTATTCTGGCAAAGGCCTTGCCGGTCACTTCGCGCACCGTTTCCAGCATGTACCGTACCGAGAGTTTCTGCCCACTCAGGATGTAGCTTTCTCCCCGGCGGCCACGTTCCCCGGCCGCGATCATGCCATCCACTACATCGCGTACATCTACAAAATCGTAGGCGCCTTCAACGTAGAACATCGTATGCGCTTCGCAGGCGCTGCGGATGACCTCGCCTAGCTCCGAACCGCGGAAATCATACGGACCGATCACGCCGGTCGGGCAGACGATGACAGCGTCCAGGCCTTTGGAAGCAGCCTGTTGGACTTCGAGGCTGGCAGCGGCTTTCGAACGGTCATACTCACCATAGGGGTTGTTCTGGTCGAAACCAAGCGATTCGTCCATCGCCACACCGTGCGGGGCACGCGCGATGGCATGGATGGAACTGGTGTAAACCAGTCGCCGTATGCGAGCGTTCCGGGCGGCTTCAAGTACGTTACGTGTTCCTTCGACGTTTACGCGCCAGACGAACGGGTTACTTCCGGGCATAATGGAAATGATCCCAGCCAGATGATAAACGGTATCCACGCCGCGCATAGCAGGTTCGAGCGAGGCCGGGTCGAGAACATCACCCATCACCTGCTCCACATCCAAATCTTTTAGCGGCGAAGTATCTTCGCCGCGCCAGATCAAGGCGCGGACCTTTTCACCCTTATCCAGTAATCTGCGTACAAGCACATTTCCAATATGACCAGTTGCGCCGGTAACAAGTCTCATCATAATCTCCTGCTTTAATTTGACAATCCATTCATCAAAATCCGCATGCTTTCGCGGGCTGTTTTTTCCCAATCGGTTGCGTGCGGATCGAGTACGCCTTGCAGTACCAAACCCACCGCCAGGGAAAGAATGACCTGTGCCGTCACCTGCGGGTTTGTTGGTCTGAGAGAGCCTTCGGCGACACCCTCTTCAACCAGTTTGCAGAAATGCTCCTGAAAGTGACGATAAGGGGCAATTACCGCTTTCCAGATCGTTTCGTCGCGGCTGGCCTGCAGCCAGAATTCCAGGAACATCGGCAAACGGTCTTCGGCAGCTGCGAAAACTCCCGGCAGGAGATCCGTCATCTGGATCAAGGTCTCTGGGACAGTTTCCGCGTGGACCGCCTCCATCCCCATGTCAATCATCCCCAGCCAACCCTGCATCAGAGCCAGGAAAATGGCCTGCTTGGTTGGAAAGTGGTGATAGAAAGCGCCTTTGCTGACGCCGGCCTCTGTGCAGATATCGTCCACGCTGGCGGCATCGTAACCGGCGATGGCAAATTTTCTTACAGCAGCATCCAGGATACGTCCACGGGTTTCTTCGGCGCGTTGTTGGGGCAAGGGATACTCCATGTATCATAAACATACCGACTAGTCGGTATGTTTATGATACATCTTCAGTATCTACTTGTCAAGATGTGCAGGATTAGAAATTGCTGATAATTCTCAAGATCCCTGCCCGTTTTGAATCTCAATCAGATTCCTGATAATTCTATACAAAATCTGAACATCCATTTGATACCCTAATGCCGAAATTAATCTCTGAGAGGTGGAAAAATGGGTTCTATCTCAATTGCACATGCAAATGAACGAATCAAACGTCCTCTGCTATCACGCTGGCCAAAGTGGGCGCGCTGGACCACTCTGGTAGGTATCGTTCTTGCCATCGGGGTGGGGGCCTATTTTGTTGTTAAGGCCCGCCAGGCAAGCACTGCCACATCCACAACATCAACCCTTCAGACAGCCACTGCCCGGCAAGATAATCTGATCCTGCAGGCCAGTGGGTCGGTGTATCTCGTGGCTGCCTCTGAGGCAAGCATTGCCTTTGAGATCGATGGGAAGCTGGCGGAACTTGATGTCAAGCTGGGCGACAAGGTGGAAAAAGGTCAATTGCTGGGCAAGCTGGATGACTCAACCCTGCAATATAAATTGGAAGAAGCCCAACTGGCTTTGCTTGAGTTGACTTCCCCTGAAGCAATTGCAAATGCCGAATTGGCCATTACCACGGCACAGGCAAATGTGATCAATACTCAGGCAGGTGTAAACAACCAGCAGTATTGGAAAAACGATGCCCTGATCCAGGATTACTATGCCAAGTATGTCATTGCCAAAGCCAATTTGGATCGGGCGCAAATCGCCTATGATAATGCCAATGTAGGGGAATATATTAACAACGCAGGTGAGGCCAGCCTCTACCAATCTCTCTATAATGCCCAGCAAGCCTACAACACCGCCAAGTATTATTACAGTCTTTATTCTCAGGCACCCACACAGCGGCAAGTCGATGCAGCCCAGGCAACTCTTGATCTGGCCAATGCCAAGTTGATCAACGCCCAAAACTATTTGAAGGCGCTGACTGGTGGTGAGGTGCCCAGTGACGCCACTGGTTCGGACATGGCGGCATTAAGGCAGGCACAGCTTGCTGTAAAAACTGCCCAGACAAATCTTGACTCGGCAACATTATATGCACCCATGTCCGGGATAGTAATGACTCTGAATGCCACAATCGGGGAAAACGTCTCTGGGAATACCGTCGTCATGACAATCGACGACCTGAGCAAGGCCACAATCCAATTCTACCTGGATGCAAGTGACAGGACCAACGCCAAGGTTGGTTATGCAGTCTCTGTTTCTTTTGATGCTCTTACAGGGCAGACTTTCAGTGGTACCGTGACACAAATCATGCCCGGGCTTGTCTCGGTGCAAGGTTCTTCCATGATCGAAGGAACAGCCGTTCTTGACAAATCAGTTGATGAGATAGGTCTGCCTGTGGGTGTGGAAGCAGCCATTGATGTCATCTCCGGACAGGCCACCAATGCCGTACTGATACCGGTGGAGGCGTTGCATAAACTCGCAGACAATTCGTATACGGTCTTTGTCATGGAAAATGGCAAACCCGTGCTGCGTTCAGTGGAAGTGGGCTTGCAGGATGATACTTACGCCGAGATTAAATCTGGCATCAATGCCGGAGATGTGGTCACGACGGGCGTAGTGGAGACGAAATAATGACTACTACGCATACCATTATTGAGACCAGTGATCTCACCAAGGTCTTTGGCATGGGTGAGGCCAGTATCACGGCGCTCGACCACGTCAGCCTGGAAGTCAAATCCGGCGAGCTGTTCTCCATCATGGGACCTTCCGGTTCCGGTAAAAGTACCCTGATGAACATCCTGGGCTGTCTCTCAACCCCCCACCTCCGGGAACTATATCCTGGATGGGCAGGACGTCAGCAACCTGGATAAGGTGCAATTGGCCTTCATCCGCAACACCAAGATTGGATATATCTTCCAGTCCTACAACTTGCTGGCGCGCACCACTGCCCTGCGTAACGTGATCCTGCCGCTCGTTTACGACCGGACCCACCAACACCCTCGGGAAGAGTGGGAACCTCTCGCCAGGGAAATGCTCGAGGCGGTCGGATTGGGCGATCGCATGAGCCACCAGCCCCAGGAACTCTCAGGCGGCCAGCAGCAGCGCGTGGCAATCGCGCGCGCCCTGATCACCAACACCGTGATGATCATTGCCGATGAGCCGACTGGAAACCTGGACAGTCATTCCGGGGAAGAGATCATGAAGCTTTTATACAAGCTCAACCAGCAAGGGACCACCATTGTCATTGTGACGCATGACCCGATCGTTGCACAGTATACCAAGCGGGTCATCCACTTGAAAGACGGGCGCATCGATACGGTGGTCCACAATGGCAAGAACCATCATCTGCCTGCGCCAGAGCTGCAGGCACAGGTGGAAAGTGTGGCAGCATGAACATAAACGAAGTATTGCGCATCTCGTGGGAAGGCATCGGCAAGAACAAGGTTCGCTCGCTGCTGACCATGCTGGGCATTATCATCGGCGTCGCGGCCGTCATTATCATGATTGCTATCAGCGCCGGGACGGAAGCCACCATCAATGACCAGATCACCAGTTTGGGCTCGAACCTGATCTTCGTCTCAACCTCCTTTACTCGCATGGGGCCGGGCAAAAACAGTAGTACCGGGCTGGTCTACGATGATGCCACCGCCATTGCCGACTCGATTTCCGGGGTGACTGGTATTGTGGTCGAGCAGGATGCTTCGGAAACGATCAAGGCTGGGGATGTCTCTTTGGACAGTATCTCGATTTCCGGTGTTTCTCCCGACTTCCTCACGGTACGTGATCTTGAAGTGGCAAGTGGACGATTTATCAGTGAAGAAGATGTGGCAAATAAGAAAAAAGTGATCGTACTGGGTTCAACCCTGGCAGAAGAGCTATTCGGAACGACCGATCCGATTGGCCAGAGTATCCTGGTTAGCAATACCCGCCTGACAGTCGTAGGCGTTATGGCTGAAAAAGGTACGGTGGGTGAAGTGGATTACGATAGCCGTGCATATATTTCCATCTCGTTGATGCTGCAGAAATTCGCACGGACTCCGTTTTCCAGGATCACGGGCGATACGATCCGCATGGTTTTCGTGCAGGTGGATCCAAAAGCCAATATGGACAACGTGATCCTACAGATCCAGATCCTACTTGCCAAGCGTCACAACGTCAGCCTGGATTCAGGCTCTTTTTCGATCACCACCCAGCAAGATATCATCGAAACCCAGGAGTCTACCACGGCAGCTTTCCGGTCGCTGCTGGCCTGGGTGGCGGGTGTCTCCCTGATCGTGGGAGGTATCGGGATCATGAACATCATGTTGGTCAGTGTAACTGAACGCACCCGGGAAATTGGCCTCCGACAATCGGTTGGGGCAACGCCCAATGATATCCGCGGTCAGTTTCTGACCGAAGCGCTGTTGATGAGCCTGGTGGGAGGTCTGATCGGGGCAGCGGTCGGCGTAGGCGGCTCCTGGTTGTTTGGCATCCTAAGCGACATGCGGACTGTCATAGTCCCCAGCTCAATCCTGCTGGCCTTCGGCTCGGCAGCTGCGGTGGGTGCCTTCTTCGGGTTTTATCCCGCTAAAAGGCCGCTCAACTTGACCCGATCGATGCACTGCGGCACGAATAGGATGTATTGAATATGTTGAGAATTGACCACACCAGGTTATTTTTTGGAAAGGATTATGTGTTTACGAAGGGCTAGTGCGGACTTCGGTCCGCGCCTCCTCCATTTTACATTAAGGAAAAAAAATGAAATGAAAAAAGCTTTTCTTGTACTGACAATACTCGCCACTCTTTCTGTCCTGGTCGCGTGTGGCAAGACAAGCAGCACGACTGGAACAACAGGAAATTCAACTGCCCTTTCAACACAGGCAGAGCTGCTGGTTGGCACGTTCAAGCTGGAAGACACTGACCTGGCCGTGACCGCTGATCAGGTCAGGCAATTGCTGCCGCTCTGGCAGACCCTGCAGGCACTCTCCACGAGCAGTACTGCTGCAACCGAAGAGATAAATGCCGTAGGTGACCAGATAAAAAGTACCATGACTTTGCAGAAAATGGCCAAGATCACTGAAATGAAGCTGACCCAACAGGATATCATGACGGTCATGAGCCAGGCAGGTGTCTCCCCTAACGGTGCCAGTACCACCCAGACTCCCATGGCCTTGGGAGGTTTGCCATCCGGCGGCGACCAAGGTGGCGGCGGCATGCCAAGTGGTGGTGGTGCTCCGGGTGGTGCTGGAGGCCCGGGAGGTGGTGGGGCTCCTGTTGGAGGTCCCCCAGCCGGCGGTGGTAACTTCCCGATTGGAGGTGACCAGGGCATGGGCGCCGCACCAGGCGGAATGTCCTCCACTCCCCAGGCCGTCCGGCCGAATAACATGGGCAACCAGATTCCTGCGCCTCTTCTGAATGCGTTAATTAGACTGTTGCAGGAAAAGGTAAAATAGAAGAACCACTGTTTAAAAATCATCGCCTGCTGGCGATGATTTTTTTATATGTAGAGGCTACCAGATCCAATATTTCCAAGGACAGGGCAGAATCAGAAAATCCCAATCAGATTCGTCCCATTTCCAAATAACATCCTAACATCCATCTGTTATCCTGAGGAAAATCAAGGCGTGCAGAGCATTTTCCACCGGGACGTGACAAGGTACGAAATAACGCCAGTCCCGATCCGAAAAAGGGCTCTGGTAATCTGAAAGGAGCTAGGAATGAAGAAATGGATGTTAGTTTCACTCATGATTGGTCTTGTGCTGGTATTGAGCGCGTGCGGGAGCAAACAAACTTCAGCCGCCACGGCTACTGCAACAGCCGAACTGTATCTGGAAGGGCGGCTGCTGGTTGGCACCATACAGCTCGAGGATACCGATCTGGCTGTAAGCGCGGACCAGGCGGGTCAGCTGCTGCCCTTGTGGGAGACCTTGGCCTCCTTGGAAACCAGCGGCACGGCTGCCTTGCAGGAGATTGATGCGGTCATCAGCCAGATCGAAAGTACCATGAGCGCTGAACAAATCTCCAGCATTACCGCAATGAACATGACCCAGGAGGATCTCGTAGCTGTCGCAATGGATACCGGGACATCTTCCACGAACTTCAATTTGTCAGGTTCTGCCAACGGCAGCTTGGCTCAGATTCCAGCAGACCCCGGCGTAGCTGGTTCCCCAGGCGGCGGTGATCCTCCCACCGATATGGGCGGCAGCATACCGGCCTCGGCGGGTGCCCAGGCAGCCGGACTTACCCAGACAGGCACTTCTCAGACTGTTACCTCTCAATCCAATGCAGCCACATATCAGGTTTCACCGGCGATGATTAATGCGCTCGTCGAAATGTTGAAGAAGAAAGTCGTATAGCCTTAACCTGGGAAGTCTTGTCTGATGCTGGCTGGCGGAAGGTTGCTTTCCGCCAGCTTTTTTCCAAGGTAATATTCGAACCTAAGTGAACCAGATTCTCCACACATCTAAACAAAATCTGAACAACTTTTTGATATTCTTGGTATGGTTGAGAACAACATTGTTAACAACCATTCGCAGTCAATCATCAATACCGTGAAGGTATAATCAATTCAGGGTCAAAGAGATGGATAGATCCTCATGGAAAAGGTAAATATGTCCAAGACCATCCTGGTAGTAGACGATAAGGCCAACGTACGCACCCTCGTGCGGGATTATCTGACCGAGCAGGGCTTCCGCGTGGTCACAGCCGAGAATGGACAGAACGCCCTCTACACTGCCCGTCAGTAAAAACCTGACCTGATCCTGCTCGATATCATGATGCCGGAAATGAACGGTTTTGAATTTATCCGTGCTTACCGCAAGGAATCCGACATGCCTATAATCCTCCTGACTGCCAAATTGGAGGAATCCGATAAAGTCATCGGCCTGGAATTCGGCGCAGACGACTACATTACCAAGCCCTTTGGCATGCGCGAACTGGTGGCGCGCATCCACACCGTGATGCAGCGCGCCGGGCTGATTCCCCACCCCAGCTCCCGACTGCAGATTGGTGATATCGTCCTTGATCGGGATAGCCATTCGATCATGGTAGGGCTTCGGCCTGTCCATTTAACGCCTTCAGAGTTCGACCTGCTGGCCCTCCTGATGAATGCGCCCGGGCGGGTCTTCACCCGCTTGGATTTATTGGAAGATCTGCAGGGCACCTCCTTTGAGGGAGTTGCCCGGACAATTGACGTTCACATCCGCAACTTGCGTACCAAGATCGAGGCCGATCCCGCCAATCCGCATTATATAGAAACAGTTTTCGGCATCGGTTATCGTTTCATTGGGAATTGACATGCCCCGATCCATCACTGCCAAGCTCATCCTGGCTTTCCTGGCTATCAGCGTGACCGTCGTTGCGCTGGCCTCAGGCATTACTTACTGGCTGACCGTGCGTGAGTTCAAACAGCTGGTCTTTAACCAGTCGCGCGACCGGTTCGTTACCGATGCAGCCCTGTATTATCAGGTGAACGGGACCTGGGACGGAATCCTGGATTATATGAACCTGCGTAATTCCGCTCCAGCACACGGTGGCCCTGGCCCGGGAACAGACCAGCAGCCATTTGTTCCTGTGGATGGGAAAAGCCCATCTCCTACATTCGCATTACTCTTGGCGGATGCCAATGGGAAGGTGCTTGTGCCGGCCGGTGATTACCAGGCTGGCTAGGTTGTACCGGCTGCAAAACTAACGCAGGGGACTTCCGTCGATGTAAAAGGGGCAAAGGTAGGTACGGTACTGGTGCTTGGCAGCCCTCCACCGCTTGGCGGGCTGGAAAGCCAGTATCTCAACCGTACCAACCAGGCATTGCTCTATGCTGCCCTGGGTGCCGCCTTGGTTGCCCTGGCACTGGGGATCATTCTGGCCAGGACACTCACCCATCCGCTGCGTGACTTGACGGCGGCCATCCATGCCATGGCAAAAGGGGACCTCAAACAGCATGTCTCTGTAAAATCACGCGATGAATTGGGTGAGCTGGCAGCAGCGTTTAACCAGATGAGTTCCGACCTCGATCGTCTTAACCTCTCCCGCCGCCAGATGACTGCCGATATTGCCCACGATTTGAGCAGTCCGCTGACCGTCATCGGCGGCTACGTTGAATCCATGCGCGATGGCGTACTTAAACCAACTTCCGAACGTCTCAATACCATCCATGCCGAGGTTCAGCATCTCCAACGGCTGGTGGAGGATCTGAGTACGCTTTCCCAGGCGGATGCCGGGGAATTGACCCTCAACCGTGAGCCGGTCATGACGAAGGTTCTGCTTGAACGGTTGGCGAAATCACACGGTCATTTGGCAGCCCAAAAGAAAGTTTCAATGAAGGTACAGGCGGAACCGGATCTCCCCGAAATCGTGCTGGACCCGGACCGGATGGCCCAGGTCTTCGGAAACCTGATCACCAATTCAATGCGCTATACGCCCGAAAACGGAGAAATCATTCTTTCTGCCGCACGGGAAGAGAATAATATGGTATTCCTTGTTAAAGATAATGGTCAGGGAATTCCAGCCGAGTCGCTGCCGCACGTTTTCGACCGGTTCTACCGCGTCGATCCTGTGCGTGTTCTGGGGAGTGAATCCGGTTTGGGGCTGGCGATCGCCCGCTCCATTGTGGAAGCCCATGGAGGCACCATTTCAGCCGAAAGTCAGGTTGGGATGGGAACAACGGTCAGGATCCGCTTGCCACTCCCGTAAAACGACTTTTGGCAGGTCATTGACCTGCCAAAAATATTTATTCCCAGAGTATAAGGTGAAGGCAGTTGAAGAGGCTCACTCAAGCCGCGCCGGTTTCAAGGGAGCAACAATCGGGTAGATGAATGGGGTAAAGGAAAATTAAACCAGCATGATTTGAACACCCACCTTAGAAATACTCAATCGTGTACTCGGTGGGAGCGCATCATCCGTAATTAACCGGTGGACGGCTGTCAATGGCGCAACCTGGATCCCGGCTTCCTCGCCAAAGGAGGTGTGGTCGGCTAAAAGGATGACTTCGCGAGCGGAACGGATCATAGCCTGTTTCATCGTTATTTCAGAAATGGCATGGTGGGAGAGACCAAAATCAAGAGTGATACCACTGACCATCAGGAACAACTTATCCGCGCGAAGCTCTTTGAGCGCTCCTTCTGCGGTTGGGCCAACCATCACCTGGCTACTATAGCGTAAGGTTCCCCCTGTGGATATGAGGGTAATTCCCGGCGTTGGATTGAGAACATCAAAAACGAACACAGAGTCAGTTATTACCGTAATATCTTTTCTCAATTTCAATTCTTTGGCCAGGTAGGCCGCGATGGGGCCGCTGTCGACGAGCACAACATCGCCAGGTTCGACGAGCGTAACCGCCTTCTTCGCTATTTGTCGACGGCGAATTTCGACCTCGTCGCGTACATTTTGTTCCGCGTCAATAACCTGTATGCCGATCCCATATTGTCTGGCCAGGGTTTTAACCTGGCTGGTTAAATTCTTGTACCACTCATGTTCGGTGAATGGGATGAGAAAGCCAATTTGCCCGGGCATGCGCATCGTTGAGCGCAGCTTTTCATCTTCAGGCTTGATAGGAATATCCAAATGCTTACGGACATATTCCCAGTTTAATTCCCACCCATTGGAAGTGCAATTATAGTAATCCGTCAATGTTTTGGCAGTTAAGACAACGTGAGGTGTTATAAACTTCTCGGGCAATGGCTTATGATTAAAGGCAGCTATGGCGGCCTCAATACAGGTAAAACTGACTATTTCCGGGAACATCGCCAATCCAACTTTGCAGTAAGTATCCTTGTTTAGTAATTCATTTTTGAGGGTATCCCCTTCGAGACCAAAGGGAATAACGTTCATGTGGTCCGGGTCAATCTTTAGGTCATGGCAGGCGCTAATTGCGCCCTTAGCTGTCGTATCATTAATCGCAAAAATCAAATTGATCTGCGGATAAACAGTCAATGCATCGTAGGCGAGCTGATATGCCATCGTATAACGTGATTGTGCATTAATGGATAGAACCACTTCGGATTGGCAAGCCTCTCTTAGTCCTTCTATAAATCCCCGGCTGCGGTTTTGGGTATTCGATTGATGAAAAGTCAAGTCGAGCAAGTAAGCCTTTTCAACGCCCTGTTGCTTCAGGTGCTGCCCCATCCATAAGCCGAGGTCTCTACCTGCCAGATAATTGTCTACTGCCACCGAGGTGAGCTGATTGGGCATTTCGATTGATTCTGCAATGATAGGGATCTTTTTCTTGCTGGCGCGGTCAATCAGTAAATTATCATAATACGGATTTACCGAGGTGGCGATCAACACATCCACCTGGTCAACCAGGAGAACCTCCGCCTCTTTAGCCGATCCATCCATGTCCATCTCATTTTCAGCGGCAGGTGCGACACGGTATGAAGCCGCTCCGCCATAGGTTCTGTGGATACGTTTTTGAACGTCCAGCTGCTCCAAATCACGACGAATGGTCATTTCAGAGACGCCACAAAGCTGGCTCAACTCATTAACTGATAAGAAACCTTTTTTTTCCACCAGGGAGATGATATGTTCCAAGCGAAGATTGATTTTCACGTCTGATCCATTGCATTCGTAATGTTTTGAATTAGTCCTATTATATCTCAAGCCATGTTCTAAGTCAACCATAATTATTGAACTCTCACACTACAGCTTGACTTTTGTGTGAGTTTGCAGTAGAATTTAGTAGTTGTCGGAAAAAAAGAGCAAATATTTATATATGGACTGGGCAACATGACATTAGTAGAACATAATTATTGGATATTTTGTTCGATTTATATCAGTTTTATTTATCCTTACCGACAATCCCGTGATTTTGAATACACCTTAAGACGATCCATATATGTTTGTCTGAGAGAAAGGAGGAAGAAAGAACTGGAAAAATTTCTTTGCCCTCAAATTGCATGCTCAACCGTATCAAATTCTTGAATAACCTAAAAGGAGAAGAATATGTTTAAAAAGCAAGTACTCGTAATCTCTAGCTTGGCGCTTGTTTTCGCCATGCTACTGAGTTCCTGTGGTACACCTGCAGTGACCACAGTCGCCCCTGCGACTGCTGCCCCCGCGACTGCTGCCCCGGCGACCGTCGCCCCCGCAACTGCCGCCCCGGCGACCGCTGCCCCAGCTGCAAAAATAAAAATCGGTTTCTTGGCAGGGGTTAACGATCCCTTCTACACCACCATGCAACGTGGTGCAGCACAAGCCGCAGCGGACCTAGGCGTGGAGCTGATCACGCAGATCCCGCAGGCGTGGAACGTGACCGACCAGACCCCCATGCTGGATGCCATGGTTGCCCGCGGCGATTTGAGCTTCCTGTTCCTGGCCCCGGTCGATTCCCAGGCCATGATCGCACCCTTGCAGAAAGCCAATGATGCCGGCCTGCCCCTGCTGACCGTCGACACATTTATTGGTGACGGTGATTATCTCAATGGCCCGGTGAAGTTCCCGCTGTCCTTCATCGCTTCCGACAACTACTTGGGCGGACAGATCGCCTGCCGTGCACTGGCGGATTCGCTCAACAAGACTGGCAAGATCTACATCCAGAACGTCAAGGTGGGAATCAGCTCGACGGATGCGCGCGAGAAGGGCTGCAAGGATGTCATCGCAGCCGAGTATCCGAACGTGACCTTGGTAGGTGTGGACTACAATGATGATGATGCCACCAAGGCCCAGGCCCAGGTGGATGCGATGCTGCAAAAGACGCCCGATCTGGGAGGTATCTTTGGGACGAATGTGTTCAGTGCCCAGGGAGCCGGGACCACGGTGAAGAACAAAGGTCTGAGTGGCAAGGTCAAGGTTGTG
>Ga0209253_10000510_pt1 | contig 33688 bp, 24 predicted proteins | sample FrelakmetBRP12BR_FD_187145 | JGI IMG/M metagenome (GOLD analysis project Ga0209253, IMG submission 187145) | Freshwater lake sediment microbial communities from the University of Notre Dame, USA, for methane emissions studies - BRP12 BR (SPAdes)... | ecosystem: Environmental > Aquatic >... | reverse complement strand
TCAGGTAGATCGGGCGCAGGAGGTCGAGCATCCGGATGATGCCCTTCGGGCGGAGGTCGAAGTTCGCGTTGACGAGCTCGGCGATCCTTTCGTCCGAAACGACGCCGGTGCCCTCGGTGTAGACGGTCACGTTGATCGGCCGCGCGACGCCGATCGCGTAGGAGAGCTGCACCTGGCACTGCGTCGCGATGCCGGCGGCAACGATGTTCTTGGCGACGTAGCGCGCGGCGTACGCGGCCGAGCGGTCGACCTTCGACGGGTCCTTGCCGGAGAACGCGCCGCCGCCGTGCGGGGCCGCGCCGCCATAGGTGTCGACGATGATCTTGCGGCCGGTGAGCCCCGCGTCGCCGTGCGGCCCGCCGATCTCGAAGCGGCCGGTCGGGTTGACGAGGAACTTGGTGCCCTTGAGCATGTGCGGCGGCAGCACCGGCTTGATGACCTCGTCGATCACCGCTTCCGCGAGCGCCGCCTGCTTCTCGTTCATGCTCGGATGGTGCTGCGTCGAGAGCACGACGGTGTCGATCGCCACGGGCTTGCCGTCGACGTAGCGCACCGTGACCTGCGACTTCGCGTCGGGGCGCAGCCAGGGCAGGCGGCCGTCCTTGCGCACCTCGCTCTGGCGCTGCACGAGCCGGTGCGCGTAGTAGATCGGGAATGGCATCAGCGACGGCGTCTCGTCGCACGCGTAGCCGAACATCAGGCCCTGGTCGCCCGCGCCCTGGTTCAGGTATTCGTCCGACGCGTGATCGACGCCGCGCGCGATGTCCGGCGACTGCCGGCCGTAGCAGACCATCACCGCGCAGCCGTCGGCGTCGAAGCGCAGCTCCGGGTCGTTGTAGCCGATGCGGCGCACGGTGTCGCGCGCGATGCGCGCATAGTCGTGCTTGACGGCCGTCGTGATCTCGCCGCTCATCACGACGAGGCCCGTCGAGACCAGCGTCTCCGCCGCGACGCGCCCGGTCGGGTCTTGCTCTAGAATCGCGTCGAGGACCGCATCGGAGATCTGGTCCGCGACCTTGTCCGGATGGCCTTCCGACACCGATTCCGACGTGAACAGGAAATCACTCATTGCCGCTCCTTGATGCCGCGCGCGCAGCCGCGTTCGGCGCGTCGCGCAAAAGCTTCGATTTTAGCAGAAATCATGCCGGTTCTTAGCAGAAACCGTGCCCGCAACCGGTTGTGCGGCGGCGTGTGTGTCGGCCGGATCGAGATGCGCGTGCGCAATCGCAGATGACCGTTCCCCTCGTCCCCGCGACCCCCGAAGCGATCGCACGCGCCGCCGATCACCTGCGCGCGGGCGAGCTCGTCGCGTTCCCGACCGAGACGGTCTACGGCCTCGGCGCCGACGCCCGCAACCCGGACGCCGTGCGCCGGGTGTTCGCGGCGAAGGCGCGACCCGCCGACCATCCCGTCATCGTGCATCTGTACAATACATCGCAGCTCGCCGACTGGGCGCGCGCGGTGCCCGACAACGCGCTGAAGCTCGCTGCCGCGTTCTGGCCCGGACCGCTGACGCTCATCCTGCCGCGCGCATCCCGAGTTGCCGACGTCGTCACCGGAGGCCAGGACAGCGTCGGGCTACGCGTGCCGTCCCATCCGGTCGCGCGCGCGCTGCTCGGTGCGTTCGGCGGCGGGATCGCGGCGCCGTCGGCGAACCGCTTCGGCCGCATCTCGCCGACGACGGCGCGGCACGTCGCCGACGATCTCGGCGACGCCGTGGCGATGATCCTCGACGGCGGCGCCTGCAGCGTCGGGATCGAGTCGACGATCGTGTCGTTCGCGGGCAACGAGCCCGCGCTGCTGCGGCCGGGTGCGATCGGCGTCGCCGAGCTCGCCCGCGTTCTCGGCCGGGCGCCGGGCGCGCCCGGCGCGTCGGCGCCGCGCGCGTCCGGCACGCTCGCGTCGCACTACGCGCCGAGGACGCCGGCCACGCTGGTCGCGCCGCGCATCCTGCACGCGGAGGTCGGGCAGCTGCTCGACCGCGACGAAGACGTGGCCGTGCTCGCCCGCACGGTCGCGCGGCCGGTCGACTTCTCGGGCTCCTGGATTCACGCGCCCGTCGGGGCCGCGGCGTACGCGCACGACCTCTATGCGAACCTGCGCGCGCTCGACGCGGCCAATGCCGACGCGATCCTCATCGAGACGGTGCCCGACGGTGAAGCGTGGCTCGCCGTGCGCGATCGTCTGGCGCGCGCAACCCGGGGCGAGGACGACGACAGGGACTAGCCACCCCCTCGCCGACGCGCCGGGGCCGCGAGGAACGTCCCGACAACGCCTTCCCACCCGGGCCAGCAGTGAATCCGTCTAGGCGGAGGATTGCCCGGCGATGCGAGCGGAATCGCTTCGGGGAATGTCGGAGAGCAGGCGATCGAATTCCGTCTCGACGACCGCGTAGCACTCGCAGACCGCCTTTTCCAATCCCGGGCGGTCGAGCACCTCGATGCGGCCACGGCGGTAGCGAATGAGCCCGGCCCGCTGCAATTTCCCGGCGGCCTCGGTGACCCCCTCGCGGCGCACGCCGAGCATGTTCGCGATCAGCTCCTGGGTCATCGCCAACGAATTCGACGACAGGCGGTCGAGGCTCAACAGCAGCCAGCGGCAAAGTTGCTGCTCGACCGAATGGTGCCGGTTGCAGACGGCGGTCTGCGTCTTCTGCGTGATCAGCGCCTGGGTGTAGCGCAACAGCAGGTGAAGCACGGGCCCGGCGCGGTCGAATTCATGCTTGAGGTGGGCAGCCGCGAGGCGATAGCCGTGGCCCGCGCTCTGCACGACGGCCCGGCTGGGGGTGGTTTCGCCGCCCATGAACAACGAGATGCCGAGGATTCCCTCGTCGCCCACCACGGCGATTTCGGCCGACGCGCCGTCCTCCAGAACGTAGAGCAGGGACACGATGGAAGTGGTCGGGAAGTAGACGTGCTGCAGACGGCCGCCCGACTCGTCGAGGGCTTCGCCGAGTGGCATCGGGACCAGTTCCAGATGCGGGGACAGGCGCTCGAACTCGGCGGCGGGCAACGCCGCGAGAAGATGGTTCTGCGTCGGGCTGTGGGCATCGGCGAGCGCCACCGTCGCATTCCTCCCGGCGGTTCGAAGGGGCGCCGGTCAACCGGATCGTCCACCGCAAGCGTAGCACCAGCAGGCAACGAGCCGGCACGCGGGAGCCCATGCGCGGCCCGCGCAGATGCGCGCGGCCCGCCGGCACCGCCCCTATTGCTGCCTGGCGATGCCGCCAACGTAGCCGGACCACTGGCAGAACTGGTTCTGTCCCGCGACGCGCGCCGTGAAGCCGCTGACGGTCGGCGTCATGTCCGACATCGTGAAGGTACCCGTCCTGGCGTCCGTGCACGAATAGGTGCCGTCAACCCGCCCAAGCTTGCCCTGCTGCGAGTAGGTTCCGACGAAGCTGCACGAGAAGCCCGCGGTCGTCGCACTCATCGATATGCTCGTGCCGTTCTGAGTGACATCCAGGATACCGTTGATCTCCTCGATCCCGTCGCGGCTCCGTGGCTCGCATCCGGTCGCCCGCAACGAATATCCACCGGCGTAGGTTCCCGAGAAATTCTCGTAGGTCCAGAACTGGCGGCGGACATTCTTGGACACCGCTACTCCATCGACCATGTATGTCAGCACCGCCTGGTTGAGATCCGTTTCCGACATGGAAAAGCTCGCCACCCCCGCTTGCCGGGCCGTCACGCTGGCCTGCGGGAAAGGCCCGCCAAACCAGGGTCCGCTGGTCACGTAGAGCGGACCGGACCAGACGAAACTGTCCACGAACCGCAGCTCCGCCGTATACCAGACGGGCTTGCGATCGGCGTCGTAGACGAAGAACGTCATGAAGGCGACGTTGTTCTGCAGGACGATGTTGACGCCCCACCCCGACTCGGACGGGTTGAACCACATGTCGGTAATCTCGGTCGTGTTCGTCGAGGCTCCCGCAACCGGGCTGCCGAATGCAACGAAGCACGCGAGCAGCGAAGACAACAATGTGTTGACGATGTGCAGACGGGGTTTCAACGGGCGCCTCCTGTTGGGCTGTGACAACCGATTGCGGATTGACTCCGCCTGATTTCCTGGACCCCGGCCACGGTTCCACCAAGGGAACGCGAGTGACGCATCGGGGTCGACGGCAAGCGATTCACGTTTCGCTCCCGTCACGCAGCGACTATCCTCCTGCGCCGTCCGCAGTTCTGTGCGCTAGCGAACCGATGCGCACGGGCGTCGCGCGGAATTCCCGGGCGAGGTCGGCCCGGCGGGGTCAGCGGACGACGGCCAGCGCCTGTGCCCGGTACCGCACATCGGAGAGCAGCCGGCTGAACTCCGCCCTGACCACGGCGTAGCACTCGCACGTGCGGGTTTCGAGCCCGGACCGGTCGAGCACGGCAATGTGGCCACGACGGTAACGAATGTAGCCAGCTTGCTGCAATCGACCGGCAGCCTCCGTGACGCCTTCGCGGCGCACGCCCAGCATGCTGGCGACCAGTTCCTGCGTCATCACCAGCTGACCCGAGGGAACTCGATCGAGGGTCATCAGCAGCCAGCGGCACAGCTGCTGCTCGATCGAATGGTGCCGGTTGCACACGGCGGTCTGCGTCATCTGGGTAATCAGGGCCTGGGTGTAGCGCAGCAGCAGATGGAGTACCGGGCCGGCGCGGTTGAATTCCTGCTGCAGCACGCGGCGCTCGAGCCGGTAGGCATCCCCCGCGGTCTGCACCACGGCCGAACTCGGCGTGGTGTCCCCGCCCATGAACAGGGAGATGCCGACGACGCCTTCATTGCCCACGCCCGCGATTTCGGCCGATGCGCCGGACTCGAGCACATAGTGCAGCGACACGATGGCCGTGGTCGGGAAATAGGCGTGCTGCAACTGTCCGCCGGGCTCGTAGAGGATTTCGCCGAGCGCCATCGGGACCCGTTCCAGATGCCCCGCCAGCCGCTCGAATTCCGGCGCCGGCAGGGCCGCGAGAAGGTGGTTCTGAATCGGGCTATGCAGCGGCGACATCGCTGATCACGCAGATGGCGTGCTTCATTTCCCGGCGGGGAGTTCCACGCCGATCCCGCGGTAGCCGATGTAGCGGCAGGACTGGTTGAACATCGGCTCGCCGCTCACCTGGAAGCGCTGGCGCGAGCCGTCGGCGTTGACCCGGCTGAAGACGAAATCCAGAAAGGGCTGCCGGGCGGCAATCGTTGCCTGCAGTGCCTCGCGCTCGGCCTCGTTCCACCCCGTCGCCGGAACGCCGCCCGCGTCCCCCACCAGCGTGGCGACCCGGATGCCGAGCATCTCGAGGACCGGCCCGGAAACCTTCGTGAAGTTGCCGTTCTCGTCCTGCTCCCAGTACCAGTCCGAGGCCAGTTCCGTCAGGCTGCGATAGCGTGCCTCGCTTTCGCGCAGCTCCGCGGTCCGCTCCTGCACGGTCCGCTCCAGCTCGCTGCTGTAGTTCTCGAGCTTCCTGTAGAGCAGCCGCACTTCCAGCATGTTGCGGATGCGCGTCTTGACCTCGACCAAGTCGAACGGCTTGCTGACGAAGTCCCTCGCGCCCGCCCGCAGCGCGCGCAGCTTGTGGCCGGGCTGGGCGGTGATCACGAGGACGGGGAGGTAGCTGTCGGCATCGCTGGTCTTGAGGCCCTCCATGACCTGGAACCCGTCCATGCCGGGCATCTGCAGGTCGAGCAGGATCAGGTCGTAGCGGTTCCTCCGATGCAGCGCGCAGACCTCCTGCGGATTCGTGGTCGAGGCAACACGGGCGTAGCCGGCTTCGCGGAGCATCTGCTCCAGCAGGCTGACGTTGATCTCCTGGTCGTCGACGATCAGGATGCTCGCATTGAGAATGTCCGACTCGGCCACGGTCATGACGGCTCCTTTGCGGCTTTCCGGCCCGACGCCGCCTGCGAGAACTTCAACGCCACGTCGAGCGCTTCCATGAACTCGCCCACTTTGATGGGTTTCGTGAGATAGCTGAAGAACCCGGCCTCGAGGCCCTTCTCGATATCGCGTGGCACCGCATTGGCGCTCAGCGCGATGATGGGGATGTGCCCGGTCGACGGATCCGCGCGCAGGATCTTCAAGGCCTCGATCCCGCTGATGCCGGGGAGATTGATGTCCATCAGGATCACCTCGGGCAGATAGGTGCGCGCGAACTCGATGCCCAGATTGCCGTCCGCCGCGCTCAGCAGCCGGAGGTCGGGGCGGCGCGCAATGAGCTGCTCGACGAGCTCCAGGTTGGCCGGATTGTCTTCCACGTAGAGCAGCGTGCGCCGCGTTGCGGCGTCGGGCGCCTGCGATTGCGCCAGCCCCGCACCGTCGCCGTCGCGGAGGGCGAGCTGCGGTGCCGTCGTCAGGCTCAACTCGATCCAGAACACGCTTCCGGCCCCGACGGCGCTTTCGACGCCGATGGTGCCCCCCATCAGCTCGACCAGCCGCTTGGTGACCACCAGGCCGATGCCCGTGCCTTCCTCGGCGCCGGCCTCCTTGCCGAGACGATTGAACGGCTGGAAGAGCTGTGCCAGCTGGTCCGGACTCAAACCCACGCCGGTGTCGCGGACGCTGATGCGGATCGTATCCGCCGGGCGCAGCGTGCACTCCACCACGACCGTGCCCCCCGGCGTGTTGTACTTGATCGCGTTGAAGAGCAGGTTGATGAGAACCTGCTTGACCCGGGTCCGATCCGCCTTCACGAAACGGGGAACCTCGAAGCGCGGGAAAGTCATGCCGATGCCGCGCTTCTGCGCCTGCGGCTCGATCATGGCCCGGCACTCGAGCATGACCTCGGCCAGCGAGACCGGCTCCCGCGACAGCATCAACTTGCCCGATTCGATCAGCGCGAGATCGAGGATTTCGTTGAGCAGCTCCAGCAGATACCACCCGGCCTTGAGGATCTGGTCGATGCTTCGCTTCTGGGTGGGCGTCGGTGACGGGGAGCCGGATTCCACGAGCTGGGCGAAGCCGAGGATCGCGTTGAGCGGCGTGCGCAGTTCATGGCTCATGCTGGACAGAAACTCCGATTTCGCGCGATTGGCCTTCTCCGCCGCGGCCATCGCCTCGTTCAGTTCGCGCTCGACGCGCTTGCGCACGGAATTGTCGGCGCCGATCTTCAGGTAGCCGATGATCTCGCCATAGTCGTCGCGCAGCGCCGTGATCGACATGATGGCGGGAAAGCGGCTGCCATCCTTGCGGATCAAGGTCGATTCATAGACGTCCGCGATCCCGCGCGAGGCCTTGAACGCCAGCGCCTCGAAGCCTGGCGCGATGGGGGTCGCGAGCTCGCCGCTCAATGCCTGGGCGCGCGCCGTCACCTCGTCCGGATCATGGATATCGCTCGGACTTATCCGATTGACGACTTCGCCGGCCGTATAGCCCAGCATCCGCTCGGCGCCGACGTTGAACAGCTGGATGATGCCCTTCTCGTCGGTGGCGATGATCGCGAAATTGGCGCTGGTGAGGATCGCGTTCTGCAACGCGCCTGCCTTCAGCAGCGCGATGTGGCGCCGCGACTCGACGGTGCCGTCCGCCTTGCAGGCGCCGCCGGCAACCGCGGGACTGTTTCCTGTTTCGGGCATGGACGATATCCGTGAATAGCGGGCGAGTCTTCGGACGCGCGCCGTGCGTCGCAGGCCGGCAACCGGAGATCGCGGCCGCTCGAGGTCGGAAAAGGCAGACGTCCCCCCGTCACGACCCTTGAATTCTCGGGGTCTATCTGCCGGAGGTCTGTGCGTTACCCAACATACCCCGGCCCTGCGGGCGTGTGCTCCCGCACCCCGGACGTGGACTGCACCACGACGCGGACGGCATGGTCGGTGAGGTCGTTCACCAGCGCAACGGCATGGTCCGCCTGAAGATCGCCGTCCACCCATACGGCGGGCGTGGAATCCGCGGTCTCCGCCTGCGACACGACGACGTGATACGTCGTTTCCCGGTAGCGGTAGTCCAGGCTGAAGCCCTTCCAATCCGCCGGCAGGCAAGGCGAGAAGCGCAGCTTGTCGGCCGCGAGCTCGACGCCGAGCAGCGACTCCACGATCAGCCGGTACATCCACCCGGCCGAGCCGGTGTACCACGACCAGCCGCCGCGCCCGGTGTGGGGCGCCTTCGCATAGACATCGGCGGCGACCACATACGGCTCCACCCGGTAGACCGCCACGCCCTCGGGCGTCCGGCCGTGATTGACCGGGTTGATCATGTCCATCAGCTCCCAGGCACGGTCCGCGTCGCCCAGCGCCGCGAACGCCATCACGGTCCAGATCGCGCCGTGCGTGTACTGGCCGCCGTTCTCGCGCACGCCCGGCACGTAGCCTCCGATGTAGCCGGGATGCCGCATCGACTGGTCGAAAGGCGGCGCCAGCAGCTGGATGAGCGCCGCATCGCGTTGAACGAGGCGTCCGTAGACGGCGTCCATCGCGGTGCGCGAACGCCTGGCGTCCCCGATGCCGGACAGCACCGACCAGCTCTGCGAGACCGAATCGATCTGGCATTCGGCGTTGCGCGCCGAACCCAGCGGCGAGCCGTCGTCGAAATACGCGCGCCGATACCACGCGCCGTCCCAGCCGTGCGCCTCGATGTTCCGGGAGAGCTCGGCCGTTTCTTCTTCGCAACGCCGCGCGAATGCCAGGTCGCCGCGCAGGCGTGCCACTCGCCCGAACTGCGTGAGCACGGTGCAAAGGAAGAACGCCAGCCAGACGCTCTCGCCCTTGCCTTCGATCCCGACGAGATTCATCCCGTCGTTCCAGTCGCCCGACCCGATCAGCGGCAACCCGTGGCTGCCGAACCGGAGGCCGTGCAGGATGGCGCGCACGCCGTGCTCGTACAGGCTCACCGTCTCGGCGGATCGGCCGGGCAGGTCGTAATACGAATCCTCGCCGGGCTTGACCGGTCGGCCATCGAGGAACGGGGCGGGCTCGTCGAGCACGCCCGTGTCTCCGGTGGTCAGGACGTAGCGGGCGGTCGCAAGCGGCAGCCAAAGGTAATCGTCCGAGCACTGCGTTCGAACGCCGCGACCCGACGGCGGATGCCACCAGTGCTGGACGTCGCCCTCCACGAACTGCCGCCCTGCGCACAGCAGGAGCTGCGCGCGCGTGAGTCGCGGCTCGGCATGGACGAGCGCGAGGACGTCCTGCAGCTGATCGCGAAAGCCGAACGCGCCCCCGGACTGGTAGAAGCCGCTTCGCCCCCACAGCCGGCATGCCAGCGTCTGGTAGACGAGCCAGCCGTTGGCGAGCACGTTCAGCGCTTCGTCGGGGGTTTCCACGCGGATGGCGGTCAGCGTTTGCTGCCATCGCCGGCGCACGCCGTCGAGCGCGGACCGCGCTGCGGCCGCGCCGCGGAACCGCTGCACCAGATCCCTGGCATCGTCGGCGTCCCGCCCGATCCCGAGCCTGAAGGTCACGTCGCGCCCGGCCCCCGCATCCAGTTCCAGCGGCACCTGAAGCGCGGCGCAAGGGTCGAGCGCCGGCCCCGACTTGCCTGTAAGCCGCGTGCGCGCCATCGCTGCGGGTGCGGCAAGCGTGCCGTTGCGCCCGATGAACTCCGTCCGGTCGCAGGTCAGCGTCCGCGTCGTGTCGTCGACGTCGAAGAACGCCACGCGGTCGCCGAATTCCGTGCTGTAGGGATTGCGGGCGAACAGCGCGCCGGTCTTGGCATCCTTTTCGGTGACGACGTGCATCACCGATTTCGGCCGCAGGTCGCCCAGCACCCACTCCACGTACCCCGTGACGGAGATCCGCCGCGACCGCCCCGAGGCGTTGCGTACCTTCAGCGTCGAGAACTTGACCGCAGCGTCCCCCGCGACATGGACCCAGAACTCCGTGCAGATGCCGTCCTCGTCGTGCTCGAACACCGTGTAGCCGAATCCGTGCCGCGTGACGTACGGCGTCCGACCGCGTGCCGGCAGCGGCGTCGCGGACCAGAAATGCCCGCTCTCCTCGTCGCGCAGGTAGACCGCTTCGCCGCTCGCATCGCTCACCGGATCGTTGTTCCAGGGCGTCAGGCGAAACTCGTGGGCGTTGTCGCTCCACGTGTAGCCACCGCCGCTTTCGGAGACGATGGCGCCGAAGTGCGGATTCGCGAGCACGTTCACCCAGGGCGCCGGCGTCAGGCGGTCCTGGTCCGTCGCAATGACGTACTCGGTCCCGTCGGGCGTGAACCCGCCAAGTCCGTTGCCGAGGATCAGCTCCCGGGCCGGCCGCGCATCCGCGGCCGCTTCGATCCGATGCTCGCGCTCGGGGACGAACCGCGGTACGCGGACCTCCGGCAACGCGCGCCCGCCGATCTGCTCCGCAAGCGTGCCCTTGCCGTCGGTGATGATCGCCCGCGCGACCGACTCGAGGAGAACGCGGTCCTCCTCGGAAATCTGGTCGCCGCGTCGAACGAAGATGCCGCCGGGTCGATCCATCATCTGGGCTTCGACGCGCGCCGCGATCAGCCCCATGATCTGGTCCTGGAGCAGTTGCCGGTATCCCGCATGGTCCTCGTTCCAGATCACGAGATCCACCGTCAGGCCCTTGAGGCGCCAATAGGCGTGCGCCTGCACCAGTTGGCGCACCAGATCGATGTTGGCCGCGTCGGCGATGCGCAGCAGCACGATCGGCAGATCCCCGGAGATCGCGTAGCCCCACAGCCCGGATTGCCCCCGGCGGTTCCTGGCGATCACGCCGGCATCGGCACGGAGCGACGCATTCGCGAAGAGGATCGAATTGGCAAGACGCGCATAGAGTCGGGCGTCGGTTTCCGTGGCATTGATCTGGTGGAGCACCGCCTGGGCCTGCGTCCAAGCCAGCTCGACGACGCGATCGGCGAGCCGCGGATCCTGGTATTTCCGAACCAGGCCGATCGCTGCCTCCCGCAACTCGGCAACGCCATAGACCATGTCGATCGTTGCGGTCTGCTCCGGTTCGAGCGTGACCTGGATCCGGATCGCCGCGATCGGATCGAGCACCGAACCGGCGCTGCCGGAGAGCGGTGCGGATTCGCGCATCGCTTGCGGCGCCGCGGGGGTGTTGCCGCGGCCGACAAAGCGCATGCGATCGGTTTCATAGGAAGGCTCGGTGCCCGTTGCGCCGTGCACGGCCATCAAGTGGAACATCCACGGTGCCCGCTCGCCCGGCGAACGCGGCCGGCGCGTGCACAGGATCGCGTGCTCGTGGCTTGCAATCTCTGTCTGGACGAACAGATTGGAAAACGCCGGATGGATGGCATCTTCCGCCGGTGGCGCCAGGACAATCTCCGCATAGCTGGTGAGCTCGATGACCCTGCGGAGCCGCGAGCGGTTGACGATGCGCACCCGGCGGAGCTCGATGTCGTCTTCCGGCGAGACGGCGATCTCGGTGTGGACATCCAACCCGTGATCGCGGCGGCGAAATTCGGCGCGCCCCTCGGCGAATATCGCCGCATATTGATTCGCGGGCTTTCCGGTCGGTTGATGCGCGGTCGACCAGAATTCGCCGCTTGCGACGTCGCGGAGGTAGCAGAACGTCCCCCAGTTGTCGCAGGTGGCGTCTTCGCGCCATCGGGTTATCGCAAGATCCTTCCACCGGCTGCTGCCGCCACCGGCGTTGGTGACCATGACGTGGTAGCGCCCGTTGGACAGAAGTTGCACTTCCGGGATGGGCGTGGCAGGGCTCGCGATGACGCGAACCGGCGTATCCGCCTCGCTGACGCTCGCTCGGATGCCCGTGAGCTGGGCAATATGCGGCAGGAACGCGACGGATTTCGGGATTCGCTCCTGCAACAGCAGAAGCGTCGCCTGAAACAACGGGTCCGACTCGAATCGCCTCTGCATCGGACGATCGAGCAGCAGGTAACCCAGGGCGAGCACGCTCATGCCCTGGTGGTGCGCCATGAACGAACGGACCACGGCGCTCGTCTGTCCACGCGGCAGCCGCGCCGGCGTGTAGTCGATCGCTTCGAAGAGGCCGAACCGTCCCGCCAGCCCTTCGGCGGCAAGTCGTTGCAGGTTGAGGCATGCGGCCTCGGGTGCGACCATGAGGGCCAGCACCGACGCGTACGGCGCGACGACGACGTCCTCGGCGAGCCCGCGTTTCAACCCGAGCCCGGGCACGCCGAACGCGCGATACTGATAATTGAGGCTCGCGTCGACCGTGTTGTAGCCCGACTCCGACATGCCCCACGGCACCCCGAGCTGCCTGCCATGCGCAATCTGCCGGTCCACGGCCGCCCGGCAGGTCTCGTCGAGCAGCGTGTTCTCGTACGTCGGCATCACCAGCAGCGGCATCAGGTACTCGAACATCGACCCGCTCCACGACAGCAGGATCGGCCGCCCTCCGGCGGAAGTCAGCAGACGTCCTAGCGCGAACCAGCTCTCCTGGGGAACCTGACCCTGCGCGATGGCGACGAAGGAGGAGAGCCTCGCCTCCGAGGCAAGCAGGTCGTAGCAGCTCGGGTCCCGCCGGCGTTCGTCGACGTTGTATCCAACTGCGAACAGATGGCGCGCGCTGTCGTAGAGGAAGCCGACTTCCATGCGCGCGAATCCCTCGCTTTGCGCCGCGATCCGTTCGATCGCCGCGATGCGCTCCTTTGCGCGCGCGCTCGCCGTACCCACGAGCCGCGCCACTTCGTCGAGCCGTTCCCGCTTCGCCGCCGTTGCGGCCGCGTCCTGCAAGCGGGCGATGTGCGGCAGCAGCCTCGGCATCAGGTTCGCCAGTTCGCGCAGCGTCGGGATCGCCACCAGCTCCGGGAGCTCGACCAGCGTTTCCTCCAGGGCCGGGAGCTGCAGCCACGGGGCGAACAGCATCAATTCGTCGCGGGCGCACTGACATTGCACTTCCAGCGCCTGTACCCATGCGGAGGCTTCGCTCGCGGCGGCCGGGGCCTCCCCGGCACCCGTGCCACCGGCGACGCCGGCACCGACCGCAGCGATTTCCACGGCCAGCCGGTCGAGCCAGCGTTGCGCGGCGGCGGCGGTGGCCGGACGGGCATCGAATGCGGAGTCGAGATTGCGGCTCAGCTCTCTGACCGCTGCCGGAACGTTCGCGCCAAGCGACTCGATGAGCACTCGCGCGGTGTCGACGAAGCCGGCGAACAGGCGCAACTCGAGGATCCGGTCATCCGGCAGACTCAGCAGCCCCGCGCGCAAGGTCAGCAGGTGGCCGGCAAGGTTTCCACTGTCGACGGAGGAAATGTAGCGCGGAGCCAAGGGCTGGAGCGACTGCGTGTCGTACCAGTTATAAAAGTGCCCCTGGTGCCTGTCGAGGGACTGCATCGTTCGCAGCGTATTGGTGAGGCGCTCGACCAGTCGTCCGGTAGGGACATAGCCGAAGTCGTAGGCGGTCAGGTCGGCAAGGAGCGCAACGCCCATGTTGGTCGGCGACGTGCGATGCGCAACCTTGCCAACGGGAACTTCCTGGTAATTGTCGGGCGGTAACCAATGATCCGCCGGGCCGACAAAGGTCTCGAAGTACGCCCAGGTTCTGCGCGCAAGCATGCGCAGGAAGGCGTTCTGATCGAGCGTGAGCGCCACGACGCGCGGCAGCAGCGGGCGGCTGATCCACCAGGCGAGTACCGGCGAGGCCAGCCAGAGCAACAGGAACGGCGCCGCCACGGGTAGCGCGGCCGGGTTCGTGCCAAGCATGTAGCTCGCGCCGGCGGCGGCAACCATCGGCGCCACCCACATCGACCGGAACGACGCAGCGAGCGTCGTGCGATCGCGGTGATCATGTTCGGTCGAGGGCGTCCACTCGAGCAATCGTCGGCCCGTGACGAGCATCCTCCAGTGCGTACGCAGGATCGCGTCCGCACTGAACCATGCCTCGTGGGGAAGGCACGCAAGCGAAAACGCGATCTGGGCCGCGCGCCGCGCCACCGTGCGGGAAGTGAAGGCGAGGTGCTGCGCGAGCGGCACGTCGTCGGGCTTGCGCAGCAGATCGAGCAACGACGCGAGCAGCGAGGGCACCACCAGGATGCCGAGCGCCGCGAGCGTCCAACCCCACGCGGGCGCCAGCACCGTCCAGCCCAGCAGCAGCAGCAGCAGCAACGCGGGAGGGACGAGGCTGCGTCGCAGATTGTCGAGGAGCTTCCATTGCGACAACACGGGGAGCGTATTGCGCGGTCGCGCTCCCCCGGCTCCGGGCACTCGTCGCCACAGCCACCCGGCGATCTGCCAATCGCCGCGAATCCAGCGGTGGCGGCGGCTGACGTCCCCGCTGTACCGGGACGGATAGTCTTCGTACAGCTGGACGTCGGTGATGAGCCCCGATCGCGCGTAGATTCCCTCCAGGAGATCGTGACTGAGAATGCGGTTCTCGGGAAACCGCCCTGTGAGCGCGAGCTCGAAGGCATCGACGTCATAGATGCCCTTGCCGATGAACGAGCCTTCCCCGAATCCGTCCTGGTAGGCGTCGGAAACCGTGCGCGTGTACGGATCGATCCCCGACTCTCCGCCGAAGACGCGCGCGTACCGCGACCGGTTGGATCCGGGCAAGCTCGCCACGACGCGAGGCTGCAGGATGCCGTATCCGGCGACGACGCGCTGCAGCGCCGGGTCGTAACACGCGCGGTTCAACGGGTGCGCCATCGCTCCGGCCAATTGCCGGGCTGCGTCGCGCGGAAGCTCGGTGTCGGTGTCGAGCGTGATGACGTACTTCACGCCTGCCAGCGCCGCGCTGTCGCCGACGATTGACGAGAAGCGCTTCACCGCATCGTCGGCACCGCGCAGGAGCGCGTTGAGGTCGCCAAGCTTTCCCCGTTTGCGCTCGTAGCCCATCCATGCCCGTTCGCGTGGATTCCAGATGCGGGGACGATGGAACAGGTAGAAGATGTCGCCAAGACCCGCTTCCGCTGCGGTTGCACGCGCCGTATCGTACTTGCCGCCGTATTTCTCGTTCAGCGCGCTGATCTTTTCCTGCGCCAGCCCCAGCAAGTGCGCGTCCTCCGGCAGCGTCTCCTCGTTTGCGTCGAGAAAATCCGTCAGTAGGGCGAAGTGCAGGTTTACGTCCTGGTTGGCCAGGAAACGGACTTCCAGCGCTTCGACGAGGCATTCGATGCCTCTCGTGCTGGCAAGCATCGTAGGGACCACCACCAACGTGCGCGATCCCGGCGGAATGCCCAGTGAAAAGTCCATTCGCGGCAACGGCCGCGGTGTCACGAGCAGGGTCAGGAACCAGTTCACCAGCGCAACCGACAATTGACTGGTCGCCAGCAGCGAAAGGACGATAATTGCAGCCAGCGTCGGGCCGGACACCTCGTTTGCGTGCGCCATCGAGTTCATGCCGGCGGTGAGGAGGGCAGTCAGCGTCGCGATGGCCCCCAGGTAGACGAGTGTCGGGCGGCGCGCCGCCAGCCGTGTCAACACCGCGACGCTCGACCTGCGCACGTCGACGGCGCGTTCGAGCAGAGGCCTCCCCGCGTCGACCAGGTAAAAGCCGACGTGCGCGGTGCGCGCGTCGGCACCGCGCCGGGCAGCACTTTCGTGCGAGAGCTGGATCGCCCTGCGCGCCACTTCGACTTCCGACAGCGGGCTGTCCTTCGCGAGCTGCTCGACCGCGTGGCGATATCGATCGCGCGTGACGAAGTCCATGCTCCGGTAAGACCCGCTTGGATCTTCTAGCAGCTTCCTTTCGACGACGCTCATGGTCTCGACGAACCGGCGCCAGTCCATTGCGCCGAGAAAGCGGAGGCTGCCGATGCTGTTGCTGATCGAAACCTGGTTGGCCGCCTGTTCCTGGGTGCCCGACTGCACCAGCTGCTCGATCGTGAGGTGCGATTCGGAAAGCCGTTGCTCGATCCAGGTAAGCGGCAGGGCAAGCGCGGGCCCGTGTCCCTGCAAGCGCCGCGAAAGCTCCGACACGAACGCCGTGGTCATCGGGGGATCCGAGCGCGCCATGTCCGCTATCACCAGGATCAGGCTCTTCGGATCCGTCTGGGCAATCGCCGTCATCTGGTCGGCCCAGCCGCCGGCGAGGTCCCGATCGACCGTGTCCGCCGCCACGTCGGTCGCGACGCGACGCAGATTCTCGATCAGCGCCAGGCGAAGCATGATCGGGATTGCCCACAGCTCTCCCAGCTTGACCGGTGTGACCGTCTGATACGCGTCGACGAAGCGGGAGAGACTTTCCGGATCCACGCGCCCGTCGCCGTGCGCGATCGTCTCCAGCGCGATGTCGTACACTCGCGGCAGCCCGGTCGAAGGGCCGCTGGCAAGGCGCGGCAGCTCGCGGCTGTAGCCCTTGGGCAGGTGCCGCTTCGCGGTGCGAATCTGCTCTTCGATCAGGTAGAAATTGTCGAGCAGCCATTCTCCGGCTGGCGCGATGCGGCGATTCGCTCGTACCGCGGCCGTGAGCAGGTTGCAGGCGTCAATGAGAACGGCCTCGTTCGCGGCGAGTCGAGCCAGGAGCCGGTCGCGGCCGTGACGAGACGTCAGCTTGTGAGCGGCCGCCAGGCTCTTGCCGTGCTGCTCCATCTGATCGGCGCTGAACAGCTCCGATCGCAGCGGCGGCTCGTCGCTGCGCGGACGGCGTGACCTGGCGTGCCAGGAGGGCGCGAGGAACCGGAGCGCCTGCCGCAAGACTGCGTTGTCTTTCGCCTTCAATTTTCGACGGCCACCTGTTACGAGTCCGCGCTGGACGATCGTGGTTCGCGTCGGTTTGCGTCCGTGGATCTTACGTCAATCCGTTGAAGCCGTCCCGATTGCGCAGCAGCACGGCGAGCCGCAACAACGCACCTGGCGAGGCTCGACTAGGACGCCAGCCACAGCGCATTCGCAGCCACTGCGCCCATGGCCGCAACGACCAGCAGCACGCCGATGGCGACGCCATGGGCCACGATGGCGACGAGGCCTTCTCTCACCCCCTGGGACTCCAGCGCAGCGAGCGAGTGCGCATGCACGAGACCGCGCAGGTCATCCCGCAGGGCCGCGACATCCTCGACCAGGGCGGGGCCGCGCATGGGCACACCCGCCGGCCTAATTCCTACGAACGCCGAGCTCACCGTGTTCTCTTTCCTCATCGGGTCATTCGGCCTGGCGCTGTCTCGGCAGCACGCGCCTTCGAACTGCCGAAGGCCGCGTGCAGACCGGCCTGCGCTCAGGACTGGCCGTAGCGCACCTTCGCGTCCTTGATGCAGCCGGCTTTGGCGTCGCCCGCGAACGCGTCGCACTTTTCCTTCGCGACGGCGTAGTCCGCGTCGCGCTTGTCGGCTGCCGCATCCTTGCGGACCTCGGCGGTCTTCGCGCGCGCGGTCGCGCTTGCGTCGGCGTTCTTCTCGCGCGCCACGGCGTTTGCATCGGCCGTCTTCTCGGCGACCTTCGCGTCTGCCTTGGCAGTGACGTACGCTGCCGTCGCCTCCTTGCCGCACACGTCCTTGGCGTTTCCGGAGTAGTCGTCGCACTTTTCCTTCGCTACCGAATAGAGGGCCTCGGCCTTGGCCAGGCGTGCATCGTACCGATGCTTGTCGGAAGGACTGTCGGTCGCCACGAGCTCCGCCCTGGCGACCTTTTCGCGACCCGTGGCTTCCTGGTTGCAGATGTCCCTGGCGTTGGCGGTCAATGCCGAGCACGCGGCCTTCTCCGACTTGTACTTCGCTGCAATGTCTTCCTGCGCGGCCTTGTACTCCGCCTTCGCCAAGGTCCCGCCGATGGCGCCGGTGCTCATTGCAAGACAGAATGCAGCCGAAAGTGCGGTGAGATTGAACTTGTTCATGTTTCTTCCTCTATGCAGTGACTAGGATCCGAAGCACCGCGGAAGCATTGTCCCGCGAGGCTTCGGTATGGAGACATCGAATCCGTCCGGCAGCGTTACCGGTGAATTGCGGCCTGTCGTGATGCGGAATCATGGTGCGGGCGTCAAGGGCGGCCCTGTCGCCGGATTTCTAGCGCTGCCAGTTCGGGTTCTGGCTGTAGGGGTAATCGTCCGAGATCCGGCGACCCGACGAGATCATGTTGTTGAGTCCGGGTGGCAGGCTCCCGTAGTCTCCGGGACCGAAGGTGCGGCATTCGCCGCCGAAGTGGGCGTCGCTGCAGAAGACCCAGTAGCCGCCTTCGACGTGCAGCGACGACGCGCGGTCGTTGAATCCGGTCTTGTCCATATTCTCCATGACGCCGCCGCCGAGCGGGCGCGATCATTGAAGCGCGTGTCGCCGAAATTGTTGACGGTCTGCTCGACGACGAATTCGCGTCCGCCGAAATTCTCGCCTTCGTAGAACGTGATGCTGGCCGCTGCGGTGCCGGCCACGGCAATGCCGAGGACGCCGAGAGCGCAACGAAGCGTTTGGTTCATGGTTCGTGTCTCCTGATTGCGATTGATTGCCGCTGCAAGGCTCACGTCGAGTGTTGCGGCGACGGTGGCGGCGCGAGGCTGCCACCCTCGCCTTCCCAGGCGCGCAGGTCCTTCCCGTGCTGGCGCTTCTCGACTTGGCGACGCTCGCTGCGTCGCCCGAGCGTGAGCGCGGCACCGACCGCCGCGCCTCCGACCAGCGCAAGCGCCAGCGCCCAGCGTTTGTTCATCGTCATCGTGGATTCCTCTTGTGAGCATCGATTGGGTTGCATGGTATTCGCGGGGCGCGGCGTCGTCGGTGCGTTGACGCACACAGGCTTCCGGATCAGCCGAACCCGCGCGCCGGCGATTAGAATGTGCATATGACACCCGCGCCATCATGATCGGGCGTGTCGCAAACGCTGCGCAACAACGGCCTGTTGCTGCGGATCACCCGCCTCGGGGCCTAGCAGCGGCTCGCGGCGGCGCTGGCGCTCGCGGTTGCAACCTATGTCGCGGTGCCGGATTCCGTTTCCTGGCACACGCGACTCGTCGCCAGTCGGGATGTCGCGACGCTCGTCTATCTCGCCCTCGCATGGACCATTGTCGGGCTCGCGGACGCGCAATCGACGCGCGCGCATGCGCTGGCGCAGGACACCAGCGGCTACGTCATCTTCCTGTTCGTGCTGGGGGCCGCGTGCGCGAGCACCGTGGCGATCGGATTCGTCGTGGCCACGATCAAAGGACTCGCGTTCTGGCCCAAGGCATGGCACCTCACGCTGACCATCGCGGCGCTGATGTCGTCCTGGTTGGCGATTCAGACCGTCTTCACGTTTCACTACGCGCGTGTCTACTACCGCGACGAAGGGCGACACCCGGCGAGATCGGGCGGCCTCGCCTTCCCCGGCGGCGCCAACCCGGACTACATGGACTTCGCGTACTACGCGTTCGTCGTGGGCATGACCTCGCAGGTCTCCGACGTTCAGGTCATTTCGCCGGTCATGCGCCGGCTGACGCTGATGCACGGCGTGCTGGCATTCGCCTTCAACATCGCCGTGCTCGCGCTCAGCATCAACACGATCGGCAGCGCCATCTGATCCGGCCGACTCGTCGGGTCGCGGATCGACTGCGCCCGTTGCCGCGCGACAGAGCGGCACGGCTGCGTTCGGGCCCAGCCGGGGTCGAATTCCGGGGGCCGCCGCTCATTGCGCCGGGAGGTCCGCGCCGGCGATCACCTGGATGCGCTCGCCCGACTGCAGGGTGCGGGCGGAGGCTTCGTCGAATACCTGGTGCGACCCGTCGTGAAAGCGGATGACGATCCGGTAGCCGGAAGTGACCGTCACGATTCTGGCGCGGGGCTGCGTTTCGAGCGAGCCGGCGAGGGTGCAGGCGGATCGTCCGCCACTGCTACGGTTAGCGTTTTCCTGCTCGCCGGCGCATCGCGCGTCGCCACGCTCCGATCGCTGATCGACGCGCTGCCCGCAAAGGCGGCGACGATCGTGACCAGACCCACCAGCAACGCCAGACCGAAACGCGATCGCGTGGCTTGCATGTCCATTCTGCCTGCCCGGGTCGGGTCCTCGTCGATTCGCGCGGCGCCGAAGCGGCCTGCGCTGCGCCGCTAGATTCGCCCCATCAGCAGCAGGACGATGAGCACGAGCACGACGACCCCCGCGATGCCGCTGGGACCGTAGCCCCAGCTCCGGCTGTGCGGCCAGGACGGCAACGCGCCCACCAAGATCAGAATCAGGACGATCAACAGTATTGTGCCGATACCCATGAGCCGCTCCTTTTGAATTTTTCGTCGGTTGCCGCGTATCCGAGGTCAGGCTGACCGGAACGGGTCCTGCGGTCTGTGCGCCGGCGCACACGACGCCGGAGGGTCGCGGGCTTGGTGCGATGGCGCACAGAAGCGCAGCCGATGTACGCGCTACGCTCTGCCCGGTCACACGGCGCATTGCCAAATGGGCGACCGGGGGCGTCTCGCTCCCCCTTCGCAACGGTGGACCGGCACGGCACCTCGATCGTCCGACGCCGCGCGGCAGGCCGGGCAAGCGATGCGCAAAACATCGATACGGTACGGTTGCGTTGCGTTAGGCGGCGTGTTAGCTTGGTTCCCGATCGGATGCAGCTTGTCCGCGTTGACAGCAAGGAGCACGCGATGACCAAGTTCAAGACCGTTGCGCTCGGCAGTCTGGTCGGCGCCGCTCTCGCTCTCGCGCCGCTCTCACCTGCCTTCGCCGATCAGGGGCACCGCGCCGGCCATTGGGGCAACGGCGGCCATGCCCGCGCGGGTTACGCCGGGCACGCCGGATACGGCTACGCGGCGTGGCCGGTCGTCGGCCTGGCCGCCGCCATCGTCGGCGCCGCGGCGGCGCTCGCCTATTACGCGCCGCCCGCCTACTACTCCCCGGGGGCTCCCGCCTACTATGGCCCGCCCGCCGGCGCCTACTACGGCCCGCCGGCCGCGGCTTACCATGACAGACGCCAGGCCTATTACGCGCCCCGCCCGGTCCAATACGGACCGCCGCCGGGTTATCGGGGGCAACCTGTGTCCGCCACGCGCTACTACTACGACCAGGGACACTGATCCCGCTGCAGAATGACGCTATCGGTCCGCAGCGACTCGGCACCGCGCACCCGCGCCGGGAAACGCGTCCCCAGCGGCGCCGCGGCGGTGGCGCGCGTTGGTGGCCGCCCGTCGCGGACGCAATCGGCGCAGCTCGGCGAGCGGATTCTCGATGCGGCGACCCACTTGTTCCTCTCGCTCGGATACGGCGCCACGAGCATCGAGGCGGTCGCGCGACGCGCACGGATTTCGAAGCGGACGTTCTACCATCGCTTCGACGACAAGCCGGCCCTCTTCGGCGCCGTCGTCCATCGCATCGTCGATCGCCTGCGTCCGCCCGCCGAAGTGCCCTTGCTCGAGGGCGCCGACCTTGCCCAGATCCTGCAGCGGCTGGCGGGGTTCATCCTGCACGGAGCGCTGTCGCCGCAGGCGATCGCGCTCCATCGATTGATCGTCGCCGAGTCCGCGCGATTCCCGAAACTGGCCACCGTCGCGACCGAGCAGGGACCGACCACGGAAGGAATCCGGCTCATCGCGGGCGTCCTCGATCGCGAGGCGCGCGCAGGCAACGTCAGACTGGACAACCCGACGTTCGCGGCAGAGGAGTTTCTGCACATGGTCATCGCGCTTCCCCAGCGCCGGGCCCTGGGGCTCGGCGCACCGATGACGGTCGCCGAGCTCGACGCCTGGGCGCGTGACGTGGTCAACCTGTTCCTGAATGGCTGCCGCGGCTGGGTGCGCGCTGCGCCCTGAACGCTGCGGCCAGCCCGCCGCTTTCGCAGCCCGCAACCATCTTCGACGCCCGGCACCTTCGGCAACCCCACCGGAGCGGAGATCCACGAGGAGTATCACGATGTTCAAGATTGAAATCGAGGACGACCGAGGACTCTGGTCCGACGTGCGCGGCGCGGACGGCGCCATTCTGACCTTCGAGAGCGAGGCCGACGCGCGCGCGAAGCTCGCGGAGCTCTATCCCGTCATGGTGCAGATGGAAAAGTACGCCGGCGGCAAGCACACCCGCGTGGTCCGCGTCTTCCGCAGCGACGAGGAGTGGAAGGACGGTACGCCGCCGCGGTGACGGACGCCGCGGGGGCTTAGCGTCAGGCCCTTCTAGACCGGCTCCCGGTCCCGCGGCGGGCCGGGCACATGCCGAGAATCGGCTGCCGGATGGCGGGACGGGTGCGTCTGCCTCTCCGCAGACTCGAGCCGTTTGACGTCCCCGCTGAGCTCGCCGCCCTCGGCGACGATCAGCTGCCCGTAGCGGATCGTTCCCGAAACCCGGCCCGTTCCGTGAACGATCAGCCGTTTGCGCGCGGTCAACTCGCCCGAAAACTCGCCGTGGATCTCCGCGACATCGATGAGGGCCGTGCCTTGCAGCGTGCCGGGCTTGGCGATCTGCATGGCCTTGCTGTGCACGGTCGCCTCCACGTGCCCCTCGATGACGAGGATGTCGCAGTCGGAAATCTCCACGCCCTTGAGCTTGATGTTGATGCCGACGGCGAGCTTGCTTCCGGGCGCTTCGACGGGCGCGGGCGCGGGGCCCGCGCCGCCGGGTGATGAAGCGACCGCCGGGACAGCGTCGTCCCGTGGCGGCGCAGCCGGCGCAAGGAGCCCTTCGCGGGCAACCGGCGGCGGGCCACGGGACACCGCGATCGCTGAGGGCCTGACGGGAACGCCCGGGGGTTCATAGAGCACCGGCTTCAACGCGGTCTTGTCCGCATCCTTGGCATCGGCAACGCGGTCGCGGCCTTTGAGGTTGAACATGGTCGGCCCTCCGGGGTGGACATCGGTTATGACAATGTCATTGTTCCCCTTCCCCGCGGTTTGTGCAAGCATTCATTCGGCTTGACGCGGCCGGGGCTATTTCTTCGCCGTCCTCTTCACCGTCCTTTTCGTCGTCCTCTTCGCCGGCTTCTTCGCGGCCTTCTTCACGGGGGCCTTGCCGACCTTGCGCACCATCGCCCCGGCTTTCCTGCCCGCCTTCTTGACGGAGGCCACGCCCTTCTTCAACACCGACTTGGCGGTCCCGGTCTTGCGCCGGGCGGTCTTCTTCGCCGCGCCGGTCTTGCGCTTGGCCGCGGTCTTCTTCGGGCCCATCGCCCGCTCGACTTTGCCAGCAGCCTTTTTCGCGCCTGCCGCCGCAGCCTTGACCTTGCGCTTCACGCTGCGCTTCGCCTTTCCCAGCACCTTCTCCGTATCCGCCTTGGCCGCTTTGGCCTTGCCCGTCACGGCGCGTTTCGCCTTGCCGAACGCCCTTTTCGCATCCGCCTCGGTGGCCTTCGCCGTGCGTTTCACGGTCGCCTTGCCGGCTCGCGCCTTCCTCTCGACCGTGGTCGCCGCCTTCTTCACCTCGCGCTTGACGTCCGCGGCAGCACCTTCCGCGCTCTTCGCGAGCGATGCGCCCATTTCCTGGGCCTTGTCCTTGGCTGCTCCGACGGCGTCGCCGATCTTGGTCCACAGGCCCTTTTCTTCACTCATCTTCAATTCTCCTGTCCGGTGATGAACGACATTGCGATCCGCGTGCGGCCGTTTCCTGCCGCCAGGGACCGCAGCTCGCTTGCGAAATGCATGCGCGAGTCAACTGCGAGCATATCAAGGAATGACCGCTCGACGCATCCGGTGGATTGCAGAAACTCGATCCGGACCTTGTTCCGGATTCTTCGTCGTGGAGCCCGCTGCACGCTTCGGGTTGATCGACTCATTCATGATGCTCCCGCAACTTCAACTCGCGCAGCTTGCCTGGATCGACGCGCAACCCCGAGCTGGACGAGAGTCGGGTGCCGGGCAGCGCGTGCGCCGCCGGTCCGCCATCGGGGGCGCGCATGGGAAGATCGCTGGCGGGGGATCGGAGCTGCCGCTCGATCCGGCCACGGAACAGATGCCAGGCCCAGCCGATAGTCCGGCGATAGGTGTTGAGCAACCCCGCGATCCCCGCCACCTGGAACACCGTGTCGACGAGCCGGGCGCGCAGCTTGAGCTTCATACGTCGGCGCATCCCCTTTGCCCAAGGGTCGGCCGCCACCTCCGCCGCGGGCCGCCGGTCGCGGTCGGCAAAGGGGATATCGGACTTCGACCGGACGAGCGTCGCCAGTGCCCGCAACGGGTTGAAGAAGTAGGTGTACGCGAGCAGCAGGTTGAGCTGCTTCACCCACGGGCGCGGATGCTTCGAGGCGACGACGTAGTTCCCGTCGCTGATCCGCGGCGTCACCGGAATGCCATCCACGCTCTTGAACGCCAGGCCTTCCGCGTACGTGTTCTCGTACCACCGCGAGCCCTGCGCCGGCGTCAGCATGAGCACCTGGGTGTAGATCGCACCTGCCTTCCGCAGCGCATGCAGCTGGTTGACGATGCCGTAGTTGCTCTTCCACGACACGAGCGGCTGCGAATCGTGGTGCATCATCATCGGGACGGGGTAGATGCCATTGCTCCGGAGCAGGCGGAATGCCTCCAGCGTCTTGCTCTCGCTCTGGCCCTTCTTCACCAGCGTGGCGGTGAGGTCCTCGACCCCCATCCAGACCGCGAACAGGCCCGATTCGCGGATCACGGGCAGATGCTCCCGAAGGCGGATCGTGTCGTGGACCGTGGCCTCGGTGCCGTACCGCAGCTTGCGGAACGCGCGCTCTCCGGATCGGGCACGGCGGGCGAGCGTCTCGCAAATCTCCAGCGTGCGCGCAGTGTCGTTGAAGAAGTTGTCGTCGGCGCCGAAGAACGCGAAGATGCCGTAGGTCTGGTGGATGCGTTCGATCTCGTCCGCCACCCGCTCGCCGCTCTTCCCGCGATACTGCCGCTGGTTGTAAGCCGGGATCGGGCAGTACGAGCAGTTGAACTTGCAGCCAAGGGTAAGCACCAGCGAAGACACCGGCGAGAGCCGTTTGATCTGTCGCGCGGCGAGTGGCTGACTCGCGAGCGTCCTGCCCTGGCTGGGCGGCTCGATGAGTTGATACCCGAGCACCGGGTGGGGCAGCTCGTCCAGATCACCCAGCAATCGCTGGATGCCGGTGTCGACCAGCTCCTCCGCCGGCCCGTCCGGCGTCGAGGAGCGGGCGAAGACCAATCCGGGAACGCGATCGAGCGCGCCACTGTCCCGCGCCCGCAGGAAGACCGACCGCAGCGATTCGTTAGCCGCGCGCAGGGAGAGGAGCACTTCCAGCAGGCTCAACAGCACGTATTCTTCGCCGGTGATCGCCACGTCGGCGCTGGCCCGGCGTTCGGGATCGCCCGAAAAGACCTGCCACGGCTCATAGATCATCCATGGCCCGCCCACGACGATCAGCGGCCGCTGCGCGGGGTCGATTTCACAGGCTTCCCTGATCAGGCGGTCGCACTCGCTGGAGTGCAGGTGCATGCTGGAGAGGAGGAACAGATCGGGAATCCGCCCGTCCAGCCGCATCTCCCGCGGGGCGAAATGCCGGTTCCACTGTTGCAGGACGATCCGTGTCTTGGCAAATCCCGAATCGACGAGCGCCGATCCGATCGCCCGCACGCCCGCGGGAATCATCCGCAAATCTGCGTAGATGAACGGCAGCATCCGCGTGCGGTGATCGAACGCGCAGGCGATCACGCTCACCAGGTCGTTCCTGGCGGCCAGCACCCGCAGCCGGCGGCGGATATCGATCATCTCGCCGGGCGGGAGGAGTATCTCTCCCCTCGGTCGGCCGGGCAGTTCCATCATCCCCTCCGCGGACCATCCACCTTCGTTCGGACACCCTCGCGGTGTCCGTCACGAGGCTCCCACCCCGTCAATATATATCTTGCACCGGTCCGCATTACCGCGACGCAATGAACTCCTTCGATTGAGGCAAGGTCCGGCGAACCAGCAACTTCCGAAGTTCTTCCAGCGCGAACAGGCCGACGGCGAAAGGGACCATGAAGAGCCATGCCTGCCCGGCAATGGGCGCGGTTTCGAACAGGACCTGCCCCCAGGGCGTGTAGCCGATCAGCAGAATCAGCGCGATCTCCAGAACCACTCCCCATATGATCAGGGGATTCCCCAGGAAACCTACGGAAAATGCCGATCGGGACGCGCTGCGGCAGTTGAATACGTTGACGATCTGCATCACGACGATTGCACTCAGGCAGGCGGTAGTGCCCTGTCGATAGAGCGGATCCGCGGTCGCTAGGCTCTGGCCGTATACCCAACCTGCCCCATAGAGGACGAAGAAGAAGGCCGCCATGGCGGCGATCGCTTCGATCATTCCCAGGAACCCGTAGGCACGCAGTGCCAGCGGCCAGTTCAGGAGGCGCTCGTGCTGCGGCCGTGGAGGCCGCCGCATGACGTTCGGTGCGGGCCTTTCGACCCCGAGGCCGAGCGCGGTGAGCGAGTCCGTGCCCATGTCGATCGCCAGAATCTGGATCGGCGTCAACGGCAAGGGGATCTTGAACAGCACGAACGCCAGATACGGGATCAATTCCGCCACGTTGTGCGCCAGGATGTACGTGAGAAACTTGCGGATGTTTTCGAACACCGCGCGCCCCTCTTCGACGGCGTTCACGATGCTGGCGAAGTTGTCGTCCAGCAGCACCATGTCGGCCGCCTCCTTGGCCACGTCCGTGCCGGTGATTCCCATCGCGATGCCGATGTGCGCGCTCTTGAGCGCCGGGGCGTCGTTCACGCCGTCGCCGGTCACGGCCACCACGTGCCGCTTCTGTTTCAGGGCCTCGACGATGCGCATCTTCTGGTCGGCGCTGACCCGCGCAAAGATCAGCTCGGGCGCGTCGAGGGCCAGTCGCAACTGGACGGGCGACAGGTGGCGCAATTGATCGCCCGTGATCACGCTGGGATGCTCCGACCGGACAAGCCCGATCTCGCGGGCGATCGCCCGCGCGGTGTGCGGATGGTCGCCGGTGACCATGATCACCCGGATGCCGGCTTCCCCGCATTTGCGGATCGCTTCCGGAACCTCGGGGCGCGGCGGATCTTCCAGGCCGACGAGCCCGCAAAAGATCATGTCTTCTTCCAACTGCGTTCTTTGCCACTGGACCTGTAGTGGCCGATAGGCCAGGGCGATGACCCGCAAGCCCTGTTCGGCCATGGCTTCCTGGGCACCGACGACGCGCTCGCGCAGCGCGTCGCCGAAGGGACCGGCTTCGCCGTCCGTCAGGATCCGGCTACAGCGGGGCAGGACGGTTTCGGGGGCTCCCTTGCAGAAGACCGCAGGCGCCTCCGGCAGCGCGTGCACCGTGGTGAGTCGCATGCGGTCGGCGTCGAAGGGAATCTCGTCGATCTTGGGGAAAGCGATCCCGGCGGGCAACGCATCCCGCGCCATCGCCACGAGGGCGATCTCCATCGGATCGCCCAGGAGCAACGGCCTGCCGTGCTGCTCACCCGCCTTGAGATCGTGACACAGGCAGGCGGTCAGGAAGAAAGGCCGGTACTGCTCGACGAAGCGCGGTCTTCGTGCGGCGAGGTTCAGCGCATCGAGGGCTTCGCCCAGGAAAAGGCGCTTGACCGTCATCCGGTTCTCGGTCAGCGTCCCGGTCTTGTCGGTGCAGATCACCGTGGTCGAGCCCAGCGCTTCGACGGACGGGAGATAGCGGATGAGGACGTTGCGCCTGGCCAGGCGTTTGGTGGCGAGCACGAGCGCCAGGGTCAGTGTGGGGAGCAATCCTTCGGGCACCATGGCGACGATGAGTCCGATGGCGAAGATGAAATCGTCCCAGGGCGGAACGCCGAGGACCCACCCGATCGCGAAGAACACGAGCCCGATCAGGACCGCGAGGATCGCAATCCATCGACTGAGGTGAGCGATCTCTCGACGCAAAGGCGAGACGCCCACTCGGCTCGTCTGGGTAAGGTGCGCGATCCTGCCGAATTCCGTGTGCATGCCGGTGGCGAAGACCACTGCCTTGGCTTCTCCGGAGACCATCGAGGTGCCGGTGAGCAGGATGTTTCTGCTGTGGATCAATTCATCGGCGTCGGAGGGTTCCGCGTCCCGCGCCTTGGGCAGGGACTCGCCGGTGATCGTGGCGGTGTTGACGCGGACGCCGAACGCCTCGATCAGCCGGCAGTCGGCGGGAATGTTGTCGCCCTGCTCGAGAAGCACGACATCGCCGGGCACCAGCTGCGTCACGGCCAACGACGTCGCGTTGCCGTCGCGCATTGCCTTGACTTCCTGCGGGAGCAGCTTGAGCAGCGCGGCCAGCGTCTGCTCGGCGCGGTATTCCTGCCAGAAGGAGAACAGGCCGCTGACGACGATCACGCCGATGACGACGCCTCCCACTTTCGCCATGCCCTGGCCGGGGGCGCTCCATTCGCCCACGAACGCCAATGCCGCGGCCAACCACAGGATCACCGCGAAGAAGTGGAAAAATTCCTTGAGGAAGCGCAGCCAAAGCGGTTGGCCGGCGACCTTCTCCACCTGGTTGGGACCAAACTCACGCAACCGGTTCAGCGCTTCGGCAACAGATAGGCCTTGCGGAGCGCTGCGGAGGCTCGCGATGGATTCGGCAACGGAGAGTCGGTCGATTCTCACGTTCGGGAAACGCATGGAGCGGGATGCAGGTCCGCGAACATCACGCGCCTTGCCTGCAATTCAGTCCTGGTATTCGGCGGCAGGAAGCCCTAGCCCCCGAATCGGGTCCGCCGGAGCTGCAACGCCGGAGATTTGCCCGCGTTGCGCGGACCCGCACCATGCTCCTGTGTTCCCGCGTCGACGACACGGGGCGCCGAACGCGCGCTAACTCCCGCGCACGCGTCCGGTCCCGCTACCGCCGATTCCCACTCAACGCCGGGTGATCAAGACGCCAACGATGGCCCCCAATGCAGCGGCGATTCCAATGGCGCGCCAGGGATTCTCCCGCACGTAGTCATCCCCTGCCTTCGCCGCAAGCTTGCCTTTTTCCACGATCGCCGCCTGCGCCACGGCCAACCGCGCTTTCGCAGCCGCGAGGGATTCCTCCGCCTTGACCCGCGCCGCCGCGATCTGCTGCCCCGACGAGTTGGCCGTCGCCTTCACCAGCTCCTCGGCGTCCGCCGCCAGCATCCGCAGATCCTGCATCAGCTTTTCCCTGCCGATCTCGCTCGACCCTGTTCCTCTTGCCATTTCCGTTTCTGCCGTAGCCATCGTAAGCCTCCGTTCTGCGATGAATTGACGCCGGGTCGCTGCGTTGCCGCGAACCCGGCCGGAACAACCGCTGTCCACCCAAGGAAACCCGAATCGTCCGCGTGCCTGCGCTGCAGGCGGGCAACCCGGACGATCGCCACAAAGGCAATCGCTTCATCCGACCGCCAAGGGGCCGGTGACTGCTCGCGACGTTGGGGAAGTTGTAACCGAGGGGCGGAAGCCCCGCGGTCGCGCGCAATTTCCTCTGGCTCGCAAGCAGCGAGACCCCCTGCGCGGAACAGTTCTCACTATAGACCCTCGATGGCGACGTGCATTGACCGCAATCAAGAGTGCGCGTCCTGTCTTACGTTGGTCGTCGCGCGCTGCGGAAATGCATCGGACACCGGTGGTCGCAAGTGGACCAGACGGGGCGCCGTTTCGCGGCGAGGAAGCGGCTGCACGAACGCCGCCGCGGCGCGCCTTGCCCCATGGGCCGGACGGGAGAAATCGCGGCCCCCGGATTGACGGCCGCTTGATCCTGGTCTAGGCGGGGCGGCGCAGGGAATCGCATACTGCACGAGGTGGCAGCCGAGCGGGTCGCGGGAAGGGCTCCGGCCCACGCGAACTAGGGTTGCGGCCGCATGCAATCCAGGCGAGGCGAAGATGGACAGGATCTGGTTGAAGCATTACCCCGCGGGCATCCCGCACGAGGTGGACACGCTGGCCTACACGTCGCTGGCGGACGTGTTCGCGCAGAGTTGCGCGCGCTATCGCGACCGGCCCGCGTTCGCGAGCATGGGAACGACGCTCACCTACGCCGAGATCGACCGCAAGACGCGCGCATTCGCGGCGTTCCTGCAGAAGCGATGCGGGCTCGGCAAGGGCGACCGGCTGGCGATCATGATGCCGAACGTGCTCCAGTACCCGGTCGCCGTGTTCGGCGCGTTCCGCGCGGGTCTCGTCGTCGTCAACTGCAATCCGCTCTACACGCCGCGCGAGCTCGAGCACCAGCTCAGGGACTCGGGCGCCAGGGCGGTTGTCGTATTGGAGAATTTCGCCCGCACCGTGCAGGTGGTCGTCGGCAGGACGCCGGTCGAGACCGTGATCACCACGGGGCTCGGCGACCTCTTTCCGCCGATGAAGGCGCTGCTCACGAATCTCGTGGTCAAGTACGCGAAGAAGATGGTCCCGCGGTGGCACATCGACGGCGCGGTCGCCTTCAATACCGCCCTGGCCGCCGGCAGACACCTCGCACTCGACCCCGTGCCGCTCACGCAGGATGACATCGCGTTCCTGCAGTACACCGGCGGGACGACCGGCGTGCCGAAGGGCGCGATGCTGTCGCACGGCAACATGGTCGCCAACCTGCAGCAGATCTCCGCATGGATCGGCCCCAAGTTCCACGAAGGCACCGAGATCGTCGTCACGCCGCTGCCGCTCTACCACGTGTTCGCGTTGACGGCGAATCTGCTGACCTTTCTCAAGTGGGGCGCGCTGAACGTCCTGATCGCCAACCCGCGCGACATTCCGGGCCTCACCGTCGAACTGGGCAAGGTGCCGTTTACCGCCATCACCGGCGTGAACACGCTGTTCAACGCCCTGGTGAAGGATCCCGGATTCGGCAAGGTCGATTTCCACGCGCTGAAGGTGGCGTTCGGGGGCGGCATGCCGGTGCAGCGCGCCGTGGCCGAGCAGTGGACGGCGATCACCGGCGCCAGCCTGATCGAGGGCTACGGGCTGACCGAAGCCTCACCCCTCGTGGCCGGCAACCCCCTCGACACCAAAGGACATACGGGAACCGTCGGACTGCCGTTCCCGTCCACCGACGTCAGCATTCGCGACGATGCGGGAGCGGAGCTTCCGCTCGGCGATACCGGGGAGATCTACGTGCGCGGCCCGCAGGTCATGAAAGGCTACTGGAACCAGCCGGACGAGACGGCGAAGGTGTTCGCGGCAGACGGCTGGCTGCGCACCGGCGACATGGGTTTCATGGACGACGCGGGGCGCATCAAGCTCACCGATCGCAAGAAGGACATGATCGTGGTGTCGGGCTTCAAGGTGTATTCGAACGAAGTCGAGGAGGTGGTGATGCTGCACCCGGGCGTTCTCGAGGCCGCTGCCATCGGCGCGCCGGACGAGCGCGCGGGTCAGGTCGTGATGATCGTGGTCGTCAGGCGCGATCCCGCGCTCACTGCCGAGCAACTGATTGCGCACTGCCGCTTGCACCTGACCGGCTACAAGGTCCCGCGGCACGTCCATTTCCGCGACGAGCCGCTGCCGAAGAGCACCGTCGGCAAGATCCTGCGCCGGCTTGTGCGCGAAGCGACGGAGAAGGAGGCGGAAGCTATGCCGGCGTGACGACGGCGGTCACCGACACACGGTTCCCGGTGGCCGGAAAATCTGCCGCGTGATCGCCTTGGTCTGTGCCCTTCCGTTCACGGTGTACGCGAACGTGCCGCTGTCGCCATCGGCGAACGTCACGCTGGCGGTGCCCACGGCGAGCCGGGCCACCTTCGCGGGATCGAAGGGCGTCGCGCTCCACGCCGGCCCGGTCGACCGATAGAGCGTCCCGGCATACGTGCCGCCCGTCACGCTGGCCAGGGTCGCCGAGAGCCAGAGTGGCGTCCCGTCGAAGTCGTAGGTGAACCAGACCGCGAAGATCGTGTTGCCCTGGTGCGTCAGGTTGACGCCCCATCCGGCTTCGGAGCCCGCGGGCGCATTCCACCACAGGTCCTGGTAATTGGTCGCCAGCGCCGGATCCGACAGCGAGCCGAACGTGCAGGTCGGAACGGGGCTCGCGAACGTTTCCAGCACGATCGGTTTCGCCTGCGTCACGCCGTTGACCGTGTAGGCAAAGGTCCCGGAGCCGGCATCGGCGAACGTCAGCGTTCCCATTCCGACCGGCGTCCGCGTCACCCTTGTCAGATCGAACGGGACGGCGTCGAACGCCGGCCCGCGCGTTTCGTACAGCGTTCCCGCGAAGGTGTTCCCGGCACCCTTGGCGGCGGTCATCGACAGCCACCATGCCTTGCCGCCGGGATCGTAGGTCAGCCACGTGGCGAAGATGACGTCGCCCTGGTGCGCGACGTTGATGCCCCAGCCGGACTCCGAACCGGCCGGCGCGTTCCACCACAAGCCCCCGAAATTGCTCGCCGGTGACGGGGTGTACGGGATGAGCACGCGATCGTCGCCGCCTCCGGCGACACTCGTCATCATCGACAGCCTCGCGCGCGCCGCGGGATCGTCGCGAACTTCCGCGTCGAGAAAGGTCACCGCCCACGTGAAGATGTCGTTGGTCGACGCCACGTCGAAGCCGTGCTTCACGCCGATCAGCGCGACCACCTCGCGCGCGCCGCCGAGCCGGGCGACGCCCTCCAGGGTCTGCGCGATGGGCGCCGTCGTGTCGGACGTGCCGCTGATCGCCAGAAAGGGCAGCGTGACGCCGTCGATCCCGTGCTGGCCGCGTCCGAACGCAGGGTAGCCGGGCTGCCCGAAGTACGGGACGTAGCCGACGCCCGCCTTGAGGCGCACGTCCTTCGTCACCTGCTTCCACGACTGGCCGATCGACGTGGTGAGCCCTGCTCCGGCCATCAGCAATATCGACTCTCCACCCATGCTCGCGCCGAAGCCGCCGATCGCCGCGGTGTCGATGCGATCGCGCCATTGCGGATGCGCGAGCAGCCGATCGAGGGTGGCCGAGAGCGCGAGCGGACGCAGCGCCTGCATCGCGAGAAAATCCTCGAGATTCAGGAGCAGGTAGACGACGTCCTCGAGGTTGTCGAGCTTGAGGTCGGAGAACTTCGCGTCCATGTGGAACGGCGCCGCAACGACGTAGCCGAAGCTCGCGAATACCCTCATCGCGTAGAGGTAGTCGTTCGACAGCGGGCTGCCGCCGTAGCCATGCGAAAACAGCAGCACGGGATAGCGCGCGGTCGGATCCGGCCAGAGCGGCGGTTCCGCGCCGCGCTGCATGTGCGGCACCGTCCTGCCGGTCGGCAGCGGGTAGTCAGGACGCGCATCCGCGGGCGCCGTCGGGTGGCACACCACGACGACGTAGCTCAGCTTCCTTCCGGCGAACGAGCCGTAGAGGCCGCGGTCGTTCGGCGCATTCACGACGACGGAAAGCGTGTTGGCGGGATCCGACAGGAGGTCGGCGGCGTCGCGCGGCGTGCCATTCGCGCGCGCGACACCCTCCCAGTACAGCTGCACGTCCTCGCCCGGCGCCATGCGGCTGAAGTCCTGCGCGACGTTGCTGCAAGCGACGGCGTAAGGCCCGGGCAGCGGCAGCGGCGCCACGATCGACGCGGCGGCAGGCAACGTCGCACCACAGGCGAGCAGAGCCACGACGAACGCGGCTGCAATGGATGGTTGCCGCGTCGTAGTCGATGATTTCATTCGGCTGGAGCTCCGGGGCAAAGCGTTGACGCGCCCTGTCGTGCTGATCGTACCTCGGGGACCGAGCCGCGGCAGAGGCCGCCCGCGGTGAGCCCGGTTGCTATGGCTTGCCCTTCTTCGCATCCTCGTCCTGCTTCAGCTGCTCGTCGCTCTTCTTGTTGGCGCCCTTGGCATCCTCCGCCTTGCCCGCCTTGCCGCGCTGCTCGGCCTTTCCCGCCGGCTCGGAGGGTGCGGCGACCGGCGGCGCCGGTTGCGGCGCAGCCTTGGCCGCGGGCGGCGGCGCCGGTGCAGCAACAGGCGGCGGCGGCGCAACCTTAGCCGCGGGAGCCTCTGCCGGCCGGCCGCGCGGTTCCGGCTTCCCGCGTTGTTCGGGCGGTGCTGAGACCGGCGCGGGCGGCGGCATCGGTGCAGCAGCGGGCGGTGGCGGCGCAACCTTCGCCGCGGGAGCCTCTGCCGGCCGGCCGCGCGGTTCCGGCTTCCCGCGTTGTTCCGGCGG
>Ga0209253_10000509_pt1 | contig 33693 bp, 31 predicted proteins | sample FrelakmetBRP12BR_FD_187145 | JGI IMG/M metagenome (GOLD analysis project Ga0209253, IMG submission 187145) | Freshwater lake sediment microbial communities from the University of Notre Dame, USA, for methane emissions studies - BRP12 BR (SPAdes)... | ecosystem: Environmental > Aquatic >... | reverse complement strand
CGCATTCCTTGCAAGTGCTTCCACTTCCACGCCTTCTTCCTCAGCTTCAGGAATGAGGAGAATATTTGCCTTGAGATACGGCTCATGCTGAATAAATTCACCCAACCGGAAACGTGCTGTACCCTGGACGAGCAATCGAATGGTACCATCTGGCGCCCGGAAAAGACGATGGATCATTGCCACAGTACCAATTTCAAATAAATCTTTTGGTTCAGGAATTTCGAGGTCGGGATCTCGAGAAGCCACCAAGCCAATTAAGCGATCTTCACCGGCAACCACATCATCCACAAGGCGTATGGAACGTGGTTGTCCGATGGTTAGTGGTACAGCTGTTTCTGGATAGACGACCAATCCACGCAATGGAAGAATTGGTAAAACAGCTGGAATTTTTAATTGGGTCTGGGAATCATCGACCAATTGGGTTGAAGTTGTTGATGGATCGGGAGTGTCGGAAGACTGCAAGGGAATGTCGGAATCCAGGATCATTTCTTTTAACTCCAAATCTTCATCAGGCCAGCCATGTTCTTCCAACCAGCGCATTAAGTTCAATGTATTCCAGCGTGTCGCAGACATAAAGATGGTTATTCACCTTCCACTTTTATGTGTTTTGGCTGTGTTATTGGGAGTGTGATAAGTAGAAAACCATCCCGATAAACAGCCTCAACCTTGTTGGAATTGATCATATGGGGCAGCTCAAACTCAGTACTGAATTCACCAAAGGGGATTTCCATTTGGTGGTATGCGCGTCTTTCTGATGTGTCTTGTCGAATCCCACGAATCGTTAAATTGCGTCCGACCAGTGAGATTGAAAAATCGGTTTCACGCATACCTGCAACTTCGACCCGAATGATAATGGCATTCTCGGTCTCATACACATCCGTTGGAGGGCGCCATGCATGAGGACGGGATATCATTCGCCAATGTGATGTTTCAGGAAATGAGTTTTGTAAATCATCTGATATGTGCCAGACAACCCGAATTGAATCTGAGAGAACAGATATCTCATCCATATATTTCACTCCTCTGGTAAGTGTTGTTACTAATCATTCCTGGATTGCTTTCCTGGCTGCTTCCAGAACCTCAGGGTAATTGGGCTCATCACCAATAGTTGGCATGTAAGCGGAGTATACAATAACGTCATTCGTATCAATTATGAAAACTGCTCTTCGCAGGACGCGATGTTCTTTGATTAATAAACCGTAGTTCGTACCAAACTCGGCATTTTTATGGTCAGACAATGTTATTACACGATCGACTCCTGCAGCGGCACACCAATTTTTCAACGTGAATGGTACATCCATACTGATAGCGAGTACGACAATCCTTTCATCCAAGTTTGCAGCTTCCTGGTTAAAGCGCCTTGTTTCTCGATCACAAACAGATGTGTTTAGGGACGGGAGAGAGCAGACAATTCGTACTTTCCCTTTTGTGTTTTGTAATCCGTTGAAAGCAGACCAATCCTGGGCTACAACGATAAATTCAGGCGCTATTTGACCTAAAGTAATATCAGGACCGACAATCGTAACATCGCTTCCTGCTAATTTTATTAAACCAAATCTTTCAATTGCCATTGTATCTCCTAATAATCCAATAATTATATGTTTTGTCAAAAACTAATGATAAGTAATATCAATTAGTTTATGGCGCCCCTGGCGGGATTCGAACCCACAACCAACAGCTTAGAAGGCTGCTGCTCTATCCTTTGAGCTACAGGGGCAATCATCCTTATCCCTCCAATACAGGACGTAAGCCCCGATAAATTTGTTCACCTGTCATAACACGTAGGATTAAATCAGGTGACCGTCCTGATTGTTGTGATAACTCCAGTGGTGTCATAGGGATATTTCCATTTGCCATGAAGATTCGGAAAACAGCATCCACCAAGGTTGTGTGTGGAGAGATAAATCCATCTAACTTTGCACAATGAGAAATGAGCAAATGCTGTAACCCATCCACTCGCTGAACCTCAGCAGTCACCGGATCCACAAAATCAACCAAATGACCTTCGGGTAAATCTGCAAAAATCTGTTGATGATCTGGACAGAGCAAACTTTGTAAGAAAACGCGCCAATCACGATCCCGCTCCTGCCACCAATTAAAATCAATATGGAAATGGGTTTGGGTAGTTGGTTTCACCCGACTTGAACGTTTCATATCTGGCAAGGGGGTCATTTACGACCTTTCCGAATCATCAAAACGATAATGGAGATCACCAACATGAATGAACCAAGGCCTGGTCGCTAATAGGGCTAGAATGGGTCCTGGAGGGCATCGACGGATGATGTTTACAGCAGTGTATAACTCACTAGCATGTACATGACTTTGAGGGTTTAATTTCGCCAAGTCTCGAACGGTATTGACCACAATGCGTTCGAATGGAACCCGATCTTTTTGGATTTGCTTCCAGGCGATATCAAGCGCTTGTGGATCGGGGATGGCAATAGCCATACGCTCGTCATACGCGGCCGTGATAATTTGTTTAAGCATTGCAAATACAATTCCACCATCTGATCCAACAAGGACTGTACGGACCCACTCGCGTGAACCACGCTGAGAATCACATTGAACAATCACTTCACCGGGATTTTTACCACGCTTTACCCGAATGATACTTCCGGGCATCAAACCGTGAGATCTGTACCAATCTTGGAGACCATATACATAATGGTTCGCACGAACCACCCATCCTGGAAATTTCTGTCCTGTTTCACCATCAACCAAAACAAAACGAATCCGTGGTGCCTCATAGGCTGTTGGAAAGAGGTGATTAATCCGAATCGTCAGTGGAAGTGTACCAGCGCGCCAATGGGGGAAAGTTAAGGTCAATTGAACTTCATTAGCACCAGTATATTTAAACCGGATCGAAGATAACTCATCATCTAATTTGCGTTCAAGCTCAAGCATTTCTTCGGTAAGTGTATCAGGGTCATAATCCACTGGTTGATAACGTAAATTTGTAGGTATTTGAAGGACACTTTCAGGTTCAAGTCGATGGAGGAACCACAATACTTCTCCGCTCGGACCAACTTCATCAAACCGTGAATCTTCCTGTAATGCATGATCGAGTGAAAATTCTACCAATTTTGAATTAGCATTTGAAGCTAATCCAACCTGTTCCAACAAAGGTTGTGTCGGTGATGGTCCACCACCTGCCATATCCAGGATTGCTTCGACTAAATTCAAATGACCTGCGTTTATGTCTATCAAGAGCGCACGGGGGAACCATTTCCCAGCTATCCTTACAAAATCTTGATTTTTGGATAGATCAGAATTAATTATCTCAAGTAATTTATCGCCATAATTAGATAATACCGTATCCGCATCTAAGAGAGATTCTTCGATTGAGATTTCCTGGGGTTGATTGAGAATATGATCCGGGATATTTGAGGCAAACTCCCTGGTTTCATTATTATCAAATCTAACTTGAATAACCTGGAAATCACCCAGGTCAGGGTTCTGCCCAGGTCGAATACCAATCACCCGGGCGTGTTGCCAACTGTAGGCAGGGAAAACAAGGTCCTGGTTGTCTTTATAAATGTTGGCAGGGATATAAATGTCCCCACCCTTCGTTCGCTGCTGTTCTAAAGCTATTCTTTCTTGGCGAATACGATCAGCTAATAATGCTGATAATAATTCTGGTGATGTTAACGGAGTTTCAATTTCCAGAAGATAGTTGTATATGAATTCGCGGTCATCGTCGGTAAGATTAAATGTCTCCCAGTAGTCTTCGCGAAGTGCTAAAGTAGTCGAACCTGTCATTTTCCTGGTAACCTTAATTTATCAACACCCAATAATAGCAGAACTGTAGTAATTTACTATTGCTTCATGTAAGTAATGGCAATTGGCATGTTGAACTATGGCGTTATTGACACCCTATACATTAAATCGATTGCTTGCGTATTATACTCGATGATTAATTAATTCTGATGTTTTTGAACGAATTTTCTAAAATACAGCATTCCAAGTTAGGACTATAATTATCCCAGGACCTTTATTTTAAATTAAGTTCAAGCTATAAATAAAATAGTTTAGCGGAGTAGAAGAATGACAGACGAGGAATGGATCCTAGTTGATACGGTACAAGGGCAGCTGCAGGCAGAGATTTTAAGAGGATTGATGGAGGCTCAGGGAATCAGAGTTTGGATGAATCAACAGGGAGCTGCACATGCTTATGCAGTTAATATCGGTTCATTAGGAGCGGTCGAGTTATTAGTGCCAACCAATTCTGTTGATGACGCCCGGCAGGTTTTAGAGGCTTATTATCGAGGTGATTTTGAAAACATGGAGTTAGATGAATCAGAAATAAAAGAAGATACAGACGAATAATCAGCAAAGGTTTATCCCTTTTTAGGGAAATTCTTGATTTAACCAAACGAGGGGGTCAACTTGGGTTCCTCCAACGATAACTTCAAAATGTAGATGGGGTCCTTCCACCCGTCCGGTATTTCCGACCAAACCAATCAGCTGACCTTTTTCGACGTATTCTCCGACAGTAACTAGTATCTCGGATTGGTGCATATACGCAGTATACACACCCCACCCGTGGTCAATCATCGTTGCTTTTCCACGAACAGTCATAGAATCTGCGAATACAACAGTACCTGCCGCGGCAGCATAAATAGGATCCCCAACCTGTCCACAAAAATCCAATCCGGTATGATAGTATAAATATTCTCCACCATTATAAGAGCGCCTATTTCCAAATCTTGATGAATAGCAATCAGCGAAGACCGGATCCACAGGTAAGGAGAATATCCCAGACCAAATCTTTTCGGGACTAACCGGAGAAGATAATGAAGACCAAAGTTCATTTTCTGTACGGTTGGTCTCAGGATCGAGGGTTGCCGGATCAACAGGTAGAGATCTGTCATAAGGAAAATCGCCCGCTTGAACTAAAACCATCTGCGAATATTCATTTTCAGGGGTGATTTGTGGATTGACCTGTAATGTCAAGGGATATAAACCGGGTTCGGCCATGGCATGTACCCCTTGTAAAGCGGTTTGCAGATCATTTGCACTGGGGATGAAATTCAAAGAATGTTCGAATAAAGAGCCACTTAGAGAAGGTTCTGAATCTCCAACCACCTGAATCTCAGAAGTTTCACCCTGAATTAATCCAGTTATGTCCACCGAATGAATATTTATGGGCAACGCATCAGACCTGCTATCTTCTTCACCAGGTGCATGGACTACCTCGCCGGGCAACACAGACAGGCTATTATTTTTTTCGTTCATAATAAGCAAAGTCCAAGGGTCCGTGTTACCTACGATTGAAAGCTCCATCAGAGATTGTCCACTACTCAGAGAGGTTCTTTTACCGAAATTCGTCGAGATACCTTCTTGTGGAACAATAAGCGAATAACCTGCATACAGTTCATCTGGGCTGGTGATATGGTTTAATCGCCTAAGCTCTAGGGGGGAGATTTTATAATGCAGACTTAAACTTTGCAGGTTTTCACCATATTCAACAGGATGCGTAGTAAGTATCCCTTGAATCCCTTCCAAGCCAGGGATAATTAATGACATGCCAATTGAGATCTGATCAGCATTGACGATTCCGTTTGCCCGAGCCAATTCTTCCTGGGAAACATGAAATCGCAAGGCTATTTCCCACAACGAATCTCCCTCTTGGACAATATATACTGGACCAGCATGAGAGGACTCTTGGGCTAGGCCAACACTTGAGGGAAATAAGAATATTAATACAATCAATAAAGGTAAGGTCTTTAACCAGAATTTATGCATTTACTTCTAACGGAGCATCTTCGAAAGTCAATCTATCACCAATATTAAAATCGTTTATATGGGATACTCCCGTTTCCAATACATACTTCGCAGGACTTTTAGGGAAGTATCCCAGCTTCCAACGCCGGGCAAAAACTCGGTCAACAACTTTATAATCACTATTTATCCAGATTACTGCCAAATCTATCCACATAAACATCATATGTATTGATGAGTTTACCTTACTATCGGAGCTTTGAACCAATAATAATCCCTGACCATCGGGTATTTCCTTTTTGAACATCAGGCCACGGAATTGACAAAAAAAAGACTGGCAATATTCCGCCAGAATCGGAGCTGATGCATGATTTGTTTGATTAATGATATTTATATACTTCACTGGTTATGTGTGTTCCTATTATTGAGGGAAAAACTGAGTAAAGCAGTCTGATTAATCAAGCCCCTTTTTCCAACCAGGAAACCTAATTTTCGTGCTGTGATGATTTTCCCTGTCTTGATAAAACCTGATCTACTCTTTCAAGCAGCTCTTGAGGGCTGAAGGGTTTAGCAATGTAATCTTCCACTTTTGCAACTTGCAGACCAAGCACTTTATCGATATTTAATGCTTTGGCGGTAATCACGATAACCGGAATATCACGCGTCATCTCATCAGACTTGATCTGATGATAAACATCCCATCCGTCCATATCAGGCATCATCAGATCTAACAACACAAGATCAGGTAATTCCTGACGAATAAGATCGATACCTTCACGCCCACCCTTGGCACCCATCACCGTATAACCACGTCGACCAAGGATCAAACGTACGAGATCAATCATTTCGATTTCATCTTCGATATAGGCTAACCGCTTTGTTTGCTTGATCAAGGACGCCTCCGGTTCGAGTATCAATCAGGTAAAGTTTACCACAGAATGAATATTTACTAGCTTTGCCAGCCTCTATCCAATTGAAGGTAGGTAACAATGACCTTGCCATAGATGTGAGGCTAAACTATAATCCCTATGTTAAATATTTTCATTTGAAGAGGCAATTTTATGATTGATGTCAACGATCTGCGAAAAGGAGTTACCTTTGAATTCGACGGGAAACTATATAAAGTGCTAGATTATCATCACAATAAAACGGGACGTGGTAACGCTAGCATCCGAATTAAAGCGGTTGATCTTCGCAGTGGTACTACCCTAGAAAAAACATTCCAAAGTGGTGATCGGGTGCAGGATGCTCGGCTGGATTTTCATATCGTTCAATATTTATACAATGATGGTGAGTTATATCATTTTATGGACCTGGATACATATGATCAACCAGCCTTATCCAAGAACATACTTGGCGAAAGTGCTGACTACCTAACAGAAAACATGGAGATTAAACTAACCTTTTTTCTCGGTGAGCCCATCGATGTTGAACTTCCAATCACAGTGGATATGGATGTAGTTGAAGCCGATGTCGCAGTACGAGGGGATACCGCAACAGGTGTCAATAAAAAGGTTAAGACAAACACCGGATTGGAAGTTCAGGTTCCCGCTTTTGTAAATGTGGGAGACCGCATCCGCATCGATACCCGGACTGGTTCCTATTTAACCAGGGTTTAAACTCTCGTTAAGAATCATTATGCGTACACCCGCTGGGAAAGAATGCGGATATTTTTATGGAAACTATTTCCGTGGTCGGTCTCAAGAAGAATGCCGGTTATTAGGATTAACCTCACCTCCACTTACTTGGAAACGAGAGTTTTGTTATACATGTCCTGTGCCGGGTATTCAGCTTGCAAACACATGCCCATTCATGATCCTTAAACCAAAACTGGTGCGTAAGCTTCCATTTGGTAAACAAGAATTAAAGGTCCAAACTTTTTGCAGGAAATCGGAACGGACTGGTTTCGATCCTCATATTGGCTGTGGTGAATGCCATCAGGTACCACTCGAGTTTGAAGAAGGTTTTAATGACGTTAATTCTGTTTGACCTGGATGACACATTGCTGGGGAATGAGATGAATAACTTCATCCCAGCATACCTGCAGGCTTTGGCAAATAGGATGTCTGTTGTTTCCGAACCGGCAATGCTGATTAAAACATTGTTATCTGCAACCCGACAGATGATAGAGAACCTAAATCCGGAAATAACTCTTGAAGAAAAATTTGATGCAGCATTTTATCCAAACCTAAACGTTACCCGTCCAGAAGCTCAAGGTATCATTGATTCTTTTTATGCTGATGATTTTCCTAAACTAAGGGGATTGACGCAGTTCCGTCCAGAGGCTGTCAGGGTGGTAGAGGAAATCATTAATCGTGGCGATCAGGCGGCTATTGCTACCAATCCACTCTTCCCCCGTACTGCGATAGATCAGCGCTTATGTTGGGCAGGATTGCCTCCCGAGAAAGTGCCTTTTACGATGGTCCCTTCATACGAGACATTTCACTTCGCCAAACCAAACCCAGAGTATTTTGCTGAGTATCTGGCACAGCTTGGATGGCCAAAATCACCAATCGTCATGGTGGGGAATGATATCGAATCTGATATTGGAGCGGCACGCCAGTTAGGTATACCTGTGTTTTGGATAACGGATGATGGTGCATCGACCTGGGATGAACGGGAGCTATTGCCTCCGAATGGTAACTTAACAGATTTTCTCCCATGGCTGGATAGGTCATCGCACGAGATTTTCCAAACTACCTTTTCCACATCCAGCGCACTCCTTGCTGTCCTTCGTTCAACTCCTGCTGCTTTAGATTCCTTATGTCACCAAAAGAATGCTGACCTGGAGAGGCGTCCATTTCGAGGTGAATGGAGTATAAGCGAGGTGCTATGTCACCTAAGAGATGTGGAGAATGAAGTAAATCTACCTCGCTTGAAGAAGATAATCTTAGAAGAAAATCCATTTCTTATCGGGCAAGATACGGATCCATGGGCAGAAATCCGTCAATATTGCAACCAAGATGGCTTGCAAGCTTTATCCGATTTCATCAAGTTTCGACTTGAAATTTTACGACAACTAGATAATCTACCTGCTGAGGGATGGGATCTCAGGGCAAGGCATGCGATTTTTGGCCCCACACACCTGCGTGAGTTAGTGAATATCATCGCCGGGCATGATATATTACACATTCAACAAGTTTACAAAACACTAAATAAAATGGATTAAAAACCGCATCTGGTGTGTTTTTACTCCGCCTCTGTATTATTTGGGAGGTGTTTAATAAACCAAAGACCTGAAAGAGGCAAAGGTGAGTTTTTTATATCAGCCAAGGAGGCGTCAATGAAAAAACGAGTTGTGATCACAGGATTGGGGTGTATCTCTCCATTGGGAAATGATGTTGCCACAACGTGGAACAATATCACAACTGGTAAATCTGGTGTGGGGATGATTTCTTATTATGATACCAGTGCGTTCAAAGTTAAAATTGGAGCTGAAGTAAAAAATTTTAACGGGGCTGCAATGTTTGGAGTACGGGAAGCGCGCCGGATGGATAGGTTTGTCCAATTTGGATTAGCTGCAGCACTCCAGGCAGTGGAAAACTCGAGCCTTGTGATCACAGAATCGAATCGAGATCGGATCGGGGTTGTAATAGGCACGGGTATCGGTGGAATGAGCACCTTATTTGAACAAGCCAAGGTGTTTTTTGATCGCGGACCTGATCGGGTAAGCCCGTTTATGGTACCGATGATGCTTCCAGATACTGCTGCAAGTATGATTGCTTTGCAGCTTGGTATTCGCGGACCCAACATGGCGGTTGTTTCCGCATGTGCAAGCGGGACCAATGCCCTTGGGGAGGCGGCAGAAATCATCCGAAGAGGATCTGCGGATGTCATATTATCTGGGGGTACTGAAGCGGTTATTGTCCCAATCGCAATGGCAGGACTTGGTGTGATGACAGCATTAACCACCCAGAACGAAGAACCTGAAAGAGCGTCACGTCCATTCGATAAAAACCGGAGTGGCTTTGTGATGGGTGAAGGAGCTGCAGTCCTGGTATTGGAATCGATAGATCATGCACTCGCTCGAGACGCACATATATTTGGGGAACTCAGAGGGTACGGGAATACGAATGACGCTTTTCATATCTCTGCTCCTGCAGAGAATGGCATTGGGGCAGCATTGTGTATGCAAATTGCTCTCAAGGATGCAGAGTTAACCACCTGCGATATTGGATACATCAATGCACATGGCACCAGTACAATGCTGAACGATAAAAGCGAGACCGCAGCGATCAAAACTGTTTTTGGCGAACGGGCGTACCTTGTTCCCGTATCATCGACTAAATCGATGACAGGCCACTTGCTAGGTGCAGCCGGTGCAGTAGAAGCATTGATCTGTGTTAAAGTGCTGGAAGATTTTATCATCCCACCGACTATCAATTATGAAACCCCGGATCCGGAATGTGACCTGGATTATGTACCAAATCTCGCACGGAAGGTAAAGGTAGACCATATCATGTCCAACTCGTTTGGTTTTGGGGGGCATAATGCCAGCATAATCATAAGCCGATTTGGCGAAGCTTGATTATGAGCCCATATGCTCATATCACTGGATGGGGGATGGCTGTACCCGCCAGAGTATTGACCAATGCAGATTTGGAGAAAATGGTCGATACAAACGATGAGTGGATCCAATCACGCACCGGTATCCGCGAACGACACATCGCGAATGATGAAGAATCTACTGCTACCCTGGCAAAGGATGCAGCGCTTAATGCTCTTAGGGTTGCAAACCTAAATCCAACCGAGGTAGAGCTTATCATCGTATCCACGTCTTCACCGGAGCATTTATTTCCTGCAACTGCATGCCTAGTTCAAGATCAGATTGGCGCATCCCATGCAGGAGCATTTGATTTATCAGCAGCATGTTCAGGATTTATATACGCATTAAATATGGCATCACAAGCTATTCGCAGTGGATCGGTAAGAAATGCTTTAGTAATCGGCGCAGAGACTTTATCGAGGTTGGTAAATTGGGACGACAGAAATACGTGTGTATTATTTGGAGATGGTGCAGGTGCATTTGTACTCCAGGCAGGTGATGAGCCAGGAGGAGTTCTCTCTGCAGTGATGCGTTCTGATGGATCCGGTGCGAATTTACTCATAGTACCAGCGGGAGGTAGCCATCTACCGACCAGCCCAGAGACAATCCTTAATAAGCAACATACCATACACATGAATGGACGGGAAGTTTTTCGATTTGCTACTCGGGTTATGGCACAGGCAACCAAGGAAGTCATATCAGCTGCTCAACTTCAGATCGAAGATATACAACTAGTGATTCCACATCAGGCGAACCTTCGAATCATCGAAGCAGCTATGCGAGGATTGGATATTCCGAAAGATCAATGTTTTATAAATATAGAGAGGTACGGCAATACTTCTACTGCTTCAATACCGATAGCTACTTGTGAAGCAATTCAACAGGGACGTCTACATACGGGTGATAATACTGTTTTTGTAGGGTTCGGAGCAGGCCTTACATGGGGAGCAGCCCTGGTACGCTGGTCTGGACCATTCTTGCCTCACCGCCATATTTACCCAGCATCTTATCGCTTGTGGGTGGCGATACGTTCTAAACTACTCAGGATGGTGCGCCGTATTGAAGGCTGGATCTGGGGACGTAACATATAAATCGATAAGGTAGGAATTTGGTTTATTTACATCTCTCCATAAAGTAGCTGATAAATAGAGGTATGCAAGAATTTATCATATTACCAGAGCGATCACTGGATAGAGATGAATGTTGAAGATGAATATTATTAAAAACTTAAGATTCAGGGAAAATGTTAGAGTGATGTTAGAGTTATAAATACTTGTCTTCCCAGACTACCTTTCGAGACAAGAGGTTGGTATAATCGAAAATTGACCCAAAGTAAATCTGGTTTCTGTATGGATTTACTTTATTGGTCATTGTGATATTTCTGGAGGTATAGGTGAATCCAAATCGTAGTCGTTCATCGATTATTTATGTTCTAATGTTTGCTGCTATTATTATCCTGGTTTTCTATAGCTTCAACCAGAATTCTACTACACAAGAAGCATTGTCCATCAACCAAGTAGCTGCAGATATTCAAAGCGGAAAGATCTCGCGCATCACGGAAGAGCAGGATCGTTTGGTTGTAATCTATGGAAGCGGTAGTGAAGCAATTGAACGGATATCTCATAAAGAAACAGAAGCGACCCTTGTTCAACAATTATTAGATCTAGGCGTATCTTCTGATGAATTGGTTTCCGATAAGATAAGCATTACTGTGAAACCTCCTAGCTGGTGGCTGGGGGCTGCTTCCATAATGGGGTATGTCCTTCCATTTATTTTATTGGGTGGTGCATTCTGGTTTATCTTCCGCCAGGCACAGGGAAGCAATAATGCTGCTATGTCATTTGGAAAATCACGCGCAAGAATGTTTACTGGTGATCAACCATCGGTTACTTTTGGGGATGTTGCTGGGGTTGAAGAAGCGAAGGAAGAGCTCCAAGAAGTGGTTGAGTTTTTAAAAGAACCTGAGAAATTCATATCGTTGGGTGCGCGAATCCCTAAAGGTGTGCTTCTGGTTGGACCTCCTGGTACTGGAAAAACATTGTTGGCTAAAGCAGTATCTGGAGAAGCGGGCGTGCCTTTCTTTTCGATTTCCGGATCTGAATTTGTGGAAATGTTTGTTGGTGTCGGTGCAAGCCGGGTGCGCGATCTGTTTGACCAGGCAAAACGCCATTCGCCGTGTATTGTCTTCGTGGATGAAATTGACGCTGTTGGACGTCAACGAGGTGCTGGACTCGGCGGAAGTCATGATGAACGTGAGCAAACACTGAACCAAATGCTGGTAGAAATGGATGGCTTTGACACAGATACGAATGTAATTATCATGGCTGCGACCAACCGTCCAGATATCCTTGACCCAGCATTACTACGCCCTGGTCGGTTTGACCGACGCGTAGTACTCGATCGCCCTGATATGAAAGGCCGGGAAGCAATTCTCAAAGTGCATGTCAAAGGGAAACCTCTGTCAGCAAACACGGATTTGGGTGTATTAGCTCGTTCAACACCAGGTTTTGTTGGGGCTGATCTTGAGAATCTGGTTAATGAAGGTGCAATTCTTGCTGCACGTCGAAATAAAAAATCCATTGAGCAAGAGGACCTGGAGGAAGCAATCGAACGAGTGATTGCAGGACCGGAGCGAAAAAGCCGCCTGATAAGTGAAGAGGAAAAACGAATAGTGGCATATCATGAAGCCGGCCATGCAGTGGTGATGAACGCTGTTCCTGAAGCTGACCCGGTTCATAAGGTATCCATTACTGCTAGAGGAATGGCGGGTGGATATACACTTGCGTTACCTGTGGAAGATCGCACATTAATGGGTCGAAATAAACTTATTGCAGATATGGTTGGTTTAATGGGTGGACGAGCTGCTGAAGAAATTGTATTTAATGACATCACCTCAGGCGCATCGAATGATCTGGAACGTGTAACCAAGATGGCACGCGCCATGGTAACCAGATTGGGAATGAGCGATGGTTTAGGTCCAATGACCTATGGACAAAAAGAGGAACTTATTTTCCTGGGACGCGAGATATCTGAGCAAAGGGATTATTCTGAGGCTGTAGCTGAGCAAATTGATAAAGAAGTGCGAGCTTTAGTTAATGATGCGTATGAAAAAGCAAAGAGAATCCTCATTCAGTATCGAGGAGCATTAGATGCAATAGCTAAAAAACTTCTGGAAGTTGAAACTTTAACAAGGGATGAATTTGAAGTATTGTTTCCGCCACCAATACCTAAAAATGGGGGAACACCACTACCCAAAACGGTATAACTGACCATTATCATTATCGTGTATATGCTTCGGGGTTTCTACAGTTCTTATTTGTATGAAGCCCCGAAATTATTCTTAAAAAAGAAATATTTTGACTTTTTATCTTCAGCTTGGTATAATTCAAGTTTGCTAAAATTCGGATTTGTGGAGAGTTCGCTATGGATACCAATATAACAACAGGTGCTCCAAGCAACATAAAAGAAATTAAAAATAAAATGTACTTCCGGGGCAAGGTGTTAAAAACAACCTTAGCTGGAGCACTTGTCGATATTGGGTTGGAAACTCCAGGTATGGTACACATCTCGCAGCTTCAGAAGGAGCCCGTAAAACGGGTTGAAGACGTAATTCACGAAGGCGATGAAGTGGATGTTTGGGTCCGCCGTGTTTCACCTAAAAAAGGAAGAATCGAGCTGACCATGAATCAACCACTTGGTTTGGAGTGGAGCGAGATAAAAAAGGATATGGTTGTGTCTGGCAAAGTTATACGCCTCGAGAATTTTGGTGTCTTTGTGGATATTGGTGCAGAGAGACCAGGACTTGTACACATTAGTGAAATGACCCATGACTTTATTCGCACACCCGGCGATGTTGTAAAAGAGGGGGATGTTGTTGAGGTAAAAGTTCTGGACGTAATTAAACCTAAGAAGCAAATCAAGTTAAGCATGAAAGCATTGCAGGAAAAACCTGAAGATGTTGTAAAAGCTGTTCTGGAAAAGACTGAGAAAAAAGAACAACACCAACGAGAGAAAGATAAAGAACCTGAGAAAACGGAAGAAGAAAAAGAAGTCCCTGTACCTACAGCAATGGAAATGGCTTTGCGCGAAGCAATGGAACGGAAAGGTGTTGATAATATTAACGAGCCGGTAGAAAAGAAAAAGAAGCGGAAAAATGTCGAAACCAATACTGAGCTAGAGACTATTTTTTCAAGGACTTTAAAAACCCGTTCACCCAAGTAAGATAATTATCAGATTAGGTAAACCAATCCCTGCGAAAATTTGTATTGCAGGGATTTTATATTATCGATAAATGTAAACCGGTGGATTCTTGAATCGATTAGCCTGAAAAACAAAAAATAATTACCTTGAATACCTGGATCTCCTCCAGAAGTACATCATGAGAGATGCAGTTAGAATTATTATGATGGCAGTAATACTGGAACTGCGTAACATATTTCTCCGACGGTTGCGAAGTATGGATATCTGCCGTTCCTTAGCCTCCAATACCTGTTGCTTCCAATCAGGGATAGTTTCTTTAGAAGGCAAGCTATAAAAATCTCTCCATAATGCTAGGTAGTCAAATTGTTCCTGTTTCCAGCGTTTTTCATTCCATCCAAGTTCCTCCAGGCAAATAGATTTAACCCTTGGCAAGATCGATTCAGCTCCTTTGGGCAGGATGTGACCGAGCCTGGTTCGGCGAAGTAATAGATCATCCAGATGGCAGACACCTTCGGAGCGTACTGCCCAGCGTAGTTCTGCCCAGAGAAAATTACAACCAGAGATGGTTTCCATTTCTCCTGGATGGGCTGAGTTCACCATCGGTAGTGCGTCAGCACCCAAACGACCTAATAACCTACGCCTGCATTTATCACTTATATCATTGCACTCAGGTAATTGGTGATCAACCTGATTCAGCACAGACATGTGATGATCCGGTTCAGGCATCTCTGGGAGGCGATGGCGGATTTGCTTAATGACATCCAAGCCAATTAGTCGAAATGTTGTTAACTTTCCTCCGGTTACTGTGAACAATCCGTTTTCTTCCCAAATGATGTGCTCACGTGATTCCTCAGAGGGATTAAATTTTCCACTTCCAATCACCGGCCTGACACCAGCATAGGTTGAAATGATATCCTCTAAGGTTATTGCCAAGGATGGAAATTGATATTCCACAGCTGCCAACAGGTATGCGACTTCTTCTGGACTTATCTTTGGCTCCATGGTGAGAGGAATTGAATGATCGACATCCGTTGTACCTACTAGGGTAACATTTTCCCATGGAAAAATAAAGACTGGACGATGGTCAATTGGATGTAAAAAGCTGATCGCCTGTGCGACAGGTAACCGCCAGGTTGGAAAAATGAGATGACTACCCCGGAGTGGGCGAATGTGAGGATAGCCTCCTGCTTGTTTTCTAAGAATATCCGCCCAAGCTCCGGTTGCGTTGATCACCACGCGGGCATAGGCTTCGTCCTGCTCACCAGAAATCAAATTCGTGAGCTCTACACCTTTTATTTCGTCCCCATCCTTGATCAAGTTTTTAGCTTGTACGTAGTTGATCGCTGTTGCACCATCAGCAACTGCTTCACGGATGACTCGCAATGTCAGGCGGGCATCATCTGTTTGCGCATCTCCAAAGCGGAAACCACCTTGCAGGCCATCCTGGCTGATCCGAGGTGCAAGCAGCTGGAAATCTTCGGATGAAAAGTACGCGTGATCCCAACGTAATGCCAATAGGTCATATACCGTCAGACCCATCTCAAATGTCCATCTACCTGGGAAGTCTCCTTTATGAACAGTCAGTAAGAAACCCAAGGGATCGATCAACCCTGGACCTTCATGGAGTAATTGCTCTCTCTCATGGACAGAATTCCTGGTAAGCATTATCTTGCCCTCTTTGAGATAGCGAAAACCACCATGAACCAATTTTGAAGACCTGCTGGATGTCCCCCATGCAAAATCATGCTGTTCAACCAGTATACAATGTAAACCAAGGCGGGTGGCTTCACGGAGGATCCCAGCTCCGGTAATGCCTCCACCAACGACCAGGATATCCCATGGACCTTGGATCGATTTCCATATACGTTCTCGCCAATCATTATTCCACATAACAATTTCTCCGTCCAAGTTTTCTCTGAAAGGGTGAGAGGGTTATTATATTATCAGCTTGCCTGGATTCATGATTCCTTTTGGATCAAATTCATGGCATACAGCTGCAATAACTGCCATGCCTAACCTGCCTTTTTCTGACCCGAGATATTGCAAATGGTCAAGACCGACACCATGCTGGTGACTGATTGTCCCCCCAGAAGTAATAATTGCCTGGGAAGCAGAAGATTTCATTGACTTCCAGTGTGAGATCGATTGATCCGGGTCAACAGTCAATTTAAACAAGTAAGTGGTATATATGGATGATCCATTTGGATAAACATGGGATAGATGGGTAAATATGTGAATCCGTTCTCCAATCCTAGCCATGGAATTTTGTAAGGCAGCCTCAATCTGCTCGACCATTTTAGGTGTATTTCCCCAATCGGTGGCAGTTTCAAGTGTGTCTACTCCGTAACCCATCTCCCATAGTGTATTTCGAAGATACGGAGTGTGAAAGCGATTTTTGTGCCACTGCTCACCAAATGTTTTTCCAACATGAACTCCTCCATGTTTTCCAGTAATGCTAAAAGTTTCGCTCCGATTTACTCGTACTACACCTTCCTTACCACTGAATCCAACTAAAAGCATACACTTTCCTTCCCCCAAGCCACGGATTGATAATAACCTTTCTAAAGCGCCGATAAGTTTTTCGTGTCCAGCCAAAGCAAGGGTTGTCATCGTCTCATTAACTGTGCTTAAGCGCAACATGCATAAGGAAAGCCCTGACGAAAGGATTTTCCTGACAGCTTCAACCCCATGTACAAAATCAGGGAAAAATACTGCATGGAATTCTTCATGTTCTGGAAGTGGGCTAATCCGTACAATGACCTGGGTCAGGATACCCATACGACCTTCGGAACCCAGGATTAGCTCACGTAAATCTGGCCCAGCTGCTGATGCTGGAAATGCGGGAAGTACGAGCTCACCACGTGGTGTCTCAATCCTTCCACCGGCAAACAGCTTCTCGATACGGCCATATTTTAAGGATTGTTGACCGCTCGAGCGAGTTGCCACCCAACCCCCCAAGGTTGAGTATTCAAAGGATTGGGGAAAATGACCCAAGGTGTAGCCACGGGAGCGTAATTGAGCTTCCAGGTCTGGTCCTGTTACTCCCGCTTCGAAAGTAGCCAATAAACTACTACTATCAAGATCAATAAGCCGGTTCATCCTACTCATGTCGACAGTTAATACCGGATTCTTACCATTGATTGGGTCAATGTGACCCACTACGCTTGTGCCACCCCCATAAGGGATGATAGAGATGCCAGACTTTTGTGCGAATTGAATCAGTCCAGATACATCCTCATTTGAAATTGGATAGGAAACACCATCCGGTAAAGTTTGTACCTGACCGCTGCGAAGTTCAACCCAATTGGGGAAACTTTGACCACGTGCATGCAGCAACCGGGACAATGGATCTATTGATACCAATGGATGTTTTGGAAGCCTGGATTTTGATACCTGAGCGAGCACCTGTTCCAGGTCGACGTCCACTGGCTTGTGATTCTTGCCTAATTGGCGTTCTAAGTATGATGTCGCTGATGAAGGTAGAGAATAAATTACAGAATCATCTCCCCAACCATTCCATCGCCTCATTCTTCACCTACTTCCTGAGATTCCCATACCACTATACTCTGAGACATCACACTGCGGGTGACATATTCTGCAGTAGTAAAATCATTGTGTAATGCACACTCCCATAATGATTTATAAAATTCAAATGAGGCTCTGCGCGCAGTTGACTTTTTAAAATATATACAAGCCATTTGTTCATAAAACCCAGCAAAGCCGTTTAATATTAAGGTAAAAATTGGATTTCCACTGGCAATGGTTAATGTCTGATGAAGGCGCCAATCAAAATTGGCATATTCCTCAGGAAAATCCTTCAAATTAGGATAATTCATCAAGTAATCAGATACCTGAGCAGGTGAGTTCTCCACAGCCTGACGGGCATAAGCTGGGGCTAGTACTAGACGAACTTGAAGAAGGTTGGGTATAAAATTCTGAGGTAGTTTTTCTGAGTATTGAACCAAGGCATTAAGCACATTTAACCCACCATCTTTCCAGTAATCATTTACCCGGGTGGACTTTCCTTGCTGGATATTCAGCCAACCATCCCGTTCCAGGCGCTGTAATGTTTCACGTAGAGTAGGACGGGTAACACCAAGCTTTATGGCTAGCTCACGCTCAGCAGGAAGGATCGATCCGGGGGGAAAATCACCATTTAAAATAGCTAAAATCAGGGATTTCTCTGCATAAACAGCAGGTCGATTAGGTGGAGACCATTCGGTCATATTCTACTCGCTTTATTGATCCTAAATCTGGTAAGTGGTCTGACCAGTTAATTAAGTTTAGCATTTTTAAGAAATGATGTCAATCATTCTTAATCTTTCTACCATGGTTAATTTCCCTAAATGCCTAAAAATACTCATGCTTACTAATACAGTTAAGAAAGGATTTAATTATTATTGATACGTATTAAAAAAAATTACCTACACCTATTTTCCTCTACAATAAGTAAAAATCGGAGATCAATCTTGCATGAAGATAATGATCCCTTCAACGCTTTTTAATTAACGCACGGATATAAAGTCCACATGAGCTCCACTATAGGTGTCCCAGATTGTATTAATCCTTAAACGTGAAGCTTTATATAATTGTGAGAATTATTTGGTTTTATGGAATTACAAGTCGAATTTTATTAAATTAAATGGGGAGAAGTGTATTGGATATTCAAATATTTACTTGAGGGCATCGAATAAACCAGTGAATTTAACCTGGAGGAATTTATTTCGGTTGAGATTACCAATGGTTGCGGATTTGGAGTAATACCATCATGAGGGCTTTCCTGGTTAATATGAAGATCCGTGGTTTAGGAAAATCCCTAGAAAACTTGAGCGATGGCTAAGTTCCCTTTTACAAAGAATCAACCGGAAAAGGATCATTCAATGCACTTTTAAAAGCTGCATTGATTTCTTCGATCACTTCTGATTCGATAATGGCTTTATCATCCTGGTTTAATCGACTCCCCAGGATTTTGATTGGATCGTATGCTTGCTTAAGTTGATCTAGAAGTTTTGGATCACGCGTATCATCACCTTTTGAGTGAGGTCCAAACCGGTAGGTATTCAAAATCAAGGCGAGAGGCGATTGCTTGCCACGGACTGTAGAAATCAGCTCACTTGCAAGCGCATGGATCCCAATTACATCTGATGTATTAAGCTGGTGAGACGGGATACCGAAAGCATTGAACCTGGTTTCAATATTCCCTGCCATCGATAGCTCGATCCCTGTTGTTTGAGCAATATGATTATTCTCAAGCACATAGAGAATAGGAGCCTTCCACAAGGAAGCCAGATTGAAAGCTTCGTAGATAATGCCCTCACCCAAGGTGCCATCCCCCAGAAATGCAATGGTAACCGCGCTAGATTGTTTATATTTTTCTGCCAATGCCATTCCAGTTGCGATAGGGACGATGCCTCCTTGGACACCGTTAGAGTAAAAGTTTTTCCAATGAAGATGCTGCGAACCTCCCCGGCCTCCACAGACCCCTGTACTACGTCCCAACAACTCTGCGAATAATGACCGTGGATCTCCACCGTAAGCGAGAAAGTGCCCATGACAGCGGTGATTGCTGAATACTAAATCGATTTCTAAAATTGACGATAGCACACCGACTGCGTCAGCTTCCTGACCGAGGTATGTGTGGGTAGTACCAAAAAAAATACTGCGGGGGAAATTGTCCAGCACCGTTTCTTCAAATATTCGGATGCGATAAAGCGCGCGGTATAAACTATTATTCGATATCATCATCAGGATAATTATATGCTTATATCAAAAAAAGTAGGGCGACCCCAGTCACTGCTATTAGCGTTCCAACCACAGCATGCCAAGTAATCCTTTCTTTAAAAACAAAATGACCGATGGGAAGTAAAAAAATAGGTGGTAAAGCAATAATTGTGCTGGCAATGCCGAGATTTATATTTTGGATGGCAAACAAAGATAATGAAACTCCAATCAGGGGACCAAAAAATGAACCACCGAGAATATAAAGCAATCCAAAGCGCTGATCAGTTGCTTGCCGGACAGTAGTTATCACCTGGCCTTGAATAATAGTTACCACCCATAGCGCAAGGAAAGCAACTGACATACGGATTACATTTGCTGATAGCACAGGGAAATTGCCTGTCAATCCATTCTTAGCCAATACCATTCCACATGATTGGCCTGTAGCTGCGATCAAGCCTGCGAAAATTCCCTTGATATATAATTTTTGATTGATATCAGAATTTATCTCCCGATGAGGTTTCGCAGTTGGATTACTTTCCATCACAACCCAGGAGATGCCTGCTAAAGTAAGGACTATTCCAAAAATATTTCCAGTGCTTAAGATTTCCCCTAAAAAAATCCAAGCTAAAAGTGTGGTTAATGCTGGAGATAAACTCAGAAATAACAAACCTAATCTGGGTCCCAATGTAATATATGCCTGGAATAGGAATAAATCTCCAATCACCAAACCAACGATACCAGAACTGCCCAACCAAAACCATCGTTCAGGGTCAGCATTTGAAGGAATTGGTGTCCCAAAAAAAATCCAATGAGCAGTCCCTAAAAGCAATACAGCAATCACAAGCCTGAGGCGATTGGTCACCAGAGGCCCAAATTTCCGTCCAGCCATTGTAAAAAATACAGATGAGGCGGAATAGCACAAAGCGGTGATAAGCGCCGCTACCTCACCAATACTAGGTGTCATGCGTGCCCATGAACTCTTCAGCTGTGGCATGACCAGGTTGGCTGATACCTTCTCTGCGTAAAACTTTAATTATTGTAATCAGGATGATTTTTATATCTAATAACAAAGTCCAATGATCAACATACCAGACATCTAGCTTAAACTTCTCTTCCCAGGTAAGCGCATTTCGTCCATTGATCTGTGCCCATCCGGTAATCCCAGGCAAGACATTGTGTCTACGAGCTTGTTCAGGAGAATAACGCTCAAGATATTGCATGAGTAATGGACGCGGTCCAACCCAGCTCATCTCACCCCGGAGGACATTGAATAATTCTGGTAATTCATCCAGGCTATATGAGCGTAGAAAACTACCCAAACGAGTGATTCTTTCATTATCTGGAAGTAAATTATTATCTACATCGGCTTCATTGGTCATAGTCCGAAATTTATACAACCAGAACGGCTTTCCCAAGTATCCTGGGCGTTTTTGGCGGAAAATTACTGGATTTCCATAATTCAGACCAACAAGAATGGCAATAGTGACCAATATTGGAGAAAAAATCAGTATACCTGGTATCGTGATGGTTAAATCTAAAAGCCGTTTAGAAAGTGGTAAGGATCGATTTTTCTCAAATTGGGGCATAAAAATAATTCTACCAGATGTCTCGACTGATAAAAAATGTGAATTCCAGATAGAATATTCCAAACAGAATTTACCATGAGAATATTGATATAAAATAAAAAGAGCTGAAACTATAAAAAAGTTCAGCTCTCGTATGGTTAATTATTTATTTATATTAAGGATGCCTCACACGCACGGATGATCATAACAATCTTACCCTGGATATCGACAGTGGATGGATCATCGATATAAATTGGTTTCATCGTCGGATTGGCTGGTTGTAAGCGTACTTTTCCATTTTCAAGGAAGAAATATTTTAAGGTAGTTTCATCTTTATCGCGTAACCATATGGCGACGAGATCTCCGTTATGGACATCTTTGGCAGGTTTCATGATAACAATATCACCATCATTGACCATGGCGTCAATCATAGAATCCCCATTCACTTCGAGGGCGAATAATTCTTCCACTTTTTCTCGTGCTGGTAACATACTTCGGGCGACACTCACAACAGATTCTGTATCAAGGTATGCAAAATCGGAAGGTGGCACTGGCACAGGTTCACTGGCAAAGATGCGTCCCATCACTGGGATGCGTAAAACCTGCTGGACGGATTCGCGCACATTCTGAACGGCTTTTGATGTCGCATGTGAGATTTCAGAAAATGGTATTACCAATCGAATACCACGTGAGACTTTTCCTGAACGTTTTATATACCCCATTGTTTCTAACTGTTCCAGATAATAATTCACGACTGAGGTTGATGAGAAATCACCCATATCCTGAATATCTCTAATCGATGGTGGAAATCCATTTGTGTTTTGATAATCTTCTAGCACTCGCAAAACCTTAATTTGCGGGTCGGTTAAAGTAGAGCTTCTTCGCCTGGGTGTCATATATCACCTCCAACTTTATTTATCAGTACACTTGTTCTATAAATATAATACCAGAACATTCGTTCGATGTCAAGTATTTTGGTCGTAAAATGAAGATATATTTCATCCAATAAAATACTTTTAACATGCCCATTAAATTTTGTGGGATAATTACCAGTCAGGTGTAAATAATACTGAGTAAAAATACACAATTTCGTTAGCTCGATTTGGAGTTGTCATGCAATACAAGAAGGTATGTGTTATTGGCTTAGGGTATATAGGCTTACCAACTGCCAGTACTTTTGCAGCAAATGGTTTACAAGTTCATGGTGTGGATATCAATCCCAATGTTATTTCAACCTTAAAAAATGGGGGAATCCATGTCATCGAGCCAGGATTACAAGCGCTGGTTACAAGAGGAATAGATTCAGGGAATCTGACCATCAGCGAAACACCCAGACCAGCAGACGCTTATATCATTGCAGTTCCCACCCCATTTTTAGACGATGCTCAAGGAAGTTTTAATGGTCACACATATCGTCTTGCTGATATGCGGGCGGTGAAATCAGCGACAGAATCGATCGCGCCATACCTGCAAAAGGGGAACCTGGTTGTGTTGGAATCAACCTCACCACCGCGGACTACTATTGACCTGGTATGTCCAATCCTTGAGAGATCAGGTTTTACTGCTGGATCCGATTTTTTCCTAGCTTATTCCCCTGAGAGGGTTCTACCAGGGAAAATCATACAGGAACTGATTGAGAATGCGAGGGTTATTGGTGGAATCGATCAACCATCGGCAGAAGCAGGTAGGGATTTATATGCACATTTCGTCAAAGGAGAGATCATACTGACAGATGCGACAACGGCCGAGATGGTTAAACTAATGGAGAATACATACCGGGATGTCAACATTGGTATCGCCAATGAATTCTCAAAGATAGCCCAAAGATTCGGGGTGGATATCTGGGAAGCAATATTGATTGCAAATCTCCATCCACGGGTCAAGATATTAAATCCCGGACCTGGTGTGGGTGGACATTGCATCAGTGTAGATCCATGGTTTTTCGTTGAAGCTGCACCTGACCTAACCGAGCTTATTTCTGCTGCCCGGCATGTGAATGATTCCCAGCCACATTTTGTTTTTGAGATGATAAATGCAACCCTTGGAAATGAACTAGACGGAAAGCATATCGCAGTATTAGGATTAGCATTTAAACCTGATGTAGACGACCTCCGGGAGAGCCCCGCGATTGAAGTGGCTAAACTCCTTAAAAACGCGGGAGCGAATGTGATCGGTTATGAACCATATAAAATCGATGCAGAAATACCGGGTATCCGGGTCACCGCATCCTTCGAAGATGCAATCGCGGATGCGGATTTGCTGGTGTTATTGGTGGGACACCGCCAATTCAAAGAACTTGATCCACTAAAAGTGGGTAAACTAACATCAACTCGATTGGCATTTGACACTGTGGGGGGTTGGGATATTCAAGCCTGGACTGCTGCAGGATTTAAATTAATCCGTCTTGGTGGGGGCAATCATAATTAACCATCCTTGGCTAGTCTAAGAATCCATAGAGATATTTATGAAGCGTGATTTTTATTCCAGATTGATAGATGCACGCAGAAAACCCTTGATCGGGAAGATCAGCTATTACATGCTGAAATTATTAGGGGTTGAGATACCCCGTTCAGTCGTGATTGGTGAAGATTTCGAATTGGCGCACGGGGGTTTTGGTGTTGTGATCCATCCAAATACAAGAATTGGTAATCGGGTGAAAATTTACCCCGGAGTCACTTTGGGGCGCGCAGATATCTATCGATCAGTCGAAAACTCACAATTTGAAGGTATCCTCGTTGAGGATGATTCCATCCTCTGCCCAGGGGCAAAGATACTTTGTAAAGAAGGTGTTCTTCATATCGGGAAAGGTAGTGTAGTAGGCGCAAATGCGGTACTGCTTGAATCGACAGGTATAAACCAGATTTGGGCAGGTATACCGGCTAAATGTGTGGGGATGCTGGATAGGGATGAATAATCACAATCACAGAGTATGTTTACTCCCGAATGTTTCTGGTGTGGGGGGCATGGTCTCTTTTCGTGGTAAATTGATAAATGGTCTGGCTGAACGGGGAATTGGCGTTTCCTTTGATTTAAGAGATAGACCTTACGCTGCAGTCCTTGTTATTGGTGGCACAAGGGACTTGCCCGGCTTATGGCACGCCAGGAGACGAGGGGTACATATTGTTCAACGCCTGGATGGTATGAATTGGATCCATCGTAAGAGGCGTACCGGCTGGCGGCACTTTGTGCGGGCGGAATATGGGAATATTATCCTGTCACTGATCCGATCCCGATTGGCAGATATGGTCGTTTATCAAAGTGTATTTTCTCAACGGTGGTGGGATAGAATTTATGGAATTATCCAGAATCCATGGCATGTAGTATACAACGGTGTGGATTTAAAGCATTACTCACCAGCGGGTGAGGGGAAGAAACCGGATGGTCATATAAGAATTTTGCTTGTGGAAGGTGCCATTGCTGGTGGATATGAATGGGGATTGGAAACAGCCATTCAGGTGGCAGAACGGATAAATAATCCGGATACGCGGCGGGTTGAGCTGATGGTTGTTGGGCGAGTCGCTGAATCATTGCAACGCGAATGGAGTAAAAAGGCAGTTATTCCGATTACTTTCACCGGACAGGTGCCAGCAGATAAAATCCCTGAGCTGGATCGGTCTGCGCATATACTCTATGCTGCAGATCTGAATGCTGCCTGTCCAAATTCGGTAATCGAGGCAATGGCTTGTGGTTTACCCATTGTAGCATTCGATACAGGTGCACTATCTGAGCTCGTCATTGGGGATGCTGGAAAACTTGTCCCCTATGGTGGAGACCCATGGGCACTGGATCCACCTGATATTGAAAAACTAGCAGATGCTGCTCTTTTGGTTCTTAAAAACCAGAGTCGATTCAGCGGAGATGCCAGGAAAAGAGCTGAAGAGGCTTTTGGTTTGGACTATATGGTGGAAGGATACTTGAATGCATTGAAACTATGATGAAGGACATTTTTCCTGGACGTTTAGGCATTCAGCAGAGGGTAATTCCTTCCTACCGGGCAATGTTTCTTGAGACACTTGCAGAGGCTTGCCAGGGAGGGTTAAGTGTTTTTGCAGGTAGGCCACTTCCGAAGGAGGGTATAGATCCTGTTGAAGAATTACAGAATGTCCAGCTTGTAAAAGCAGAAAACAAGAATTTCCTTGATCCAAGTTCTTCCTTGTACGTATGCTGGCAAAATGGTTTTTTACAGTGGCTTGAAGAATGGCAGCCTGATATTTTAATTGTTGAAGCCAATCCACGATATCCGACCACACGCCAAGCCATTGCCTGGATGCATAAAAATAAACGTAAAGTAATTGGATGGGGGCTTGGTGCACCACCCATGCATGGACCGTTTACAAGTCTACGGAGGCGAGAACGGTTGAGCCTACTGTTTTCATTAGACGGAATCATCGCCTACAGCCGACAAGGTGCCGAGCAGTATTTACAACTTGGTGTGCCCCGAGAAAAGGTACATATCGCTTTCAACGCGGCGGAGCCTGCTCCGAAAGATCCAATGCCCGTTAGGCCAGCCCAGTATTCAAAGGGAAAGGCGACCATTTTATTCATAGGACGATTGCAACCCCGAAAACGAATAGATTTGCTCCTGCAGGCATGCTCAGCTATACCTGAAGAGCTTCAACCTCACCTTGTGGTTGTCGGCGATGGTCCAGCACGTGAGAAATTTGAAAGCTTTGCCAACCAAGTTTATCCAAGTGCAAAATTCGTTGGTGCAAAGCATGGTGATGGGCTCAAGCCCTACTTCTCTGAAGCTGACCTATTCGTGCTCCCTGGAACTGGTGGATTAGCCATTCAACAAGCGATGGCACATGGATTACCGGTGATTGTAGCCAGAGGGGATGGCACACAGGATGACCTGATACGGAGTGAAAATGGCTGGCAGGTACCTCCGAATGATGTAGATGCGTTAACCCGTACTCTGCATCAAGCCTTATCTGATCCATCCCTGCTTAGACGAAAGGGAGAATTTTCCTACCGAATAGTAGCTGAAGAGATCAATATCGAAAAAATGGTGGAAGTATTCCTTCAAGCCATAAATGATGCTATTGATCAGCCTATCTGAAGAGCAGAGGCAGTATTAGGATCAAGAAGATTGACCAGAAAAAATATGGAATGGTAGCCTTGCTAAAAACCTGATGAATACTTTCATGCCAGCCGGATACAAATTTCCTTGGTTGCGTAGCTAAAAGGGCAAATAGGATGGCAATATTGATGACATTCCAACCGATAATCGTGATACGGTTAAGGGTGATCCCTTCCATAATTGTCCGGTAAATAACAGCCGATAAAGCATAAGCGCTGATGAGCATGGCAAGAATGGAAACAGCAATGATCCCCCGTCGAAGCCAAGTCTGAAATTTTTCTGAAAGGTCATCCACTTTAAGCGGGGTAGCACCAATCAATAACCCGATAATGGCAAACTGCATAAGATTGTAAATAATGAGTAAATTTCTATTTTTGAACGGCGCCATGAAATTAAATGGTATTACACATATATAAATCACTAAAACCAGCAGGGAGAGGGGTAATAACAAGCGAACCATGGTATGGATGAATTTACTTAACCCCTGAGTAAAATCCTGCTCCATTGGAGGCACCAAAGGATCATAAATGGTGGCAACTGCCATAATTGGGATCAATCCAAAACCACCTGCTACGATCAGGCGCATCAATGAATCGGAAAGGGTAATATTTAACGCTTCAAACATTCCAATCGTAATCCCTCCAAATGCGATACCGAAGATCAAATAGACGCCAGCCGTGATCATCACTTCAATGGATTTGATCAAGAATGCAAAGCGATCCGTATCCTGGGATCGAAACCCCATGACCGATATACCCATTCCAATCCAGCATAACAGTGGAAGCATGATCAGCATCAGTGTGAGATATTGATTCTGGGCTGGTATATCAGACATACCTGGAAAGATTAACAGAACATATACACTTGCGATAATCAGCCCAACACAGGAAATTGCAGCATATAAGTAATTTCTTTTTGAAACCACGGCCAGAAAAATAATGCACGGGATGGCGGCGATAGGTGCCCAGAGTAATAATATGTAAGGCATACCGTCTGGAAAGGTGAATCCTGGATCAGAGATCACCCATAGAATAAGCCCAGTGATAGCACCCAGGATAACAGCCAATACCCAGTTTATGTATCGTTTATGTTTAGCTAACGGAGAGCGAGCAAAGCGTGAGGACCAGGCAGAAAAAAGTAAATTTTCCGGATCTTTTTCAAATACTTCCAGCAAGTCGAGGCGAAACTCAGCTTCTTCGTTCGCCTGAATGGACTTTTGGTAGAGATCTTCCATACTTTCGGGATTGTGGGAAGCACCCAGGATTTCAGTTATATATTTCATTTTTTCTCCATTACTTTGTGAATCATCTTCACTACATATCCATAACGTGATTGGATTAGAATAGTGACAATCAAAAAAAGGAGAATGTTGGTTTTATTCCTTGAAACCATTAAAGGTACTATTGCATTTCTGTGAGATGTGTTGTACCCTATAGCTGATGAAATTATTATACATCGCAGATGGCAGATCACCGATAGCAATCAATTGGATCAGCTATTTTATCAATACGGGACATGAGATCCACCTGGTATCAACTTTTCCTTGCCAATCGATCATTGGTTTAGCATCATTTAAGGTCATACCCATGGCATTGAGCGGGGTATATGCTCAACCCGAGGTAAGAAGCGGTTACCTTGGAAGGTTGGTACGCTGGGTGGTACCGGTTGAATTACGAACATGGTTTCGTCAATTGGTGACTCCCTTATCTTTTTCACAAGCAGCTAAAACATTGAGCAAAGAGATTGATCAGATCCAGCCTGACCTTGTTCACGCGATGCGCATTCCTTACGAGGGTATGATTGCATCCCTGGCGATGGAAAAAATTTCACAGAGAAGTGAAAACGCCAAGAAAATTCGTCTATTGATTTCCGTATGGGGAAATGATTTTACGTTGCATGCCAGGTCCACACGATCCATTGCCGAATATACTCGCCGGACCTTAAAAAATTGCGACGCTTTGCATACCGATTGCCAACGAGACCTGAATCTAGCGCGAGAATTTGATTTCATCTCCATTAAACCAAGCATTGTCTTGCCAGGTGGAGGTGGGGTTAAGCTGGATGTTTTTTATCCAGCGGAACTAAGCCTTGAGACAATAGATCGTCATTTTGGTGTAGTTGATTCTCCTATATTAATCATCAATCCACGTGGATTTAGAGCATATGTGAGAAACGATACTTTCTTCCATGCCATTCCATACGTCCTGGAAAAATATCCAAGCGCACGCTTCATATGTATCGGAATGGCTGGTGAACCTCAAGCACAGGGCTGGATATCAGACCTGGGGATTGGTGCCCAGGTTGGTTTAGTCCCTCTACAATCACAACAAGAAATGGCCGAATGGTTCAGGCGATCACACATCAGTGTCTCCATAACCAATCACGATGGTACACCAAATACCTTACTTGAAGCGATGGCATGCGGATGTTTTCCAATAGCTGGAGATATCGAGTCATTGCGAGAGTGGATCACACCTGGGACGAATGGCTTGCTAGTGGACCCGGATGATCCGAAGGCTCTGGCAGCTGGCATCCTTGAAGCGATTGAAAAACCTGAACTACGTGAACTGGCAAGAGAAATGAACATCCAATTGGTGAAAGAAAGAGCTGAGCACGAAAAAGTCATGCAGATTGCGGAGGAATTTTATCTCCGGTTGCTCGCTAATCCATAGGAATTGAACATAATAAATTCAAATGCATTCAATTCAGGTACAGTAGCTACTTTTCTGGAAGAAAATGTCATACGAAATTTAACTCGCCAAGAAATTGGGAGTGGTAAGGATATTAAGAAAAAAATCGTATATAAAAATAAGAAAAAAAACCAATACTTTCTCAGGTAATCTGAAGTTTGTAAGGTGCGATACAGCTTTATTATAGCACAAATGTTCTGTTTTGCAAGGGTAATTACTCACCCATCCCCCCTTTTTCTGGATAAACTCTTCAAAAAAAGCTGCTGGTGACACCGGAAAATCGATCAGTGAGTTACCTTCAAGAGGTTTATAAGAATTCTCGTATCAAGTGCTCTTCTCGATTCGAGAAATATAAGGATTATCGTCTATTTTATCGATGGCAGAGGTTTAACCAGCGACTGACCTGGGATATGTTCCCAATCTTTGCTCAGCTGTTCACGTATATGGGCGAAGATGGAATAAATGGGCAAGTGATTGGGGCAGGACTGCTCGCACATGCCACAGCCGGCACAGGAAACCAGCCAGCGCATCACTTCTTCACGGTCATAATGACCATCTGAAGACCGGGTTGGTTGGTGAATAGAACAAATCGGGCAGACTTGCATACAATCCTGGCAATTCCCACAACTTTCCAATTGGCGAATGACTGCATCCACATTTGTTGGAAGCAAATCACCCAAACCTGCATTAACACGTTCCATGGTTCGCTGGTGGCGCTCGCTCATTTTTGATAATAATCGGTCATGCTGAACGATCAGGTTTTTGTCAGCTTTTCCATCCACAAGCTTTTCAAAAGGTAAACTCTTTTCCAAAGTAGGATCTTTTACCATCACCAACAGCTGCTGGGGGACTGGCAATCCTAAAATTTGGATGTTTATTTTGGCAGAATCTGCGGCTGGGGAGGTGCACACCTGGCAGGCTGAGCGATATCTATATGGAACGATGCCCCCTTGACGAGCGAATTTCAAGGCTTCATGGGCTAATTGTTCGTTTGATTTTGCGATTTTGTTACCATTGGCAGGTGCGTTCTTCTCCATCCGTCCCAGGCGCCACTGGTATTCATCGATTGGTAAAGTTCCCAAGCAATCCACACAAATTGTAAGAAGATGATTGATTTTATTCGTTGTAATCTTGGTCATCTCGTTCAATGCCCGCAATTCACATGGCCTCAGTAATGCAGCGATATTAGCATTTGGATGGTTTGCAACTAATTCTGGAATCAATCTGGCTGCGTTTATTTCCATGAGAGGTTTAAAGGGATTAATTTCATTAACTTGTGAAACATTGGTGATAAAACGAGGTGTTGTACTTAACTCATCACCTTCATTCATGGTCACCAGCATACCATCCAGACCAGTTTCCAACCAGATTGTCTTGATAAGGTCACGCACTTTACCAAGAGGGTCGCCATGGGTTTCAAGGGACCATATGCAATTCATCTAAGTACCTCCAGAATTACCGATAAAGATCATGTATCAAGATGACAATTGCCTTTCCAGCACCTCAGCGATATCCATTACCTGTACTTGCTCGCTCATGCCCTTGGAGCGGATGGCATCATCAAACATGATCATGCAATACGGGCAAGCGGTGGCAACAACATCTGCTTTGACTTGTAATGCTTCTGCAAGCCGGCGATGGTTGATGCGGGTGTTTGGGTCGGTCTCCAACCACATTTGACCACCTCCACCACCACAGCAGAAACTGTTTTCACCCTTGCGCGGCAGCTCAATCGGATTTACTTTCGCATCCTTAAGCAACTGACGGGGTGGTTGATATATTTGGTTGTATCGACCGAGATAACATGAGTCGTGATAGGCGATGCGACCTTTTAAACCATTACCATTGGGGGTGACATTTTTCGTAAGGGATAACTCATTCAGGAATTCAGTATAGTGCAAGACCTTGTAATTTCCACCGAATTGAGGGTATTCATTTTTAAGGGTATTGAAGCAATGGGGGCATTGGGTAACAATACGATTGAATTTGATTTTGCTCATCGAATCCAGATTATGCTCAACGAAGACCTGGAAGAGATATTCATTTCCCATCCTGCGGGCGGTTTCACCGCAGCAAGTCTCATCAAAACCCAGTATCCCAAAATTTACGCTAGCCTTATTCAGGAGGTTAACGAAAGATCGGGCAACTTTCTTATTACGGTCGTCAAAGGCTGCAGCACAGCCAACAAAATACAAAACGTCAGTTTCATCACCTGGAGCTAGCGTTCGTAACCCCAAACCAGCGGACCAGTTCAGGCGGTCCTGGGCAGGGATCCCCCATGGGTTTCCCTGACGCTCAATGTTGCGCAAAGAATCAGCAATCGATTTGGGAAGTTTTCCCGTGGTTAGTGCCTGATAACGACGCATGTCGACAACCTCATCGACAGGGTTAATAAATGATGGGCAGAGTAAAGTACAAGCTCCACAAGTGGTACATTGCCAGGGATAAAAATCTGTAAATGCATCAGAAAATAATTCCTGGCTGGTATTTTCTTTGGGTGTTTGAAGGGATTCGACCATTGTCTTACGTAAGATCTGTACCAATGATCGCGGAGAATAATCCATACCGCTGATCGTGGATGGACAGGCTGCTTCACAGCGTCCGCAATTCAAACACGCATCAAAAGATAAAAGCTGTTGGGAGGTGAATTCTGAAACTTTACCCACGCCTAAGATTTCTGCCTGATCAATATTCTCGATTTTTTCCACAGCTCCCATTTTGCGTAAAGGGCGGAAGATGATGTGCAGAGGGGCGTTGACCAAGTGGCGCATCTTGGTGAAGGGAATACTGGCAACCAATAGGAGCGCTACACCTGCGTGAACCCAAAAAACTATGTCGTGGAGATGGGTTGCCGCTAAGGGTGTCATGCCCAATCCGGCAAGTATTTGGGAAGTCAGATAACCGATGGGGGAATAACTAGCCCAAGGTGGATTGGTCGCCAGAAGGCGGGTTCCTTCCATCGTAAAACCCAGGATTGGAATCAAAGCCAGTAAGCTCAAGGCATAATAATCATCCCAGCGATTCTCCAAATATTTTGGGCGTAGGACAATGCGTCTAAAAAATGCCAGGGTGACGCCGATTAGAATGGCTAATCCGGCCAAGTCCATTACAACCTCATAAACGAGGTAGGCAGTTCCGCGAGGTAAGGTAATCACCCAGGGGAAGAATAACAACATATTTAATATATTGATGATCGTTCCAACAACTTGGATAGCAACGCCCCAAAAAATGAGGAAATGCATCGTTCCAGGATAGGCTTTCCTGAGAATCCTTACCTGAGCAATAGCATGGACAAAGAAGTCGCGAATACGAGGCAGGGATTTATTAAATGTGGCACCGATCGTTTGGCGGTTGGTTGGCTTTGACTCAAATGGAGTGGTTGCCTGGGCGGTCATGCCTCACCTCCGATGAATATCTCATTGTTGACCACATTGACCGGAATGGCTGCCAGGGGGAGAGGAGGAGGTCCTGAGATCACATGACCATCCTGGGGGTCGAAATAGCCATCATGGCACGGACAATAAATCACTCCTTCTTGATTTTCCCATTTTACAATACAGGCAAAGTGGGTACAGACAGCAGAAAATGCGCGTAAACCTTCTGGGGTGTTAATCACAAGGGCGGGATAACGACCATAGCCGATGGTCTTGCTCTCACCAACGGGTAATTCATCAACGGAACAAACCCGAACAGGCTCTGAAGGAGTTTCTTGCAGGTCGCTTGGATAAAAATATGCAAGCACGGGTGCTGCGACAATTACAGCACCTGTAACTACCAGTCCTTTATTAACCAATTTCATAAAGTCACGTCGTGTAATCGGACTCATGGCTAACTCACCTCTCCCCAAATTGTCAGGGCAATGATCGTTATGACGGCAAAAATGGCAAAGGCTAACCTGATCCAATAAATTCTCTTAGATTTATCGGGTTTGTTATCCAAGAATGGCCAGATAAAGATCAAACCGACCAAGATGATAGGGATAACCACCCCAACTATCTTTCCCTCAATTCCAAGGAACATGGGAGGTATTTTCTTAAGGATTTGGTATAAAGCTAGAAAATACCATTCTGGTTTAACATGTAAAGGTGTGTTTAGTGGATCCGCTGGCTCCCCTGTTCCGACTGGATTGAGCATCCCGACAATTCCAATAATCAGGACGATTGCCAGTAT
>Ga0209253_10000508_pt1 | contig 33739 bp, 22 predicted proteins | sample FrelakmetBRP12BR_FD_187145 | JGI IMG/M metagenome (GOLD analysis project Ga0209253, IMG submission 187145) | Freshwater lake sediment microbial communities from the University of Notre Dame, USA, for methane emissions studies - BRP12 BR (SPAdes)... | ecosystem: Environmental > Aquatic >... | reverse complement strand
ACTGCGCGAGCGGCCCACCGCCTTCGCCGCTGCTTCGTGAGTGAGCCCGAATTCGTCGATCAGGCGCGCAATCCCGTTTGCCTGCTCGAGCGGGTTCAAGTCCTCGCGCTGGATGTTCTCGATCAGCGCGAGCGCCAGCGCCGATTGATCCGGCACGGCCTTCACCAGCGCCGGGACCTCCGTGAGGCCCGCACGCCTCGCCGCGCGCCAGCGGCGCTCGCCGGCGACGATCTCGAAGCGCCCGCCCTCCACGGGCCGCACCAGGATCGGCTGCATCACCCCGTGTTCGCGAATCGAGGCTGCAAGTTCTTCGAGCGAGGCCTCGTCCATCTGTGTCCGCGGCTGATACTTGCCCGGCTGCAGCCGATCGATTGCGAGCGCCTGCAACGCGTCCTTCGCGCCGGCTTCGTCGACGCCCGCGAGGAGCGCATCGAGACCACGACCAAGTCCCTTGGGTCGAATCATTTTCGCCTCTCCGTACGCGAGGAGATCAGTGCCCGCCCGGCGGAGCAGCAAACATAGTGCGCGTGGGGGCGGTTCATCAGTGCCCGTCCGGACGCCCGAAGGGCACTGCGCGCCCCCTCGGGGGGCAGCAACCGCAGTGAGCGTGGGGGCTGTTCACTTCAGGCGATGGCCGTTGCCGGATCGACCCCGTCGGCCGCGGCGGCTTCCATCCGGCGCAGCATCTCGCCGGCAAGTGCCAGATAGGCCTGAGCGCCCTTCGAAGTCCGGTCGAGATAGAGTGCGGGAATCCCGTGCGAGGGCGCTTCGGCAAGCCGGACGTTGCGTGGAATCACGGTGCGGTAGAGCTTGTCGCCGAAATGCTTCTCGAGCTCCGCCGCGACGTTGAGCGCGAGCGTATTGCGCGGGTCGAACATCGTGCGCAGCAGCCCCTCGATCTCGAGCCTGGGGTTGAGATGCGCACGCACCTTCTTCAACGTCTGCACGAGATCGGACAGCCCCTCCAGTGCGTAATACTCGCACTGCATGGGTATGAGCACCGAGTCGGCCGCGCAAAGCCCGTTCAGCGTCAGCAGCGACAGCGAGGGCGGGCAGTCGAGAAGGATGAAGTCGTAGTCGGGCGCAACTTCGGAAATCGCCGAACGCATCTGCTGCAGCGCTTCGCCGAGCGCATCCTTCAGCCGCATTTCCCGCTCGGGCAAATCGACCAGCTCCACTTCGGCGCCGGCGAGCTCGCGATTGGCGGGCACGACATCGAAACCGCCCGTCGGCGAAACGGTACGGACGTCCGCGATCTTCTTTTCCCCGAGCAGGACTTGGTAGACGGTGGCCGGCGCCGCGCGTTTGTCGATGCCGGCGCCCGTCGTGGCGTTCCCCTGCGGATCGAGATCGACGAGAAGCACGCGGCGCTTCATCGCGGCGAGGCTCGCGGCAAGGTTGACCGCGGTCGTGGTCTTGCCGACGCCGCCCTTCTGGTTCGCGACCGCGATGATTCGGGTCATATCCGCTCCATCACGATCAGGTGCCGTTCCGCACGAAGCCCCGGTACCGTGAGCGCCGGCGCCGCGACGACACGAAAGCCCGGCGGCAGCTGTGCGATTTCCTCGTCCGGGTAGACGCCCTTCATCGCGACGAGGCGCCCGCGGTCGGCAAGATGTCGCGCGCTCGTATCGACGAAGGTTGCAAGGTCGGAGAAGGCGCGCGATATGACGACATCGAACGGCGCGGCGGGCGCGTAGTCCTCGACGCGCGCGATCACCACCTCGACGTTGGGCAGCGGGAGCTCGATCGCGACCTGCTGCAGGAACGCGCCTTTCTTGTGGCTGCTGTCGAGCGCGACGACGTGCCAGCCGGGCCTCGCGATGGCAAGCGGCAGCGCCGGCACGCCGCCGCCGCTGCCGACGTCGAGCAGGCGCAATCCCGGATGCGCAGCATCATCTGACAGGTGCGGCAGCACGGCGAGCGCATCGAGCACGTGGTGCGTCACCATGCGCTCCGGTTCGCGAATCGCCGTCAGGTTGTACGTCCGGTTCCACTTGGCGAGCAGCTCGAGATACCGGACGAGCTTGCCATGGGCGTCCGACGGCAACGATGTGCCGGCAGCGCGCAGTTGCCGCAAACCTTCGTCGAGGTCGAAAGCGCCGCTCATCGGTGGACCCCCGGCGCTGCGCGTCTTCCCTCCGGGGGACGCCCGCGCGAGCAGCGCGAAGCCAACGCCCGAAGGGCGCGTCTGCGAGCGCGGGCGGGGGCCGACTTCGAGGCGCGCGACGCGGGCACGACAATGCGGAGGCCACAGCAATTCGCGCCTTGGGGGGGCCCTACGGCTCTCATGCGGATCGCCGCCTGTCCGGTGGCGACGGCGGGGACGAATCTCCGATCTCTGCCGCCGGTGCGAGAGCGCGCTTCAGGTGAACGAGCAACAGTGAGATCGCCGCGGGCGTAACGCCGGATAGCCGGGCCGCCTGTCCGACCGTCTCGGGCCTGTGCAGATTGAGTTTTTGCTGCACTTCGGTGGAAAACCCGCGGACGGTGCGGTAATCAAGGTCCGGCGGGAGCCGCAGCGTCTCCTGCGCACGATGGCGCGCGATCTCCTGCTGCTGGCGATTGATGTAGCCCGCGTATTTGGTCGCGACCTCGACCTGCTCGGCAACCGCCGCGTCGGCGACCGCGGTTCCGGCGGCTGGCAACGTCATCAGCGACGCGTAGGTGACCCCGGGACGACGCAGGAGCTCCGTCAGCGAATACTCGCGCTCGATCGGCTGTCCGAGCACGCGTTCGGCATCCGGCACCGCGACAATTGTCGGATTGACGCTGGTGGCGTCGAGCCGTTCCAGCTCGCGCGCGATGGCGTCGCGCTTACGAGCGAAGACATCCCATCGGGCATCGTCGACAACCCCGAGTTCACGTCCCTGCTCGGTCAGCCGAAGATCCGCGTTGTCCTCGCGCAGCTGCAGTCGATATTCGGCGCGCGACGTGAACATCCGGTAGGGTTCGGTTACACCGCGCGTGATCAGGTCATCGACGAGCACGCCCAGATACGCCACGTCGCGACGTGGCGACCAACCATCGTCACCGCGCACGAGCCGTCCGGCGTTGATGCCGGCAAGGATGCCCTGTGCGGCAGCTTCCTCGTAACCCGTCGTGCCGTTGATCTGCCCTGCAAAGAAGAGCCCGGGGATTGCCTTCGTCTCGAGCGTTGCCTTGAGCGCTCGCGGGTCGAAATAATCGTACTCGATCGAGTAGCCGGGTCGCAGGATGTGTGCCCGCTCGCAGCCCCGGATCGACCGCACCAGCGCGAGCTGTACATCGAACGGGAGCGACGTCGAAATGCCGTTCGGATAGATCTCGTGGGTCTCGAGACCTTCGGGTTCGAGGAAGATCTGGTGGCTGTCGCGGTCAGCGAAGCGCACGACCTTGTCCTCGATCGACGGACAGTAACGGGGCCCGACGCCCTTGATGATCCCCGTGAAAAGCGGTGACCGGTCTAGACCTCCGCGAATGATCTCGTGTGTCCGCGCGTTCGTGTGGGTGATCCAGCAGGGGACCTGCCGCGGGTGAAGCGCGCGATTCCCGACGAAGCTGAATACGGGGGGTGGATCGTCACCGGGCTGGATTTCGAGCGCGGCGAAGTCGACCGTGCGGCCATCGAGCCTGGGGGGCGTGCCCGTCTTAAGGCGCCCGGCGGGAAGCCGCATCTCGCGCAATCGCGCCCCCAGCGTCTTCGCCGGCGGGTCGCCCGCGCGCCCGGCCTCGAAATTCTCGAGCCCGACGTGAATAAGACCGGAGAGAAATGTGCCGGTCGTCAGAATGACGGCATCCGCCTCGAAGCGAACGCCCATCTGCGTGATCACGCCGGTGACACGCGCTCCCGCACCGTCTCCGTCGAGCGTCAGGTCGTCGACCGCCTGCTGGAACAGCGTGAGGTTGACCTGATTCTCCAGCCGGCGGCGGATCGCCGCCTTGTAGAGCACACGATCGGCTTGCGCACGCGTCGCGCGCACGGCCGGCCCTTTGCTCGAATTGAGGGTGCGAAACTGAATTCCGGCCTCATCGGTGGCGATCGCCATGGCGCCGCCCAGCGCATCGACCTCCTTGACGAGGTGCCCCTTCCCGATGCCCCCGATCGACGGGTTGCATGACATCTGCCCCAGCGTTTCGATGTTGTGCGTGAGCAGCAACGTCCTGCAGCCCATTCTCGCGCTGGCCAGGGCCGCCTCGGTGCCGGCGTGTCCACCACCGACGACGATCACGTCAAAGCGCGTCGCAAACAGCATGATTTCATTGGTCTTTTGTTGTGTGTCTGGTCCGACGACTCTGACGTAACCGGGCTGCAATCATACGTCAAAGGGGGCCTTGGCGAAAGTCATCATCCGGCCGATCCACGGCGGGGCCAGGCGCTCTGGCGCCGCGTTCCACGTGAAACCTCGGAGGCGAAGCGGTGGCCGAAAATCGGACGACCTGCCGCGAGGTGAAGCCTTCGGGTAGTCGCCAACCCGCCGATTCGTCCGCGATCCCGTGGAAGGCTGGCGGTGGCATCGCGTCGACGCGGAACGTTGGGTGCCGAAGCGGCCCTGCCCCCGGGCTCAGTCACGGGTCGAGGTCGAATCCCGAACGGAGTGGCCCTCGGAAAGACCGCAGATGAGCTGAGATGGGTTCCACGTGAAACATCGAGTGCAAGGACCCGGTCGGCCCTCGCGCCAGACGACGTAGGCGCACCCGGAACCCCGCCGACACAAGGTCGGGGCCGCGTTCCGGCCTTCACCGGGCCCCGCACCGAAGCCAGCTCGCGGACCCGGAGCGGGCGCGCGAAATGCGGCCCTGCGCCGATTTGTTAGAACAACCTCGTCGTGGGCGCCGACCCTCGTGGCGTCTGAAGCCTGGGCGAAGCGGCACGCCGTGAGCCCGCGTGCCTGTGCCGGTTTCCGCCGTCGTGGGTAACGCGGAACCGCGGCAGCGGTGGGGGGGCCGCCCGCTTGACCCTCCGAGGAACCGCAGGTGAACGTGCTTCGCGACACCGAAGCCCGGCCCCAAGCCTGCCGCACCCCGGATGGTCGTGCCAACGCCTGAGGCCAACGGTTCCCATCGTCAGGGCGGCACCATGGCGCGTTGGCAGGATTCCTCGCGTCTCGCACAACGCCGCGGCCGAGCACGCTGTCGTGGGGGCACGGGGAGAGACGGATGGCGCATGGGCCGCCCCGCGCGCAGCGCGTGGCGCGGCCGCCCGGCGGCCGTGGATGGGCCCCGCCCGCTGGCCGCATCGGGGAACCGCAACTGGGCCGCTTGCGGACCCCAAGCCCGCCGCCTCTCGCTGTGCCCGCAAGACATGGCTTCGATCGCGCCACGGCGTTCACGCACGCGAAAGCGGCGCCGGGGATCGGCGGTGGACCGAGAAATGCCGGGCCCGCCAATGGCTGCGGTACCGCCCAACATGTCCAGACGACCCATTGTTTCACGTGGAACCGTGACCCGGAACGTCCGCCCGCCTACAATCGAAGGCAACTCCCCCGACCTCGATCCGTCTGCCTTCCATCCCCATCCCAACTCCGATGCGACGGATTCTCTGCCTCGGCATGTCGGCGCTGGACGCCATCTATCGCGTGCCCGCCATCCCGGCAACGCCTACCAAGGTGTTGGCCACCTCGTTCACCGAGTGCGGCGGCGGCATGGCTGCCAACGCGAGCGTGGCGATCGCCCGGTTGGGCGGACAAGTGTGCTACTGGGGGCGCGTCGGCACGGATGTGCTCGGCACCCGCATCCTTGACCAATTGTCCAGCGAAGGGGTCGATGTCACCGGCGTACGGCGGATCCCCGATTGCGTTTCGCCCTCTGCGGCCATCCTCGTCGACGACGACGGCGAGCGCCTCGTTTGCGCATATAACGATCCCAATCTCGATCCGGACGCTTCCTGGCTGCCGCTGGATCAGGTGCCCGGATTCGACGCCGTGCTCGCCGACGTGCGTTGGCCCGCCGGTGCCGCGGCCGTGCTCGATGTCGCTTCGTCCGCAGGCATACCGGCAGTCCTCGACGGTGACATCGGCCCCCGCGACGCACTGCTCGATCTCGCGCGGCGCGCAACCCATGTCGTCTTCTCCGAACCCGGACTCGCGCACGTCGCCGGCACGACACTGCCGGGCGAGGGACTCGCCCGAATTGCGCGTTCGGTCCCCGGCATGGTTGGTGTCACGCTAGGCGCTGCCGGATTCCTCTGGCGGGACGGCGCTCATGAGCGCCGACTCCCGGCGCCGCAAATCGTCGCGGTCGATACGCTTGCGGCCGGCGATATCTGGCACGGGGCCTTTACCCTTGCCCTCGGCGAGCAGAGCACGATCGCCGACGCCGCCCGCTTCGCCAACGCCGCAGGGGCGATCAAATGCACACGTCCGGGGGGGCGACTCGGCGCGCCGACACGCACCGAGGTCACGGCATTCTTGTCGAGTGGAAAACTATAACTTATTCAAAAACAATAAGTTAGATGCATTCCTCCGGTGTTGCTCGCCGTTTGAGGTGAGCGGGATCAGTTTCGGAGCGAGTACTTACACCGCGAGTTGTTTTCCCAATCTTTCGCGTTCGGCAATCAACGCCGCCGGGCGCTTCGCACCCAGCTTCGCGAACAACTCGTCGTGCGCGACCAACTCGCGTGACCACATTGCTGCGTCGATCCTCATCACCTGCTCGTACCTGTCGGGAGCGTAATCGAGCCCGGTCCAGTTCAGGTCGGCGTAGTACGGCTCGAAGCCCAACGCCGTGTCCCGCGCGTTCGCGCGACCATGGCAGCGATCCACGATCCACGCGAGCACGCGCATGTTCTGACCGAAACCCGGCCAGGCAAACCGGCCGGCTTCGTCCGTCCGGAACCAATTCACGTTGAAAATCTTCGGCGGCTTCTCGACGACCCGTCCCATCTGCAGCCAATGCGCGAAGTAATCGCCGACGTGATATCCGCAGAATGGCAGCATCGCGAAGGGATCGCGGCGCACTTCGCCAACCTTGCCGGTCGCGGCAGCCGTCGTTTCTGAGCCCATCGTCGCGGCCTTGTACACGCCCTCTTCCCAATTCCGGGCCTCGACGACGAGCGGCACCGTATCGCTACGGCGCGCACCGAAGATGAAGGCGTCCAACGGCACGCCGTTCGGGTTGTCCCAGTCCCGGTCCAGCGACGGGCACTGGATCGCCGACACCGTGAACCGCGAATTCGGGTGCGCCGCCTTGCGGCCGCAATCGGGCGTCCATGACTGACCCTGCCAGTCGACCAGATGCGGGGGCGGGACCTTCGACAGCCCTTCCCACCACACATCGCCATCGTCGGTCATCGCCACGTTGGTGAAGATCGCATTGGCCTTGAGCATCTCCATCGCGTTCGCGTTCGATTCGTACGACGTTCCCGGCGCAACCCCGAAGTAACCGGCCTCGGGATTGATCGCGTAGAACTTCCCGTCGTCGTGCGGCTTGATCCACGCGATGTCGTCGCCGATCGTCGAAACCTGCCAGCCCTCGAATCCCTTCGGCGGGATCAGCATGGCGAAATTCGTCTTGCCGCATGCACTCGGAAACGCGGCTGCGACATAGCTCTTTTCCCCCGTCGGCGCCGTGACGCCGAGGACCAGCATGTGCTCGGCGAGCCAGCCCTGGTCCCGCCCCATCACCGACGCGATCCGCAGGGCGAAGCACTTCTTGCCGAGCAGCGCATTGCCGCCGTAACCCGACCCGTACGACCAGATCTCGCGCGACTCGGGAAAGTGCACGATATATTTGTGGTCCTTGTTGCAGGGCCACGGAACATCGGTCGCACCGGGTGCGAGCGGTGCGCCGACCGAGTGCACGCACGGCACGAAGGTGCCATCCGCCCCCAGCACGTCGAATACGGCCATCCCCATCCGCGTCATCAGCTTCATGTTGACGACGACATAGGGACTGTCCGAAATCTCGATGCCGATGTGCGAGATGTGGCTCCCGATCGGGCCCATCGAGAAGGGGACGACGTACATCGTGCGCCCGCGCATGCATCCCGAATAAAGGCCCTTCAAGGTCGCCCGCATCTCCGTCGGCGCGACCCAGTTGTTGGTCGGCCCCGCATCGTCCCTCTTTTCGCTGCAGATGAACGTGCGGTCCTCGACGCGAGCGACATCGGACGGATCCGACAGTGCAAGATAGCTGTTCGCGCGCCGGGCGGGATTCAGCTTCTTCAGCGTGCCGCCGGCAACCATCTCGCCGCAGAGGCGCGTGTACTCGGCGTCGCTGCCATCGCACCACACGATGCGCTCCGGCTTGGTGAGCGTTGCGATATCACGAACCCACGCAAGCAGGCGCGAGTGGCGTACGTACGATGGCGCGGCGACAGCGCTGGCGAGGGCGGACAGTGTCTCGGATTGACTCATGATGATCCTGCACGGGGTGGAAATCGGAGGACGCCGCGGGCCGGAGGACGACCCTGCGCGCGATGCATCAGATTCAAAGTTTACACCGCTGCGATGCCCTGCCGTAAGCGACCCCGCGGTGGCCGGGTGGCCTTACCGATTTGCGTGGTCCGGCGTGGCGCAGACAGACCGCGACGAACACGCCACGCGGGAAGCATGACCCAATGCCACCGCGTTCCACAATCGTTTGGGATCGATTGCCGCACCACACGCACCGCGCCAATGTTCGAACGTGCTTCGCGGCCGATGGAGTCGCGGTCCGGCTTTCGGTAGACTACAGCGGCAAGCGGTGCAGCGGAACGACTCCGCCGAACGCCCGGGCCTTGCCGAATGCCCGCATCGGGCCCAACGCGCCAGGCCGCAGTGGCTGAGTCGAGCGCGGCGCCGTGGAGGCATCGCGTACGACCGTCATTTGAGAACATCGAGGTTTTCGGTACTGCCAGCGCCCACGGACGGCGAGAGATCCAACCTTGGACTATTACGCAATTCTTGGTGTTCACCCGACCGCCGAGGATATTGTCATTCGTGCGGCGTACAAGGCTTTGGCACAACGCTATCATCCCGACCGCTTCGCGGGCTCGCAGGATGAGGCGCACCGCAGGATGTCCGATCTGACGAAGGCGTATGAAGTCCTCGCCGACCCGGTGCGACGCCAGAAGTACGACCGGCGCCGACTCACCTACACGCAGTCTGTTGCGACCTACTTCAACAGCTCGCCCAGAGATGCGCCGCCGGCCCTGGATCCGCTGGACCTGCGGTCGGCGGCCGCGAAGCGCAAGCGGTCACGCCTGGCCTTGTCCGCGCTGATGGTTGCCGTCGTCGCCCTGTCCGCATTCAACCTCTTCCAGTATTCGCCTCAGCTCAAGGAATGGCTGAGTGCGAGCGCGCCGGTGCCGATGCCAACACCGCCCGCCGACGCCCCGTCCAGGCGCGCGACCGACGCTTCGATCACGGGTGCGGTAACAGTCGCACCAGGTGCTCTGCCACCAGTCGCTTCCCCCGCGAAGTCACGGAACTTGCCCATCGGCCAAGGCAGCGCAACGGCGCCGGATGCCACGGTTCCGGACACGCAAGCGCCAGCGCCACTGCCCGCCAATGCCGCCACCGAGTCGCGGCCCGTGAAAGGGCCCGGAGAAATCGCGCCGCGGCCTTCGGTCACTGAATCCGGTCGAGCAGCGGCCGCCCTTGGCACTGCCCTGCCTGCGGTTGCCCCGCTGCCGAAGGACGAACGCCGCGCCCGCACCACCCTCGCCGGCGCAAGAACCGCTCCCGCCGATGGCCGAATCTCGACCCCGCCCCCCGCGCCAGCCTCCGATCCCTGCAGGGATTCGGTCGCCGCGCTGGGTCTATGCAGTCCGAGTACAACCGCTAGGAACAAGTGACATGATCAAGAGCTTCGCAGTCGGTCTGATGGCAGCTGCATTTATGTTTCATGGCGCCGTGGCACAAGCCGCGGCAGAGTTCAAGATCGTCACCGCGTCGGAGCGGGGCACCTATATCCAGATCGGGCGGAACCTGGCCGAGTTCATCGCGCCGCCGGCGGACATCTCGCTGGAGGTGCTGCCCTCGGCGGGATCGGCCGAAAACGTGCGCCGCCTGCGATTCGAGGCCGGTGTCAAGTTGGCCCTCGTGCAGTCCGACGTGTACCAGGCCTTTCTCGATCTGGCGGCAAGCGGAAACGCGGAGGCGAGAGACATGATCCGCCCTCTTCGCGTGATCGTTCCTCTCTACAACGAAGAGATCTATTTCATCGTGCGTGAAGACTCCCCGCTGAATTTCATCCACGAGATCAGGAATGCGAAGATCAACGCGGGCGAACTGGGTAGCGGCACGGCGCTCACCACAACGACCCTTTACCGGCTGATGTTCAACGGGCCGATTCCCGAGGCCAACGCGAGTTTCCTGCCCAACGAGGACGCCCTGGTGAAATTGATCACCGACAAGTCCGTCGACGTCGTGGCGGTCATTGCCGGGCAGCCTGCGAAGCTGCTCGTCGACATGAAGCCCGAGGCACGGAAGCTCATCAAGCTGCTGAAGTTCGACCCCAAGGAACCGTCGAGCCAGGCGGCGCTCAAGACCTACGTGGCCGCCACCGTGCGGGCCAGCAGCTACCCGAACCTGCTGCTCGAAGATGTTCCCGCGCTGGCGGTCAAAGCGTACCTGGTGACCTACGATTTCAGCCTCAAGTCGACCGAGGACTATCTGCGGCGGTTCGCGCGATCGTTATGCCAGAACTTCTCGACACTGCAGGAAAAGGGGCATCCCAAATGGCGGGAGGTCGAGCTCGCGCAGCCGGACCTCGGTCGTGGCTGGCTTTACTATCCGTCCACAGCCGGCGAGATACGCGCCTGCATCGCCGCCAAAGCCAAGCCCAAGGCTCCGCCACCCAGAGCGTGCACGCAGCAGGAGCAAATCCTGGGCTTGTGCAAATAGATCCGCGGAGCCCCGGCGCCCCGCCCAACCCTTTCACTTGCCGAGGCAGAACCGGGAGAAGATTACGCCCAGCAGATCGTCCGACGTGAACTCGCCGGTGATCGACGCGAGCGATGCGTGCGCGGCGCGCAAGTCCTCGGCAAAGAGTTCCAGTGGCGGCTCGGCAGCCGCAATGTGCGCTTCGGCGTTGGCGAGCTGCGCTGCCGCCTCGCGCAGCGCCACGAGATGACGCTCGCGGGCGAGGAAGGCCCCCTCCATATCCTCGTGCGCTCCGGCGATGGCCATTATCTCCTGCTGCAGCAGCTCGATCCCTGACGCGGTCTTCGCCGACAGGAACACATGGCGCTCCGCCTGCGCCGATCCGGGGTCGCGTGCCGGCGCGGCCCGCGTTTCGACCTTCGGGGCCATGCCGGCGAGATCGATCTTGTTGTGAACCACGAGCCGCCGCAGCGCGGCCGGCAACTCGCCCAGGATGGCCGCGTCCGCGTCCGTGATGCCTTGACCCGCAGCGGCATCGACCAGCACGAGCGCCAGATCCGCCCGCGCGATCGCGGCCCACGTGCGCTCGATGCCCAACATCTCTACCGGGTCGTCGGTTGGACGCAGGCCCGCGGTGTCGACGATCGTCAGCGGAATACCGTGGATTTCGACCTCGGAGCGCACCGCATCGCGGGTGGTACCCGCGATCGGCGTGACAATCGCGACCGCGTCGCCCGCGAGTTGATTGAGCAGGCTCGATTTGCCGACGTTGGGCCGCCCGACGAGGACCGCCGTCAGGCCCTCGCGCAAGAGCGCGCCCTGCGTCGCCCGGGCGAGAACTCCCGCCACCTGTGCCCGGATCGCCGCGAGCCTCCCGCGCGCGTCGGCCGCGCGCAGAAAATCGAGTTCCTCGTCCGGGAAATCGAGCGTGGCCTCCGTGAACATCCGCAACTCGATCAGCGCATCGGCGAGGGCACGGACCTCGCGCGAAAACGCGCCGGAGAGGCTCCGTGCGGCCGCGCGTGCAGCCGTTGTGGTCGCGGCGTCGATGAGATCGGCGACACTTTCAGCCTGTGCCAGATCGAGCTTGCCGTTGAGAAACGCCCGCTGGGTGAACTCGCCCGGCTGCGCAAGCCGGGCCCCCAATTCCAGACATCGCGCCAGCAGCAGCCGCAGCACCGCCGGCCCCCCGTGGGCGTGCAGCTCGAGGACGTCCTCGCCGCTGTATGAGCGCGGGGCCGGGAAGCAGAGGGCGAGGCCTTGGTCGAGCGGCGCGCCATCTGCGCCACGGAAGGTGGCGACGGTTGCGACGCGAGGGGCAAGCTGCCGCTGCACGATCCCGGCGATGATCGCCGGCACGTTCGGGCCTGAAACGCGGACGAGACCGACGCCGCCTCGGCCCGCCGGCGTCGCAATGGCGACGATGGTGTCGGTCGCCGGGGCGCGATGCCGGGTTGCCGTCATGTCGCTCGCACTCGTGCGTTGGCTCGAAACGTCACTCGCCGGAATGTCCGGCTGCGGGCCGCGTGGTCCGGCCCGAAACCGCAATTTCGGTCGTCGCGGCTAGCGGCGCTTCGCGGCAGCGAGCGCCGCTTCCTTCTCCAGCACCCGGTTCATGTGCCATTGCTGGAAGATCTGCAGCGAGTTGTTGATGAGCCAGTAGAGCACCAGGCCCGCCGGGAAGAACACGAACATCACCGAGAACGCGATCGGCATGATCTGCATCACCTTGGCCTGGACCGGATCGGAGATCGGAGTCGGCGAGAGTTTGACTTGCAGATACGCGGTGATCGCGTAGACCACGGGCAAGACGAAGTAGGGGTCCGGTGCGGACAGATCCGTGATCCAGCCGATCCAGGGGGCGTGCCGAAGCTCGACGGCCGATAGCAGCACCCAGTAGAGCGCGATGAAGACGGGGATCTGCACGAGGATCGGCAGGCAGCCGCCGAGCGGATTGATCTTCTCCTGCTTGTACATCTCCATCATCTTGATCTGCAGCTGCTGCTTGTCGTTTGCGTACTGCTCCTGCAGCGCTTTCAGTTTCGGGGCGATCACCTTCATCTTCGCCATGGAGCGCGCACTTGCATGGTTGAGCGGGTAGAACGCGCTCTTGATGATGATCGTGAGCAGGACGATGGCCCAGCCCCAGTTGTGAACCAATCCGTACAGCCACTTGAGCAGCCAGAAGAGCGGCGCCGAGATCACGGTGAAGATCCCGTAGTCGACGACGAGGTCCAGCCCCTTTGCGAATTTGGCGAGCTCGTCCTGTTCCTGCGGCCCGACATAGAGCGGGACACGCACTTCACCCGTCGCGCCTGGAGCAATGGTTCCCACCGGCACGATGACCCCCGCCGAGTAGAGACCGGCATCGAGCTTCCGCGCGTAGAACTCCCGCGCCAGCTTCTTCTCGTCCGACGGCAGCCACGCGGCGACGAAGTAATGCTCGACCATCCCGACCCAGCCGTTGTCGGTGTTCTTGGTGTAGGGCAACTTGCGCGTGGGGTCGGCGGCCAGTTTGTCGAGGTCGCCGAACTCGACCTTCTTGAACTTGTCGGCCTCGTTGTAGATGACCGGCCCGGTGTACGAGACGGGCGCCATCGAGTTCTGCGTGCCCTGCGTCTTCATGTCCCGCGTCAGCTGGTAGTACGCGTAGGGGGCGATCGGTGCGGCACTGTTGTTCGTGACGTCGTAGGCAACGTCGATCAGGTAGCTGCCGCGATGGAACGTCAGCGCCTGAACGACCTTGTCTCCGTTCGGTGCCGTCGTTTGCAGACGGAGCACGACGCTGTCGGATCCCGCCTCGAGTTCCCGCGGCCCGGGCAGCGCCTCGTAGACGGTCCGGTGGTTGGGCATCCCCTCGCCGAGCAGCCCGGACTGGGCGACACTCGTGCGTTCCGGCGTTCTGAGCAGCGCGAGGTAGGGCTTGGCTTCATCGCCGGGATCATGATGTTTCAGCAACGCAACCTGCGTGATCGCGCCGCCCGTCGTGTCGACTTCCGCGCGATAGAGATCCGTCGTAATCGTGATCGTTTTCCCCGAAGTGCCCGCGGCCCCTGCGACTGCGGGAAGGGCGCCGGCGCCCGGAACGACCGCCGGCGGCGTCGCGGGCGCTGCCATCGGCGCCGCCGGCAAATCGGCGGAAGGTGCAGCTTTCTGCGCCGGTGTCACGATCGCGGGCGCCGGCGGCCGAGTCTCCTTTTGCCATGCTTCCCACAACAGCAGGGCCGAGAACGAGAAGATGACGAACAGAATGAGGCGTTGAGTATCCATGACAACCCGGGTGACTGCGTCTCGCGGAGCGCGACACGACGAACAGAAATTGGAATTGGTTCAGGGAACCGGGTCGTAACCGCCCGGATGATATGGGTGACACCGTACGACGCGCCTCACCGCCAGCCAGGCACCTTTGAGCGCACCGTGCTTCCGGATCGCTTCCAGCGCATAGTCGGAGCAACTCGGAGCAAAGCGACAGTTGGCGCCCAGTGCCGGCCTGACCGCATACTGGTACGCACGAATCAGCGCAATGAGGATCTCTTTCATGCCGATCGGCGCCGGGCTCCGATGGTCGCCAGCAACCGCGCGGCCTCGGCTACGATCAACGGGAACTCGGCGCGCGGTGCGCCGCGCTTCAAGCGGACGATCACGTCAAGACCGGCGATCGCCGGCTGTGCTTGCCGCAACACGACGCGCAGCATCCGACGCACGCGATTGCGGTCGACGGCGAGCGGCAGCGCCTTGCGGCCGATCACGAAACCTGCGCGGCCGCACGCGTGGGCGGCCGTAACGGAGATCAACTGCACGTAGTCGCCGTCCCGGCGCAGACCGCGGCGAAAGACGGTCTCGAACGCGCCGGCGCCCGTGAGCGGGCAGCGGCGACTTTCCCCAACCATCGCCGCGAGCTGCCTGGCAATCAGGGGGTGAGCCGCTCGCGGCCCTTGGCCCGCCGCGCCGAGAGAACCTTGCGCCCGCCGACGCTTTTCATCCGCGCGCGGAAGCCGTGCGTGCGCTTGCGCTTGACGATGGAGGGTTGGAATGTGCGTTTCATGGTGAACGGCCTTGAGGTGAAAAAGCCTTACATTAGAGCGCGTTATGGTCATCGCTGTCAATGCCGATCCGCTCGATCATCAGATCCCGATCGGGATCGCCTTCCCGCACACAGGTCGAGTGCCTGTGGATAACTTGCCGCGCGCGCGATACAATCGTGCCCACGACGGGCGCATTGCGGCCGCCAGGCCCCTGCGAGCCCGTGTCTGTTGTTCGACTCGTTTTCCGGGCTTCTTGGCGGGGACAGCCCGTCCATGCAGCTGAGGGCACTGCTTCCTCGCCGCCCTTGGGGGCTCCGGTTCCCGACCGAGCGAGGTGTGGCGCCCCGTCCCCGGGTCCCACGTGCGCATGTCTTCCGGTCCTCTTTTCTGGCAACGCTGTCTCGAGACGTTCCGCGAGGAACTGACCCCGCAGCAGTTCAATACCTGGATCCGCCCGCTCGCTCTCGACGGCGACGAGGGCGGCTACCGGCTGCGCACGCCGAACCGGTTCGTCCTGCAGTGGGTGAAGGAGCGCTTCCTCGTGCGGATCTTGGAGCTTGCCGCGCAGACTGAGGGTCACCCCGTTTCCATCGTCCTCTCGATCGCCGAAGGCAGCCCGGACAGCAGCCCTGCGCCAGCGGTCGCACCGCCGCCCCCGGCGCGAGCCGTTGCGCTACCGCCCGCGGAGGCCGCTTCCAGCATGACCCTCCCGCCGGCGACGCCGCGACGACACGAGCAGACGAGCCTCAATCCCGGGTTCACTTTCTCGACTTTCGTTGCCGGCAAGGCCAACCAGCTGGCCAGGGCCGCCGGCATGCAGGTTGCCGAGTACCCGACCTCGTACAACCCCCTGTTCGTCTACGGCGGCGTGGGCCTCGGCAAGACCCACCTCGTGCAGGCGATCGGCAACCACATCCTGCAACGCGATGCGGCGGCGAAGATCCGTTACATCCACGCCGAAACGTACGTCTCCGACGTCGTCCGCGCATACCAGCACAAGGCCTTCGACGACTTCAAGCGCTATTACCGCTCCCTCGATCTCCTCCTGATCGACGACATCCAGTTCTTCGGTGGCAAGAGCCGCACCCAGGAGGAATTCTTCTACCTGTTCAACACACTGATCGAAGCGCACAAGCAGGTCGTCATCACCTGCGACACCTATCCCAAGGAGATTTCCGGAATCGAGGAGCGCCTCATCTCCCGCTTCGGCTGGGGCCTCACGGTCGCGCTCGAGCCCCCGGAACTGGAGATGCGCGTCGCCATTCTCCTGGCCAAGGCCGCCGCGACCGGCCTCAAGCTCGACGAGCAGGTCGCATTCTTCATCGCCAAGCACATCCGCTCGAACGTTCGCGAACTCGAAGGCGCACTGAAGCGCGTGATCGCGTACTCCAGTTTCCACGGCCAGGAGATCACGCTGACCGTTGCCAAGGAAGCGCTGCGCGATCTGCTGGCCGTGCAGAATCGCCAGATCTCCGTGGAAAACATCCAGAAAACCGTCGCCGACTATTACAAGATCCGCATTTCCGACATGCATTCGAAAAAGCGCTCGCGAGCGCTCGCCCGCCCGCGGCAGGTTGCCATGGCGCTGGCGAAGGAACTCACGCAACTCTCGCTGCCGGAAATCGGCAGCAATTTCGGAGGCCGGGATCACACGACAGTCCTGCACGCCTGCCGCCAGATCGCGAAACTCCGCGAAACGATTCCGGAACTCAACCACGACGTCAATTTCCTGCTCCAGGTCCTGCGCAACTGACGCTCATCAGGCCTTGCCGCCAGCGCCGTCGGGTAGCAACCGTTTTCATGCGTCTGCGGCATCATTTTTTTGCTGGATAACTGCCCGTTTTACATCTATAATTTGTGGATTAGCCGCTGCCCATCGATTTTTCCAGAAAAGTCCCCAAACGATCCACCTCGGCTACATGCGTTGTCCACAAGGTTCACTCATCTCCAACCCGCTAGCAGGACTGGGTTTTTCCATTCGATACCGGGAACCGGCCCGCTCCTGTTAGCTGTTCTATGGTTTAACCAATGCAATTAAAGCAAATAGCCCGCGACGCGTTGCTGAAACCTCTGCAAGCGGTCTCCGGTATCGTCGAACGTCGACATACGCTGCCAATTCTTGCGAATGTCCTGGTCGAACATCGCGACGGCCGGCTCTACGTCACCGCCACCGACCTCGAGATGCAGATCACCGCGCATTCCGAGTTGCCGGGCAAGGAAACACAGGCAGTGACGGTCGCGGCGCGCAAGCTGCAGGACCTGCTGCGCGCGTTGCCGGACGACGCGATGCTCACCGTCGAGGGTACCGGCAATCGCCTGACGCTGCGCGCCGGTCGATCGCGGTTCAACCTGCAGACGTTGCCGGCGGCCGATTATCCGCGGATAGGTGTCGGCCAGGATCAGGTCCAGGCGCTGACGCTGCCGCAGCGCGATCTGCGCGGCCTGCTCAAGTCCGCGGAGTTCGCGATGGCCCAGCAGGACATCCGCTATTACCTGAACGGCATGCTGCTCGTCATCGAAAAGGGCTCGTTGCAGGCAGTGGCAACGGATGGCCACCGGCTTTCCTGGGCGAGCCTCGGCATTGCGGGCGACTTTGCACGGCAGGAAGTGATCCTGCCGCGCAAGACCGTGCTGGAACTGGGCAAGCTGCTCGCCGACGTCGACGACCCGGTGACGGTCGACATTCTCGCCAACCAGGTTCGTTTCCGCTTCGCCAACATCGAATTGGTGAGCAAGGTGGTCGACGGCAAATTCCCCGATTACAACCGCGTCATTCCCACCGGCCACGCCAAGCGCATAGAACTTCCGCGAACCGAATTGCTGGCGACGCTGCAGCGCGCGGCGATCCTGTCGAACGAGAAGTTTCGCGGCGTGCGCCTCGTGCTCGGCAACGATCAGCTTAAGATCATCTGCACGAACAGCGAGCAGGAGGAGGCCGAGGAGGAGCTCGAAGTCGCGTACAAGGGTGATGCGCTGGATATCGGGTTCAACATCACCTATCTGCTCGACGTCCTGCAGAACATGGCGATGGATCGCGTGCAACTGGCGTTTGGTGACGCCAATTCCAGCGCGCTGGTCACGGTTCCGGATCGCGACGACTACAAGTACGTCGTGATGCCCATGCGCATTTGATGACGCAACCGTGATTCCTGCAAGGCGACGGCGCCGACCGCGGGTCGGCGCCGGTGCTTTGAGCGGCGCCGAATACAACCGAAAGCCACGATGACTCAAGCGATGCCCAAGCCGGTAAACAACGGCGAAGACTACGATTCCACCAGTATCCAGGTGCTGAAAGGCCTCGACGCTGTGCGCAAGCGCCCGGGGATGTACATCGGCGATACGTCCGATGGAACTGGCTTGCACCACATGGTGTTCGAGGTACTCGACAACGCGATCGACGAGGCGCTGGCCGGGTACTGCGACGACATCAAGGTGGTGATCCACGCGGACAATTCGGTGTCGGTCCTGGACAACGGCCGCGGGATACCGGTCGACATCAAGGACGACGACGAGTTGAAGCGCTCAGCCGCCGAGATCGTGATGACGGAACTCCACGCGGGGGGCAAGTTCGACCAGAACAGCTACAAGGTCTCCGGCGGACTTCACGGCGTCGGCGTCTCGGTGGTCAACGCGCTGTCGGACTGGCTGCGGCTGCGGATCTGGCGCAACGGCAAGGCGTATCAGATGGAATTCCGCCGTGGAGTGGCCGTCGCGCCATTGGCCGTGACCGGCACCACGGACCGCCGCGGCACCGAAGTCCATTTCATGGGTTCGCCCGAAACCTTCGGCCGCATCGAGTTCCATTACGAGATCCTCGCGAAGCGGATCCGCGAGCTTTCCTTCCTCAACAACGGCACCAAGATCGAATTGCTCGACCAGCGCGACGGCAAGAGCGAGAACTTCGCCTACTCGGGTGGAATCCGCGGCTTCGTCGAGTACATGAACCGCAGCAAGTCGGTCCTGCATCCGAAGATCTTCCATTCCGTTGGCGAGAAGGATGGAGTGACGGTCGAGGTGGCGATGCAGTGGAACGATTCGTACGGCGAGAACGTCCAGTGCTTCACCAACAATATTCCGCAGCGCGACGGCGGCACGCACTTGACCGGCCTGCGGCAGGCGATGACGCGGACGCTCAACCAATATATCGAGAAGGAAGAGATCGCGAAGAAAGCGAAGGTCGAGACGACCGGAGACGACATGCGCGAAGGCCTTTGCTGCGTGCTTTCGGTGAAGGTGCCCGAGCCGAAGTTCTCGTCGCAGACCAAGGACAAACTCGTCTCGTCGGAGGTCCAGCCGATCGTCCAGGAAGTTGTCGCGGCGAAGCTCGCCGAGTTCCTGCTGGAAAATCCCGCCGACGCAAGGATCATCTGCACGAAGATCGTCGACGCGGCGCGCGCGCGCGAAGCCGCGCGCAAGGCCCGCGAACTGACCCGCCGGAAGGGCGTTCTGGACTCGATGGGGCTGCCCGGCAAGCTCGCCGATTGTCAGGAGCGCGACCCGAAGCTGTGCGAACTCTACCTCGTCGAGGGCGATTCGGCCGGCGGCTCCGCGAAGCAGGGCCGCGATCGCAAGTTCCAGGCGATCCTCCCTCTTCGCGGCAAGATACTGAATGTCGAACGCGCGCGTTTCGACAAACTGGTGAGTTCGCAGGAAATCGTCACGCTGATCACGGCACTCGGCACCGGCTTCGGCAAGGACGAGTACAACGCCGACAAGTTGCGGTACCACCGGATCATCATCATGACCGACGCGGACGTCGACGGGTCGCACATCCGGACCCTGCTGCTCACGTTCTTCTACCGGCAGATGCCCGAGCTGGTCGAACGCGGCCACATCTACATCGCCCAGCCGCCGCTGTACAAGGTCAAGCAGGGGAAAGAAGAAACGTACCTCAAGGATGATCATGAGCTGAAGCAGCACCTGCTCAAGGTCGCGCTCAAAGGCGCCGAACTTGTTCCTGGCGCAGGCAAGCCACCGCTCGCACCGGACACGTTTGCCGGCATTGCGCGCGAGTATCTGCTCGCCGACGCCGTCATCGAACGCTTGGCGCGGATCATCGAGCCGGCCGCGCTGTATGCGCTGCTCGCCGGCGCGAGGATCGACCTCTCGAGCGACGCCTCCGCGGCGACGAGCGCCGCGACGCTCCAGTCGACGATCGCCGATCCGGACGTCCGCGTCGAATCGCGCTACGACGCGGCGAGCGAGACACGGCGCCTCGTCGTCGTGCGCACGCACCACGGCACACCGCATGTCACGGCGATCGACAGCGATTTCATTGCCTCGGGCGACTTCGCGCAGATCCAGGCGGCGGCCGCGGTGCTGCAGGGGCTTATCGCGCCAGGGGCGGTTGTCCGCCGCGGGGAAAAGCAGCAGCCGGTCGCCTCGTTCAAGGCGGGCCTCGATTGGCTGCTCGCCGACGCCCGCGGCAGCGTGACGCTGCAACGCTACAAGGGGTTGGGCGAGATGAACCCGGCGCAGCTGTGGGAGACGACGATGAACCCCGCCGTGCGGCGCCTGCTGCGCGTGCAAATCGAGGACGCCATCTCATCGGAGGAGATTTTCTCGACGCTCATGGGCGAACTGGTCGAGCCGCGGCGCGCCTTCATCGAAACCAACGCGCTGGGCGTGCGCAACCTCGACGTTTGAGCGCCAGGACCCTGTAGGGCGCCGTTCTTACCGAGATTTGCGACACAATTGGTGAGACCGGGCGCAAGTATTGATGAGGGGCTGCGCCGTGACGGCCTACGCCAATGTTCAGCTGCTCTTGCTCGGGGGCTGAGCCATTTCGTGCGCCAGAAATTGGGCGAAGGGCCGGATGTCTCCATTGACGCTCGCGGTCTCGAGAGTGGCCATGTACTCCGTGCGGAACTTGTGGCGAACCACCGTCCAAGGGTATCCCCCTGATGCCATCATCGCGTTCATCAGGAACCGCCCCAAGCGCCCGTTCCCATCGAAATAGGGGTGGATGAACACGAAGAGGTGATGGCCTAACACCGCGCGAACCCCGGCGTGGGTCTCCGCGGTCAGCAGGTCAAAGAACTTGTCCATGCCATCGAGAACCGCTTCACGCGGCAGCGGCGTGTGCATGGAATTGCGGATGAACACGGGCCCGTTGCGATACCCTGCCAGCTGGGCCGCATTCACGATGCCGGCCGTGACCGCCGGCCCGAACAGTTCCCGGTGCCAGGCGTGGTGGTCCACGCGAGCCGTCACTCCCGGGTTGGCTCCCGCGATGATTCTTCCGAGGCTCTCCTTTACTGCTTGAAAGGCTTGATGGTAGCCACGTGCTGCCAGGGCATCCCGGTCCTTTCGGTCGATCGAATACCTCTCGGGGTTCCAACCCTGGGCGGCGACGCGTTCAATGAGCGCGTCGGTGACCTGATAGCCCTCGATGGACAGCGAGTTGTAGGCGTCTTCGTTGTAGCGCTCCTGCACCTGGGCGAGGTACGTGCCGGCATCCTTCGGCCGGCCAGGGGGAGCGGGGAACACCGCAATCACGTCGTCCCTCCACTGCTCCCACATTGCCGCGAGCCGCAGGACGTAGGGCGAGCGCTCGCGTGACAACGACAACACGGGAGCCTCGACCTCGAATGGGTTCCGCTCACGCACCGGGGTTCCGGCTCGCTTCATGGTTGCAACCAGACGGTCGGCCTCCGCTGCTCGGCCGACAAAGCGCAGTGCTCCGGCCAGCCGTCCGGCCGCGGCGCGGGCCCCCGGTTCGGCCAGCAGCACGGCCAGCAGTTCCGAGACATCGCGCACTAGTTTCAAGGCGACCTGGGCGTCGAGAGGGCTTCGTTGGAAGTAGCTGGGAGTGGCCCGACAGAGGGCCTCGGGCACGGGCAACACCTGGGTTCCGCGCACTGCCATCCGGCTTTTCACCACCGACTGCTCGTTCTTGTAGATGAGCAAGGAGGTCCCGAATGGCAAGTCGAGCTTCAGTGTTCCGCCCTCCTTGGCGGTCACGATGACCTGACTCGGCACAGCGGTGTTCCCGGTGTGCAACCGCAACGAAGCGTCAGGACTCAGGCAATAGCGTTTACCGAACCGCTTCCGCAGGTAGACTGCGACGAAGGCCCAGAAACTGGCGTACCAGGCGGTGCTGTCGCCGGGATCGTCGTTGGGGTTTGCGCAAAAATACCAACCCTTCATGACCGGACGCAGCAAGCCCACGTCTACCATGAGGGCGCGATGTTCCTCCGCGAGGTCTCCGGACTCGACGATTCCCGATTGCTTGTCCTGGAGTTTCTTGAGGGCGGCAAGGGCTTTGGCTAGCTTGGGGTCCGGTTTGGGCTTCCGCTTTGCAGGCATGGTGTCAATGGTTATAGTTAATACGAATCAAGTATTATAGTGTCTGTCTACTATCTATTATAGTATCCGCCCCGATTGCCGGCATTGAAAACCCCCGTGTGCACCTACGAATAACTCGTTGGCGCGCGAATCGGCGATGGCTTCGATGACTGATGACGATCCGTCCGCGGCCCTGCGGGCAGAAATTGCTCGGCTCGTAACTCTGCTGGAGAGGCATGGGATTGATTGGCGCGTGCCGCCTGAGCCGACGCGGTCGGTTGCTGCGGAGGCTGAACCGTCAAGGCTCAGCACCGACCAAAAGCTTGCCCTATTTCGTCGACTGTTCCGTGGTCGGTCCGACGTGTACCCGGTCCGGTGGGAAAGCAAATCGACCGGCAGGGCTGGCTACTCTCCAGCATGCGCCAACGAGTGGCGTGCCGGCATTTGCGAAAAGCCCCGCATCAAGTGCTCTGATTGCGGCGACCGTCAGTTCATTCCGCTGTCGGACGCGGTTCTGTACGACCACTTGGCCGGCGAGCACACGGTTGGCGTGTATCCGCTGCTAACCGACGATACGTGCACCTTCCTTGCCGTCGATTTTGACGAGGCAGAATGGAGAGAGGACGCGCTGGCCTACGTGAAGTCCTGTCGCGAACTGGGTGTGCCGGTCGCCCTCGAAATCTCACGCTCGGGCAATGGCGCGCACACCTGGGTGTTCTTCGCCCGCAGTGTGTTAGCCCGGGATGCCCGACGCCTCGGCACCGCCATCATCAGCCACACCTGCGCCCGAACCCGGCAACTAGAGCTGACCTCGTACGACCGGCTGTTCCCGAATCAAGACACCATTCCGAAGGGCGGCTTCGGCAGCTTGATCGCTTTGCCGTTGCAGAAGAAGCCCCGGGAGAACGGCGGCAGCGTCTTCGTGGACGAAGCCTTGCGCCCGTATGCCGACCAATGGGCGTTCCTGGCTTCCATCCAGCCGATGTCGCCAAATGACATTGAGCCGACCATCTTGCGCGCTACCGGCGGTATCCATCCGCTGGATGTGACCTTCATCGATGAGGAGGATCACAAGGAGCCGTGGAAGCGCGTCATGCCGATCAGCAAGCGGTTGACCGGGCCGATGCCGGAATCGCTCACCGTAACACTGGCGAATCTCATCTACTTCGAAAAGTCGCCGCTGCCGCAACCGCTCGCGAACCGTCTGATCCGCCTCGCCGCCTTTCAGAACCCGGAGTTCTACCGGGCGCAGGCGATGCGCTTCGCGGTGTGGGACAAGCCCCGCGTTATCGGCTGCGCGGAGAACTACCCGAACCACATCGCATTGCCGCGCGGCTGTCTGGATGCTGCTCAGGAGCTACTGGAAGCAAACGGGATTCGCTGGCAAATGCGGGATGAGCGCTTCGAAGGGCAACCACTCGATGTGGACTTCGTCGGAACTCTTCGACTCGATCAAGAAACCGCGGTGGGCGCGATGTTGCATCACGATGCGGGGGTTCTGTGCGCGCCGACCGCATTCGGAAAGACGGTGACGGCTGCAGCGTTGATCGCGCAGCGTCGTGTCAACACGCTGGTGCTCGTGCATCGGACCGAGTTGCTCAAACAGTGGCAGGAGCGCCTGCAGGCTTTCCTCGGTGTTGGCAAGGGCGTGGTCGGCACCATCGGAGGCGGCAAAGCCAAGGCGACGGGCAAGATTGATATTGCTGTGATGCAAACCCTATCGCGACACGGTGAGATCAACCCCTTGGTTGAGAACTACGGTCACGTCGTCGTCGATGAGTGCCACCACGTCGGGGCAGTGTCATTCGATGCGATCCTGAAGCGGGTCAAAGCCAAGTACGTGCTCGGGCTCACCGCCACGCCGTTCCGCCGCGATGGCCAGCAGCCGATCATCTTCATGCAATGCGGTCCGATCCGGCACACGGCATCCAAACCGGCGAGCAGTCCGCACGATCTGGAGGTCGTGCCCCGTTCGCTCGACAAGCGTATCGATCTCCCACAGGAAGCCGGCATCCAGGAAGTCTTCCGGCACCTCGCCAATGACCCGGACCGGACGGCGGCGATTGCCGTGGAAATTGAGATGTCCTTCGGCCAGGGCAGGAAAGTGCTCGTATTGACCGAGCGGACCGAGCATCTGGATGGCATTCAAGCCGCATTGGCTGGAAAGATTCCGGCGACGTTCATACTGCACGGACGAATGTCGAAGAAGCAGCGCGCTACGGTGATCGAGGAACTCGACGCACTCCTGCCCGAGGCACCCCGCGTCATGCTCGCCACCGGAAAACTGGTTGGAGAGGGGTTCGACCATCCGGCGCTCGATACTTTGGTTCTGGCGATGCCGATTTCGTGGAAGGGAACGCTGCAGCAATACGCTGGGCGTTTGCACCGTGAGCATGCGGCCAAGACCGACGTGCGGATCATCGACTTCGTGGACACCGGTCACCCCGCGCTGCTGCGAATGTGGGACAAACGTCAGCGTGGGTACCGGGCGATGGGATACAGAATCAAGGAATGACCCCGCTGCTACGGCAACGACCAACATTCGCCTTGGTCGGGAGCGGTTTGGGTCATGGCGTATTCCGGCAGCCTGTGGCCTCAAGCAACGAGGGTCTACCCGCGAGCAACGTCGACCCACAAGCAAGGTTTCGCAGTATCGCCCACACGTGTTCAGTCAATATGGCGCGGATGCAGGGTTGTCGCAATTACTGTGGCGTTCTAGCCGCAAGAGCCTTGGCGCGCTGTCTTCCAAGTGCTTGATATTTTGTGAAACGAGCCAAGTCTAATCTTGGCGCCCTACACCCGTCGTGGGAAGCTGCGATTACCGCGATTGCCGAGCACCTGCGAATCGTGTTCGGCACGGCGACGGATCGCCAGCAATGTTGATGCACCGATGCAGAATTGGGGTATTCGGCGAGAAGCTGCCATCAATGTAGCGTCCCAGTTCCAGCCAAGGGCGGCCGTATAGCCAAGTGGGTGACAATGGCCGTTCGACAACGCAATCGGTGCGAAGCGGCTATCGAATACAAGGGATGGGGGCCAGATCCGCTCTGTCGATCGGGTCGAGCTCTCTGTTGAGCCAGATCAATATGACACGCCCATCCGGCCGTACATTCGTCCACGGAAGGGCGGTGTTCGAATATGCGCGCGGTCGTGCTTCTTGCAGCGCTTGCGATCGCCGTTGCGCTCGCCTCGTGCGCAACGAATGTATCTGTGTCCAATCCGCCGTCGCCCGTTGTCCCGACGCAGGCGCTGCTGCTTCGGACCGATCCCGCGGGCGCTAGCTGCTATATCTCGCGTGACGGTGTCGTGGTGGCATCGGTTGACGTGACGCCCGGCATCGCGAGTGTGCCACGCGGCAAGGAACCCATTGAAGTCGTCTGCCGTAAGGGCGATCTCGAGCAACGGATGACGTTTGCTGCGGTCGTAGCACACGACGTCCCTGTTGAAGAGCGCGTGGCCCCGGAGGGCCCGAAACGTGAGCGCTCGGCAGGCGAACTTGCGGCTGGGATCGCTGCAGATCTAGCTTGGCAAAGCTTGGTGGTCTTCTTTCCGCCGGCCGCGATTGGCGTCATGGCAGCCGGGTTTGCGGTCGCCGCGACAGCCGAGCCAACCTATGCGTTCCGGAAGTTGCCACGAGTACTGTTGGCTCCCGCCGCGTTCGATTCTGAGTCGGCATGCGAAGAGTACTTCGCGTCCTTGAAGGGCAGACTCGAAGCCGAAGCCGACGCGCAGCACGCGCGCGTCGGCGAGACTTGCCATCCATGGCCGTGCAACGCTTCGGATTCGGATTGTCCGAACCCGCTTTGTGTAGCCCAGCGAGCGCGAGTCGATGCCGAGCTCCTAAGCCAGCTGGATCAGATCCCTGGGCTGCGGGCACGCGTGCGCATATCCCCGCCCTGAACCCCGCGGCCGTCGCAGCCGATGCGTGCGAAGTCTTGGTGCGGATCGGCGCATGCGATCACAGAACCTCCGTCCGCGTTAGCGCGTGCGACCCCGCATCGATGCGGGCTGACCGGGTAGCGCCAGCGATTTTCCGGTGTTGACGATTTGATCGCCGTCGACGCGCAGGATGGAGATGTCGCGGTCTTGGTAGTTGCCGACATAGATGTACCGGCCGTCGTTGCTGAATACCGCACCCTCCGGCAGGCCGCGCACCTCGACTTCGTTGCTGCGCGTCACTTTCTTGCCGTCGATCTTGAGCGCGACCACTTTGCCGTTGCGGTTGTAGAACCAGGCATTCTTCGCCGCGTCGTTGCCGTTCAGCAGTAGCGCCACCGCGAGCTTGCCGGTCGGACTGATGGCAAAGCCTTCCGGTGCATCGCCGATCACGACTTTGTCGATCACGCGCGGCGGGATCGCCTCGAGGTCAATCACGGTCACCGTGTCGGCGTTCCCGTCGGACCTGCCTGCCGCTCCGTTATCGGCGGACAACGCAAGCGCGCCGTCGGGCGCGATATCGAAGTTGTACGGCCACAAGCCGACCGGGATGTCCTGCTTCGTATAGGTGACCTTCTCGCCGTTCACGTCGAGCAGCGCAAGCTTGTGGCCTGGAAACTTCCCTGCCATTGCGCGCTTGCCGTCCGGCGTGAACACCACGTGCGCGACCTGCTCCCCGATTGCCACCGTATCGATGAGGGTCACCTTCTTGCCCGCGATGCGCAACACGCTGATCGAGTTGTCGGCACGGTTGGTGACTAACGCAAGATTGCCCGCGCGATTGATCGACATGCCGGAGGGCTGCTTGCCGACCGCAACGGTGTCGATCAGGGCAGGCGGATTGGTGGTGAGGTCGATCACATAGAGCTTGTTGTCCGGCACCAGCTTCCAGCCCGCCCCGTCCTTCTCCGCGTCCATCGAGTTCGCGACCAGCGCAAGGCTTTCGTCCGGCGTGATCGCGAGATTCACCGGTGGCCCGAAAATCGAGTTCATCAGCGGCAGGTTGACGAGGATCCTGGGCGCCAGCGGATCGGTGCCAATGTCGATGATCGACACGGTGTCCTTGCCCGGCGCGCTGAAGACAAACGCGCCCGCGTCGCTGAAGGCGACCTTCTCATCGTTGCCGACGACCATCAGTTCGCGCTTGCCTGGACCCGGATTGATCGCGGCACACCCGGTGAGCGAAATCAGGCACGCGACGACAATAGCCGGCTTGAACGGTTGAAATGAGGCAGCCATGGTTCCTCCTATGTTGGGCGGGCCGGTCCGGCGTTGGTATGGGAGCGTCGATTTGTGATGGTGTTTTCGGATCGACGGGCAGCTTCCCGCGGCAACCATAACACACAGGCCGCGCCGGGCCCGCTGGCATCCGTGTGCCCAGGGCGCCTGCTGCGCAGGAACGTGTGGTCGTGCTCCCCGAACGCGCACTGCGCAATCGTCAATGGAACTGCGCGGGTTTGCGCGCTCGCCGGCGCAACAGGTGGCCTTGAACGATCTGCCTTGTGCGCTCGAAAACTCCGGCGTAGTGTTCGTCGGTTCCGCCTTGGTGAATGTTCCGTCGTCGACCTGGCATCGAAGCCGGAACGGATTTGCTGCGCGAATCGACACCCCAACGGGCAGGGGACTCCGCGGCGCGGGCGGTTGGGCGGGGAGGCGGGCATGAAGAAGGTGATCTGGGGTGTGCTGAGCACCGCAAAGATCGGCAGGGAGCGCGTACTGCCGGGCATGACGAAGAGCAGCCTGCTGGAGGTGCGGGCGATCGCTTCGCGCGACGAAGCGCGTGCGCGCAACGCCGCCGCCGGGCTCGGCATTCCCAAGGCCTACGGCTCCTACGAAGCCCTGCTCGCCGACCCCGAGATCGAGGCGATCTACAATCCGCTGCCCAATCACCTGCACGTGCCGCTCACGTTGCAGGCGGCGGCCGCCGGCAAGCACGTGCTCTGCGAGAAACCGATCGCGCTGACGGCGCAGGAGGCGATGGCGCTCCGTGGCGCGGCGGGCAAAGTGCTGATCGCCGAAGCGTTCATGGTGCGCTTCCATCCGCAGTGGCTGCGAGCCCGCGAACTGGTGCAGGAGGGCCGCATCGGCACGCTGCGCGCCGTGCAGATGTTCTTCGGGTACAACAATGTCGACCCCGGCAACGTCCGCAACAAGGCGGACATCGGTGGTGGCGGTCTCTATGACATCGGTTGTTACGCCATCGTGGCCGGCCGCTTCTTCCTGAATGCGGAGCCCACGCGCGGCATCGCGCTCGTCGACCGCGATCCGACGTTCGGCACCGATCGTCTCACCAGCGCGCTGGTGGACTTCGGCGACGGCCGGCGCCTCGATTTCACTGTGTCGACGCAGATCGCGCCGCACCAGCGCATCCAGCTGTGCGGCAGCAAAGGCAGGATCGAACTCCACATTCCGGTCAACGCGCCGCAGGGCGCCAGGACGCGCATCTCGATCGACGACTGCTCGTCACTCGAAGGAGCGGGCATCGTGACCGAGACGCTGCCGGAGAGCGATCAGTACCAATTGCAGGGGGAAGCGTTCTCGCGGGCGGTACGCGGCGAAATCGCGCTACCGTACGGTGTCGAGGACGCCGTTGCCAACATGCACGCCATCGACGCCCTGTTCCGGTCCGAACGAAGCGGACATTGGGAAGCCGTCGCTCGCAACTGACCTGCGTCGTGTCGAGATGGGGGCTCGCCAATCGAGCTGGGCGCCGTGCGACAGCCCCTGCCCGTCGTGACTACTTTGCCGGTATGCGGCGGGATCGCGTCTTGGGCTTTGCCTTCGGCTTCGGCTTTGCGCCGCCCGTCGATCCCCGGGCGATCTTGGGTGCTGCCGCGGGCTTCGCCGCGCGTGGCGTGCGTGGTCTTGCGGCAGGCGCGGAATCGGGCGGTGGTTCGGCGAGGGTCTTCGCGGGCGCCTTGCGCGCTTTCGTGGTGCGGGGCTTCGTCGTGCCGCCCCCCTTCGCGGCCTTGGCTTCGAGCAGTTCGAGGGCCTCGGCGAGCGTCAGCGAATCCACTTTGTCGCGATCGGGCAGCGTCGCGTTGACGTCGCCGTGCTTCACGTAAGGGCCGTAGCGCCCGGCATGCAGTTCGACGGGTTTCTTGTCGCGCGGGTGCGGCCCCAGCACGCGCAACGCCGAGGCGCCGCCGCGCGCCCGTCGCGCGCCGCCCTTCGTCGCGTCCCGGGCCTCGAACTCGAAGCCGATCTTCCCGTCCGGCTGGCGTACGAGGAACGCGGCAAAGCCACGCTTGGTCCGTGACGACACGAACTGCAGCAGATCGGTTTTGCCCGTCGACAGCAGTCTTTGCATCTGTGCCCGTTCGACCGGTCGCTGCAGGATGACGCGGCCGGAACGGAAATCGCAGGTCTTCTCCGGGCCGACCGCCTTCTCGCACACGTAGGCCTGCGGTGTCTCGAAGACGCGCGCGTTGCATTTCGGACAGGGGCCCAGGGGCTCCAGGCCGGTGAAGTCAGGCGGCTCGGCCGAATCGTCGGCACCCCCGTCCCCGAAATCGAAGGTGACCTCGTGCGCGTCATTCATGCGAAGCGATGCCGTGAACGGCCGCCCCAGCCGGCTGCGAAACCCCTCGAGCGGGCCGACCTGCCGATCGCGCAGCAGCGCATCGGCCTCGGCCACTTCGAGCTGTCGCCCGCCGAGGATCTTCCAGAAACCGAACGCGCACGACTGGCACTGGAACTTCTTGTAGTTCTCGTGCACTTCGCCGCCGCACTTCGGGCAGCGCGCCGACAGCGTGCCGAAGTCGCCGGGAATCGTGTCGCTCTCGTACCCCTTGGCCTGGCCGACGATGTGCTGTGTCATCGCGGCAATCTCGCGCATGAACGCCGCACGCTTCAGCTTGCCGTGCTCCATCTGCGCGAGCTTGAACTCCCACTCGGCGGTGAGTTCGGGCGAGAAGAGCTCCGGCACGCCGAGACCATGGAGCAGCGTCATCAACGAGAACGCCTTGGCCGTCGGGATCAGCTCGCGTCCGTCGCGATGGACATATTTCTCGGCGAGGAGGCCCTCGATGATCTGGGCGCGCGTGGCGGGTGTGCCGAGCCCCTTCTCGCGCATCGCCTCGCGCAGCTCCTCGTCGTCGATCGACTTGCCCGCGCCTTCCATCGCCGAGAGCAGCGTCGCCTCGTTGAAGCGTGCGGGTGGCCGCGTGGTATTGGGCGCGACCTCGACCTTCAGGGTGCGGACCTTCTCGCCGGGCTCGACCGCTGCAAGCGTGCCCTTTTCGCCGGCTTTCGCCAGCGCGGAAAGGCCTTCGTCGACCTGCGCCTCCTTGCCGTAGACGGCGAGCCAGCCCGGCGCGACCAGTACCTTGCCCTCCGACTTGAACGGCTCGCCTGCGACGCGCGTGATGCGCGAGGTCACCATGAACTCTGCCGGCGGGTAGAACGCCGCGAGGAAACGCTTGACGACGAAATCGTAGAGCTTCGCTTCGACTTCGTTAAGGTGCTTTGGGTGGACCATCGTGGGGATGATCGCGAAGTGGTCGGAGATCTTCGTGTTGTCGAAAATCCGCCGGTTGGGACGCACCCACTTCTGCTTCAGAACCTGCCTGGCGAAGGTGCCGTAAGGGCCGGATTCCGCCAGCGCCTCCATCGTCGCCGTCACCGTGCCGATGTAGTCCTCGGGCAGCGCGCGCGAATCCGTGCGCGGATAGGTGAGGGCCTTGTGCTTTTCGTAGAGCGATTGCGCGAGCGAGAGGGTGGTCCGTGCCGAAAACCCGAACCGGCCATTGGCCTCGCGCTGCAGTGTCGTGAGGTCGTACAGCAGCGGCGCGCCTTGCGTCGTCGGCTTCGCCTCTTCGGTGACCTCGCCGTCCTTGCCGGCGCACTTCGCGACGATTGCCTGCGCCCGTGCGACGTCCCACAGCCGTTCCGCGCGGGCATCCGGGTCCTCGCCGGTCTTCTTCCACCGCTCGTCGAACCAGCGGCCCGGGTATTCGCCGCCGCTCGCGCCGAACGTGCCGTGGACTTCCCAGTAGTCGCGGGGACGAAAGGCGCGGATCTTCTCCTCGCGCTCGACCAGGATGGCGAGCGTGGGTGTCTGCACGCGGCCCACCGTCGTCAGCTGGAAGCCGCCGGACTTGGAATTGAACGCGGTCATCGCGCGCGTGCCGTTGATGCCGACCAGCCAATCCGCCTCGGAGCGGCATACCGCGGCGTCGGCGAGCGGGAGCATCTCCGCGTCGGCGCGAAGGCGGGCAAAGCCCTCGCGGATCGCCGCCGTCGTCATCGACTGCAGCCAAAGCCGGCGGATCGGCTTCGTCGCCTTCGCGAACTGAACGATGTAGCGGAAGATGAGCTCGCCTTCGCGACCTGCGTCGCAGGCATTGATGAGGTCGACGACGTCCTTGCGCTTGAGCAGCCGGACCAGCAGCTTCAGCCGCGCCTCGTTCTTCTCGATGGGTTTCAACGCGAACTTCGTCGGAATGGCCGGCAGGTGCGCGAACGTCCACTTGCCGCGCTTGACCTCTTCGTCCTCCGGCATCCCGATCTCGAGCAGATGGCCGACGGCCGACGAAAGCAGGTAGTCGTCGCTCTCGAAATAGTCGGCGTGGCGTGTGAAGGCGCCGAGCGCTCGCGCGATATCGGCGGCGACGGACGGCTTTTCGGCGATGATCAGGGTTTTCGACATGGGGACGCGGCGCAAAGAGCCGCAGATAGTACCGAAGGAAAAGCGGCCGGAGCAAGAAAACCTTTTGCCGAAGCGGCCCAACGCGCGCGGGTGCGCGCACGGGCGCGCAGCCGCGTGCGCCCGCACGCGAGGGGCCAGTGCCCTTCGGGCGTCCCGCGGGGGGCGGCGAACGGAGTGAGCGTGAGGGGGCCTGTTCGTCTCAACCGACGCGTTGCCAGCGCCCGCCGGCGAGGGCAACAACCCGACGATCGAGTTCGAGGGCCGTCAACGCCGCAACGACGACAGCGGCGGAAAGCCCGGTCCTCGCGGCGAGCGTGTCGACGTCGGCCGGGTCGTAGCCCAGCGCTGCGATGACCGCCCGCGCCGCGATGTCGGGCTCGCCGTGCATCTCTGCCGGAACCGGCGCAACCGGTGCGCTCGCCGGGACGTGGAGTTCGTCGAGGATGTCCTGCGCCGTTTCGACGAGTTTCGCGCCTTCGCGGATGAGCTTGTGCGGGCCCTTGGAGAACGGCGAGTGGATCGACCCCGGCAGCGCGAATACCTCTCTCCCCTGCTCCGCGGCCATTCTCGCGGTGATGAGCGAGCCGGACCGAAGCGTGGCCTCGATGACGAGCACGCCGCGCGAGAGGCCGCTGACGAGTCGGTTGCGACGCGGGAAATTCTGTTTCAGCGCGGGCGTGCCGGGGGCGAATTCGGAAATGACGAGGCCGCGCGCCGCGAGATCGTGTGCGAGGTCGCGATTGCGCGCGGGATAGACGCGATCGAGCCCGGTGCCGACGACCGCGATGCTGCTACCCGTATGGGCGATTCCGCCGCGGTGGGCGGCGGCATCGATGCCGACGGCAAGGCCGCTGACGATCGCGAAACCGGCGGACGAAAGCGCCGCTGCGAACGCCTCCGCATCGGCGCAGCCCTGCGGTGTCGCGTTGCGGCTGCCGACGATTGCGAACGCCGGTGCGCCAAGCAGGTCGCGCCGGCCCAGGCAATAGAACACCGGCGGCGGATCGCCTATCTCCAGCAGCGCGCGCGGGTAATCGGGATCATCCCAGGCCACGAGGTCATGGCCGGGCTCGCGCAACCAGTCCAGCGTGGCGGCCAGGCGCTTTTGGTCGGGCGCCGCGTCGAGCAGCGCGGCGGCACCCGCCGGGACCACGCGGCGGCGTTGCGGTGGGGTCGCGGCGAGCACACCTTCCGGGCTGGCGAAGGCTCGCAGCAGGTCGACCAGGGGTCGCGGGGGGACGCCCGACAGTTGCAGCCGCGCCCATGCCTCGGCGCGAGCGTCGACGTTCATGGGATCCGCGGGATCGCCGTCGCCGCGCGGGCGCAGGCGCTAGGGGTTGCGGACGTAATCGCCGACGTAGACGGGGTCGGTCGTGTTCAGGACTATCGCGTACGCGACGCGGTCGAAGACACGAAAGACGAACAGCAGGCCGCTGCGCTCGTCGGGAACGTTGAGCAGGCGTTCCGGCTGGAAGAAGCGGGTCGGTTCGGGGGTCCGTTCGGGCTGCAGCGCGATCTGGTCGGGTTCACGCGGGGGGCGCGGGTCCGGGATCGGCGGGACGACACGGTAGATCGCGAGGACGGCGCCGACGTCGAGGCCATCTCGTGCCCCCTTGTCGAGGGTGACGATCCAGCCGCGCGCCGCTTCGATGGAGTCGCGGTTGGTGGCGATGATCTGCCCGGTGATCGGGCGGCCCGGCGCATGCGGAGCGTAGTTCAGGATCTGCTCGCGTGGCGCGGGAACCAGCCGGTCACCCACCAGAATCTCCTCGTTTGCCGCGACGATGCGTAGCGTGGAAACCTGCGCGAAGCGCTCGACCTTCGCGCTCCCGAGGTAGCGCTGCTCGACGCCCAGCAGTTCGCTGCCGTCGATCGACGTCAACTGGCGCCCCTGGCGATAGATGTGCCACAGGTCGCCTGCCTTGGCGTCCGCACCGACGACGTAGACGACATCGCGCTCACCGCGGATGACGCGGGCATCGCGGCCGGCGACGATCTGCGCCGAGTTGGCGAGACCGTCGGGACCGGTGATCAGCGGACGCGACAGGTACGGC
>Ga0209253_10000507_pt1 | contig 33790 bp, 33 predicted proteins | sample FrelakmetBRP12BR_FD_187145 | JGI IMG/M metagenome (GOLD analysis project Ga0209253, IMG submission 187145) | Freshwater lake sediment microbial communities from the University of Notre Dame, USA, for methane emissions studies - BRP12 BR (SPAdes)... | ecosystem: Environmental > Aquatic >... | reverse complement strand
TGCCTGAGGTTCGAGCGAGGTTTTGAATGAGTGGAAGGAGTTGAACATCAGGGGGTGGAAGTTGATAGTTGGCTAGTTCCCCAGGCTTCACCCATCGGAGTTCATCACAACCAATAGGCGTTGGCGCACCGTTCAGCCACGAACATTGAAACAGGTGAAGGGTTATGGACTTGGTCTCATAGTCGTGATCGATTTGAAGCAGGTGTTTGACGGCCTTCACCTTCATGCCCAGTTCTTCCTGGATCTCTCTTTCAAGACAGGCTTCCAGGCTCTCCCCGGGTTCCTGCTTTCCGCCCGGGAACTCCCAGTACCCGGCAAGATGGCTTCCTTCAGGCCGTCTCGTGATGAGGAGCTTTCCGTCTTTCCAGACCAGACCTGCGGTCACATGAAAATGGGGCTTGCTCATGTTTATTATCGGAGTTCCTTGAGCCGCAGCCTGAGGTAAGCTTCTTCGGCCTCCTGATGGCCGGGCGAAATCTCAACCACCTTCTTATAGGTCTCCATGGCTTCCTTCACGTTGCTGAGCTTTTCCTGGAGCCGGCCGAGCTGGAGGAGCAGATTCACGTCCTTGGGTTTGAGCTTTGCAAGCTGGCCGAGCTGCGCGGCAGCAGCCTCTTCCTTTTCCAGCTTGAGAAGAGCAAAGACCATGTATTGCCTCAACTCGACATTCTCAGGCCGGGCCTGAATGCCTGTTTCCATGATCTCAGCCATCTGCCTAAAATCGCTGCGGGCATTGAGGTACTCGAAGACAAAAGGGTAGGGCGCTGGGTCACCGGCATTCAGGGAGAGCAGAGCCCTGGCTGCTGCAAAGGCGGAATCTTCTTTTTTCTCCTTCTTATAGAGATCTAACAGGAACCGAAGGGTTTCAACATCCTTTGGATGATTTTTCAGGTATGTTTCAAAATAGGAAAGGCTCTTTCCCCAGTTCCCTGCCTCATATTCAAGGATGCCGAGATTGTAGAGCACGATTTCGTTATCAGGAGCAAGGGCGTATACCTTTTCATAGAGCTCCTTCAGCCTCTTCTTGTCCCCTTTCTTGTCCGCGATCTGGGCATGAAGCAACAGGGCTCTGAGGGAGTCGGGCTTTCGCCTGAGCACCTCATCCAGATAGGTTTGTGCCTCATCCGGGTTGCCTTTATTGAATAAGCTCTCCGCCAGGTTCAGGCGGCTCTCAATGTCCTCGGGTTGAAGCGCCACAGCCTGGGCCAGAAACTGATCGGCTTTTTCTTTGTCCCCTGTCTTCTCATAGAGAGTGGCCAAGTTGTAGTAGAGGTTCACGTCCTTCTTGTCCAGTTCCGTGGCCTTCAAGTAAGAGGCGACGGCCTTGTCCGGATCACCTGTTTCCGTGTAGAGGAACCCGAGAGTCTTATACACAGCCAGCTTCTCTTTCGGATCAAGCCGGCTCATAACAGCCTCGTATTCGCGGATTGCGTCCGGGAGCTTTTTCGCTTTTTCAAGAGTTCTTGCAAGCCTCAGCCGGAGTTCCGCGTCATCAGGGGTTTTCTGGAGCAAACGCCTCAAGACGGACACGGCCCCGTTTGAGTCATTCATGCTCTCGTAGACTTCGAAGAGTTCGAAGAACTTCTGTTCCTCGGGCTTCTCCTTCACCATCTCTTCAAGCAGTTTCGCGGCCTGAGGCCATCTTTTGAGGGACCGGTACTCCCGGATCAGTCGCTCCCTGATCTTGTTGTCCTGGGGAGCCATGTGCCGCGCTTCTTCCAGAATGGCGATCCGCCGCTCAGGGTCGATGGTCCTTTCCACTTTATCGAGCCAGTCCTCCACGTACGGTTCAATCACCAGATCCACATAGCCCATGTCCCGGTTTTTTTCTTTCACAAAGACCCTGATGCTGTGCTGCTGAAACAGGGTTTCCTTTGGGAAGAGGGTTGCCAGTTGGATTTTCTCGTAGGTCAAGGCTTCGATATCCATGTCGCTCGCGACTAACCTGATCCCGACATTAAAGGTGATGTTGGTGGAGACGGTGAGGATTTTGACGTGATCCTGGGGATGGAGACGAAGGGTTTCTCCCTTGAGGAGTTTCAGCGGCTGGTCGTTCTTTTCCAGGAGGATGAAGTTGAACTGAGGCGAGACATCGTAAAGGCCCGGCCAGACCCACCAGATAAAGCAAAAAGCGCCCACCACCAGAAGCAGGGTGACCGCAAAGGCCGTCCTGTTCCTCCGAGGACGCTTGCCTTTTCGCTTCTCCAAATCCTAACCTTGGGGCCGGGAATTCTTGCCGGACTGGGTGTTCTTGCCCTCCCAGAGGAGCAAGATGGGGCTCGCCACATAAATGGAAGAATAGGTCCCTGTGACAACCCCTACGAGTAAGGCGAACGCAAAATCGTGAATAACCGGGCCGCCGAAGATAAGCAGAACGATCAAGACAATCAGGGTCGTCGTGCCTGTTAGAATCGTTCTGCTCAGGGTCTCATTGATGCTCACATTGATGATCTCCATGAAGGGCTTTTTGCGGAGACGGCCCAGGTTCTCCCTGATCCGGTCAAAGACCACGATGTTATCATTCAACGAATAACCGACGACGGTCAGCAGTGCTGCAACCGTCGAAAGGGATACTTCTCGGTCTGTGAGAGCAAAGGCTCCTATGATGACGAAAACATCATGCATTAGAGAGACAATCGCTCCCATGGCGTATTTCAATTTCATGAACCAGCACAGGGCAACGCTTAAAGCCAAGGCAATGAAGATGAGCCACGTCACGCCGATTCCAAAGAGGGCGGCCAGAGACGTGGCCGCGATGAGAGACCCTGCCATGATGGCACTCATGAGCCACTTCTGCTCGAAGCGGCCAGAGATATAGACCGCCATCATCAGCATCGCGTAGAAGATGGCGTAAAGCGCCTTTTTTCTGAGCTCCTCTCCAACCTGAGGCCCCACCATCTCCACCTGGCGGATATCCACCTTCTCTCCGAGTTTTGAATTCAGGGCTTTCTGAACGTTGTCCCCGAGGCCTGCAACCCGGACATCAGGGTTTGTAAGTCTGATCAGATATTCAAAGGCGTTTTTCTCGCCAAACTCCTGAATGATACTGTCCTCGAGCTCGGTGGATTTCAGGGCGTCTCTGATTTCTGCAGGGGCATGTTTCTTTTCCAGTTTGACTTGAATAACAACACCGCCGGCGAAATCAACTCCATAATTTGGCCCACCTCTTATCACCAGAAGCACGACGGTTGCCAGAATGCATATCCCTGAAATGGCAAAAGCAATGTACCTCTTGCCCACAAAGTCGATGTTAAGTTTGGACTTAAAAATCTCCATGTCATCACTCCGTATCCGGTCAAACCCCTATTAATGGGCTCACAATTATAAGGACATTCTCCCTAAATTTCTCCTGACCTCCCTTTAACAAAGGGAGGAATCACCCCTCTTTGGCCGCCGGCCCATAGGGCTTCTGGCCCGGAGGGAAAAGAGGGGTAAGGGGAGATTTTGCAAACCATGTCAATTCAAATTCGAGACTGTTCAGAAGAACAAATCTCGACAGTTTCGCGAAAGAATGAAACGATCAGATGCTGATAGTTTTCCACCTCTTGACCACGTACAGGTAATCGAAAGCGATCCGGGACAGATACACGGCAGTAAGAACATTTGAAACAAGACCGATGAGCAGGGTCACCGCAAACCCTCTCACCGGGCCGGTTCCGAATTGCAGTAACACGAGGGCGGCGATAGCCGTCGTAAGGTTCGAATCCAGGATGGTCACAAAAGCTCTGGTAAATCCCGCTTCCATGGCTGCCCGGGCTGGTTTCCCCAGCCTTAGCTCCTCTCGGATCCGCTCATAGATGAGAACATTGGCATCCACAGACATGGCAATCGAAAGAATGATCCCTGCAATGCCCGGGAGAGTTAATGTGGCGCCGAAAAGGGCCAGCCCTCCCATGATAAAAGGAATATTCAGCAGCAGGGCGATGTCGGCAATGATCCCGGAAAGACGGTAATAGAAGGCGACCAAGATGAGAATGATACTGAGTCCGATGACCATGGATGTGAAGCCCTGATCGATGGAATCCTTTCCGAGGGAAGGACCGACGGTTCGCTCTTCGATGATTTTCACGGGAGCAGGAAGGGCACCGGCCCTTAACACGATGGCCAGATCCTTGGCGTCATCCATGCTGAACGCACCGGTGATCTGGGCTTTTCCGCCGGAGATCTTGTCCCTGATCACGGGAGCGGAATAGATCTTATCATCCAGAACGATCGCCAACCGCTTCCCGACGTTATCTCCGGTGATCCGTTCAAAAACTCTCGCCCCCCTGGAATCAAAGGAAAGGGACACATAAGGCTCGCCCATCTGATTGTCGAGCTGGACCCTGGCATCCGTAATGGATTCTCCGGTAAGGGGCGCTCTCTTCTTGAGAAGATAGGGAACATTTGTTTTTCGGCCCGTCTTCCGATCCACGGCAGCCTCTTGAAGAACCTCGCTTCCCGCAGGCACGTTGCCTTTCAGAGCTTCCTCGATGCTGTTTTCCTCGTCCACCAGCTTGAATTCCAAACGTGCGGTCTTGCCGATGAGATCGATGGCTCTCTTGGGATCTTTGACACCAGGCAGCTGGATGAGGATCCTGTAGCCGGCTTGGGGGCGGATGTCCGGCTCAGAGACACCGAACTGATCGACCCGGTTCCGGATGGTCTCGAGAGCTTGATCCGCCGCCATCTTGAAGATCTGAGTTTTTTCCTGGTCGATCAGCGAGAGAAAGTAGGTCCGGCCTTTCTCATCTCTCACACCGGGCTCCAGTTTGAAGCTCGGATAGGTTGTTCCCACAAGGGTTTCGAGATCCTTTGTCTCCTGATCCGGAGCAAGGGTCAGCTCAATTCCCTCGATCCCTCGCCGTTTCAAATCCAGAACCCTGATCTTGTTTTTCCGAAAATCCGGCTTCAGATCCTCGACGACCCTTTCCAGATAGCTTTCTGCAGCCTTCTTCACTTCGACTTCAAGGATCAAGTGCACTCCCCCTTGAAGGTCAAGGCCCAGATGAATCCTGTCCTTGGGCAGGAGCCCCGACCACCAGGGCGGGAGCTCCTGGCTCAGCGAAGGGACCAGGAATACCAATGCGATTACCAACAATGCTGCGGCTATGCCCGCGCGCCAGCCAAGTTTTTTCATTAAGGTCTACTCCTTCGACGTCATTCTTGCGTAGACACGGATTCGTCTCTTCTGAGAATACCCGCCACAGAACCTCGTGAAACCTTCACTCTGATTTTGGGCGCAATCTCCATGGTCACCACATCCGTGTCGACCCCAGTGATCACTCCATGAAGTCCTCCGGAGGTTACGATTTTGTCCCCTTTCTTGATGGAGGACAGCAAGGCCTTGTGCTGTTTCGATTTTTTCTGCTGGGGCCTGATGAGCAAAAAGTAGAAGATCGCAAACATCAGGATCAGAGGGATGAAGGCACCCATTCCTCCCCCGTCGCCGCCCCCCAAGCCTCCAGTTCCCATGGCGTAAGCTAAAGAATCCATCCTGAAACCTCCTCTTTCAAATTCAAAGCACTCATTTTTGAACAACCTCTTTTTGTGATAATCTTGTTCTTATACCATTCCGTCTCAAGCAAAACAACCAAAGATTCAAGCTTCGGAACGCTGAAGAAAAGTTCGGCGAAAGTCCGTAAAGCGATCCTCCTGAATAGCTTGCCTGATGTCGGCCATGAAGCCCATGTAATAGTGCAGATTGTGGATCGTGTTCAACCGGTAAGCCAGGAGTTCCTTGGCCATGAACAGGTGTCTCAAATAAGCCCTCGAAAAATGAGTGCAGGTGTAGCAGGAGCAGTTCTCATCCACCGGTCGATCGTCATCCGCGTAACAGGCATTCTTAATAGCCAGCGGGCCTTGTTTTGTAAAAAGAGCGCCGTTCCTTGCATTGCGTGTGGGCAGGACACAGTCGAACATATCGATTCCGGCTATGACACCATCCAGGATATCTTCGGGTTTGCCGACGCCCATGAGATAGCGCGGTCTCTCGGCAGGAAGAAACCGCACGGTTTCCTGCACGACTTGTTGACGGGTTGCCCTGTCCTCACCCACAGAGAGGCCCCCCAAAGCATAGCCGTCAAAACCCATAGCCACAAGCTCCCTGGCGCTCTGCTCTCTCAAGTCTGAGTACATTCCTCCCTGGACAATCCCGAAAAGGGCCTGGGAGTCGTTCTTAATGCATTGCAGACAAATCCCAGCCCATTGACTCGTCAGCCGGACCGAGTTCCGAACGTAGTCGTAGTCCGCAGGATAAGGCGCACATTCATCAAAGGCCATGATCACGTCCGCGCCCAGAGCTTTCTGGATTTCCATGGCCTCACGAGGACCGATGAAGTGGGTGGATCCATCGAGATGGGACTGAAAGGTGACCCCTTGCTCGGAGATCTTTCTCAGATTGGAAAGGCTGTAGACCTGAAACCCGCCGCTGTCGGTGAGGATGGCTCCTTTCCAGCTCATGAAGCGGTGAAGACCCCCGAATTTCTCAATCAACCCGTGACCGGGGCGCAAATAGAGATGATACGTGTTGGCGAGGAGAATGCTTACCCCGGCCTGCTCCAGGTCTTCCGGGGAGAGGGCCTTGACCGACCCCTGGGTGCCGACAGGCATAAACACGGGGGTTTCAAAACGGCCATGAGGCGTGGTGACTTCACCTCGTCTCGCTCCACTGGTAGGACATTGATGGGTGACCTTGAACTCCAAAGCACTTACGCCCTCGACAAAAGGAACCTCCGTTGGTAACTGCGCAGGTGTTTAGGCTGAAGGCTGAAGACTGAAGGGTAATAATGATCATCCATGACACACTCACCTGCCAACCTGCCTGCCGCGCCCGCGGCGCAGGCAGGTGTCTTTTCCTTCAGTCTATCTACCTGAGTAGTTACCTCCGTTGAGTATTACGCTGACAAATTGCCAATGGACAGGTCGCTCAAAAACGGCCAGATACAAGGCGCCCAAAACGACAGTGATGAGCCATAAGGACTGAGTAAAAGAAAGGAATGATTTCTTCTGAAAATTATACTCATCCCTCATCACTCAAACCTCAGTCCTTTCTTGACCTGCTACAGGATCAACATGGCATCCCCATAACTGTAGAAACGATATGCCTTCGTGATCGCCGTCTGGTATGCCTTTTTGATCAGGTCCAGCCCGGCAAAGGCGGATACCAGGAAAAGCAGGGAAGAGCGGGGCAGGTGAAAGTTGGTGATCAGGGCATCCACGACCTTGAAGGGAAACCCCGGCGTAATGAGAAGATCGGTTTTCCCTCTGCCGCTCTTCAGCGCTCCCTTTGACCCGGCCACACTTTCTAGGGTTCTGACAACGGTCGTTCCCACGGCAACCACCCGTCTCCCCTCGCTCTTCGAACGCTCGATCGCCTGCGCGGTTTCCGGATCAAGGTCATACTCCTCGTACCCCAGCTGGTGATCCCGTATGTCCCGAGTTCTGACCGGCCGAAAAGTCCCGTGCCCGACGTGAAGGGTGACATAGACGATGGAAATGCCTGCTTGTTCCAGCCTGGCCAGCAACTCCCTGGTGAAATGAAGACTGGCTGTTGGAGCGGCTACAGCGCCTCTTCTCTCGGCAAACACGGTCTGGTATCGTTCTCGATCCAGTTCAGAGAGACGGTCCTTCTCCTGTCGTCTGATGTAGGGAGGAAGCGGCATCATCCCCCTTTCTTCCAGAAGCGAATCAATGGACTGAGGGCCTTCGAAGGTGATCTGAATCAAGCCGTCCTCTCCCAGGTTTTCAACGACACCTGAGAGGTCTTTTTCAAAGAACAGGTGACCTCCCTTCCTGGGCCGCTTGGAGGACCTGAGGAGGCACCAGCGGGTATCGGGCTTCCTGCTTTCCTCGTTGCGATGCTCCAGGACCAGTATTTCAATGCGGCCGCCGCTTTCTTTGCGGCCGAAGAGCCTGGCCGGAATCACCCTGGTATTGTTCACCACCAGGAGGTCGCCGGGGGTGAGCAGCTCAGGAAGGTCAAAAAAGTGCCGGTCTTTCAAAGACCCGGTGGACCGGTCCACAACCAGGAGGCGAGACTTATCCCGGTCCGGAAGAGGGACCTGAGCGATCAGTTCGTCAGGCAGGTTGTAGTCATAGTCTTCAATGTCGAACATCGATGGAAAATACCAAAGAAGAATGCCTATAGGATATGGGAGATAATGTCAAACGATTTTGTCATCCCGTTTTTGCCTTGATATATGTCTTAATATTGGCTAAGTTTTAATGATTTTTAGATGATAGGAACTCCTAGAGGATGAACCACCTGACGATTGATCTTTCGGCTCTCGCCCATAATCTCAACCAGGTTAAAGCGATTGTGGGTGAACACACCAGGGTGATGGGAGTGGTCAAGGCCGATGCCTATGGTCACGGTCTGGTGGCTGTGGCCAGGGTCCTTGAGAAAAACAGAGTCCACTGTCTGGGGGTCGCCCAATTCCACGAAGCCATGGAACTCAGAAACCGCGGGGTTTCTCTTCCCATTGTGATTCTTTGTGGAATCCGGACGAGAGAAGAAGCGGAAGCCGCGGTTCACCATGGGCTGAGCCCCATGCTTTTTGACCTTGCAGTCGTTGAAGTGCTCGCAGAGGAATGCGCAAGGAAGAGCACCCATGCGAGTGCTTACGTCAAGGTGGACACGGGCATGGGCCGTCTGGGACTGCTCTCTTCAGAACTTGTGTCCTTTCTGCAAAGGATGACCCGGTTCAAAGAAATCCGGATAGAGGGATTGACCTCGCATCTTTCCTCTGCGGATGATTCGGAGCCCGAGTTCACGGAAGCTCAAATCCGCAGCTTCAGGAAGGCGATTGAAGCGGGGCGCACGATGGGACTTGATCTCCCACTCAATAATCTGGCGAACAGCGCCGGGCTGATGAAGTTCAAGGACGCTCATTTTAACATGGTGAGACCGGGCATCATGCTCTACGGCGGCCTTCCGTCGCCTGATTTCAATCCCCCTCTGCCGCTCAAGCCGGTCATGCGGTTCAGTGGAGAGGTCATCCAGGTCAGGGAGTTTCCGGACCATACTCCGGTGAGCTACAGCCGGACCTACTACACCCGGGGGCCCAGGAGAATCGCTGTTCTTTCCGCGGGCTATGGAGAGGGACTCCCCAGGAATTTGTCCAATAGGGGAACGGTCTTGGTCCGGGGGAAAAAAGCGCCGATTACCGGAAGGGTGTGCATGGATATGACCATGGTGGATGTGACAGAGCTGGGGGATATCCGGGCCGGGGATGAAGCGGTTTTCCTGGGAACTCAGGAAGGGGAGAGGATCAGCGCCGATGATCTGGCTTCCTGGACCGGAACGATTTCCTATGAGATCCTGTGTTCCGCAGGCCAACGGAATCCGAAGGAATATGTTTGATGAAAAAAAAGCTGGATAACCTCCTCAATGAAGCTCTGGGGAAATGCTTCAAGACCGGAAAGCTCAAAGAGACCTCTTTGCCGGAATACGTCATCGAAGTCCCGAACAACTCGAACCACGGCCATTTCGCCACCAATCTCCCCCTTGTGCTGGCCTCCTCCCAGAGAAAGCGACCGAGAGATCTGGCCACCGTGATCGTAGACAACCTGGAGGACAGGGAAAAGCTGATTGAAAAGGTGGATATTGCAGGACCCGGTTTCATCAACTTCACCATCACGTTGCATCAGTGGCAAAAGCTCCTGGGCGATATCCTGTCTCTGGGGGCCGACTACGGGCGAAGCGCCATGGGCGCAGGTCAGAAGGTCCTCGTGGAGTTCGTGAGTGCCAATCCCACCGGACCTTTACACCTGGGACACGGCCGCGGAGCAGCCCTGGGCGACACGCTTTGCAGGATCCTGGACTTCACAGGCCACGAGGTGGCACGCGAGTTCTACATCAATGACGCAGGGCAGCAGGTTCGCCTTCTCGGAGAATCGGTTTACAGCCGGTGGAAGCAGCGGTCTGATCCCGGATACCCGTTTCCGGAAAACGGTTATCACGCCGAGTACATTGTTGATCTGGCCAAGGAGATCTCCCGCGAAGTGGATCTTGGAACTCTGAAGCCCGATGAAGCCATGGCCCGCTGCGCTCAATTCGCCAAGGGGAGAATGCTTGAGGAAATCAAAAGAGATCTGGCTGATTTCCGTGTGGCCTTTGACCTCTGGTCCAATGAAAGCGACCTCTACGCTTCCGGGCTCATCGAAAAGACCTTGGAGTCGTTGAGGGAGAAAGGGGACCTCTATGAGGAGGAGGGAGCCCTCTGGATCAAGACCTCCTCCTTCGGGGATGACAAGGACCGTGTGATCAGAAAGAGCGACGGCCAGTACACCTACTTTGCCCCGGATATCGCCTATCACATCGAGAAGTGGAAGAGGGGCTTCACCAAGGCCATCAACATCTGGGGAGCGGACCACCACGGCTACGTTCAGAGAATGAAGGCGGCTCTGAAGACCAACGGGATCCAAGAAGAGTGGCTCTCCGTCCTCCTCCTCCAGTTAGTGAAACTGTGGAGGGGCGGGGAAGAGGTGAAGATGTCCAAGCGGGCAGGGCTCTACGTGACCCTGAAAGAGTTGGTCGAGGAAGTCGGTGTGGATTCGGCGAGGTTCGTGTTCCTGACCAAGAATCACGATTCCGCACTTGATTTTGACATTGACCTGGTGAAAAAACAGGATGCAGACAATCCTGTGTATTACGTCCAGTACGCTCACGCAAGGATCTCCAGTATTTTCAGAAAGGCGGCATCCGAAGACCTCTCCTTGCCGAGCGCGCCCGATACGGTTCTAGGGCAAATTGTGCTGGATGAGGAGATGGCGCTGATCCGGCTCATGGCCGATTTCCCCTCTCTCCTGGAAGACATTAGCCGGACCCTGGAGCCGCACCGTCTCACCTATTATCTGGCGGAACTGGCATCGCTCTTTCACAAGTATTTCAATCTGGGGACCAAGGAGTCGGAAAAGCGGATTGTGGGCCAGGATCAGGCCTTGAGCCAGGCGAGACTGTGTCTGGCGGAGGGGATCCGGATTGTCCTGTTGAACGGACTTCGTCTTCTCGGCATTCACGCGCCGGAGCGAATGTGAGTTCGGGTATGACCAAGAAAATTACCCCATCGAAAAAGAAAAAATACCAGCTGGAGCTCTCCTCCATATCTCTTGTTTTCTGGGTCGTGTGTATTCTTTTTTTCATGGGCTGGATCTTTGTGCTGGGAATTCTGGTAGGACGGGGCTTTCTTCCCGGCGCCAACACGGCCATCGCTGACCTGAAATCGCAGGTGACCAAGCTGCAGGAGATGGTGTCGCGTAACAAGCGGGTGGATCAGAAGCCTCAGGCAAAAGAGGATATCGATTCCAAACTTGGATTTTATGATAAGCTGGAAAGCAAAAAGGAGGATAAGAGAAAGCCGTTTCCGGAATCGCCTCCCGAGCCTCCAAAGAGCGAAAAAGCGGTCAAACCCCCTGACACGGCTCTGGCCGAGGTGAAGGCGGACATCGCCAAGAAGGAATCCCTGTCCAAGAAACAGAACATCGCCAAGAGCGCAGGGCCTGAGAAAAAAGTGAAGGAGACGGTCCCGGAGCCCGTCAAAGCGGCGGAAAAAGCCCTGGGCCCCTTTCGATACGTTATCCAGATCGCCGCCCTGGATGAAAGAGCCAAAGCGGAGGCCATGGTCGGAAAGTTGTCCGAACGCGGTGTGGAAGCCTATCTCCAGGAGACGGTTGTCAAAGGCAAGACTTACCACAGAGTGAGATGCGGGAAATTTGTGACCAAAGAAGAAGCCAACAACTACGCCTTGAAACTTCCTAAGGAAGCGGGGACGGCCTGGCGGGTCGTCAACATCGAGTAAAGCCATGATCAGAAAAGCGGTTATAGAGGACATTAAAACGATTCACAAACTGCTCAGCCATTACGGCGATCAGGGTTTGCTGCTGGCAAGACCCCTGAGCGAGCTGTATGATCACTTGAGGGATTTTTTTGTCCTGGTCACTGAGGACCGGGAGCAGAAGATTATTGGGACCTGTGCCCTGGGCATTTGCTGGGAAGATCTGGCGGAGATCCGTTCTCTCGCCGTTCTGGAGGACCAGCAGGGGAACAAGCACGCGACCCGGCTTGTCGAAACCTGTCTCCGCGAAGCAAGATCGCTCGGTATCAAGCGGGTGTTTGTGCTGACCTACGTGGACAGGTTCTTTGCCAAGATGGGTTTCAAGACGGTGGAGAAATCCCAATTGCCTCACAAAGTGTGGTCCGACTGTTTGAAGTGTTCGAAGTTCCCGGAGTGTGATGAAACGGCGATGGTCCTGGACCTGTAAACCAAGCTGTGTCTCACCACAGAGGCACTGAGGGCACAGAGAATCTCTCTTTCGTTTGCCGGGAGATGACGGCAAACGAAAGGGTTGCCCCGGGAGGTTCCTCAACAAAGCCTTCGATTGGGTTTATGCCATTCTCGCGGAAGCGGGGATACAGCTTTTTGAATTCTGTCTACTGTCTTCTGTCTACTGTCTTCTGTATTCTCCATTAATGGGGGGATAGCCTCATGTTCGGAATAGGAATGCCGGAGCTGATTGTCATCATGGTGATCGCTCTGATTGTTTTCGGCCCCAAGAAACTGCCGGACCTGGCTAAAAGCCTGGCCAAAGGCATGGCGGAGCTAAAGAAAGCCACGGAAGACGTCAAAGAGAGCCTGGAGGTGGACGAAACGCTCAAGGAGGCGAAAAAGGACCTGGCCGACTCGATCAGCGGCATTCAAAGGCAGGTGGAACTGGAAGGATCAGAAGCGCTCAAAGCGGAAGAGAAGACTGGGAGCGAGACGCAGGCAAGCCCCGATCAGCCCCAGATGGAGGGGACGGCTTCACCCGGAGAGCCCCCTGCTGGGGAGGCGAAGAAAAATGGAGAGGGATGAAAAGTCGCCTCTCCTGAGTCATCTGGGGGAGATCCGGAAAAGGCTCGCTCGCTCCGCGATTGCCGTGGGCGTCGGGTTTGCCATCACCTACGCGTTTTCCGAGAAGCTTTTTGGACTCCTGGCCTACCCTCTGAAAGCCAACATGCCTCCCGGGGACCGGCTGGTCTACACCAGCCTCCCCGAGATGTTCTTCATCTACATCAAGACAGCACTCGTTGCCGGCCTTCTTCTCGCGGCGCCCTATGTCTTCTACCAGATGTACCTCCTGGTCGCTCCGGTGCTTTATCAGAAAGAGCAACGAACGCTCATCCCTTTTGTGCTGTGCTCTACCGTGCTTTTTGTGGGAGGAGCTCTTTTCGGCTACTTTGTGGTCTTTCCTTCCGGGTTCAAATTCTTTCTGGCCTTCTCCAACGAGTCCATCCGCGCCCTTCCTTCGGTGAGGCAGTATTTCTCCCTGGCCGTTAAACTGCTCTTTGCTTTCGGTTTTGTCTTTGAGCTTCCCGTGGTCGTTTTCTTTCTCAGCCGAATGGGAGTGGTGACCTCAGATTTCCTGAAGCAGAAGCGCCGCTATGCCATCCTCCTCATCTTCATTATTGCCGCAGTCCTGACCCCGCCCGACGTGATCACCCAGTTTATGATGGCGGTGCCCCTCATGGCCCTCTACGAAATCAGCATTCTCATCGCAAAGGTTGCCGGAAAGAAAAAGAAAGATTCAGAAGATAAAACATAAAAAGGCTATCCCCACCGCGAGGATGGGGATAGCCTTTCGGCCTAACTGCAACCCGTTGATCATTTCTTCACTTCTTCGAAATCCGCATCGACCACATCCTCGTCCTTCTTTGAGGCGCCGCCGCCCTGCGGTTCGCCGCCTCCGGCGCCTGCGTGTGCCTGCTGGGAGGCGCGGGAGTACATCATCTCTGCGAGCTTATGGGAGGTCTGGGTGAGCTCATCGGAGAGGCGCTTGATCTCCTCCGTATTATCCCCCTCCATGGCCTTCTTGAGCTTTTCGATGCCCCGGTCCACGTCGCCCTTGGTCGTCGCATCGACCTTGTCCCCGAGTTCCTTAATGGATTTCTCGGTGGAGTAGATCATGGAATCCGCCATGTTGCGCGCATCCACCAGCTCCCTTTTCTTCTTGTCCTCTTCAGCGTGAAGCTCCGCGTCCTTCACAAGGTTCTTAATCTCTTCCTCGGAAAGGCCGCTGGATGCCGTGATGCGGATGGACTGTTCTTTGCTGGTTCCCAGATCCTTGGCCGAGACATTGACGATGCCGTTTGCATCGATGTCAAAGGTCACCTCAATCTGGGGGAGCCCTCTCGGCGCTGCTGGAATTCCGACGAGCTGGAAGCGGCCGAGCGTCTTGTTGCTTGCCGCCATCTCCCGTTCTCCCTGAAGCACGTGGATTTCCACAGCCGGCTGATTGTCGGCCGCCGTGGAAAAGATCTGGCTTTTTCTCGTCGGAATGGTGGTGTTCTTGTCGATCAATTTGGTGAAAACGCCGCCGAGAGTCTCAATCCCCAGAGAGAGAGGCGTCACGTCGAGAAGAAGGACGTCCTTGACCTCCCCTTTCAAAACACCGGCCTGAATCGCGGCGCCCGCAGCGACGACCTCATCAGGGTTCACGTTCTTGCTGGGCTCTTTGCCGAAGAGCTCCTTCACTTTCTGCTGAACCTTGGGCATCCGGGTCATGCCTCCGACCAGAATGACTTCATCAAGGTCAGAGAGTTTGAGCCCTGAGTCTTTGATGGCGATGTTGCAGGGCCCAACCATTTTTTCAATGAGGTCATCCACCAGGGCTTCCAGCTTGGCCCGGGTGAGCTTTATGTTGAGATGCTTGGGCCCTGTAGCGTCCGCAGTGATAAAAGGCAGATTGATGTCTGTTTCCTGCGAAGAGGAGAGCTCCATTTTTGCTTTCTCAGCGGCTTCCTTCAGCCGCTGCAAAGCCATTTTGTCTGTCCTCAGATCAATGCCCTGGTCCTTCTTGAATTCATTGGCCAGATAATCCACCACCCGCAAGTCAAAATCTTCACCTCCCAGGTGGGTGTCCCCGTTGGTCGACTTGACTTCAAAGACCCCTTCTCCGATCTCCAGGATGGAGATATCAAAGGTCCCGCCGCCCAGATCAAAGACGGCGATCTTCTTGTCACCCTTCTTGTCCACACCGAAAGCAAGAGAGGCAGCCGTCGGCTCATTGATGATTCTCAACACATTCAGGCCGGCGATCCGGCCCGCATCCTTGGTCGCCTGCCTCTGGCTGTCATTGAAGTAGGCGGGTACCGTGATGACCGCTTCCGTCACCTTCTCACCGAGATAATCCTCTGCCGTCTGTTTCATCTTGGTGAGGATCATCGAGGATATCTCCGAAGGGCTGTACGCTTGCCCTCTGGCCGTCACGTGAGCATCGCCGTTCTGCGCCTTCACGATTTTGTAGGGAAGGACTTTGATGTCTTGCTGAACTTCTCCTGAGTCAAATTTGCGGCCGATCAATCTCTTGACTGCGGAAACCGTGTGGTCAGGATTGGTGATGGCCTGCCTTTTGGCTATCTGCCCGACGAGTCTTTCTCCCTTATCGGTGAAGGCGACAATGGAGGGAGTGGTTCGGCTTCCCTCCGCATTGGCGATAACGACCGGGTCCCCACCCTCCATGATGGCCACGCACGAATTGGTCGTTCCAAGATCAATACCAATAACTTTTCCCATTTTTTCCTCCTAATATGTTCTAACCGAATTAATTTCTATCGCATTCCCTTTCGGAATTCTTATCCTGGTCAGCCTGTTGGCCCGCCTTTTTCCTGTTCACGACGACCATGGCAGGCCGAATCAAACGACTGTTCAAAACATATCCCTTTTGCAGTTCCGTGATGACGATCCCCGGTTTTGCTTTTGGATCATCCATCTCGGAAACCGCTTCATGAAAGCAGGGATCAAAGCTCTCACCCAGAGCCTTCACTTCCTCAAGGCCGGATTTTGACAAGGAGTCCTTCAGCCCCTTGAGAGTCAGATGGATACCTTCCTTCAGCGCATGGACGGTGTTTTCATTGTTGGAATGAGATAATGCCTTTTCGAGATTGTCTAATACAGGCAGCATCTCTTTGATCAGAGTTTCGCTGGCGAATTTAAGCCAGTCCTCTTTGTCTTTCCTATTCCTTTTCTTCATGTTTTCCATCTCTGCCTGCGACCGCAAGTAGAGATCATAATTTCTCTGCGACTCCTTCTGAAGTTCCTGGATTTTTTCCACCAATTCTTCTTTCGTCATGTTGCCCAGGAACTTGTCCACTGGCTCTGATACAACCTCTCCGTCCCTCTTGTCTTGATGGAGCGATTCCTCTGATTGGCGTTCAAGACTCTGATCATTCATGTCTCTAAAATCACGACTCCTTTGCTTTGAATTTGAGCTCGAATCCAAGTAATTTCAAAAAGATAGGGAGCAAAAAACAACTTAACAGTAAGCATCTGGGTTGGCTTTGTCAAGGCAAGGGAAAGGAGGTTTTGGAAAGCCGGCACAAGGCTCAAGGCGCAAGGTGCAAGGCCGAGAAATCCTACGGATATAGATTCCCGTGAACCCTGCGCCGTGTGCCTTGCGCCTTTACAGGGTCTGTCCTGTCAAGCGTTCAAGGGCCTCGATATACCTCTTTAGGGTCTTGGAAATGATTTCTTGGGGAAGCTTAGGTGGGGGCGGTTGCTTTGACCAGCCCAGGCTGTTTAGGTAATCCCTCAGGAACTGCTTGTCAAAACTCTGCTGCGGTCCACCGGGCTTGTAGGTGTCCATGGGCCAGAATCTTGAGGAGTCCGGCGTAAGGACTTCGTCAATGAGAATAAGGCGCCTGTCTTTAAAGCCGAACTCAAACTTCGTGTCCGCGATGATAATGCCTTTCTCGGACGCGAATTCGCTCCCTTTCTGATAGATCTTGAGGCTCAGGTCTTTGATCAGCTCGGCTTGTCGCTGCCCCAGGATTTCAATCACTTTGGCAAAGGAGATGTTCTCATCATGAATGCCTGCTTCCGCTTTGGTGGAAGGCGTGAAGACGGGTTGAGGGAGTTTCTGGGACTCTTTGAGACCTTTGGGCAGGGAAATTCCGCACACGCTGCCCGTGGACCGGTAATCGCTCCACCCGGAGCCTGAAAGATAGCCCCGAACAATACATTCCACCGTAAGAGGAATCGCCTTTTTTACCAGCATGCTCCTGCCTCTGAGGACTTCTTGGTACTTGCGGCAGGGTTCAGGGTAATCACGGGGGTCCGCACTGAGAAGGTGATTTTCAACAAGGCCTTCCAGAAGCTTGAACCAGAAAAGTGAGATGCGGGTCAGGATCTTTCCTTTGTCCGGGATAGGGTCGTCCATAACGACATCAAAGGCGGACATCCTGTCACTGGCCACGATCAGGAGCTTGTCGTCCACTTCGTAGACATCTCTCACCTTACCCCGTTTGACCAGTTTGAGATCTGGGAAATCCGACTTCAGAAGAACCGGCTCAGACATCACTATCTCCTCCTCGCCAAAGCGCCTATTTGGGAAGCGGTATCATTGACTATCCGAAAGTGAATGTCAAGATTCTGTAACTCTTAGGTTGAAAGATCACCCGGGATCGATGTAAAATACAAATTCGTTCCGAAGAGGAAAGCCCTCCTCTGTACACACACAGCCCCGTTGCGAAGAGGATGAGACATGCTTATTTCAAAGGAGATTCAGGAGACCAGGAACAAAATACTCGATTTCGAGAAAAGGATCGAGGAGATGCACCTCGAATTTCAGAAATACTGCCAGGGACTTGATCCGCGAATGCCGGACTACGAGCATCTTGAAAGAGAACTTCTTTTTTTCTCACGGCGGAAAATATTCGACCTGGAGCTCTCCAAACAGCTTGACAGGGTCCTCTACAAATTTCAGAACCGCAAGAGAATATGGGTCCGGTGGGCGGAGGAGTTTCAACAGGGCGTGCGTGAAAAAGCGCAGGATACCAAATCTCCACAGGGCTGACCATTACGGCCTCTTCTGGTCTTTCAGCTTCTTGATGTATTCCCGATAGAATTCCAGGGTTCGATTCCTGAAACGGACCGTCTCTCCAAAGGGCGGGATGCCCTTGTGCTCTTTGATCCTCTGAGGTCCGGCATTGTAAGCCGCGAGGGCGAGGCTTAAATCCCCCTTGTGGTCCTTCATCAGGCGCAGAAAATACTTGAGGCCATATTCCATGGCCAGTGAAGCATTGAGGCGATCATCGGTGGAGGACTGGAGCAGCTCTTTCCGGTATTGGGCATAGAGCCTTTCCTTCTTCTGCCCGATTCTGAGCGCTTCCTGCATCAGGTCCCGAGCCTCGGATGCAACCTGGAGTTTGTTTTCCTCGTTGATCCGGTGAAGGGCGGCCATGGCCTGAGCTCTGGTCCTTCGTTCCAGGTCCGAGAGGCTTGAAGCTTCAATAAAGTGAGCGGGCATCCATATGTTTTTCATCCCCAGATCCAGCGCTGTTCTGGGCATGAGCTGTGTCAGGCCGGCGGCTCCCGTGGACGAGACAGCCTGAGGATCGAAGTTGGACTCCTTTCTCATGAGCGCCAGGAAGAGCAAAGGGTCAATGTCATCGCCGGGGGATTTGAGTTTCCTGATCGTTTCTTCCAACTGGGAGACAAAGGGAAAGTCGCCCCGGATCACCTCTTTCCAGTCCGCCTCGCGATCTCTGTAGTCCTCCTGCCTGTCCAAGAGGAACGGGATGGCCCCCTCCCCCGGGTATTCGGTCACAAAACGATGAAAGACCTGATTGACGAAATCCACATTTTCCGAATTCAGGAAAGCATGGTCTTGGTCCGGGTCGTGGCAGACATTGTAGAAGAGGCCGAGGCCGTCTCTTAGCCGGTTATCGGCCCGCTTGAGGCACTCTGCAAGCAGTTTATCCATCAAGCGGCCGCATGCCGCCTCGTTCAGTCTTTCATCAACGCCGGGATCGAGTTTTGCATGGTAGAAGAGGAGTTTCTGTTTTGCCCGGTCAAGAGAACGCCGGTAATGGAGGTACAGTATCCCAATGTTCCGGACATGTTCCCCAAGGTAGGCTTCTTCATCTCTGGTGGCCATGAACCCTTTAGCGGCTTCGAGGGACGAGGCCGCTTGTTCGAGGAGTTCTCTGGAGTCAATGTACTCGCGGTCCACAAAAACTTTCAAGCCGAGCGATTTTGCCGCTTCAGGTCGGATTCGAAGGATTCCTTCTTCTCCTTTGTAGGAGCCGTCTTTGAGGCTTTTCTCAATGTCCGCGAGATTTCGTTGGATCACGATGTTTTTCAACAGGGCATGCTGAGCCACGGCAGGAGAACACCAGAGGAGGTGAAAGGCTAGCAGAAGGAGCGGCACAACAAGGCGCATGATATTCCCCTGAGGAGGCGAGAAAAAAAGAAAGAGAAACGGATCCAACCATACCCTGGGACGGAAATGAAATCAATCATCCAAAACCCTGATCAGACCCAGGGGCAAGCAGAGGAAGCCGAAGGATTGACATGAACCGGAGTCGGCTTATTTTGAATTAGTGCGATTGAAACGAAGTTGAACGGCTGAAATTTAAAACATATCGCAAATTTAGATCGCGGAGGATTTAGAGATGCGTTTTGATAAGTTTACACTCAAATCACAGGAAATGATCCAGAATGCCCAGCATCTTGCCGAGCGTTTCGGGCACCAGCAGATCGAGCCCGAGCACCTTGCAAGAGCCCTCCTGGAACAAAAGGAGGGAGTGATCCCGCCTCTTCTCGGAAAGATCGGGGCCAATCAGAACCAGCTCATCAAGGAACTCGAGTCAACCCTGGAGCGGATGACGAGCGTGTCCGGCTCGGGGACAGGACAAGCTTACCTGTCTCCCCGGGCAAAGGCCGTTGTGGACAGAGCCTTCGAGGAAGCGAAGCAGATGAAGGATGAATATGTGAGCCTGGAACACATCCTTCTTGCAGTGCTCGAAGAAAAAGACGGGAAGGCAACGAGAGTCTTTGCCGCCGCCGGAGTGACAAGGGAGGCTGTCCTGAATGCGCTCGTGGAGATCCGGGGAGGTCAGAGAATCACGGATCAGAACCCTGAAGACAAATACCAGGCCCTTGAGCGCTTCAGCCGGGACCTTACGGCTATTGCTTCCAAGGGGAATCTTGATCCGGTCATCGGGCGAGACGACGAGATACGCCGTGTGATTCAGGTCCTGTCCAGAAGGACCAAGAACAACCCCGTGCTGATCGGAGAACCCGGCGTCGGCAAGACCGCCATTGTGGAGGGGTTGGCCCAAAGAATCATCCAGGGAGACGTGCCTGAGACTCTCAAGGGCAAGCGGGTCGTGGCTCTTGACATGGGAGCCCTCATTGCAGGAGCCAAGTATCGCGGGGAATTTGAAGACAGGCTGAAAGCCGTCCTCAAGGAAATTACCGATGCTCAGGGTGAGATCATCCTTTTCATCGACGAAATGCACACCCTGGTGGGTGCCGGAGCAGCGGAAGGAGCGGTGGATGCTTCCAACATGCTTAAGCCGGCTCTTGCCAGGGGCGAGCTCCGGTGTGTGGGCGCCACCACGATCAAGGAGTACAGAAAGCACATTGAGAAAGACGCGGCTCTGGAAAGGCGTTTCCAGCCCGTCGTGGTGGAGGAACCGAGCGTGGAGGACACCATTTCCATCCTGCGGGGGCTCAAAGAAAAATATGAAGTGCACCATGGGGTGCGCATCAAGGATTCCGCGCTGGTGGCGGCGGCTACCCTGTCTCATCGTTACATCACGGATCGCTTCCTGCCGGACAAGGCGATTGATCTCATCGATGAGGCCACGTCCAGGCTGAGAATAGAAATCGACAGCATGCCTGCGGAGATCGACGCGATTCAGAGAAAGATCACCCAGCTCGAAATCGAAAGAGAGGCCCTGAAAAAGGAGAAGGACCCTGCTTCCCGTGAAAGGCTCGAAAAACTGGAAAAGGAACTCACGGACCTGAAGGCTGAAAAGGAAGAAATGGGAGGGCACTGGAAAAAGGAGAAAGAAGCGATCGCTAAGATCAGAGAGATTAAGGAGAAGCTCGAATCCACGCGGACCGAGGCCCAGCTGGCTGAGCGACAGGGAGATCTTTCAAGGGCTGCGGAACTGAAGTACGGAACGCTGATTGCCCTGGAAAAGAGCCTGGAGCAGGAGAAAAAGAAGCTGGAGCAACTCCAGGTCGACCTGAAAATGCTGAAAGAAGAAGTGGACTCGGAGGACATCGCCGAGGTCGTGGGGAAATGGACGGGCATCCCTGTGAGCCGGCTGATGGAAGGAGAGAGGGAAAAACTCCTCAACATGGAAGAGCGTCTTGAGCGGCGCGTGATCGGCCAGAAGCAAGGGATCATCGCTGTGGCCGATGCCGTGCGAAGAGCGCGCTCCGGTCTCCAGGATCCCAACCGGCCGATTGGGTCCTTTATCTTCATGGGGCCCACGGGCGTCGGCAAGACGGAACTGGGCCGGGCTCTTGCGGAGTTTCTCTTTGACGACGAGAAGACCATGATCCGGCTGGACATGTCCGAATACATGGAGAAGCACTCGGTGGCCCGGTTAATCGGCGCTCCTCCGGGCTACGTGGGATATGAGGAAGGAGGGCAGCTCACCGAGGTCGTGCGACGGCATCCTTACTCGGTGGTGCTTTTTGACGAAATCGAGAAGGCGCACCCCGACGTGTTCAATGCGCTCCTCCAGGTTCTGGATGATGGGAGAATGACGGACGGGAAAGGCCGCACCGTGGATTTCAAGAACACCGTGATCATCATGACTTCCAATGTGGGGAGTCAGTGGATCTATGAGCTGGCCGGAAAAGACAACAAGGAGATGGAGAGCCGGGTCATGGACGCCCTGAGAAGCACCTTCAGACCCGAATTTCTGAACCGCATTGACGAGATTGTGATCTTCAATTCCCTCGGGACCGAAGAGATCAAGAAGATCGTGGACATTCAGATCGCCTACTTGTCCAAGAGACTGGAGGCTAACAAGATGACCCTTGCCCTGACGGACCGGGCCAGGGAGTTCCTGGCAAAAACGGGCTTTGACCCTGTTTACGGCGCAAGACCTCTCAAGAGAACGATCCAGCACATGATCCAGAACCCGCTTGCCGTCAAGGTTCTGAACGGAAGCATTAAAGATGGGGACCGGGTCACGGTGGATGTGGAAAAAGGAGAAGTGGTTTTCAGGACCAAGTAGCAAGAGAAGGGTCAGGCTTCGGAGCAATTGCGCTCAAGAAACTCCGAAGCTTCGTATGGCGAGCTTCATTTTTCTTGTGCAGGCTGAGGCGCTTTCTGCAGTTTGTCTCTCAGCTTCAGAGAACATTGGAAAGTCACGATCCTGCGTGATTCTAAAACGATTTGTTCTCCTGTCTTGGGATTCCTTCCTTTCCTGGCCCATTTGAACTTGACTTTAAATTTCCCGAAGCCGGAGACCAGCACCTGGTCGCCTCTTTCAAGGGCTTTCTTGATGATTTCAATAGTAGCGTCCACGAGTTCTGTAGCCCGCTTCTTGGAGAGGTGCGTGTAACCAAACTCAGGGAAGAGAAGCTGCTGTTTGTCCTTCTTGGGTTTTTTGAGGCGAACCGTTTCCAACACACTCTTTGACAGGTCCTCTTTGGTCAGCGCCATCGCAGCCTCGCACTCGAAAATGTCTTTAATTCTGATTAGTTATTGGCAAAAAATGACATATCTGCTAGATTTTGTCAATGAACATCTGTGAAATACCCACGAAGAAAAAAGAGAGAACATGGAATAGTCTATGGCCAAGCCATCCTTCACTGCACGGCTCGTGAACCCTCCCTTTCATGATCCGGGCCTTTTCATTTCCTTCCAGTTTCAGCGAAGAGCCATCCTCTTTGATCTTGGAGACCTCCACGCCCTTTCTGCGAAAGAACTCCTCAAGGTCGACCTTGTTTTTGTGACTCACACGCACATGGATCATTTCGTGGGGTTCGACACCCTGCTCCGGGTTTCTCTGGGTCGTGAAAAGGAGCTTCATCTTTTCGGGCCTGAGGGTTTTTTTGAACGCGTGGAAGGAAAGCTCGCGGGCTACACCTGGAACCTGGTAGGCGAATATCCTTATAACCTCCAACTGAGGGTAACGGAGGTTGACGAGGAACGATGCAGGACAAGAGTTTACCTGTGTAGAGACCGTTTCCTCCCGGCAGGGAAGGAGGAGGAATCTCCTTTTACCCGCCTCCTCATAAAAGAACCCGCCTTTCGCATAGAAGCGGCTTTACTGAATCACCGCATCCCCTGTCTTGGGCTTTCCCTGATTGAGGACTTCTCAGTCAACATCGATAAGGAAGCTCTGAAAACTCTGGATCTTCCTGTCGGGCCTTGGCTGACTTCATTCAAGAAGGCGGTGCGCGAGAAAAAAGATCCGGGCGAAGCCTTTTCAGTGGTCTGGGAGGAGGAAGGCAAGATCCTAGGAGAAAAAACATTCCCCTTTGGTGAACTCGCAGGAAAGATCGCCCGAATCTCTCCGGGCCGGAAGGTGACCTACCTCACAGACCTTTTGGGCAGTCCGGAGAACCTTGAAAAGGCCGTGGAACTCGCCCGCAATGCAGACCACCTTTTTGTGGAAGCCGCGTTTCTGGACCGGGACAGGGAAACCGCAAAGACAAAGTGTCACCTGACGGCTAAAGAGGCGGGGACTGTTGCCAAAAAAGCCAGGGTCAAGCAAATGACCCTTTTCCATTTCTCTCCTCGCTACAGTGATCTGGAAGAAGAGATTCGAAACGAGGCCATGGAGGCCTTTGGCAAAGGGTAACTTCGGAATTGTTTCACAAGGCTCGGGGGCCCCTCAGGGTGTTCTCTTTCTGAAATCCGATTCCATCGGATTTCAGAGAGGTCCCGCCTGCAGCGGGACTGGAGCCCCGAAGGGGCGAAGTATGAAATCTGTCTCGGCAGATTTCATTGCGGCTTGTAAGAGAGTACCCCCAGGGTATCCTGCGCTCAAGTAATCGCAAAAAACGCTTTGTAGTTTGTAACGTTAGAGGCGCAGGGCCGCCAGCATGCCCTCATGGATGAGGGAATTGCTGGCCACCACGGTTTTGAGGTAAGGCGTGAAGGGGTTCCCTTCGAAGTCGGTGACCCGTCCTCCCGCCTCTTTGACGAGGATGGCGCCTGCTGCCGTGTCCCAGGGCTTGAGATCTTCTTCCCAGTACCCGGCAAATCGGCCGGCTGCAACATAACACAGGTCTATGGCGGCAGAGCCGATCCGCCGTATGGCCTGGCCACGAACGATCAGGTTGTTGAGGCGCTGCATCACGGCACCCGGATTTTGATGCATCGTGTAGGGAAAACCCGTGGCCAGAAGGGAATCCAAGAGGTTAGAGTTCTTGGACACGGTAATGGGCCTCTGGTTCAGGAAGGCTCCGGATCCCTTTGCCGCTTCAAAGAGTTCCTGTGTGCAGGGATTGTGGACCACACCGAGGATGGTTTCGCCCTCAACCTGAAGGGCAATGGAAACAGCGAAAAAAGGCACCTCGTGAGCAAAATTGATCGTGCCGTCCAGAGGGTCGATGAGCCACACCCTCCTTGAAGCAGCCCCATGCTGTCCTGTCTCTTCGGTGATGATGGTATCCTTGGGAAAGTGGCGGCCCATGGATTCAAGGATGAGTTTTTCCGATTGAAGATCCGCCTCGGTGACCAGGTCAGTCTCACCTTTATGGGCGACTTGGTTGACCCGGCCGAGAAGGTTTTTCAATAGGGCTCCGGCTTCGAGTGCGACGTGGCGCGCGATAGACAGCTCTTTTTCCCAGGTCATAATCCCTTTGCTCCTCCTTCTGTTGTTTTGGTTATCACGGCGGAAATCGCTTGACAAGGAAATCCTTTGGGGTTAATAAATAACGTTTTAAGACTTTTGTCTCCTTGTTCCGCTCAAGGATTTCTTAGCCCAGGGAGCGGGACCTAACCCCCTGAACGGGGAAATTGTCCGAAGGGAGAAGGGAAGAATGAGAAATTACGAAACCATTATTATCATCAACCCGACCCTAGGGGAAGAGGACTACAAAGAGGTCCTCAAGAAGTACAGTACCCTGGTGGAGAGGCAGAAGGGACTCATTGTCAGAATTGAAGAATGGGGGGTCCAGAGGCTCGCCCACGCGGTTAAGAAGTTTGACAAGGGTGCCTTTGTCCTCATGAATTACTGTGGTCCGTCGAGTGTCACGTCAGAGCTGGAGAGGGATCTCAAACTGGATGACCGGATTTTCAGATTCCAGACGGTCAAGATTGCCGAGGACGTCGATCCCCAGGAACTGATCCTGAAAGAAAAAGAGAAGAAGAAAGAGCCGGCCGTGAAGCAGGAAGTCCCTGCCCAGAGCGAAGCTGCGGTTCAGGATCAGGGAACCCAACCCGAGAAAGAGGTGAGCGACCATGATGGATAAAGGTAGACGCAAAATGCCCTATCATAGGCGAAAGGTTTGTCGCTACTGTGCGGACAGCAGCCTGGCGATTGATTATAAGGACCCGAGGACCCTGAGGTTGTTCACCACGGAGCGCGGCAAGATCATCCCTCGTCGAATTTCCGGTAACTGTGCCAAGCATCAGCGAAGGATCAGCCTTGCCGTCAAGAGGGCTCGTAACATCGCCCTTCTGCCCTACACGACGGCTACCGTCAAGTGAGATAAGGGCAGGAGAAAATCCCTGAACGCAAAGCCTCTCCTCTCGGCTAGAGGGGTCGCCTGTCCGAAGAACCGATGAAAGCGCATCATGTCCTGGGGTGTGTTGGAACAGCGATGGTGCTGCTCCTTGCCTCAGTCTGGATTCCTATCGCGGGTCCATTCTTCAGCTTGCTCACCCCTCTGCCCTTTCTCTACTATTCAGCGAAGCTCGGCGTTTCTCAAGCGGTGAAGCTCACCTGTGTCAGCATCCTCGTTACAGGCTTGATCGCGGCGATCACGAGGCAGTCTCAGCTCATTTTCCTGTGCTTTGAATTCAGCGTGCTCGGTTTGATCCTGTCGGAAATCTTCAGAAGAAAAATGAGCATTGGCACCTCTGTCCTGCTGGGGACCTGCCTTCTGCTCTTGATGGGCCTCCTCGTGCTTGCCGTAGCGGGCCTGAGGAAGAACTTGGGGCCCCTGGAAATGGTTTATGCCTATTTGCTGGAGAGTCTTGAGGAGACCGCTCGACTCTACAGCCAGGTGGGCGCGGATCCCGAGAAGGCCGGTGCATTTCAGGAAACCCTCAAAGCCTTGAAGGAAGTGGTTGCCCTGATCTACCCGTCTCTCATGATTGTGGGGAGCGCTTTTGTGGTCTGGCTGAACGTGATCATGAGCCGGCCCCTGTTTATCAAAAGGAACCTGGAGGTCCCTGATTTCGGGGCGCTGGATCGGTGGAAGAGCCCAGAACTCATGGTCTGGGGGTTGATCGCTGCGGGTTTTTCTTTATTTTTGTCCTTTTCTCCTTTAAGATTGGTGGCCGTCAATGCTCTTGTGATCATGCTGGCCATTTATTTTTTTCACGGCCTCTCTGTTCTCTTGTTCTATTTGAACAAATACCGAGTTCCCCCGTGGATGAGAGTCGGAGTCTACGCGCTCATCCTGCTTCAGCAGATTCTCGTGGTCGGGGTGACGATGGCCGGTCTGTTTGACCAGTGGATCGACCTCAGGCGAATTCATCAGAAAAAACCCAGCTAGGGAGGAGAAATTCATGAAGGTTGTTCTGACGCAGGATATGGAATCCTTGGGCCTCGGAGGCGAGATCGTCAATGTGGCGAAAGGATATGCGAGAAACTATCTGATCCCCCGAGGGATGGCCCTTGAGGCCACGGAACAGAACATCAAGCTCACGGAGAGGCAAAGGAAGAACATTGAGATCAAGAGAATCAAAGCCAAAGAGGAGGCTTTGAAAGTGAAAGAAAGGCTCTCCGGAATTTCCGTGACCATCGCGCAGAAAGTCGGAGAAGAAGACAAGCTCTACGGGTCGGTGACGACCATGGATATTGCCGAGCAGCTTGAGAAACAAGGAATCACCGTGGAGCGGAGAAGAATGGTTCTGGACAAACCCATCAAGACCCTAGGGGACTTTACCGTGACGGTGAAGCTCCATCCGGACGTGAGCGCGTCCATCAAGGTGGTCGTTGTTCCTGAAGCGTAGGATCGAGAACAGGTGCAGGAGTGAGGTCGGGCATGGCTCAGCAGGCCAAAGAGAAAGGGGTTCCTTCTCCCCTCAAAGTTCCTCCCCAGAACGTGGAGGCTGAACAGACGATCCTGGCAGGGGTTCTCATCAACAACGATGCCCTCAACCAGATCGTCGACGTGCTGTCTCCGGAGGATTTTTACCGAGAGGGACATGCCCACCTTTTCGAAGGGATGATCGAGCTCTACAACAAGAACGAGCCCATTGATCTCATCACCCTTCCCCAGTTTCTGAGGGAAAAAGGTCTGCTGGAGAAAGCGGGAGGCATGGACTACCTTGCTTCCCTTGTCGACGCGGTATCCACTTCTGCCGGGATTCTCTTCCACGCTCAGATCGTTCGGGACCTCTCGGTTCGAAGAAAGCTGATCAGCCAGTGCTCGGTCATCTCTGAGGCGTGTTTTCAGAACTGGAAGCCCACGGAAGATCTCCTGGAGATGGCGGAGCAGTCGATCTTCGACATTGCCGAAGACAAGATTGGAGAGAGCTTCTCCACCCTGGAGCAGGTGATCAAGGGGAGTTTCAGGAAGCTCGAGAGCGTGGCGGAACACGAGGGGTTCATTACCGGAGTGCCGACGGGCTTCAAAGACTTCGATCGTTACACCGCAGGGCTGCAGCCCTCGGATCTCATCATCCTTGCCGGCAGGCCGAGCACAGGAAAAACGGCTCTGGCTCTCAACATCGGTTACAACGCGGCTGTGGAGACCAAAAAGGGGGTAGCGGTCTTTTCCCTGGAAATGGCAAAACTGCAGCTCGGCATGAGACTTCTCGGTTTTCACTCAGGAATCGATGCGACCAAGCTGAGGACAGGATTTTTGAGGGACTCGGACTGGCACAAGCTGACCGAATCGGCCAATCAGCTTTCAGAACTCCCCATGTACATTGATGACACTTCCAATTTGACCGTCCTTGAGATGAAGGCCAAGTGCCGAAGGCTCTTGAAGAGGCGTGACCTGGCCCTGGTGATCATTGACTATCTCCAGCTGATGCAGGGGAGAAGGAACGTGGAATCGCGGCAGATGGAGATATCGGAAATATCGCGTTCCCTGAAAGCCCTTGCCAAGGACTTGAATGTTCCGGTCATGGCTCTGTCCCAGCTGAACAGGAAAGTGGAGGACCGGCCGAACAAGAGACCCCAGCTGGCTGATCTTCGCGAAAGCGGCGCGATCGAGCAGGATGCCGATGTGATTGCCTTCATTTACCGTGACGAACTCTATCATCCTGAGTCGGATGAGAACCGGAACATGGCGGAGATCATTATTGCCAAACAGAGAAACGGGCCGACCGGATTTTTCAAAATGACCTTCCAAAAGGAATTGACCCGGTTCAGGGACTATGCAGGCGAAGAGGAGTATGGTACCGCTTAGCGGGTTGCTGAAAAACGCCCATCTCCTGCGTTGCCCTCACCCCTCGTCGTTGCGACGTACTTATCAAAGAAAGGACTGAGTGATGAGTAATGAGGACTGAGTCGAATGAAACAGAAAATCGTTTTTTGTTTTGCTCAGTCCTCAGTCCTCATGCCTCGTTACTCTTGTTCGTGCGCCGTGTACCATCTTAGTTTGAGGTTTGACATATCGATCGAGTTTATGGCAAAACAGGCGGCTTAAAAGCCGGCCAGATGAAGTTTCTCCAGAACCTTTACCGTCGCCGTGTATCCGGCCACGAAATCGTCACCCATGAACTGACCCGCCAGCTTTCCTCCATTTCTTTCGAGATTCAAAGACAGGTTGCGCTTCTGGTGAGCCGAAAAGGAGAGGTCCTTTCCGTCATCGTCGGGGACGACAAGAATATCGTCATCCCTGATCTGGGGAGATTCAGGCTCGGCTTGGGCAGGCTTAAGGGCCTGAGGTGCCTTCACACGCACATCCACGGCGAGCCCCTGTCCAGGGAAGATCTCACGGATCTCGTTCTCCTGGGTCTTGACCTGATGGTGTGCATTGAGGTGGGAGAGGACGGCTCTCCAGGGCCCATTGCCTATGCCCACATTCTTCCTGAGAACAGCCGGGGAGAAAAATGGAGTCTTCAAAGGGTCCCTGATGTGGGCCAGCTCCACACGGATTTTCAGGAACTGATCGAGTCCCTGGAAGATGAACTCAGCCGGAGCAGGGAAGCGCGACCTCTGCAGCAAAGGGAAAGGGCTGTCCTCGTGGGAGTGAGTGCAGGCCCTGTGTGGCAGATCAAGGAGTCGCTGGAGGAACTTCGCGACCTGGCTCTGTCCAGCGGTGTGGAGGTCGCGGATGCGGTGATGCAGCGCCTCAAGCAGGGGAACACCCGGTTCCTGATTGGAAAGGGCAAACTGATCGAGCTGGTGCTGAGGTGCCTTCAAACCGGATCGACCCTTCTTGTTTTCGATCACGAACTCACCCCGGCCCAGGTGCGAAGCCTCACGGATGCCACGGAGCTCAAGATCATTGACCGGAGCCAGCTCATCCTGGATATCTTTGCCCGGAGGGCGGTCACACGGGAGGGGAAGATCCAGGTGGAACTGGCCCAGTTGAAGTATCTTCTTCCAAGGCTTGCCACAAAGAACACGGCCATGTCCCGGTTGACAGGAGGCATTGGAGGAAGAGGCCCCGGAGAGACAAAGCTGGAGATCAACCGCAGGCGAGTCAGAGAGCGGATCACCCGGTTGAACCGGGAGATTGAACAGATCCGGCAGCAGAGGGAGGACCGACGACGGTTGCGCAACGTGAGGGGGCTGCCGGTGATCTCCATCGTGGGCTATACCAACGCCGGCAAATCCACCTTGCTCAACAGCCTGACCCGGAGCCATGTGGCGGTGGAAGACCGTCTTTTTGCAACCCTGGATCCGAGCAGCCGGAGGCTCCGGTTCCCCCGGGAAAGAGATGTGATCATCACCGATACGGTAGGGTTCATCCGTGACCTGCCTGAAGACCTCATGGAAGCCTTTGCAGCCACCCTGGAGGAACTCCACGACGCGGATCTCCTCCTCCACGTGGTGGACGCAAGCAGCCCGCGCATGGAAGACCAGATCAAAACCGTGGAAGGGATCCTGAGACAACTCGACCTGGACAGGATTCCCGTGGTCCTGGTTCTAAACAAAATCGACCGTCTGGATCCTGGCCAGACGGCCGATTTATCGAAAAACTTGAAGGGCATTCCGGTTTCAGCCCTCCATCCCAGGACCTTTTCAGGCCTGCTTCAGGAGGTGGAGCGGCTCATATGGCCGCGCTCTTCCAGCCCTTTGACTTCCACAGAGCCCCATCCTTCCCAATGACCAGGGACTCGCAGGCGGCAAGACCATTCACAAACTCCATGCCCTGAGAGGGCGTCATGACGCACAGGGAGGTCGCAAGCGCGTCCGCTTCCATGGTCGTCTTCGCCATGATCGAAACGCTGGTGGTCAGATCCGGAGAAAACCCTGTTTTCGGATTCACGATGTGGTGAAACATTTTCTCCCGGTCATAGAAGATCTCGTAATTCCCGGAGGTCGCGATGGACCCATCGCCGATCTGGATCACATCCGGGTAGGTCTGCCGCTTCCAAGGATCCTGGATCGCCACGGTCCAGGGTTTTCCGTCTTCCTTGGAGCCTCTGGTCCGAATATCTCCGCCGGCATTGATCAGATGATTCCGGATGCCGCAGCTGCTCAGAACCTCGGAGGCGCGGTCCACAATGAAGCCCTTGGCAATCCCGTCCAGGGTGATGCCCATCCCAGGAGTCCTGAAGGACAAGGATTTCTCCTTAAGATCGATGTTCCGAGCGTCCACCAGCTTGAGGAGATCTTTGATTTCCGTCTCAGTAGGCCAGACCTTCTTTTCGCCGCCCAGCTTTTGCTGGAAAAGATCCACCACAGGTTTCACCGTGACGTCAAAACAGCCGCCAGTCAGTTGGTGGTAGTCAAGAGAGCTCGCAACCACTCGGGCCACTTCAGGCGGAAGGTCCTTGAGGTGTCCCTGGGTGTTGAGATCATGGATCGCGGAGGCGTGATCGTAGCGGCTGAGCAACCCGGACAATCGATCGATTTCGCTGAAGGACGCTTCCATTGCCTCTTCGGCCTGGTCTTTTGAGGGATGCATCAGGGTCATGGAAACAAAGGTTCCCATGGCAAGCCGGGTCTTGGACACCTTCATCGTTTTCTTGTTGAAGGAGACCGCTTCTGCTGCAACAGGAAGGGTGGCTGCCGAGGCAATGCCCAACCCGAGCAAGCCGGATAGTTTCAAGAAAGACCGTCGGTCCATACCCCTCTCGATATGATCGGTTCCTTTCATTTCGTGCCTCCACATGAAAAATCGCTAATGAATCTACCACCCTCACTCAGGCGTGGCAATCAAATATTCCAATGCACGCTTCTGGCCGCAACATTACAAGTAAGCAGTACGCAGTAAGGAGTATGCAGAAAAAAACTACTGTCTACTGCCTACTTCCTACTAAAACTCGGCGGCTCTAAAGAGACCACACCCCCCGGTCCGGGCTCAAAGACTTCTACGCACCTTGCGAGGAAGTATTTGCCTAAGACTCTACGATGCGGCTGCAGCCTGCTTCTGTTCCGCTGCAGACGGATGAATGCGGAAAATCTTCCTCGGGCACTTCTCGACGCACACTTCCTTGCACTCCGGCCCATAGGCGATGCAGGCTTTGTGATCGATGGCCACCACGTTGTCTTCCATGCGTACCGCTTTGGCCGGGCAGACCTTGACGCACATCTTGCAGGAGATACACCCGGCCTGACAAATTTCCTTGACCCTCTTGCCGGAATCCTTGGTGCTGCAAGGAACCCAGACCCTTGCCCCCCGAGGCAGAAGTTCGATGATCTTCTTCGGGCAGGTGCGCACGCAGGTCCCGCAGCCCACACAGGCCACCGGGTCAACAACCGGGAACTCACCGACCATCTCGATGGCATCAAAGGGACAGGCGGTTGCGCAGTCTCCGAAGCCGACACAAGCATACTGGCATTCCTGAGGCCCGCCAAAGGCAAGATTGGCTCCGGTACAGGTCTGGTAACCGATGTAATGGTATTTCTTGGGAACCTTTCCCTCCGGCCTGGAGCACCGCACCCCTGCGACCACATCTTCGATGGCGGCCATTTTCTTTCCCGTGATTTCAGCCACCTCCTTGGCCACTTCGGACTTGCCCGGGAAACAGAGGCTGGGCTTGACTTCCGGATCATTCACCACCGCTTCGGCGTAGGCTTCGCACCCGGCGTAGCCGCACCCGCCTCACTGGGCGCCGGCAAGGACTTCCAGGACTTCTTCCACTTTCGGATTGGCTTTGACCGCAAATTTCTGGGCCGCAAGGGCTAATCCAATACCGAAGAGGAGGCCGATGCACCCGAGCACGGCAAGAGCAATGAGGGCTGATGTCACCAGAATGGGATCCATTGAAAATAACACCTCTTAAAAGAGAGACATTCCGGAAAAACCCATGAAGGCCAGCGCGAAGAGGCCTGCGGTAATAAACGCGATGGGCAGTCCCCGGTAGGTGGGCGGCACATTGGCCACTTCCAGCCTTTCCCGCACGGAAGACATCAGGAAGAGCGCGATCAGGAACCCTCCTCCTGCACCGACGGCCAGCATCAGGCTTTCCAGGGCATTGTACTCGCTGTTGGCCAGGATCAGGGGCACGGCGAGAATGATGCAGTTGGCAATCACCAGCACAAGGTACACGCCGAAGGCCTTGAACAGAGCCGGGTTCACCTTTCTAAGGATCGTGTCCACCGCCTGCACGGAAAGGGAAACCAGACCGATGAACACCACGATCTGCAGGAAGTCCAGCCTGAACGGCTTGAGCACGAACTGGTACATGAACCAGGACATCATGGCGCTCACCACCATCACGAGCGTGAACGTCACGCCCATGCCCACGGCCGTGGACTTCTTCTGGGAGGTGCCGAAGAAAACGCACAGGCCGAGGTATTTCGTAAACACAAAGTTCTTGATGATCATGGCCCCCAGGAGGACCGAAAGAAGGTACCCGAGGTAGGCTTTCTTGACGGTCAGAAGGGCGGTCCCCTGGGACGTTCCTTGGCTCATGATTTCTTTGACGGCGAGCACATGGGGTTGCTCCTGGTTTAGGGTCTCCCTGAATGTGAGAGTGACCGTGGCCTTGTCCTGGCTCAAGGCCACTCCCGCAAGGCCCAGGAGGATGTCCGGGTCTGATTTCTCATAAACCGTATAGTGATCCAATTTCTTGGCCCAGGGTTCATCCACAGGTCCGGCAAAGGTGATCACGATTTGATTGGTCCCCTTGAAGGCCGTCCGTTTCACAAAACGGTGCTCGGAGTCGCAACCGGTCAAAAGGAAAAGCCCTGCCAGGAGGAAACATGCCAAGAAGACGCTCTGTCTCTGAACCTTCTTCATTCCTATCCTTTTTTCTCTTTCATTCTCTTGAAGACAAGGTCCATATAATTGAACATGGCCATCATGAACCCAACAACGAAGAACCCTGCTGCAGGGAGAATAAAGAAAAGAAGCGGTTTGTCTCCCACCAGGTCAAAGCCCAGAAGAGTCCCTGACCCCAGGACTTCTCGGATGGCTCCGAGGGTCACCATCCCGAACAGAAATCCGAGGCCCATGCCGATCGCATCCCAGAATGAAGGGATGATCGGGTTCTTGGCTGCAAACATCTCCAGCCGCATGGTGATGATCGCAAAGGCGACAATGAGTTTCACGAAAATTCCCATCTCCTTGTAGGCCGCCGGCATATAAGCCGCAAGAACAAGGTCAATCACCGTCACCCAGGTGGCAATCGTGAGAGTGTAAGTGGGAATGCGAATGCGAGGGTGAATGTGGTTTTTGATGGCGGAAATGGTGCAGCTCGAGAAGACCTGGACAAAAAGGACCCCCACGCCCAGAAGAATGCCGTTCATGACACTTGTGCTGATTCC
>Ga0209253_10000506_pt1 | contig 33793 bp, 33 predicted proteins | sample FrelakmetBRP12BR_FD_187145 | JGI IMG/M metagenome (GOLD analysis project Ga0209253, IMG submission 187145) | Freshwater lake sediment microbial communities from the University of Notre Dame, USA, for methane emissions studies - BRP12 BR (SPAdes)... | ecosystem: Environmental > Aquatic >... | reverse complement strand
CTGGATCGCCGGCTTCGGTGGCGGTGGCGGTGGCGGCGGCGGCTTCTGCGGCTGGAACAGGCTGCACCCGCCGAGCGCGAGCAAGGTCATGATTGCCGTTGCACGCGGGATCGCCGCGGTGCGATGTGCGGGCGTGGTGTGCGTCACCGATTCCATCCTCCTCAGAGCAGTGCGGGCCGGTTCGGCAATTCGTCGGGATTGCGCGCGCCCGGACCGGCCGGGAAATGTACCGCCACGAGATCGCTGACGCGAGCAATACCCTCGAGCGTGCCCTGCTCGAACCGCCCGGCGCGGAAGCACGACTCCATGGCTTTGCAGACCGAGCCCCACTCCTCGGCGGACACGCGACCGTTGTAGCCGCGGTCGGCGACGATCTCGACGTCGCGATCCGCAAGCAGCACGTAGACCAGCACGCCGTTGTTGGCATCCGTGTCCCAGACGGCGAGATGTGCGAAGACCTCCAGCGCGCGCTCGCGCGGGCTGTGGCCGCGGCGCACGTGGTGGGGGTCGAGGCCGGCCTCGATCGCGACCCGGATCTCGCCGGAGTGATGCCGCTCGGATTCAGCGATGGCCGTCTCGATCGACGTGAGCGTCCCGGGCGGAAATGCGCGACGCAGCGCGGCGCGGGTCGCGAACAGGTGCCGGAACCAGCGTTTCCAGTCCATGCCTACCAGCCCCCCGAGGCGCCGCCGCCACCGAAGCCGCCGCCACCACCGCTGAAACCGCCGCCGCCGCCGAATCCGCCGCCACCGAAGCCGCCCGGAAGTCCGATGCCTCGGCCGTGTCGGCCGCTGTACCAGCCCCGGCCACCGGATCCGCCGCCCATGCCGCCCACGATCGCGAAGACGAATGCCACGACGCCTGCGAAGGCCGAAATCGCGACGATGCGGATGATGAGCCAGGTGACGAACCCGACCAGCCCACCCGTCGCGAGCGCGCCGCCGACCCGGCCGAACAACCGGCGCAGGATCGAGCCGCCCACCAGCGCGAAGATCAGCAATAACGGCAGGAACTGGCCAAGGCCCCCGGAGCCGTGCGCCGTACCGCGGCGCTCGGGCTCGGGCAGCGGCTCGCCCTCGATCACGCGCAGCATTCGATCCGTGCCAGCGGCGATGCCGCCGTAGTAGTCCCCGGAGCGGAACTTCGGCACGATGTCTTGGTCGATGATGCGGTTCGCGATCGCGTCGGGCAGAACGCCCTCGAGACCATAGCCGACCTCGATGCGCACTTTCCGGTCTTCGCGCGCGACGAGCAGGATGGCGCCGTCGTCGATCCCCTTGCGACCGAGCTTCCACGCCTCACCCACGCGAATGGAGTACTGCTCGATCTCCTCGGGCTGGGTCGTCGGCACGACCAGCACCGCGACCTGGCTGCCCTTGGCCTGCTCGAATGCCCGAAGTTTCGCCTCGAGCGCGGCAACCTGCCCGGGCGTGAGCGTCCCGGTGAGGTCCGTGACGGGCGAGCGGAGCGCCGGGACCTCGACCAGCGCCTGCGCGTGCCCCGCGCTCGCGCACAGCAGGCAGGCCGCAACGAACGCCGTTGCAGCGTTACGACGCAACCAGCGCCCAGGTTGGAACGACACTTCGGAACCCGCGCCGGCCTCGCGGCGGCGCGGCCGGTCCTTAGTTGGTCGCCGGCGCAGGCGCTGCGGCGGGCGCAGGCGCCGCGAAATCCACGGTCGGCGGCTTCGCGATCGCCGCCTCGTTCTCAACGGTGAAGTTCGGCCTGGTCTTGTAACCAAACACCATCGCCGTGAGATTGACCGGGAACTTGCGCACCGTCACGTTGTAGTCCTGCACCGCCTGGATGTAGCGGTTGCGTGCGACGGCGATGCGGTTCTCCGTGCCCTCGAGCTGTGCCTGCAGGTCGCGGAAATTCTGGTCCGACTTGAGCTCGGGATATTTCTCGACCACGACCATGAGGCGCGACAGCGCGCTCGTGAGCTCGCCCTGTGCAGCCTGGAACTGCTGCAGCGAGCCGGCGTCATTGGCGTCCACCTTGACCTGAGTGGCCTTGGCGCGAGCCTCGGTGACGCCGATCAGCACGGCCTGCTCCTGCGCGGCGAATCCCTTCACCGTGTTGACCAGGTTCGGAATCAGGTCGGCGCGGCGCTGGTACTGGTTGATCACCTCGGACCAGGCCGACTTCACCTGCTCGTCCTGGACCTGGATCGTGTTGTAGCCGCAGGCCGAGAGCAGCAGGCTCGCGGCTGCGACGGCGGCAATTCGAAAGGCGCGCATGACTCGTCCTCCTACTCGCGGACCCGGAACGGGCCGGCGTCAGGGGCATTATGGGGCGGGCCGGCCGAATCTCCATGCCTGGGTCGGCGCCGGCGACCGAGCCGCAAGTGGATGGGCCAGCAGAGCCGCCTCGGCCCGGTCCCGCCCCAGGCCGACCCGAGAGGCCCGCGCAGGTCCGGCAGCGGGTCGCGGCCATGGCGATCCCGGTACCGCTGTACGGACGACCAGGACCCCAGGTAGCCCACGACCTGCTCCAGGTCCCACGTGGTCTCGAGCGCGAACGCCGGGACCGGCTCCTCGCGCCACGGAAACGGCAGCATACGGTAGCCCTGCTCCACGTAGCGCCGCTCGGGCGGCCAGAACTCGCCCAAGACGCGTTCATAGAAGTCGTCGATCACCGCATCCACTGCCTCGTCCACGCGGAATTTTTCGTAGGTCCAGGCCGCCACGACCCCGCCCGGCACGAGCACGCGGCGGCACTCGGCGTGAAACCGCTCGAAGTCGAACCAGTGCGCCGCCTGTGCCGCGGCGACGAGCGACACCGAGGCATCGCGCAGGGGCAGCCGCTCGGCGAGGGCCGCGACGTAGGCGACGTTCGGTCGGGGCACCGCGTTCAGCAACTGGCTCAGGCTGCCGTCGAGCGCGATGACGGCCTCGAATCTCGCGGCAAGCGCGATCGCGGCCTGCCCGCTGCCCGTGGCGCAATCCACTGCCAGGCGCCGGTCCGGCGCCTGCGACGCGACCCAGTCGATCAGCTCCGGCGGATAGCCGGGACGGTAGCGGCTGTAGGCCGCCGACTGGCGGGAGAAGTGATCCTTGAACGACATGGCACGATCCGGCGGCCATGGTGCAGGGGCGCCCCGCTGCGCCGCAACCCCGGGCCGCGCGCTGGCATAGAATCCCCCACCATGAACGAAATACAGGTCGTGGACATCGCGCACGCGATCCAGCTTGCGCTCGCGCCCGTCTTCCTGCTGTCCGGCATCGGCGTGATGCTGGGCGTGCTGACGAACCGCCTCGCGCGCATCGTGGACCGGGCGCGCAAGGTAGAGGAAAGCCTGCGGCAGGCAACCGCTCCGGACATCCCGGCGGCGCGCGGGCAGCTGCGCGTCGCCTCGCGCCGCGCCAGGTTCATGAACGCCTCGATCACGCTCTGCACGATCGCCGCGCTGCTCATCGCGCTCGTGGTCGCGCTGCTCTTCTCGAGCATCTTCGTCCCGATCAGCCTGGCCGTGTACGTGGCGGCGCTGTTCGTGGCGGCGATGATCGCGCTGATCGGCGCACTGATGAGCTTCCTGGTCGAGGTGCGCATCGCGACCGCGGCGCTCAGGATCGGCGTACGGTGAACTCACCGCTCGCGCAGCGAGTTCCACCGGCGCGGCACCGGGTTGCGTACAAGAAAAAAGGCCCCGGGTTTGAGGCCCGGGGCCGAGTAGCGGACTTTGGTCGAAGGGAAGGGAAAAGTCCGCCAGGGGATCGATTCAGTCACTCAGTGCAATCGGGACCACTGCAGCACTTTCACTTCGCGCGCCGCCAGCCCCATGTTCTGCGCGATGATGCGCGACGCTTCGCGGAGTTCCCGGCCGGGCTTCGGCTGGCCGTCGAGCTCCACGATGCCGCGGTACTCCTGCAGGCCACGCGGGTCCGGCTCGTCCACCAGGAAATGCGCGTAGTACTTATTGCTCATGGCACGGGACGCTACTGATGCGCGCGCCGCCAGACCGTGATCTCCCGCACAACTCGGGCCGGACGCCGGGCCGGCGGCGCCGGTGACGCCGGAAATATGACGCGTTACCGGAAATCCGAACCCGCCGGGTCGAAGTTCGCCACCGCCGCGGGCGCGCGCCGGCTGCGGGAGGAGCTCGACCACCTGTGGCGGGTTCAGCGGCCCCAGGTGACGCGCGCCGTGCAGGAAGCCGCCGCGCAGGGGGACCGGTCGGAGAACGCCGAGTACATCTACGGCAAGAAGCAGCTGCGCGAGATCGACCGCCGCGTGCGCTTCCTGCGCAAGCGCCTCGAGGGCATGGTCGTCGTGTCGCGGCCGCCGGACGACACGAGCCGCGTGTTCTTCGGCGCGTGGGTGCGGATCGAGGACGAGGAGGGCCGCGAGACGGAGCTGCGCATCGTCGGGCCGGACGAGATCGACCCGGCGCGGCGCTATGTCAGCATGGACTCGCCGATCGCCCGCGCGCTGATGCGCCGGCGAGGCGGCGACGAGTTCACCGTGGACGTCCCGGGCGGCCCGCGGACGTACGTGGTGACCGAGGTGCGGTACCAGGCGGAGGATCCATGAAGATCATCGCCATTTCGAACATCAAGGGCGGGGTCGGCAAGACGACCACGGCCGTCAACCTCGCCTACCTCGCGGCCTCGGCGGGCTCTCGCTCGGTGCTGTGGGATCTCGATCCACAGGGCGCCGCGACGTTCCTGCTGCAGGGCGAGCCAAACGAGCAGGCGTCGGCGAAGAAGCTCGTCAGCGGCAAGCGCGAACTGCCGGAGCTCATCGCGCCGACGAACTACGAGAACCTCGACCTGCTGCCGGCCGACCTCTCGTACCGCAACTTCGACGTTCACATGAGCGAAGCCAGGCATCCGACCAAGCGGCTGATGATGATGAGCCGGCCGCTGCAGGACGCCTACGACCTGCTCTTCCTGGACTGCCCGCCCGGCATTTCGCTCGTCTCCGAGAACGTGCTGCGCGCGGCGGACGCGGTCATCGTGCCGACGCCGCCGGCGCCGCTGTCCCTGCGCATGCTCGAGCAGCTGCTGGCATTCGTCGCGGACGCCGGCTGGTCCGATCTCGCGATCCTGCCCTTCTTCTCCATGGTCGACCGGCGCAGGTCCCTGCACGAGCAGGTCATCGACGAGGCGCGGAGCCGGTTCCCGGCGGTACTCGACACCGAGGTTCCCTACTGGAGCGACATCGAGCGCATGACGGTCCGGCGTGCACCCTTGCCGGCGTTCGCGCCGCACAGTCCCGCCGGGCAGACCTATGTCGCACTCTGGCGCGAGGTCGAATCGCGATTACCCGGCTGACGGCGGCGCTACATCGCCGCCGTGGTCCGGCGGATCCATCGTCGGCAACTCCCGGGCACTCCAGTCCGCCCACGGCGCACGGCTGCTCCAGTAGGCGTGCACCTGCGGCTCGAGACCCTCGGCGGAATCGAGACAGGCGAGCGTCAGGTGTGTCTCGTCCGGCCAGCGCCCGGACTGGAACAGCAGCATCGAGCCGCAACGACTGCAGAAGCTGCGCGTCGCCTGCGCGGAGGACTGGAACCGCGTCAGCCGTTCCCCGCCGCTCTCGATCGTGACCGCGTCGCGGGGGAATCCAACCCAGGTCACGAAGCCCGCGCCGTGCGCGCGGCGGCACATCGAACAGTGGCAATGCGCGACCCAGTTCGGGGGCAGCGCGGCGCGCAGGCGAACCGCGCCGCAGAGACAGCCGCCGGTTACCGCGTCGGGGGACATGACATCAGGGGACATTCTCCTTTTCCGCTCCTTGCGGACTGCCGGCTGCTGCGACGACACCTGCGGAAAAGGAGAATGTCCCCTTTCCTACACGACCCGGATGTTCTTGAACTGCCAGGGGTCGGTCTCGTCGAGGTCTTCGGGGAACAGGCGGTTGCGATCGATCAGCGGGTGCCACTCGGAGTACTCGCCGACCACCTGCCCGAGGTAGGGCCGGCAGATCTCGAGGATGCGGCGGAAGTCGAGCTCTTCCGGTTCGACGATGCCCGCGTTCGGGTTCTCCATCGCCCAGATGATCCCGCCGAGCACCGACACCGTCACCTGCAGCGACGTCGCGTTGTTGTGCGGGCAGAGTTGCCGCGCCTCCTGCACGGAGAGCTGCGAGCCGTACCAGTAGGCGTTCTTCTTGTGCCCGGCGAGCAGCACGCCGAGTTCGTCCGCGCCCTTCACGATCTCGTCCATCATGATCCGCTTGCGCTCCTGGATGATCCAGTTGCGGCCCGCGAGCTCGTGCACCGACAGCACGGCGTCGTCGCTCGGGTGATAGGCGTAGTGCACCGTCGGCCGGTACACGACCTGCTCGCCCTTCTTCACGGTCAGGTAATCGGAGAGCGAGATGGACTCGCCGTGCGTGATGAGGAACCCGTGGAAGTGCCCGGCCATCGGCGTCCAGGTGCGCACGCGCGTCGCCGCACCCGGCTGCATCAGGTAGATCGCGCTGCCGCGGCCGAAGTCGTGCTTCTTGCCGTCGCGCGGCCAGTTCTTCTCGTGCGAGCCCCAGCCAAGCTCGGCCGGCTGGCAGCCCTCGCCCACGAAGCCGTCCACCGACCAGGTGTTCACGAACTCGCCCTGCTCCTTGGCGTGCGAGCCTACCTGCGTGTCGCGCTCGGCGACGTGGATCACCTTCACACCGAGCTTGTGCGCGAGCGCGGCCCACTCCTCGCGGGTGCCAGGGTCGCCGTGCTCGACGTTGGTGTCGGTCGCGATGTTGAGCAGCGCCTGCTTCACGAAGTGCGACACGAGGCCCGGGTTCGCGCCGTGCGTCAGCACCGCGGTCGGCGGCCGCGCCTTGGTGTCGCGCAGCGCCAGCGCCGTCTCGCGCAGCGCGTAATTCGAGCGGCGCGACGGCGCGACCGTCGGGTCCGTGTAGCCGCCGGCCCAGGGCTCGATGCAGGTGTCGAGGTAGAGGGCGCCCTTCTCCCAGCACAACTGGATGAGCGAGACGCTCGACACGTCCACCGAGAGGTTCAGCAGGAAGTCGCCGCGGCCGACCAGCGGGTCCAGCACTTTCCTGAAGTTCTCGCGCGTAAGCGGGTGCTTGACGAAGTGCACGCCGTACTCGGCCGCAACCTTCTCGCCCGCCTCGTCGGCCGTGACGATCGTGATCTGGTCCGGCTTGATGCCGACGTGGCGGAGGATCAGCGGCAGGACGCCCTGGCCGATGCTGCCGAAGCCGACGCATACCAGTCGTCCGTGGAAGGTGACGTGCACCGGGTAGTTGCTCATTTCGACACCGGGAAGAACTCGAATGACCGCAGGCCGCGTAGTTTACCGGTTATTGCAAGGAGTCACCCACGCCCGTCGCGCCGCGCGGGCGTGCTTTCACCCCCGCAGCGCCCCCTCGCGCCAGTGCGGAGGATAGGTGCGCTCGAAGCCCGGCAGCGACTCCATGCGACCGATCCAGCGCGCAATCGCCGGGTAGGTCGTTTCCATCGGCAGGAAACGCGAGCGCAGGTCGCCCGCCTCGCGCTTTTCCATGGCGCGCAGCAGGAGCATGATCCCGGGGAACACCACCATGTCCGCGGCCGAGACGTGTTCGCCCACCAGCCAATCCGACTTGCTGAGCCGTCCCTCGATCGTGCGGGCCTCGCCCGCCACGAGGTGGGTGGCCCGCGTGACCTCCTCGACGTGCCCGTCCATCTGGCCGAAGAACACGGCCGAGACGATCTCCGTGAGATGGGCCTCGGCATAGGCCTGGTACTCGCAGATCACGCGCATGATCGTCCCCGCCTCCTCGGGCGTGCGGCCGAAGAGTGGCGGATCCGGATACTTGCGATCGAGATACAGCAGGCAGGCGAGCGACTCGAACACGATGAAGTCGCCGTCCTTGAGCACCGGCACGCGACCACGCGGGTTCATGCGCAGCATCTGCGGCGACTTGTGCTCCTGCTTGGAAAACTGGAGCTGGTGCGACTCGTACGGCAGCCGCTTGTACTCGAGCGCGAGCTGCACGCGCCAGGAATACGGGCTGCCGCTGCCCCAGTAGAGTTCGATGGTCATCGAGCGCCCTCCCGTCCGTCGTCCGCGCGAGACGGCACGGCGCGTAGATTGTACTGACGGCGACCGGGCGGCGGTATCGGATACGAGGAGGCGCTTTGGGAACACTGATCCAGGCCGAGGAACTCGCGCGGCGGCTCGACGAGCCGGCGCTCCGCATATTCGACTGCCGCTTCGACCTCGCGCGGCCGAAGGCGGGCCGGGAGTCGTACGCCACGGGCCACGTTCCGGGCGCCACATACACCGACCTGAACCGTGACCTCTCGGCGCCGCAGACCGCGGCCTCCGGGCGACACCCGCTGCCGACCCCGGCGGAGTTCGAGCTGCGCCTGCGCAGCTTCGGCGTGAATCGCGATTCGGTCGTCGTGGCCTACGACGACGGCAACGCCATGTACGCCTCGCGCCTGTGGTGGATGCTGCGCTGGCTCGGTCACGACGAGGTCTTCGTGCTGGACGGCGGCCTGCGTCGCTGGGTCCAGCTCGGCCTGCCGACCGACGTCGTGGCGCCGGAGCGCGCCCCCGGCGACTTCGTCGCGCGTCCAAGGCCCGGGTTCGCCGTGGACGCGGCCCGCGTGCTGGCAGACTCGGGGGATCGCGCGGCCCGCCTGCTCGACGCGCGCGCGCCGGAACGCTACCGCGGCGACGTCGAGCCCATCGACGCCGTGGCGGGCCACGTACCCGGCGCCCGGAACCATCCGTTCGCGTCGAGCCTGGGCCCGGACAACCGGTTCCTGCCGCCCGAGGCGCTGCGCGCGGCCTTCGCTGAGACGCTCGACGGCGTCGCGCCGGAGCGGACGATCGCAATGTGCGGCTCGGGCGTCACCGCCTGCCACCTGCTGCTCGCGATGGAACACGCGGGACTCGCGGGCGCAAAGCTCTACCCGGGCTCGTGGAGCGAGTGGTCCCGCGACCCGTCCCGGCCGGTGGCGCGCGGCTCCGCGCCCTGAGCGCAGCCGACGCATTGCACGCAGGCCGGCTTCTGCTATCGTTCGCGCCTCATTTTTCCGACCGGCCCGGAGCCGCAGTGGAAACCACGGCACGCAAGCTCGCCCCGAGCGGCAACTGGAAGGTCGAGGACTCCGTCGAGCTGTACGGCGTCGACGCCTGGAGCAACGGCTACTTCGGCGTGAACGACGCGGGCCACGTCGTCGTTCGCCCCGACCAGACCACCGCCCACGAGATCGACCTGCTCGAGGTGATCAACGGGCTCGCGGCGCGCGACCTGACGACGCCCGTCGTGGTGCGCTTCTCCGACATCCTGCGCCACCGCCTGAAGCGGCTGCACGACGCGTTCGCCACGGCCATCGCCGAGAACGACTATCGCAACCGCTACGCGGCCGTGTTCCCGATCAAGGTGAACCAGCAGCGGCTGGTGGTCGAGGAGGTGTACGGGTACGGGCGCGAATACGGCTTCGGGCTCGAGGTCGGCTCGAAGCCCGAGCTGCTCGCGGTCATGGCGATGACCGAGGGCGAGTCGGAGCGGATGGTCATCTGCAACGGCTTCAAGGACGACAGCTACATCGAGGCCGTGATCCTCGCCACCAAGCTCGGTCGCACGATCATCCCGGTGGTCGAGAACTTCGGCGAGCTGCAGCTGATCCTGAAGCACGCCCGCGCCTACGACGTGCGGCCGCGCATCGGCGTGCGCGTCAAGCTCGCGAGCGAGGGCGCCGGCCGCTGGCGCGAGTCCTCCGGCGAGAAGTCGAAGTTCGGGCTGTTCGTCACCGAGATCCTCGAGCTCTTCAGGGTGCTGAAGGAACAGGGCATGGAAGACTGCCTGCAGCTCGTGCACTGCCACGCCGGCAGCCAGCTGCAGGACATCCGCCGGGTCAAGGACGCGGTGAACGAGCTCGCGCACGTCTATGCCGAGCTCAAGCTCATGGGCGCGGGCCTGCGCTACATCGACATCGGCGGCGGCCTCGGCGTGGACTACGACGGCAGCCGCACCAACTACCCCTCCTCGATCAACTACACGATGGCGGAGTACGCGAGCGACGTCGTGTACCGGATCGCGAACGTCTGCAACGCGCGCGGCATCGAGCACCCGGTGATCGTGAGCGAGTCGGGACGCGCGATCGCCGCCCATCACAGCCTGCTCGTGTTCAACACGCTCGGCTGCTCGATGCTCGACAAGTTCAGCGTGAGCGAACAGCTGACCGACGAGTGCGCGCGCGACGCGAACGTGCCGCAGCCGGTGCGCGACCTGCTCGACGCGTACAAGTCCATCACCGAGCGGCGCCTCGTCGAGTGCTACCACGACGCACAGCAGGCGCGCGAGCAGGCGCTGCAGATGTTCAACATCGGTTACCTGAGCCTCGAGGCGCGCGGCCTCGTCGAGCGGCTGTACTGGGCCACCTGCGCCAGGATCCGCGACCTCTGCCGACGGCTGCCGTCCGTGCCCGAGGAACTCGAGGGGCTCGAGGCGATCCTGAGCGACATCTATTTCTGCAACGTCTCGGTGTTCCAGTCGCTGCCCGACAGCTGGGCCATCGACCAGCTCTTCCCGATCATGCCGATCCACCGCCTCGACGAGCGTCCCACGCGCAACGCGGTGCTCGCGGACATCACCTGCGACTCCGACGGCAAGATCGACCACTTCGTGAGCCTGCGCGAGTCGAAGCGCACGCTCGAGATGCACGAGCTGCGCGACGGCGAGCCGTACTACGTCGCCGCGTTCCTGGTGGGCGCCTACCAGGAGACGCTCGGCGACCTGCACAACCTCTTCGGCGACACCCACGTGGTGCACATCAAGCTGCACGAGGAAGGCGGCTGGTGGATCGAGGAGACCGTCAAGGGCGACACCGCCGCGGAAGTGCTGCGCTACATGCGCTACGACGTGGACCGCCTGCTTCCCCAGCTCGTCCGGGACTGCGAGCGCGCGGTGCGCGAAGGCCGCCTCTCGCTGGCGGAAAGCCAGGCGCTGCGGCGCTTCTACGACGCCGAGCTGAACGGCTACACGTATCTTGAGCCGGACTGAGCTCGGGCTGCGGGCGCGATCGAGGACGGCCGTTGCCCGCCGCGCGCGCCAGCGATACGCGTCAGTGCGTCGCGCCGACGCCGAGCAGAACGATCACGCCCATGACGAGGAAGATCGCGCCCGCGATGCCGTGAACCAGCCCCATCGGGAGCTTCCGCGCGGCGACCTCGCCGAGCAGCACCGCCGGTACGTTGGCGAGCATCATGCCCAGCGTCGTTCCCGCGACCACGCTCGCGAGCGAGGCATAGCGCGCCGCGAGCGCCACGGTCGCGATCTGGGTCTTGTCGCCCATCTCGAGCAGGAAGAACGCGACCAGCGTGGTGCCGAAGACGCCGAGCCGCGGCTGCGATTGCTCCCCGCCGTCGTCCAGTTTGTCCGGAATCAGGGTCCACACGGCCATCGCGATGAACGAGAGGCCGAGGACCCAGCGCATCGCGGTCGGGCTGATCAGCGACGCGAGCCAGGCACCGACCGCGCCAGCCATGGCGTGATTCGCCAGCGTCGCGACCAGGATACCGAGGATGATCGGCACCGGCTTGCGGAAACGAGCTGCGAGCACCAGGGCGAGGAGTTGCGTCTTGTCGCCGATTTCGGCGAGGGCGACCACGCCTGTCGAGACCAGGAAGGCTTCCATGGACTGCACCGTGAAGAAGGGCGCAGGTGGCTGGCCCCAAGCCAGTGCCATGATAACGGAGCCTGATAGCACCGGGCCTCGCGGACGGTGCCTGGCACCTGATTCGCTCACGTTGTGTGCCAGGCGCTGACTTTCCTGAATAGGTGCCAGGCACCTGTTTTTTGCGCTGCGTCAATGATCTAGCTTGCAGCGCCCGCCGTTTTTTGAGTAGTCTCTGCGCGTTCACGATTCCAGGGCACCGGACACCAGGCATTCGGCCGACGATCTCGCGCGGTTCCGCCTCACCCCCTTCCGGTGCATTCGCCCTTGCCAGCCATCGTTTCAGCCGCCAGCCGCAATCCGTGCCGCAAGCGCGGGCGTACTGGCGTTCTTCGTTCGAGCACCAGTGAGCGAGCACGCCGATGACGACACTCTACGTAGGAAACCTGCCTTTCAGCGCGACCGAAGCTGAGATCCGCAGCCTGTTCGAGCAGCACGGCCAGGTGGAAGCGGTGAAGATCGTGACCGACCGTGATACCGGCCGGCCGCGTGGCTTCGGCTTCGTGGACATGCCGGCCGACGACGCCCAGAACGCGATCCAGCACATGAACGGCTGCGAAATGAATGGTCGCCCGCTGCGGGTCAACGAGGCGCGGGAGCGCGCGCCACGACCGCCGCGGGGCGGCGGCGGCGACCGCTGGTAGCCGGCCCCGGGGAACCTGGCGGGAGCTGCGGTGAGGGTGTTCATAGCCGCCGAAGGCCGCCCCGCCAGTCCGTTTTCCCAGAATTTCCCTTGCTGGACATGAGCTTGTGATAGACTGCGGCGCGATCGTTGCCCGTACGTGTCTTGCAGGGCGCCTGTTGGCGCCTGGTTTGTTAAGCCGAAACGTCTTCGATCAGGTGACAGGAATCGCCCGGGCACTGGCCCTGGAACGGGTCAGGGTGCGTGGGCGTATCGGCTTTTTCACCCCTGTCGTTGTGTGTTGATAATTTCTTTTAGGATGTTCGAATGACCAAGATCTACGTGGGCAACCTGCCTTTTTCCGCGACCGAGAGCGAAGTGCGTGACCTGTTTGCGCAGCATGGCACCGTCGAGTCCGTGGCCCTTCCGTCCGACCGCGAGACCGGCCGGCCGCGCGGCTTCGGCTTCGTCGAGATGCCGCAGGCTGACGCTCAGAAGGCCATGCAGGCGCTGAACGGCTTCAACATGGGCGGACGCCCGCTGCGCGTGAACGAAGCGCAGGACCGTCCGCGCACCGGCGGCGGCGGCGGCGGTGGTGGTCGTCCGGGCGGCGGTGGCCGCTCGGGTGGCGGCTACGGCGGCGGCGGTGGCGGTGGTGGCTACGGCGGTGGTGGCGGCGGCGGCGGCGGCCAGCGTCGCTGGTAAAAGCCATCGCGCGCAAGCGCGACTGCTGACGACCATAGGAAGGCCCGGGGAAACCCGGGCCTTCTTCGTTTCAGGATCGCCGCAGCGTGCGCCCACGCGACCGCAGGTCGCAGAGACGGCAGGGGACCGTGGCCCGCCGCACGTCAGATCGGCAGCAGCGATATCTTCGGCGTGAAGTGCAGGTAGCCGACGCTCGCACCCTGCCGCCAGCCTACGCCGAAGCGGACCGGGGCAAGCGTGACGTCGTCCGTGCGGTTGTAGTTCAGGCTGAACCCGCCGACGAAGTAGAGGCTGCCCTCCACGCCCGGGAATCGCTGGAACAGCTGCCGGTTCTCGCGCAGGTTGTAGACCAGCGTGAAGCACTTGGCCGCGTTGCCGCCGACGTCGAATCCAATGGACGGGCCCTGCCAGTACACGGGCTGCGACCCACCGCTCTTCCTGACGAGCATGCCCTTGCCGAAGAACTTCTCGGCCTCGGCCACGACTTCGCTGCGCGTGAAGTTGTCGCCATGGGCCGACTCTGCGGCGACCGCCGCATTCCCGGCCAGGGCCAGGATCATGAGGGCAGCGCCCTCGAGAATCGTCCGTCTTCGCACTCGTGATCCTCCCGCCCGCCTACCACATGTCCCTGAGCCGGGACGCGACGTCGATGCGCGCCCCGGACGGCGCAACAGGCCGCGCCGCGTCCGCGGGTGATTCCGGCCAGGCCGTGCGTTCGAACGTCGCGAGCACCGGCTGCGTCAGGAACCTGCTGCGCGCCCCGTGCACGTAGCGGTCGCCACCCGGCGCCTGCTGAGTCACGTAGAAGCGCACCGGTGCGAGCAGGTGCAGTTCCTGCCGGGCGCGCGTCATCGCAACGTAGAGTAGACGCCGCTCCTCGTCCACAAGCTCCGGGCGGCCGGTCGAAAACTCGGACGGAAAACTGCCGTCCGTCACGTTCAACACGTAGGCGGACTCCCACTCCTGGCCCTTGGCCGAGTGCACGGTCGAGAGCACGAGGTAGTCCTCGTCGAGCAGCGGATCGCCCGAGTGATCGCCGCTCGCCTGGGGCGGGTCCAGCGTGAGTTCGGTGACGAAGGATTCCCGCGTCGCGTACTGCACCGCGAGCCGCTCGAGCTGCTCGAGGTCGCCGCGTCGCACCTGCGCCGCCTCGTAGAGGCGCTCGAGCTCGGGCTCGTACCACGCACGCACGCGCGTCAGCTGCCCTTCCCAGGGCGCGCCGCCGGCCAGCGAGGCCATCAGGCCCGTGAGCGCCGGCCAGTGCTCGCGCGCCGCCTGTGGCACCGAATGCGCGGCGAGCGCGGGCCACTGGTAGCCGGCCGCCTCGAATGCCTCGCAGGCGCGCTCGGAATTCGCGGGCCCCATGCCTGGCAGGAGCTGGATGACGCGGAACGCCGCGATGCGGTTGCGCGGATTGTCCGCCCAGCGCAGCAGGGCGAGCAGGTCCTTGACGTGCGCCGCCTCGAGGAACTTGAGCCCGCCGTACTTCACGTAGGGAATGTTCCGGCGCATCAGCTCGAGTTCCAGGACGTCGCTGTGGTCGGAATTCCGGAACAGCACGGCCTGCCGGCGCAACTCGATCCCGCGCTCGCGGCACTCGAGCACGCGCTCGACCACGTACGCGGCCTGCGCCTGGTCGTCCTGCACGGTGACGAGGCGCGGCTTCGCGCCTCCGGCGCGGGAGCTCCGCAGGAACTTGCGGTATTGCCGCCCGCCGCCGGCCATCAGCGCATTCGCGGCGTCGAGCAGCGGCTGCGTCGAGCGGTAGTTCTCCTCGAGCGTGACCACACGGGCAGGTGGCGAGAATTTCGCCGGGAACTCCAGGATGTTCTCAACCGTCCCGCCGCGGAACGAGTAGATCGCCTGCGCGTCGTCGCCGACCACCGTCACGCCCCGCCCGTCCGGCTTGAGCCCGAACAGGATCTCCGCCTGCAGTGCGTTCGTGTCCTGGTATTCGTCCACCAGAACGTGGTCGAACTGCGCGCCGATCTCGGCGGCCAGTGCCGGGTCGCTCGTCATCGCCTGCCAGTAGAGCAGCAGGTCGTCGTAGTCGAGCACCTGCTGCTCGAGCTTCGTCTCGACGTAGGCGCGGCAGAGCGCCGCGAGCTCGTCCTCCCGGTCCAGGCACCACGGCCAGGCGGTCTCCAGCGTTTCGCGCAACGAGCGCCGGGTGTTGACCCGGTGCGAATAGATGCCGAGGCAGGTGTCCTTGCGCGGAAACCTCTTCTCGGACTTCGAGTAGCCCAGGCGATGACGCACGACGTCCATCAGGTCGGCCGCGTCGCTGCGATCGAGCACGTTGAACGCCGGGTCGAGGCCGAGCCGGTTCGCGTACTTGCGGATCAGGCGATTGCCGATGGCGTGAAAGGTGCCGGACCACGGCAACCTGAGCGACGTGATCCCGGGCGTCGAACCCCGCGCACTCGCCATGGACTCCGAGACCACACGCTGCGCGCGCCGGGTCATCTCGAGTGCCGCGCGCCGGGTGAAGGTGAGCAGCAGCAGGCGCTCGGGCACCGCCCCGTTCAGCAGCAGGTGCGCTACCCGATGGGCGAGCGTGCTGGTCTTTCCTGTTCCTGCGCCGGCGATCACCAGCAGAGGCGATGCCTGCACGCCGCTGCCGGGCACGACCTCACCGTGGGTTGCAGCCTCGCGCTGCGCGGGGTTCAGTCTCGCGAATGCGTCGCTGGTGCTCATGTCAGGCCGGACTATAGAGCGCTACTGTATGTATATCCAGTACCCGAGCCCGCACCTGCGCACCTGTAAGATTGGCGCCTGGCGGCACATCCGGGAGTACGACCGACCGTGGGAAAGTTCAGCTTTACCGGCGTCCTGTGGCGCATGGCGTTCGCGCTCGCACTGGTCTTCACAACCTACAACCCGTCCGGCGTTTCCTACCTGCACTGGGTGGCCGCGGACTTCCAGACGGGTCGGCCGGCGAAGGCGATCATCGGGCTCGCGCTGCTCTGCGCGTGGATCTTCTTCGTGCGGTCGGCCAGTGCGGCCCTGGGCACGATCGGCTTCAGCCTGCTCGGCGCACTGTTCGCGGCTGTCGTCTGGTGGATGTCGAGCCGCGGCTGGGTCACGATCGGCAGCGGCACCACGCTCGCGTGGGTGGCGCTCACCATCCTCGGCCTGGTCCTCGGCATCGGCATGTCATGGGCGCTGATCCGCCAGCGCGTCACCGGCCAGGCGTCCGTGGACCGCATCGACGCATGACAGCGCTCAGCGCACCAGCTTGAGCAGCTTCGCCTTCTTCTCGGTGTAGGGCGGATAGCGCAGCGATGAATCGAACCTGAAGCTGCGCTTCATCACCGGCTTCATGTGGCTGAAGGTCTCGAAGCCGTACCAGCCAGTGTAGCGGCCCATGCCGCTGTTGCCGACGCCGCCGAACGGCAGTTCCGGCGACGCCATGAAGATCACCGCGTCGTTGATGCAGACGCTGCCCGCGCTCAGCCGGCCCAGCACGGCATCCTCGAGCGCCTTGCTCTTCGTGAACAAGTACAGCGCCAGCGGCTTCGGACGGTCCGCGACGAACTTGATGGCGTGGTGCATCTCGTCCACCGTGATCACCGGCAGCACGGGCCCGAAGATCTCTTCCTGCATGAGCGCCGAATCCGCGGGCGGGTCGAGCACGATGGTCGGATCAACGTAACGCTTCGCCACGTCCACCCGCCCGCCGACGTGGATCTTGTGCCCCTTGAGCAGGTCCACGAAGCGCGCCGCGTGGCGCTCGCTCGCTATCCTGCAGTAGTCCGGGCTCTGTGACGGATCCTCGCCGTAGAAGTCCTTGATCCGGCGCGTGAGCGTGTCGATGAACTGCTGCGCGACCTCCCGATGAACGAGCACGTGGTCGGGAGCGACGCAGGTCTGCCCTGCATTGATGAACTTGCCCCAGGCGATGCGCGACGCTGCAACCTCGATGTCGGCGCTCCTGTCGATCAGGCACGGGCTCTTGCCGCCGAGTTCCAGCGTGACGGGCGTCAGGTGCTTCGCTGCCGCCGTCATCACGACCGTCGCCACGCGCTCGTTGCCGGTGTAGAGAATGTGGTCGAAACGCTGCTGGAGGATCTCCGTCGTCTCGGGAACGCCGCCCTCCACCACTGCGAACGCTTCCGGATCGAGGTAGCGCGGCAGGATCGTCGCGATCGCCGCCGACGTGTGGCTCGTGATCTCTGAAGGCTTCATGACCGCGCAGTTGCCGGCCGCCACAGCACCTACCAGCGGGCACATGACCATCGACAGCGGGTAGTTCCAGGGCGCGATGATCAGCACCACGCCCTTGGGCTCGGGCTCTATGTAACTGCGCCCCGGCTGCATCAGGAGCGGCGTGCGGACCCGGCTGGGCTTCATCCAGTTGCGCAGGTGCTTGCGCGCGTATTTCGCCTCCGCCGTGATCCAGCCCAGCTCGGCCATGCCCGCCTCGAAGCTGCTCTTGCTGAGGTCCTTCCTGAGCGCCTCGGTGAAGTCGGCTTCGTGCTCGTGCAGCACCCGCTCGATCTCGGCGAGCTGCTGCAGGCGCCATTCAACGGGCCGGGTTTTCCCGCCGTCGAAAGTCTGTCGAAGCCTGGCGAGCGTTGCGGGGATCGTGGAATCGGTCATGGCCTGCTCCGGTGCCCGCGGGCGGCGGGGATTGCGACGAAAACTACCATATGTTCATCGCCTCTTGTGCGCCGCAACAGGTGCTGACTCGGGGCGCCAGCGACGGGGACTTGTATGATCCCGGGCAAGTGCCAGGACGGGACGCAACGCGCATGACCGACAAGGTCCAGAACGTATTCAAGGGCCGCGTGCTGACGCTGAACCTCGAGACGGTGACGCTGCCGAATGGCCGGGTCGCTGAGCTCGAGATCGCCCACCACCCGGGCGGCGCCGCCGTGGTCGCCCTGGACCGCGAGGGACGGGTTTGCCTGCTGCGCCAGTTCCGCCACGCGGCCGGCGGCTGGCTCACGGAAATTCCCGCCGGCAAGCTCGACGGAGGCGAGCCGCCGCTCGAATGCGCCCGACGTGAACTCGCCGAGGAGGCCGGCGTCTCGGCGCGCCGCTGGGACAGGCTGGGCGAGTACCTGAGTTCGCCCGGCGTGCTGACCGAGGTGATCCACGTGTTCCTCGCCAGGGACCTTTCCCCCGTGGGCGCGAACCCCGAGGATCACGAGGTCCTCGAGGTCCAGTGGCTGCCACTGGCCGAGGCCGTGCGCCTGGCCGCCGAGGGCGGGCTGCGGGACGGCAAGAGCCTCGTCGGCCTGCTCTGGGCGGGCTCGGCGCTTGCCGCCGAAGCGGAGGCCGCCGGCCGGGACTCGGGCCCCGATCCGTGACCTGCGCGGCGTTACCGACGCGACGCAAAGCTGTAACATCGGGGCCGTCAACCCCATCGCCATTGGAGCGGGACACCATGGCTGACAAGCCTGGAGAGAAAACACCACCAACCACCCCGAAGAAGGACACGGGCGGCGGCAGCGCCGGCCAGCTCGGCACGGACGACCGGGGCAACGTCACGTGGGAGTGGAGCGACGAGGAAGACCTCCAGGCGGACGACCAGGTCGGCACCGCAGCGCGCCTGCGCGCGCTCGTGGACCCGAGCCTCGACATCGTCGAGGACGACGACGACCCCGCCAATCCGCTCACCGTGAACTCCAAGCGCCTCAAGACGGGCTACAACCCGTACAACAGCGGTGCGCTGGGCAAGCAGAGCTGGACGAAGAAGAAGGACCTCAGCGAGCTTTCGAAGTGGATCGATCTCCGCAAGAAGGTTGCGGACGGCAAGAAAGAGTAGTCGCGCCACGCGCGGCGGGTTCGCCAGCCTCACGGAAACGCCCGCCATGCGCGTCTACGGCATCGTCGGCCGGAAGAACGCCGGCAAGACCCACCTCGTCGCACGACTCGTCCGCGCCGCCACCGGCCGCGGCCTCGTGGTCTCGACGGTGAAGCATGCGCATCACGCCTTCGACATCGACCAGCCAGGCAAGGACAGCCACCGCCATCGCGAGGCAGGCGCCCGGGAAGTCATCGTGAGTTCCGCACTGCGCTACGCGCTGGTGCACGAGCATCGCGGCGCTCCCGAGCCATCGCTCGCGGAACTGCTCGCGCGTCTCTCGCCCTGCGACCTCGTGCTGGTCGAGGGTTTCAAGGCCAGCGACCACCCGAAGCTCGAGGCCTACCGGTCCGCCTGCGGACAGCCGCCGCTCCCGGGCAACGACGCTGCCGTCGAGGCGATCGCCGTGGACGACGGTACGGCGATCGAGACGAGCCTCACTCGACTCCCGCTCGACGATGCCGACGCCGTGCTCGACTTCATCCTCCGCCGCGTGGGGCTCGAACGCTCCGCGTAGACCAGCACCCGCTCGCGCCGCCTCCCGGTCACCGCGCGACCGCCGCGCTTTCCGGACGGACGCCCTTCAGTTGCCGGCGCCCAGCAGCGTAACGAGTTCCGCCAGCGAGGCGACCGTGTGCTCGGGCCGGGCCAGCGACTCCGGCCAGTCCGAAGCGTGACGGTTGACCCAGACCGGCCGGATGCCTGCACGGCGTGCACCCTCGACGTCGGCGTCCGGATCGTCGCCGACGTGCACGGTGTCCGAGGCCCGCAAGCCCGCCGCGTCGAGCAGCATGGCGAAGATCCTGGGATCGGGCTTCAGCGTGCCGGCGTCGCGTGCAGCGAGGCTGCGCTCGAAGTAGTGCGCGAGCCCGATGGCGCCGAGATCCGCGTTGCCATTGCTGATGGCGAACAGGCGGTAGCGGCCCGACAGCCTGGCGAAAGCCGGGATGACGTCGTCGTATAGCGCGACCTCGTTCCGCGCGCGGTAGAAGACCTCGAACGCCTCGCGCGCCATCGACTCGGGATAGCCCGCTTCACGCGCGTGCACCAGCAGGGCTTCCGTCCTCAACCAGGTGAAGTCGTGACGCATGGTTGGGTGCTCGAGCGCCATGCGGGCGCGCAGGTCGCGCATGGACTCGAGCGTGTGCAGTTCGGGCACGCGCGGATAGCGATCGGCGAGGAACCGCAACATCGCGTGCTCGGCGCGCAGGATCACGGGACCGACGTCCCACAAGGTGTTGTCGAGGTCGAAGATGACGGCCGTAACGTCGCGCATGCCGGCTCAGCCCCGCGGCCGCGTCGTGCCGGCGCGCAACTTGCGGGGGGCTCGCAGGACGGCCGGCACGACCGCGACGCCGCGCTCCGCGAGGAACGGCGCCAGGACCCGTGCCGTGTGCGACTTCGCGCTTGCCAGGGCCACGTGCTCGGGCGACCCCTGCACGACGACGCGCCCTCCGCCCGACCCCCCTTCGGGCCCGAGGTCCACGACCCAGTCCGCCTCGGCGATCACGTCCAGGTTGTGCTCGATGACCACGACCGTGTTGCCCGCGTCCACCAGACGGTGCAGCACGCGCACGAGCTTCTCGACGTCCGCCATGTGCAGCCCGACCGTGGGCTCGTCGAGCACGTACAGCGTCCGCTGCCCGGACCGGAGCCGCGCCAGCTCCGTCACGAGCTTGATGCGCTGCGCCTCGCCTCCGGACAGGGTCGGGCTCTGCTGCCCGAGCGTGAGATAGCCGAGCCCCACGTCCTGCAGCAGGCGCAGGGCCTCGTGAATGCGCCGGTGCGCCGTGAAGAACTCGACGGCCTCGTCCACGCTCATGGCGAGCACGTCGCCAATGCTGCGCCCGCGGTACTCGACGGTCAGCGTCTCCGCATTGAAGCGGCGCCCGCCGCAGGAATCGCAGAGCACCTTCACGTTCGGCAGGAAGCTCATCTCTATCGTCTGCACGCCCTGCCCTTCGCAGGAATCGCAGCGCCCGCCGGTGGTGTTGAACGAGAAGCGCGAGGGCGAGTAGCCGCGCACCCGCGACTCGGTGGTGCCCGCGTACAGCCGGCGGATGTCGTCCCAGAAACCGACGTAGGTTGCCGGGCAGGAGCGTGGCGTGCGGCCGATCGGCGTCTGGTCCACCTCGAGCGCGCGCTCGACCTGCTCGACGCCGGCGACGGACTTGCAGCCGACCCAGCCCGGGACCCGCCGGCGGCGCTTCTTCTCGCCGGTGCGTATTCGCAGGTTGGCGAAGAGCACGTCCCGCGCCAGCGTCGACTTGCCGGACCCGGACACGCCCGTCACGACGCTGAGCCTCGCGAGCGGGATGCGGACATTGACCTTGCGCAGGTTGTGCAGCGTCGCCTGCTCGATCTCGAGCGACGCGTCGCCGCGCCGCACCGGCCGCCGTGGCGCGAGAGGATGGATCAGCGGCGACGCCAGGAATCGCCCGGTCAGGGACTCGGGCGCCGCGATGAGGTCCGCAATGCTGCCCTGCCCGACGACGCGACCGCCGCGCGTGCCCGCGCCCGGCCCGAGGTCGATCACGTGGTCGGCACGGCGGATCGTGTCTTCGTCGTGCTCGACCACCAGCAGCGTATTGCCCTTGGCGCCGAGCCGCTCCAGCGTGTCGAGCAGCACGGCGTTGTCACGCGCATGCAGGCCGATGGTCGGCTCGTCGAGCACGTAGCAGACACCGCGCAGGTTGGACCCAAGCTGCGCCGCCAGCCGGATCCGCTGCGCCTCTCCGCCCGACAGCGTCGGCGCGGCGCGATCGAGCGACATGTAACCGAGGCCGACGTCGTGCAGGAACTCGAGCCGCGAGCGAATCTCCGCCAGCAGGTCGCGCGCAATTTCCTTCTCGCGGCCGGCGAGCTTGAGCCCGCCGAAGAAGTCCTGCGCCTCGTCCACCGGAAGCGCCGCAAGCTGCGCAATCGAGGATTCGCGAAAGCGGACGCCCAGCGCCTCGGGGTTCAGCCGCTGGCCATCGCAGCTCGCACAGGACGCGGTCTCGCCCTCGAACCAGTCGTTCCACCAGATCTCCTCGCCCGTCTGCTCCTCGTCGAAGCCCTTGATCGCGAGCCCGGTGCCGAAACAGGTTTCGCACCAGCCGTGCTTCGAGTTGTACGAGAAGAGCCGCGGATCGGGCTCGGCGAAGCTGCGCCCGCAGGAGCGGCAGGCACGACGGGTCGAGAACACCCGCACGCGACCGCGGTCGAGCACGTGCACCACGCCCTTGCCGAAGTCGAGCGCGCGCTGCAGGAGCTCCCGCAGGTCCCGCTCGGACTTCGGCGCGACCCGCAGCTCGCCGACCGGCAGCTCGATCGTGTGCTCTCGGAACCGGTCGAGTCGCGGCCACTTCGCAGTGGGCAGGTACTCGCCGTCGACGCGCAGGCGCTCGTAGCCCTTCGCGGCGGCCCACTTCGCGAGGTCGGTGTAATAGCCCTTGCGCGCCACGACCAGCGGCGCCAGCAGCTCGATGCGACGGCCGCGGGTGTCGCGGGCCAGGCGCGCGACGATCGCGTCCGCGCTCTGTGGTTCGATGGCCACGTCGCAGTCGGGACAATGCTGGGTGCCGAGCTTCACGTACAGCAGGCGCAGGAAATGATGCACTTCGGTCAGCGTGCCCACCGTGCTCTTGCGGCCGCCGCGGCTGGTGCGCTGCTCGATGGCGACCGTCGGCGGGATACCGAAGATCGCATCCACGTCCGGCCGCCCGGCGGGCTGCACGAACTGCCGGGCGTAGGCATTCAGCGACTCGAGGTAGCGCCGCTGTCCCTCGGCAAACACGATGTCGAAGGCAAGCGTGGACTTGCCCGAGCCCGAGACGCCGGTCACGACCGTCATGCCGGTGCGCGGAATCTCGACGTCCACGTCCTGCAGGTTGTGCTCCCGGGCGCGGTGCACGACGATCGAATCGCGGGGCGCGTCTGCCACGCGCTGCAACGGTCGCGGCGCCAACGGCAATTCGGCGCGGCCGCTGCGCATCACTCGCGCGCGCGCGGCCTCGAACTCGAGCAGCGCACGCCCGGTGTGCGAGTCGTCGCAGCGCATGACCTGGGCGGGCGTGCCGGACGCAACCAGCGCCCCGCCCCGCTCGCCCCCCTCCGGGCCGAGGTCGATGATCCAGTCTGCGGCGCGGATCACGTCGAGGTTGTGCTCGATCACGACCAGCGAGTGCCCCGCGTCGAGCAGCCGGCGGAACGCGCCCAGCAGCTTCGCGACGTCGTCGAAGTGCAGGCCGGTCGTGGGCTCGTCGAACAGGAACAGCGTCCCCCGAAAAAGGTGACATTCTCCTTTCTCTGCTTTCTCGGGGGCCTTTCCCTTGGCTTTTCGCGGACTTGCGCTGCCTCCGCGCAGCTTCGAAGAAAGGAGAATGTCCCCTTTTTCGCCGAGGTGACCTGCTAGCTTCAGTCGCTGCGCCTCGCCGCCCGACAGGGTCGGCACCGGCTGGCCGAGCTTGAGATAGTCGAGCCCGACTGCCACCAGCGGCTCGAGTCGTTCGAGGATCTCGCGGTCGCCCGCGAAGAACGCGGCGGCCTCGGATACGGTCATGTCGAGGACGTCGGCAATGCTGGGCGCGCGCCCGCTGCCGCGGGCCATCCTCACCTCGAGTGTCTCGGGGCGATAGCGGCGGCCGTCGCAGTCCGGACAGCGCAGGTACACGTCGGAGAGGAACTGCATCTCCACGTGCTCGAATCCGCTGCCGCTGCAGGTCGGACAGCGTCCGGTTCCCGAGTTGAAGCTGAACGTTCCCGCCGTGTAGCCGCGTTCGAGCGCGACGGGCTCGGCCGCAAAGCGCTTGCGGATCACGTCGAAAGCGCCGACGTAGCTCGCGGGGTTCGAGCGCGTGGTGCGGCCGATTGCGGTCTGGTCGACCATCACGACCTCGGCGACGTGCTCCGCGCCCTGCAAGGCCCGGTGCGCACCCGGCGATTCGGTCGGCTTGCCCCTGGAGCGCAGGAGCGCCGGATACAGCACGTCCTGCACGAGCGTCGACTTGCCGGATCCGGACACGCCCGTGACGCACACCAGCCTCCGCAGCGGGATCTCGACGTCGAGCTCACGCAGGTTGTGCTCGCTCGCACCCAGGACGACGAGCCGCGGCTCCCCCTGCCGCGGGGGCCCGCGCCGCCCGGCTGCGATCGCGGCATCCTTGCGGCCGGACAGGTACTGCGCAGTGAGCGTGTCGGAGCGACTCGCCAGCTCACCGGGCGTGCCGTTGAACACCACCTGGCCGCCGTGCTCGCCCGGTCCCGGCCCCAGGTCGATCACGCGGTCGGCCGACAGCATGATCTGTGGATCGTGCTCGACCACCAGCAGCGAATTGCCGTTGTCGCGCAGCCGCAGCATCACGTCGATGACCCTGCCCATGTCGCGCGGGTGCAGGCCGATGGAGGGCTCGTCCAGCACGAACAGCGTGTTCACGAGCGAGGTGCCGAGCGCGGTCGTCAGGTTGATGCGCTGCACCTCGCCGCCCGAGAGCGTGCGCGACTGGCGATCGAGCGTCAGGTAACCGAGGCCGACGCGCACCAGGAAGTCCAGGCGCGAGCGGATCTCGCCGAGCAGCAGGTCCGTGGCCTCGTCGAGCGGCGCCGGCAGCACGAGCGCGGCGAAGAAATCCCGCGCGCGCTCGATCGGCAGCAGCATCGTGTCGTGGATGTTGAGCCCTCGATCCGACCCGTCGTGCGAACCGAGTCTCCACAGCAGCGCCTCGGGCTTCAGCCGCGCGCCGCCGCAGTCGCCGCAGGGCGTGTAGCTGCGGTACTTCGACAGCAGCACGCGGATGTGCATCCGGTAGCTCCTGCCCTCGAGCCAGGCGAAGAACCGTCGCGCGCCGTACCAGACCTTCTTCTCCCACGGCCCCTCGCCCTCGATCACCCAGCGGCGTTGCTCCTCGGCCAGGTCGCGCCACGGCGTGTCGAGCGGCACGCCGCGCTTGCGCGCGTACCGCACGAGGTCGTCCTGGCACTCCTTGTATGACTCCGTCTGCCAGGGCCGCACGGCCCCGCCGCGCAGCGTGCGGCCCGAGTCCGGCACCACGAGGCCCCAGTCCACGCCGATCACTCGGCCGAAGCCGCGGCAGGTCTCACAGGCGCCCAGCGGGGAGTTGAACGAAAAATGGCTCGGCGTCGGGTCGCGATAGTGGATGTCGCAGTCGGCACAGTGCAGGTCCGCAGAGTAGCGGCGCACAGGGGACATTCTCCTTTTCGGATCCTCGAAAAGGAGAATGTCCCCATCGCTGGAATCGCGAACGCCCTCATCGATCTGCACGGCGACCCGCCCGCGGCCGACCCGCATCGCCGCCTCGACGGCCTCGAGCATGCGGCTGCGCCCGGCAGCAGCGACACGAAACCGGTCCTGCACGACCTCGAGCACCCGGCCCGCGCGCGAGTGGATCCGGGTGTAGCCCTGCTGCTCGAGCAGCTTCAGGACTTCGCCCTCCTCGAAGTTGTCGGGCACCGTGACCGGAAAAGTCACGAGCAGGCGGGGGTCGTCCGGCCCGAACGCGCCCGACTCGAGGTCGCGCACGACACCGTCGGGCGTGTCGCGCCGCACCGGCCGGCCACAACCCCGGCAATGGAGCGTGGCGGCCCGCGCGTACAGGAGCTTCAGGTGATCGTTCAGCTCCGTCATCGTCCCCACGGTCGAGCGCGAGGTCCGCACGGGGTTCGTCTGGTCGATCGCGATGGCCGGCGGGATTCCCTCGACACGGTCCACCCTGGGGCGGTCCATGCGGTCGAGGAACTGGCGCGCGTAGGGAGAGAACGTCTCGACGTAGCGCCGCTGCCCCTCGGCGTAGACGGTGTCGAACACCAGCGACGACTTGCCCGAGCCGGACACGCCCGTGACCACGACCAGCTCGCGGAGCGGGATGTCGAGGTCGAGCGCCCGCAGGTTGTTCTGCCGCGCGCCCCGGATGCGGATGACGTCGTCTTTCTGGCCCATGGGATGCCGGCCTCCCCCCGGTCAGGGGGGGGCCGAAAGGCCACGCTACCACGTTCAGCCGGGATCACGGATACTTGGCCGCACAAAGACTCGAACGGGCGCCGCAATGCGATTTCTATCCGCCTTGATGCCGCACGAACCGCGGTTCTTCGATCTGTTCAATCGTCACGCGGACCTGATCGCAGAAGGCGCCCGCACGGTCTCCGCGCTGGTGCGCGACTATGCCGACCAGGGGCGCCGCGCGGCCCTGATCGAGCGCATCAACGAGGTCGAGCGCAGCGCCGACAAGGTGACCTACGAGACGGTCTCCGTGCTGCACTCCACCTTCATCACGCCCTTCGACCGCAACGACATCCACCGTCTGATCTCCGGGATGGACGACATCCTCGACCTGATCCAGGACGCCGCCGAGTCCATGCACCTGTTCGACATCCAGACCCTGCCGCCCGAGGCGCCGGAAATGGCGCGGCTGCTCGAGGTCTGCTGCGACAAGGTCAAGGCCGCGGTCGGGCTGCTGTCCTCGATGGACAACGCGCCGCGGGCGCTCGCGCTCGCGCAGGAGATCGACGGGCTCGAAAGCGACGCGGACGCCGTCATGCGCAGGGGCATCTCGACGCTGTTCCGCGAGGAGCAGGACGTTCGCCAGCTCATCAAGCACAAGAACGTCTACGAGTACCTCGAGAACGCCATCGACAAGTGTCAGGACGTCGCGAACATCATCGAGGCCGTGGTCGTCGAGAACGCCTGAGCATGGACCTGCAGCTCCCGCTCATGACGCTCGCAGTGCTGGTCGCGCTGGCGTTCCTGTTCGACTTCATGAACGGCTTCCACGACGCCGCGAATTCCATCGCGACCGTGGTGTCGACAGGTGTGCTCCGCCCCTACCAGGCGGTCGCCTGGGCTGCGTTCTTCAACTTCGTGGCGATCTTCATCTTCCACCTCAAGGTGGCAGCGACCGTCGGCAAGGGCATCGTGGACCCTGCAGTCGTGGATCACTACGTGATCTTCGGCGCGCTCATCGGCGCCATCGCGTGGAATTTCATCACCTGGTACTACGGCATCCCGTCGAGCTCGTCGCACGCCCTCATCGGCGGCATGATCGGCGCGATGATCGCGAAGGCGGGCACCGGCCCGCTGCTCGCGCCCGGCATCATCAAGACCATGACCTTCATCATCGTCTCGCCACTGCTCGGCATGACGCTCGGCGCCCTGATCATGATCGGCGTCTCCTGGGCCTGCCTGCGGGCCGCGCCGCGCAAGGTCGACCGGTGGTTCCGCCGACTGCAGCTCGTGTCCTCCGCGCTCTACAGCATCGGGCACGGCAGCAACGACGCGCAGAAGACCATGGGCATCATCTGGCTGCTGCTGATCGCGGCGGGCGTGACGGCAAAGGATGCCGCCATGCCGCCCAACTGGGTGATCGTGGGCTGCTACGTCGCCATGGCGCTAGGGACCATGTTCGGCGGCTGGCGCATCGTGAAGACCATGGGCCAGAAGATCACCAAGCTGCGCCCGGTGGGCGGTTTCGCCGCGGAGACCGGCGGTGCGATCACGCTGTTCCTCGCGTCCGGTTTCGGCATCCCGGTCTCGACCACGCACACGATCACCGGCGCCATCGTCGGGGTCGGATCTGCGCAGCGGGCCAAGGCCGTGCGCTGGGGCCTCGCCGGGAACATCGTGATCGCGTGGATCCTGACCATGCCGGCCGCGGCACTGATAGCTGCGGCAGCCTACTGGGTCGGCACGACTTTACTCTGACCCAGTCCGGCCCCACCTGAGCCGATCCGCACCGGTCCCGCTTGGCCGATCATTACCCTCACCTGCTCGCGCCGCTGGACCTCGGTTACACGAGGCTGCGCAACCGCGTGCTCATGGGCTCGATGCACACGGGCCTCGAGGATCATCCGCGGCACTTCCCGCGCCTCGTCGAGTACTTCGCCGAGCGGGCACGCGGCGGCGTGGGCCTGATCGTCACCGGCGGATTCGCCCCGAACATCGAGGGCTGGACCTCGCCTTTCGGCGGGCGCCTGGCGACGCGAGCCGCGGCGGCGAAGCACCGGCCGATCACCGCGGCCGTACACGCCGCGGGCGGCCACATCGCGCTGCAGATCCTGCACACCGGCCGCTACGGTTACCATCCGCTCGCGGTCGCGCCCTCGCGCCTCAAGTCACCGATCACGCCCTTCACTCCCCGGGCCCTCACGGCGCGCGGCATCGAGCGGCAGATCCGCGCCTTCGTGCGCTGCGCCGCGCTCGCGCGCGAGGCGGGTTACGACGGTGTCGAGGTGATGGGCTCCGAGGGCTATTTCATCAACCAGTTCATCGCGGCCCATACGAACCGCCGCAGCGACGACTGGGGTGGCAGCTACGCGAACCGAATGCGGCTTCCGGTCGAAATCGTCGGGCGCACGCGCGCGGCCGTCGGGCGCGACTTCATCATCGTCTACCGGCTCTCGATGCTGGACCTCGTCCCCGACGGCAGCAGCTGGGATGAAGTGGTGGAGCTCGCGAAGGCGATCGAGCGCGCCGGCGCGACCATCATCAACACCGGCATCGGCTGGCACGAGGCACGCGTGCCGACCATCGCGACCTCCGTGCCGCGCGCGGCATTCGCCTGGGTGACGAAGAAGCTCCGCGGCGAGGTGGGCATCCCACTCTGCGCCACCAACCGGATCAACACCCCCGAGGTCGCGGAGCAGGTGCTGGCCGACGGCTGCGCCGACATGGTCTCGATGGCGCGACCGCTGCTCGCCGACCCGGAGTTCGTGGTCAAGGCAGCCAGCGGGCGCGCGGACGAGATCAACACCTGCATCGCCTGCAACCAGGCCTGCCTCGACCATGTGTTCCAGCGCCGCATCGCCTCCTGCCTGGTGAACCCGAGGGCCGGCCACGAGACCGAGCTGGTCTACGCTCCGGCTGCTGCCGTGAAACGCATCGCGGTCGTGGGCGCCGGTCCGGCCGGCCTCGCCTGCGCCACCGTGCTCGCGGAGCGCGGACACCGGGTGGAACTCTTCGAGGCGGCCGGCGAGATCGGCGGACAGTTCAACCTCGCGAAGCGAGTCCCGGGCAAGGAGGAATTCCACGAGACGCTGCGTTACTTCGCGCGGCGCATTGAAGTCACCGGCGTCACGCTCAGGCTCGGCACGCGCGCGACCGCGGAACAGCTGATCGCCGGTGCTTACGACGAAGTCGTGATCGCGTCGGGCGTCACGCCGCGCGATCCACACATCGACGGGGCCGATGAGCAGGGCCGCGCCGGGCGCGTGCTTTCGTACGTGGACGTGCTCGCTCGCGGACGACCGGTCGGCCCGCGCGTCGCGATCGTGGGCGCCGGGGGAATAGGCTTCGACGTCGCGGAATTCCTGGTGAGCGATGGTCACTCGACCGCGCTCGACCTCGCGGCGTGGATGGCCGAGTGGGGCGTGGGTGATCCCGGCGTCACGCGCGGCGGGCTCGCCCCCCGGCGGATCGCGCCCGCTGCCAGGGAGGTGCATCTACTGCAGCGCAAGGCCGCGCCGCTCGGCAAGGGCCTGGGCAAGACCACGGGCTGGATCCACCGTGCCGCGATCAAGGCGAAGCGCGTAACGATGATCGGCGGCGTCAACTACGAGCGCGTCGACGGACGCGGGCTGCACCTCTCCTTCGGCGAAGCGCACGAGAATCCGATGCTGCTCGAAGTGGATACGGTCGTGCTGTGCGCGGGACAGGAGCCGCTGCGCGACCTCGAGGGCCCGCTGCGCGCCGCGGGCATCAGTGTGCACCTGATCGGCGGCGCGGACGTCGCCGCGGAACTCGACGCGAAGCGGGCGATCGACCAGGGTTCGCGGCTGGCCGCGAGGCTGTAGCAGCCGCCTGCCCCAGCGGGAATGGAGCGCGGGCCTGGCCCGTGGCGTGCACGCCGGCTCGCTCCCGGGTTCAGGCCTTCGCGCGGAAGGCGTTGCGCATCAGTTCCGGAGCAAAACCCGGCACCGCGTCGCCCGGTTGCGTTGCGTAGCGATAGAGCGCCGCCGCGTACACGCCCTGCATGGTCGCCTGCAGCGCCGCGAGCAGCAGCAGCACGACGACGCCGACGAGAAGCAGCGCGCCCATCAGCACGACGACACCGGTCTGCGCGGCCAGGTAGATCGCCACGCCGCACGCCAGCAGCCACGTGAAATACATGACGGCGAACACGAGGCCGAGGCCGAAGTTACCGATCATGTTCTCGCCCCATGTCTCGCGCAGCAGCTCCGCGCTCTCCTTGACCGCGGTCAGCGGACCGACGTCGCGCGTCACCAGCACCGGGACTGCGAGGAAGGTCGCGACGGCCCAGGCCGCGCCGACGAGCTTCACCACGAGCGCGCCGAGCCAGCCGACGCGCTCCTCGATCATGCGCAGCACCAGCCCCACGGTTGCGGCGATGAGCGCGTAACCGAGGATGCGGCCCTTGCGGGCCCACGCGATCCTGAGGCCGTCGCCCAGCGTCGGATTGCCGCCGTCCATGCGGATCATCGCCGCGCCCACCAGTGCGGCGTTGAAGAACAGCGCCACGAAGTAGCTCGCGACATAGAAGGCGAGCGCGCCAGCAAGCGAAGCGGGACTGCCGCCCTCGGCGGCACCGGCACTGAAGCCACCCAGCATGGCCACCGGGACCGCGAGGCTGGCCAGGATGAGCAGCAGCGCGAACACCGACATGACGGGCAGCAGAAGCAATTCCTTGTCTGCGCGTACGACGGCGAAGGAGGCTTTGGCGAGTTCGAGGCTGCGGGAGAAACGGCCGGACATGGTGGGCTCCTCGGGCTGGTCCACTGGCTGCAGTCAGCCGGCAATGTGAGGCATCGCGGCGGTGGCGGCAACCCGGAGGCTACAGCTCGTCGTACTTCCGGCTCGACCCGCGCGCCTTCTCGACCGGGTATTTCCCTTCGTTCCGCGCAATCTTCGCGAATGCCGCCTGCTCGAGGTCCACGCCGAGCTTGTCCGCAAGCCTCACGAGGTACAGGAGCACGTCGGCGATTTCCTGCTCCACCGCCGCGCGCGCCGCGGGCGACAGATTCCGGCTCTGCTCGTCCGTCAGCCACTGGAACGGCTCGAGGAGTTCCGCTGCCTCGACCGACAGCGCGGTGGCGAGATTGCGCGGCGAGTGGAACTGGTCCCAGTCGCGGGCCTTGGCGAACTCGCGCAATGCGCCGCGCAATCGAACGAGCGAGTCGGTCACTTCAGGGCACCTGGATGATTACTGGCCGACTGGTGCGGCCGCCGACCGTCACGGGAACTGGATCTTCCCTCGCGGCGGGCCGCCCTGGCCCGCGAGCGCCGAGGCCGCACCCGCGTCCGGGATCACGATGGACGAGGCCTGCTGGCGGCGCATCTCCTGCAACTCCTTCATCGTCTCCTCGAAGGCGAGCTTTGCGCCCTCCGCGAAGCCTTCGCAGGCCTCGGCCAGGGTCTTCGCGTCGATCTCGAAGCTGAGCGGCAGCGCGCCCGCGGGCGTCATGATCTGCGCCTGGCCCACGTAGGATGTCGGCCGCGTCGGGTCGGGCGTGCCGTCCGGCTTCACGGGCGTCATGACGCGGATGGTGCCCACGCGCCGGTCGGAGTAGATGTCCTCGCGGTAGAGATCCTTCGAATCCATCTTCGGTTCGGGTGCGTTGCTCGGGCCGGCCATGGGTCATTCCTCGGTGACGGTCGGATCCTCGGGATCCGGGGGCCGACACGGTACCCGAGGCCGGGGGCCGCGACAACGACCCGTCAGAACTGCGCGTCGGGACCGGGCCCCGGAAGCGGCTGTTTCCAGGCCGTTTCCCTTGGCCAGGGGGTCATGGCGACGAAATAGAGCACGACCAGGTTCACGAGCGGCAGCGACGCCATGATCGAGAGCCAGGGCGGCAGGCCCATGCGCCCGAAGATTCGCCAGAAGGGGACGACCTGCAGCAGCGAGAGTATGACGATCCAGCGGATCACGTGGCCTCCGGTTCGATGCGGGCCCGGCGTCGACTCACGAGCATCCGGACGGGGGTTTGACGGGGCGCCAACCTTGGGCGCCAGCGGATTCTAGGCGCAACGCGAGTCCCTGGGCACCGGGTGCCGCCAGGCGGCGCCCCCCTTGCTTCGGCGCGAGGCCCAACCATACTTCGCGGATGCCAAAGCGATCCAACGACCGACGCGAGGACGGGCGCCGCCACCCGGTGCGGGGCCTCCTCGCGTCCGCGCTCGCCGTCGCCGCCCTGGCCCTCGCCGGCTGCCAGTCGATACGCGGCCTGTTCCCCGAGAGCCGCAAGGACGAGGCCACGGCGACCCACCTCCTGCAACTGCAGGCCCGCAACATGCGCTATGCCGACGTGTACGTCGGCACGCTCATGGAAGCCACGCGGCGACTCGAAATGGCCGAGGCCGACTCGCAGCAGCGCTACGCGCTCTCGGGATGGCTGCTGGCCGAGGCCAATGCCGCCTACACCGACGCTTCCGCCGATAACGCGTATCTCGGCTGCCTGGACCTCGTGACGCTGGCCACCCTGAGCCGGATGATCATCGAGCAGATCGGACCGGAGCGCTTTCCGGACCAGGCGGCCAATGTGCTCGCCGTGCATCGCGAACTCGAGAGCGCCGCCTGGGAACTCGCGGCAGGGATCCTGACGCCCACCCAGCAGTCAGACCTGCAGCGGCTGCTGGTCGATTGGCGTGACAAGCACCCTGACAGCGAGGTCGCTCCGTTCGTTCGATTCCAGGAATTCGTAACCGACGCGCCTACGGCGAGCGGCAAGAGCAAGGTCACACTGCCCAGCAGCCTCATGGGGCTCGTGGGCCTGGACCCGATGGCCGGGCTCGACCCGGCAGTGCGGCAGGTCGAGCAGTCGAGGCTGCTCGCAGAGCGCGCGCTTTATTACGCGCAACGCGTGCCGATCATCTTCGACCTGCAGCTCGACCGTTCGGTGAACCGCCTCGCGGCCGGCCCGGAGTCGCAGAAGCTGCAGCAGCAGACCGCGAGCTTGACCTCCTCCGCCGCGAGATTCGCGGCCGTCGCAGAGGCGTTCCCGGGCACGATTGCGGCCGAGCGCGAAGCGCTGATGCGGCAGTTGAACGACACGCTGCTCGCGCAGGCCGCGAGCCTGCAGCCGGTGCTGGTCGAATTGCGTGGCGCGCTCGAGGCCGGAAGTACCGCGGCGACCGAGGTGGACCGGACGACGCGCTCGATCGACGCGCTCGTTGCCCGCTTCGCGAAGAAGCCCGGCGAGCCGGATACGGGCCGGCCCTTCGACGTCACCGAATACACGCAGGCCGCGGCGGAGATTGGGCGCGCCGCAACGGTGCTCGACCAGTTGCTCGGCTCGGCCGGCACGCAGGCCCCGCGGCTCGGCGCCGCGCTCGATGCAGGCGCGTCACAGGGCCGCTCGCTGGTGGACTATTTCTTCGTCCGCGTGGCGTGGCTCATCGCGCTCCTGTGCCTCGGCCTCCTTGCCACGCTGCTCCTCTATCGCAAGCTCACACCGCGCGTGCAGTCGTCCTGAGCGCGACGGATCGCTGTTCCGGCAATCACTGCATGAGTCCCGCATGAACGACACGCACCGCAACATCCGTGCCCCGCGCGGCCCCGTGTTGAGCGCCCGCAGCTGGCTCACCGAGGCCCCGTTGCGCATGCTCATGAACAACCTCGACCCGGAGGTCGCGGAGCGGCCGGACGACCTCGTCGTCTACGGCGGCATCGGCCGCGCCGCACGCGACTGGGACTGCTACGACCGCATCCTCCGCGAGCTGCGCAGCCTCGGCGACGACGAGACGCTGCTGGTGCAGTCGGGAAAGCCGGTCGGCGTGTTCCGCACGCACACCGACGCGCCGCGGGTGCTCATCGCAAATTCCAATCTCGTCGGTCGCTGGGCGACCTGGGACCACTTCCACGAGCTCGACCGCAAGGGCCTCATGATGTACGGCCAGATGACGGCCGGTTCCTGGATCTACATCGGCAGCCAGGGCATCGTCCAGGGCACCTACGAGACTTTCGTCGAGATGGGCCGCCAGCATTACGGCGGCGACCTCGCAGGCCGCTGGATCCTGACCGCCGGGCTCGGCGGCATGGGCGGCGCGCAGCCGCTCGCGGCCACCATGGCG